>JGI24022J15233_10004694_pt1 | contig 14203 bp, 5 predicted proteins | sample Ectturendosymbi2_FD_15233 | JGI IMG/M metagenome (IMG submission 15233) | reverse complement strand
CCTGTAAAAGGCGGAGCTCCGTAAATAGCGGAGCTTGGTTGCGGAGGTTTGATGACGTAACCGGAGTGGAAAAAAGTTGCGTTGCAAAAAGAATAAACACAAAAAAGCGAAGGAAAAATATTTAATTATTGTAAATAAATATGCGCTTTCCCAAACATCTAATACATGGATGTTTGCGATGTTTAAAAATTTATACATTCACAACTGTTAAAACCTATTTTTTGTCCGTGAACCGTTGTGAAGCCCGTTGTGAAACTAAGCAAAAATGATCAAACTTCAGAATAGACTTCTTTTACCGAAGTGTAATATCACCTTTTGCAATGAAATTATTTTTACTACTGTTTACTTGTCATTACTCAATGCAAAATATCGATTTTAGCGACTCTGGTTTCGTCATGAAACCTCCGCAACCAAGCTCTGCTGTTCACGGAGCTCCGCCTTTTACAGGGTACCCAAGTTTGATTTTTTGGAATATTCATACTGTAGATCAACATGCTACAATATTTGTGGTATTATTTTTCTGAACTTTGTAACAAGAGTGAAATGTTGATTTTATAAAATTTCTAGCTTGCTTAATCCTAAACATTCCATTTGAAGATTTTTGTATTGGTTAAAATGAACAGTATATATTTAAATGTAGGGAAATCAATATGTGGTATTTTTTAATTTATTCAGCATTTTTTTACTTTAGCTTAGTTTTAGCCTTTAATTGTTTTGGATCCTTGTAGGCTGTTTGTGTTTACTACAACGTCACTATGATGGTTGACATGATTATTACTGTAGTATTGCTATATCACTATGATCACTAATACCGCTAAAAATGCTTGGCTCATTTATTTTTAGTAACTGTTGTCTTTGAAAAGTCAAAACTTATAAGCATTATACAATCATAAAAAATTTCATAGTACAGTAGCCTATGAGCAAAAATTGATTAATGTTAAGTATGAACAAGTAAAAAATTATAAATATTCAGTTTAGTTTTTTTTATACTTGTTCTTTCTACTCTTTTCGGGAGTGCCTAATGATATTGCATGCAGACTATTGTTGTTTAGTATGCTAACTATTGTTCTTTAATACTGTGTGTTAATGACCATGGTTGCATTCAGCATTATTTAACATTGTTGGAACTTGATGTCGGAGGGCATACTGATGCAACATTAGCAAAGAGAAATTATTAATATATAGTAGCAAATTAAAATAAATTAGTGCAAAGCAAAGTCAAATTATAAAACATTAACAAACTTTCAAATTATTTCTAATTATTTTTCTAGCAGAAAAATTTTTGAGCTGGTGATCTATTAACTCTGGTTCTAATCCAAGTGATGGGCAGTAGGAATCTGTTTTTTTCTGTTGTCCTTGACTGAATTTTTGTGTAGTGATCGAAAAAAATTAAGTCAATTCAGACAACAATGTTCGAAAATGGAAGATGACAGAAAGTTTTCGATCTTCTTTAAACAAATAACTGAAATGTATCAGTGCAAAATAACAGGCAAGAATAATAACAACTTGCTCATTAGTTACTATAAGATACCTGCAAAATATTTGTATGAGAAATTTTGTGATATAATTGAAAATTAAATTATTTAGTAAAATGCATCATCAGTTATCTCTGATTCAAACAGAGCTTGTGTTGTTTTATTAATTGCCTAATTGTTGTTATCATAAATATGTGATATATTCATTGCTTGTCGGTTATGTTACGTATATTTTAAGTAGATGGTAATGCCTTTTGTAATAAGACAATGATTTAAGCAAAAGTATCTAACACACTTAGGAATCAATTGGTAAACTTTTAAATTTAAAAAAGGTAAAACACCTAAATCATCTTTAACTTTCATGAATGGTTAACTTTATTTAACAGCTGCATCTTTATGTTATGTATAAATATGTTCAAATTAAAGTGATAAATCACTTAGCTCTATGCCATTGCAAAAAACGTTGTAGGCTCTTCGTATCTTGTAAATACACTTTTTCTATAAATCAAATCATTCATTTAACATATGTTTTGATTGTGCATGAAATTGTAATGCTTAATTATAAAATCTGTATTGAATGCTTGTTTGGGAACCACTCAACATAAATGATATTAAGCAGAATAGATATTGGGGCACCCTTAAATCTTATGCCACTTACTGATTCACCCTAAATGGTGAAATGAAATGCTGGCTTTAGAACATGCCAAAAGTTCTATAAAGGTGCTTAGCAGTTTTAATCATCTTTTTTTGCTTTGCAATGTTTTAGGTTGTGACTGATATATCAAGTACCGTAACTCTATTAAAATGTGATTGAAAAGGAAGAAAAAACTTTTTTAGTCTAGATAGTCTGCCTTTTTTAACCCAAAGTTTTTTTTGTTTGATACAAAGCTCTTATTAAAAAAATCTAATTATCATGATAGCACATCTAATAGCAAGTAATTTTCTTTGTTTTCTAAAATTGCATTATGCTCAGTATGTAACTTGGCAATTTGTTTCCAAAAATGCCCTGCTGTTGAGACTACATATGATATGAGACAATATTTCATACATTTTGAAGAAAGCAGGATGTCTAAAATTAACAAAATGTTTGGTAATATAAGTCATCAATGCAGCATTTTTGGATGGTTCATGGTCTAGGTGTTTCAAAGAAGCACATAGGTAGTGCAAAACTTAATGAAATCTCTTGTATTTCTTAAAATAGCCATAAGACTTCCTGTTATGTTCCATGACATACAGTAATAAAATTTTGTTTTAAGCATTTTTATACCTATCACAATTTGGAATTGTATTGTGTTAAAAATTCAAGTTTATCATGACCAAGGATATAACTTAATTATAGCTTCTTTCAAGTTTGATGCTACAGTTGAATATTACGTGGATCTTAATTTTGTAGGTGCTTTATAAATGCTTTATGTACATTCTATTTTAGTTCATTACAATCATTTCGTGTTTCATTTATCATAACTTGTTAAATGTAATTTAATCATGGTTGGCATAGTTTTTGAGCACTAGGACATTTGGATTTCCACAAAGGTGTTTCATCAGTCAATCAAATCATGTCAGACAATCCAGCAAAAACAAAGAGGTTTGTCATATTGAAACAGACCTGTTGTCGTGTGCTTCATTAGTGCTCCAAAGCATGTGACAGTGATATTTTGTGTGGTCTAACATGTTTGCATGCTGCTGGCTTGACAAGTGTAGTATTTTTGCTCAAAAAGATTGAAATGAAGTAAACAAGAAGTCTGTGGGATTGATAGATATTAGTTACAACATCAAACTTAAATCATATAAGATATTTACTTATTATCTTAAAGTATACAGAAGTTTATTTATATACATTGGTCCAACTAATGTAAAACGATCACATAGAACTTCACAACTGCTGTTCTTTTTTCCAAACATTGCACACTAAAACTTACTAGACTATCTAATTTTTTGGTACATTTTAAATAAAAGTTTCCATTTGTGCAATAGCCTGAGCATTTGTCTTAACACTAATTGGCCTTTTGTATTTAATTTTTGTTAATTCTAAACTGCTTTTGTGGATCCCTTTGGTTGATTATGAATTCATGTTGTTGTTTGGTAACATCCTAGTGTAATTACACATAGGATAATTCTTACAACTTGCCACTGTGCAAGAAATTGGCAAATAGATTTAAGTATATGATATTGGATACAAAATGTATGGTGTGATTGTTGGAATGCAAAAATTGTAATCCTTTTGCAATACTATAAAATCAGACTAAAATCTGAAAATTGAGTGTTTCGATTGAAGTTATCATTCATCAAAAAAATTTCTGGTATGAACTCAATGGGCATGAAATTTAAATCATTAAGCACTAAGTGCTTTTTGTGAGTTCTCAGTATAGCATGATTGTTTTAAAACTGACATACTGAAATACTTTTTTTTTGTTTGTTTGAATGAAAACAATGAAACAAATGTTGAATGGTCAAGCTTTAAGAACTTGGCAAGCTTTGCAAACTGCATCTTTCATAATGAATAAATAGGCAATTCATTCATCAATACAAAGGTTGTTAGAGTTGATTTTGTTGAAACAAAACACAATTTTTTTGGTTTTCATGATTTGTGTAATAATCTGCTGTTGAAGAATTCTTGTAAATTTAGGCAACGTGCTGAAGAAGCAACTTTTTTCAATTGACACCAAGTGATCTCATTCTTAAACCTGTTTATGCCTCAGATAAAAACTTAGATTATGATTACTTTCGTTTTTTGCTAACCAACAGTTGTACAAACTAACATGTACAAGTGTAATAATCCTGGTGTTACTTACTTGAGTTTTCAGTAGAACTAATGCTGTACTTACTGGTTTCTTCTTGAGTTGTTATGTAGTGTGATAAATGCAGGAATATGTTTTTGAATTAATAAAATATTATTTGTCTAGTTTGAAAAAAATCTCTTCTTTTTCATGGAGTAGGAACTAAGAAAAGCAAAACACTAGTTTGTTTGGGTGAAGAAGAATCTGTTTCTTAGTTCAAATAGTTTGGTATTGAGATGTGGAACAAACACTGAACAGTGTTTTAGTGTATAGAAGTGTGTGTTGATGTCTATTTGTGGTTAAATTCATACCGTAGTATGCTATTATGATTTTCCTCACCGTGAAGATTGATGCATTTGGCTAAGGCACAGAGCAGTAATTTGAGACTTTTTCAAATTTATCATTATGATACAATAGTTTATAAAAATCAATTGAAATTGAAAGATAATTTTAGAGCATTAGGTATTGCTTATCATTTACGAAGATATCCCAGCACATGAGACAAAAAGTTGGATATTAGCAAGAAATGACTTCAAAGGTTTAAAGTTATACAATAAAATAAAAAATCTTGTTGGCGAAATTTTAAATCGTTGCTTCGTGGTTCAGGATGGGCTGCATTTGCTTTCACAACATAAAAGATGGTTTCATTATGAAGGAATCTTATTGTTGTTTATTGTTTCAACAGAGCATCATCACTGGTTGGTAGTGTGGCTTCAGCTGACAGCAAAAGCAAGCCTCGAAGTTTCCCTCTCTGGCCAGAGTTTTCAGAAAATGAAATAAATGCTGAAAAATGGGTTTGTGTTTCATGAAGATATTGCTATAGTGATCTGTCATGTTACATTAATTTTTATGTATTGTATTGTTTAGCATCCTCAAGTTTAAACCTATATTTTTGCTTAATTCAAGTCTATCTTTGAAGTTAAGTAGATGTCATTTTGTAGGAAATAAACAAGAAGGCTAACTTAAGATTTTCTAAATCAATTTGGATGAGCTTATAAATGCATATGCACTGACCAATAAATGTGCTTGCAACAAACAGTGTTGAAATAGGGCCATACCAATACAAAAGTTCTATTGAAAGAAAACCAACATCTTAAATTGCTCATTCATTTACTAGATACCATTGACAGCTCTTATTTTTAAAAGTTGTTTACTATACAGTACAAAAGCTTTATTGATCAGTAAAATGTAGGCTGATGAAATTTTGTATTAGTATTGTAAACAAGGTCATTGTTGTTTGCAGACAGAATGGACATAAATTTTTTGTCACAAGATTGTGCTGTTTAGGGTTTTGTGCACAGTTACACTATATTTTAACACAGACAAGTCTATTTGAAGAACGTAACTTTAAAAAAGAGCAGACTAGAGCAGGATATTAATCCTCTTTGTGGTGTACTTAAAGCTGAGAAATATTGAGTACAAATCAGTATATTTGTAGAAATGTATCGTTATGAATGAATCTTAACATTCTTAAAATATAACACACTGTTGACACATAGCAAATTTGAAAGAACTTTGTTTGTATATGGAAAGTTCTAAACACATTACAAGCTTAAAAAACTTTTGCTTGAGTTTGAGAGTATAACATATTTTGCAAACTCATTGAATTTGTTTAGTGCTTAGAGATTGTGTGTTGCATACTATGAAGTAAAGTGTTTCAAACATTTAGTAAAAAACATAATTGGTCAGGCAACCAGTTCTTTTTTCAAATATAGTTGAATTAAGCTAATCTGTTTATGGATCAAACAAAAGTGACTCACAATCACCACAATTGCATAATGGCTCATGAAGAATTTTGCCCTTTTTTGTAAAAATAGTTTAGTGATGGATCTTCCACTGCACAGCAGATGTGCCAATCATAATCCTGTTCTGCAGCTTATCCTTATGAAGATATTGTAGAGTCTATGCATGTACTTAAAATTATGCAAAGTTCATTTGGACTTTGTGTTTCATCAATTTTTGGGCATTTATGTTGCATTCCAGTCATGAGGGGATAAGCTGTAGAACAGAATAAGCTCTTTTTTAAATAAGAAAATAGAAAAACACATTAGATGTCAGTTACTGAGTTGGTTATTGCATCAAATCTTTAATTAATTGTCTACAATGTATTTTACAAGATTCTGTTTGAATAAGATTTCAGGACTGAGAATGTTCAGAGTTACTTGAAATCGATTTCCTATTTACAAAATATGCTGATTGATTGCACTTTGTCACATTTATGGAAACTAGTTGCTTGAAAATAATAATTTTTAAATGAAAGAACTTTTATTTTAATTGTTTTTTGTTTCAGGATGGAGCTGCAAAGGGTAAAGATAAAGGAAAGAGTCCAATTCCTCAGTATTTTGAAGATGCTGAGGGTAGGATTGAGATGCCACCATCTATACATGTTGAATGTTGGAAAAGACCACAGGTGGACACTGCATAAAAATTTATTTTTACTCTGATGATTTTCAACTAAAAATACCCACTTACTTTGCCTTTAGCAGACACTGTACACTTTTGCAATAACTTATTACATCATATACACAACAAGCCTTGATTACCCCGAAGTTGAAAATAATATTTCAGTGTGTGTTTTGTTTTGTTTTTATACTTGCAGTCTTGCACTGAGTCATTTGTACTGTTGATTCTTCTTGCCTTATCAGAAAAGTCACTTATTCCATTGAATTAAAGCCAAATACCTCCAGAAAAAAATTCTTGCTATGCCTTTTTGCATACATCGAAGGCATAGATGGAGCATTTTAATGCCTGCTATTGGTTGGCAACAGTACATATCCAGTTATGCACAGTTGTGTGTTTGCATTTTTTTAGTAGTAATGACACTTGAAAGGCAGTAGCTGATTTTACTGGAGCACTACTGAGTTTTGTTAAATAGAAAGAAATGATAGTATTGAACATAAGGCTATCAAGTATTGCTTGTCCAAGATGCTCTAATAATTCACTTCATGTTATTGTAACAAAAATTGCTTTCCAATGAACTCTACAAAAACAACATGTTTTGACACAGCTGTTTGCTGATGTGTGCAATGCTTTTTGTGCAGGATTTTTTGGAAGGAAAAACACCATTTGTAGTTGAAAGCGAAAACTTTGATTTGGTGAAACCAAATGAACACTTGTACCACAGTGAAGTAAGTTTCACCTTGATTTGCTTTAATCTTTCCTTTCCCATAGTTTTCACTATGTTTGATTATTTTAACCTGCAGGTGATGCGAGCAATCATAGGCCAGATTGTTGCTTTGTGGAATATGTCCCTTAGTGAAAGCACACCTTTGCAAAGGCAAGTGACATGTTAAAATCATTTATTTAGACTGGTGTTTTACAACCAGTGACCTGTCATATATTCACAGGTGGGATATGCAATTAGCTGAAAAAACTGTTTGCAACATGTATTTTGCAAACACACCAGTAGTCAGCCAGCCAAAAGATTACTGCTTGTATTACAACTGCTGCATTGCATTACCGGTTGTTTGCATGGTAACTAATGTGAACTGAAAACGTAATCAAATGCTAGCAAAGTTATGGATTTCACCATTTCTGTCCTAAATCAGCCTGGGCCACCTATAATAAAGCATTGCTAAACACTGGTCTAGTTTCATGTGATGCAGTTTAAACTCTGGAGCTGAGTGCTTTTGATGTTTATTTTTTGTATCACAAATGTTTTTAATGTTTAACTTTTGTGTTATAAACGCTTATCATGTTTATTTTTTGTTTCATGAGTGCTTTTAATATCTATTTTTTCTTTCACAATTAGTTTCAATGTTAAGTTTTTGTTTCATAAATGCTTTTGATTTTTCAGTCCAAGTCCTGAAAGTGGTGATGATATTGTGTGGAAACCTTGGGAGCATATCTATTCTTTGTGTAAAGCTGGAAAAGGTCATGTGCCACTTTATAACTCATTTGGAAAGTATGTTGTTAGGCTTTATTGGATGGTAAGTTGTTAAATAATTTTTGGAATGCTTGATTTTGTGTTTTCAGCTTCTCATATGTCTTTGGAGGTTGTATGCCATTGTAAGCTTTTCTACAATTTCTTCACTGTTAACCTACCATACTGTAACTAATGTTACTGGATTTTTTGAGAAAGCATCATGTTTAAATTAATGTTTCTTATGCCCAGTGTGAAGTTTTAAAGAGCACAAAATGCACTGTAGAAGTTGCATGAGACTGCAAGTTCATCTTCCTGTCAAACCGAATTTGTTACGTTTGTTAAAATAGGAGGCTTATTGTTTACACAGTGTTAAAAATCCATTCTCTGAGTTTACCATGTTTGACATATATGTGCTTCCCACACAATCACTCTTTTTCACCATTCAGCTACTATGTTTTCAGGGCTGCTGGAGGAAAATTGTAGTTGATGACACCATGCCTTTTGATGCTGATGGCAAGATACTTTTGCCTACAACAACTCTTGAACATGAACTGTGGCCAATGTTGCTGTGCAAGGCTCTCATTAAATTAGCCGCTATAGAGTAAGTACTGTCCTTGATTGTGCTTGACTGCAGCAACATGTGTCAAATAATTTGGGCTTTTTTCAGTTACAATCTGAGCAGCAGCACCACTGAGTTTGGGAATTTTTATGCAGTGCAAGCATTGATGGGTTGGATACCTGAAGTCATTCCTGTTCAGTGAGTATGATGTTTTTGTCAATTTTCATGTATATTAGTGGTCATACCATTGTCCCAGAGCACATGCAACGTTACTAGTTATGTGAAACAATGAACTTAGACACAGAAATCATTTCAGCTCAAACCAATCAAACTAAAGAATTGGTAAAAATGTGGCTTTTGATATCACTATATTCTTAAATGAACATATATTATTGAAAAAAAGTTAATTTGAACTTGACTTTAAAATCATTGTTACTAATTCTAGGACAAAACTTCATGTTGACAGTTTACATGGCTTCTATTGTTGATTCATTTAGTTTGTTCCAGTAGATGATTTCCTGCTCGTGTGTAGCTGCTTATTTTTCTTTAAGTTTGCAAACTTTGAAACCATTTTTGATTTTGAATAGATAAGTTGCTTTTGAATGCTCAGTTTCTTTTTGAGCTTTTAGTTCTGATTAAAAGTCCAAGACATGCCTTTTAGAAGTATATTTATTTCACAGACCATGTGATTTATTCGTTTCAACCTATGTGCACATTCTAACTTTTTTGCTGGCAACATTTTTATATTTTTAGACAAAACTATAAGACGAAAACGTGGCATTTACTTAAGCACATTCTTCCTGAGTGGAAATTGCCCAGCGAAGAAGTTCATACGAAGTAAGTTTTGTGTGATTTTGTGGTCTGCTGCAGATGGTGTTGCAATACCTTGCTATTTATGCTTAGAGAACCATCCAGCTCTTCAGCATCTTCCAAGAAAGATTTTGACATGGAAGTCCCTGAAAACGTACCTGCACGACCTGAAAAAGGGAGCGGGAAAGGTATCCAATGACGTATTGTTGCCAGGAGCGTAACAAGGGCAAGGGGCACAATTCCCCGGGCGCAGAATCATTATGGTGGCGTCAAATCACTATCGGGGGCTCCAAATAACTGTCGGAGGCGCGAAAAGTCCCAACAAAGTCACAAGTACTTTATTCAATACAGTATATTTGCTTCCTGAAGGCCTCAGATTCGAACATGGAGCTCCAAACTTGCTTCTTTCCCCGGGCGCCATCTAACCTCATTACGCCTCTGATTGTTGCTGCTACAATTTTTCAAAGTGTGGCATGTTTTTCTAGTCGTGCGAGATCCGATGAATGTTAAATCGCTGTAAAAGTGCCCTGGGCCGTATTTTTTGCAGAAGGCAAAGGTGCCAAAGACGGTCAAAAAAAGAAAGATGACAAGGAAAAACAGAAGTCAAGCTCCTCTGGGAGACCGCAGTCCGACCTCCCGTCCGCAGGTCCACATATGAATTATGATCTAGTCCGTTGTAATTTCTACGTAATTCACAGCAATTTTCACAATGATAAAAACATTGCGACTCGGACAATACGTTGTTTATGCAGATGGAGAATCAACGACCGAGCCCCTTCGACCGGAAACCGTAGTTTTCGGTATGTTCAATCAAAGACCGTCTTCCACAGGAATATTCTCGCAACTAAGGCGCACCGTAAGTTTGAAATTGTGCGAATGTCGTTCGTACAGCGCGGGCTGCTTTTGTTTAAGCAGTGCTTTTAGTTTGTTTGTTTTCTTCACAGGCAAACGCAAGTGAAAACCTGAGAAAGATCGGACTATCTCAACTCCATCCTCATCCAATCATGATTACGCAGACACGCTCATGCCCTCTTGTGGCGCCACCACCGGAGCCGATCGTTCCAAGGTGGAAGTTGATTCGTCCATTCAAAAAACGTTCCGTACCATCGGACGAACCACAGTGTACGCGAATTGGCCGTTAATTTTTTCAACATTTTTTATTGGCTGGCAAGAAACGTCCGGGTTTTTATCTTGTAACCTATATTGTTTAGCGGAACCAGAGCCACCGAAGCCAGACCAGTGGCTTGAGATTTCTTCGCCGTACCTCGGTTTCCGTATAGACCCCCTGCGAAAGCTTGATGCAACTTCCCGACCTCCGTCTTACGTTTCACCGGGAGAACCGTTGAATGAAATAACAGAGCAATCCGTGCCAACGTAAGTGTGTATCAATTGCAGTTTGACAAACGCAATGTTGCTTTGTGATTGGACAGTGAAGTTGACACGCTTTTGCCATGCACTTCGGCTCACGTGGTCTAGTCATGCTTAGCTGCGGTAAACTCGACATCGGAAAATTTTTGCACTTGAAATTTTGCCTGAATTCCAGCGAAGCAGTGTGTTCTTTTTTGTTTCTTTTTTTTTCTTTGTGAACCCAAATTTTCTGGAGAAATGCTTGATGATTAGTTGCTATGCATTTGTACTTTTCTTGTCACAGCGCTTTATAGGGAGAAGCCACGAAAAGAGCGCTGTGGCTTACAAACTGAAATATCAGTGATTTCAACATTTTAATGATGTCGACCCTGGACACTCTACGTCAGTTTAGCGACATGCGCAATCGCACCACTCGTATTTTTTTTATCGAATACGTCAAACACGTCTGCTCATCAAAGCTCATCAGTCGCTTGGTTTTTCAAAGTCGCCAAAAACTACTTGGCTGTTGGTTGAAGTAACATTGCGAGACGCTTTGTGCGTGTCAACTTGTTTTTGCCGTTGTTTTCTTTTACGTTTGCCATGCATGCGCTTCTGCTCTACCAGGATCGAGGTCGAAAAAGTGCCTGCCAAGCAAGGCGCCACACCGGAGCAAGTCGACCACTTCCTTCCTGAGGATCAGTCGTCGCATAAACGTGGCTCAAGCGCTAAAAATAGCACAAAAGGTGCTTGATTCCTGTGTCGCTTCGCATTTCTCCTGACCATGCCCACCCAACTAAGAATCGGTGGTGACCTCTTTAAGTCTTGCGCTGCTTGTGTCCCCCTTTTTTGTGTCAATACCCCATCAGTATAAACCTGGTGATGCGTCTGATTTCTTCACTGTTCACATTTTTTTGTCTTTGGAAAAAATCTAACTTTTGTAGTTTGCGTTTTTTCACAGTAATGAACATTTTTTGGCCGGTGAGAAACACCGAAATGTTTCTGTGGCGTTCTCACGACCTATCTGTTTTCAGGCAGAAGCACTCCTGGGGGCGAAACAAACAGTTCATCTGCAAAGAAAGATAAATCCCAGGTTAGTTTGGACGAGAGGTGCTTTTTTTAGGTGTGTCCAAACATGCAGTTTTTACGGACACGATAACGGTTTTCCCATTGCTTTGTAGATCTGTGCTTAGCCGCCTTCAAAGAAATGTCTTATTTTTCCGCCTGAAAGTTCACCAACTGACGAACCACTCTTTAGACTGTGATCTGAAACATCTGTCATTGCATTTTAAAATTGAAGCTCGTGTGTCTGCAGGAAACGACGTCACCGGTAGCAAAGAAGACCTGGGTGGATTTCAGCGATTTTTGCCATAGTTTCAGGTAATTTTTTTCAATCAGTTGCTTCTCTGGTTAACTAAACTGTGCGTTTCCGTTAATTGTTGGCACTCAACGTACTTCAATGCAGCTAATGCAATACAAGTGTTTGGGCTTTAATTGAAAGATTGAAGAAACTATAAAACGTGTTCTATATTGTTGCACTTTGCACAGCAAAGCCCTGAACTAGCTAATCCTAACTGTGTTGCTAAAAAGTCCACTGTGGCAACGTTTCGCATGAAAACAACATCACAAATGATGAAGCACCGTTTGAAATGTAGTGGTCGCCGCAGACAACCGCAAGGAGAATCAACGTCAGTTTTTGCGCTGTCGGTTCATGTGTGCTGTGACAAGTCTCAAAAAGCGCGACCGTTGCATGTTATTCGTCTGTACCACATTAATATCGCCTTACTTAAACTTCACCGCAGATTTTTGCAAAAGTAGCAGTTTTTGTTGTATTCTTTACGTTTGCTCTCGAATTAAAACCAATGTACCCAACAAGTGCAGCTACCCGTTGAATTTCAGAATATGTCTGTTCTGACTTAAAAAGATATCGATATTTCGTTACAAGCTTCGCAATACTCTGCATTTTTTCGCTGACTGACCGGCTGCTCTTTTTCGCTTTTAGCAACCTGTTGATATTCCACAAACCATACACCTATCCGTATACAGCCACTGCTGGAGAGTTCAGACAAAGCGTGCTTGCGGCTGGATCGGGAGGGAAAAAGGGGTAAATTTTTGCAGCTGTTTCGCGTCGCGAACGTTGCCATTTGTGAAACTGATTTGATGTGACTGCATTCTATCAATTGAAAGGCAGAAGTCAAAACGATGCCTCCATCTGTCTATTGTGCGAGCTTTTGCAGAGCAACGAATTTATTTTAAGCTTTCTTGCAGGTCTGCTCAGATGAACCAGACGCCCTCTCTCACGAATATTGCCAAGACTGGCACTGCAAGTCCAGTCTTGCCGAAATCGTACGAGGTATGCTTGACACTGTAACAATTCAGACACGTTGCTCCAGGAATGTCGCGATAAGCTGGTTAAAATGACAGCACTTACCTGTGATGGTGCACGCAAAGCTGGCCCAGGCTTTGATCGGCAAGTTTTGCAGATGCCGTGCAGAAGGATCACAAGCTGCACTTGTCGTTCTGGCGAAACATTGCGTGCCTCCAACCTTCCGTTCATGGTTTAATACAGGGATCTCCAAAGTACCCACCGCGGGCCAAATGCGACCCGCGAAGCCATTCCATCAGGTCCACGAAGCCATTTACACCCGGCCGCAAAACATTTCGTCAATAATTATGAAGAACTAATGTGTATGCGAAAAACTCGTTGCTTTGGTAGAATGTAACATATCTCGAAACAATTACATTACGTAAGATGTCCGGCCCTCGAACTGTTGTGTAGTAGCTTGTGTTGCCCTCTGACAAAAACGTTTGGAGACCCCTTGTTTAATACAATGTGAAGTATGGTTTAATACAGAGGTTCCCAACCTTTCTCTGACCAGGTACGCCTTCAGCATTTCGACAGATGAGCATGTGCCCCTAAAGATTCTTATGATAAAAAGGCTGGGTAAAGTAACAGAAATTCACTAAATTTTTAATAGAAATTTATATTTTTGAATATTTAGAAATAAATAATATATACATATATTTTCCCTTCTATTGATAACCTAAAATGTACCTCTTCAATTGAGCAAATGCACCCCTAGGGGTACATGTACCTCAGGTTGGGAACTCCTGGTTTAATCTAAAGTGAAATAGGTGACGATCGTAGTTCACGACTGCAGTGCAAAGAAGATCACGTGAGTGTGGAGTTTAACGTTAGATTCCCCATGTGGGCACCCCCAATTAAGGTTGCATTGACTTGTCCCTTAGTTCTGTATTTTTAGTCAATCGGTTGCAGGTAAAGTTTAAAGGTACTGGGAGGCCTTGAAGTTGGAGCCGTGATGTCACGAGTTACGTTTGACTGGAGCCGCTTTTGCTTTCAGGGGTTTCCTGT
>JGI24022J15233_10004690_pt1 | contig 14206 bp, 11 predicted proteins | sample Ectturendosymbi2_FD_15233 | JGI IMG/M metagenome (IMG submission 15233) | reverse complement strand
CTGCAGTTTCACAAAGTGCAAAGAGTCGATGAACAACATTTGATGGCAGTAGGGATATGACAACCTTCCTCAATCCCAACTAATAATTATTTCACTATTCGACTTATAAGGGTCTTTAAAGTCCAAACTGAAACGTTCCATTGCCCTTATTCTTCTTTGAGCCGCATTGCTTTGATTAATGACCCTTCTTGAAGTCGGTAAAGTCGTGGTTTCCGTTCTGCACAAATTTTACAACTAGACACAATCCTTCTTACAACAGTTGTCGAATAAGGCAGGTTTTCACTTCGCACAAAATGCAGCATCCTTAAGACTCCCGGATGACAATGTCCATATTTATCTCGTTTAGTGCGCATCCAGGATGTGTCGAGGAGCAGAAAGCTTTCGTGAAAAAGTCTGGACCAACGTTTTGTTGACGTTAGTAACGTCATGTGCAACCTTCTCACTGGCGGGCCACTTTCGAATTTTGGAAAGTTGTCGCGGGCCGCATCAATTTTTATTGGATGAGACATATGATAGGGTTACCATATCTGCAGAAGCAAAATTCCTGACAGTCTCAATGGCTACTTTTCGCGACAACAAACAAGCGCTATACAGCATATTTCAGTATGTTCTTAAACTTTAAATTCACTGCAAAACAGCATCACTATCATTATTCAGGCAAAACTATTGTGGGCGCTGGAAACAGCCAAAGAAGCAAAAGTTTGCACTCTCATCTTCACAGCACATGCGCATTGTTTCAAGTTGAAACTCAATTTGCTAACTGGAAAACTTCCGGATATCAAAGCATTTTTAATATTATTTCACCGTCACTGAAGGCTTTTCCTTTCTGTGCTATTGCTTCACTAAAATTGAAGCTCAATTTAGTCCATTCTGAGTGTCGTTTTTGCAAAGGGTATCATTTTCTGTTTCCCCTTGCAATGACTTCTACAATTGATGGTCTTTAATCCACCCGCAACTGACCTAAAATTACCTCATACTGTGCTGAAGGCCTGGAGTTGTGGTGCCGTTCAAGCAAGTCAGACAAATGTTTAGACAAGTGTTGCAACCACTCTGCTGGCGTTGCGCTGAAATGCGCGGTTCACCACGAACGGATTGTGGGCGAGGCAAAACACTATAAGAATGTGGCGCGAACAAGCAATAATAGAGTGATCTCGTCGGGTGAGCTCTATTGTTGCTTGCTGCCAAAGTGCGAAGCTTTGCGCACATGCCGCTCGGGATTTCCGATCGCAACACTAGCAATTTTATTTCGGCAAATCAAGCAAAGAGCCCTTTAATTTCGTTGAACAACAAAATACTTCACAAACCACTCGTCGTTAAGAATCCTCCCTTCATCAAGAATGTTTCGTTTTTTCGAACACCTTGAGATTAAATTTCAGCTAAAAGTGCTGCATTCATCAACTGAAAAACGAAGATTATTATTATCATTGATTGCCAACCCTTCCAACATCCCCTTTCCTTTGTCCTGCTGCGAATTTTTATCACTCATGCTACAATCCCAAAACAATACCAACACTTGCGAAGCCACAAATAACATCGCGTCTTAAATTGAGTTAGTGTCAGGCGAATCAACCGAAATCCTTTCTAATTACTTTACTCAAGCTAAAATCAAAACTAACAGTGCATCAGTTCGCATGAACAACTGCCTGTCAGGTCCTGACGAATTGTTCGAACAATTTTACACAGAAAAGCCTCGTACATGAATCACAAAGAATATTTTTTACATCACAAAGAGCTGAATCTGGGTTGTAGCGTGACAATTAGAAATGACGCGAAAAGTTGTATTCGTTTCGTGGTCTATGGTTCCCAGGTATTTGAAAATTGTTACATTTCTTTGTTCGTATAGATTATGAAATGAGTGGTACAAAAAATTTAAGAATACAATTCATTTGAAATACCATTTCAGGATCATGAATGAAAACAAACGGGCCGCGCCAAATAACGCTGCGGGCTGCGGGTTGCACATGTCTGAATAAGATAAAGAATCTAGTTCCACACGCCACTCTTGAATCTTTTCAGTTTTTATTTTAAAACGACGTCGGCTATCAAGCATGAAAGCAACAGAACGCTGGTCTGTAACCAACGTGAATGTTTGTCTGGAGAGCAAGCGTGTCCATTTCCTGATCGCTTCCATTATATCTGTAGCCTCTTTATCATTGGGAGGCTGGTGTCCTTCGCTCTCTTAGAGCGTCAGCAGCAAAAAAGCTGGGCGAGCACGCTGATTTAAAGTAATGGAGACAGCTATATCTGAAACATCGGTATTCAATTTAATTCAGAGCAACATTAGCAATTTCAGTTTTCAGTAATTGAAACGAACTCAAAGAATCACCTGAGAAATAAGAGTTCTTGGCTACTGCCAACGATCGAACCTTATCAGTAAAGTGATCAATACACTTGGCATATTAGGTAAACACACCTAGAATTCGCCGAAGTGATTTGTAACCATTAGGCGCTGAGAATTCGTGCACGGCGAGAATCCTGTCAGGATCAGGCTTAACAGTGCCATTTCCCACTATATGACCAAGATTTTGGATATGCTCCTCAGAAGCAATTGTTTGTACAATTCCGGCGGCGTATCGTATCAAGAAACTACTTCGCATTGTTATCATGTTCTTCTTGGCCCCGGCCAGCGATTGTTACATTGTCCTCACACGGAACGCATCTCGTAGGTTTTCCTGTTCAATGAATTGTGACATGCTTCCTTGAAACAGCTGGCCATTGGCTTCAAACGCCGTGTTTTTGCAATCACTTTCAACGATCTTTTCTGATTATAAACACTCGATGTGCTTGAAGCAACTTCTTTTCGAATATATACGCTTTTTAAAATTAATGCCTGAAAAATGACTTCATTTTATGCGGATAACAGACTGCATCTAGAGCAGGAGAGCAGTTGCCTTCATGATGACGTTTAGCAGAAAAAGAGCACTTACGTGGTTGAGGAATCGAGCTAGAAGAACTAGAACCATGTTCCGTTCCATTACTATACGTGCCATCCGCAGAAGCAACCATTGCCGCAGTCGTACTTTCATGAGAGAGGTAGTCACCAGAATGCTCCAAAGCCATATTGATCGAATTGGATGCATATTCTTTTGTCAACTCATTGTTTTCCATTTGAAGTTGGCGATATTGATAAGGTTCCTGATTTCGACCGTTGATGAAGGCTTCACGAACAATTTCGTTTTTATATACTTCAGCGGTAACATTTTCGAATTTGCGGGCTTGTTTAAAAAACAGTTCATTCTCAAAGGTCTGCAACTACTACTTAGGGTTTTGCTTTCTAGACGCTAAAGCGCGCCTCGTGAAAATTGCACTTGGAGACATTATTAAATGTTTTTGGGTTTTCAGAGTGCCACAGTCAGCACAGTCCTCGATCATCTCGTAAACATCTGCAATTACGTAGGCAGAGATCATTTGTAGCTTGTCCACGACATCTACATTTTGAGACCTGGGAATCTGATAATATTTCAAGACTATGTCTGTTAACATTTGCAAACAGTGTTACAATTGCTTTGCTACTTTCAATGAAGACGGGTCGACCTCAAACATTGTCAGCTTTAATAATTTATTCAAATTTGCTGCCATAATGAACACGGCCGTTTAAATGAACCGATACCACTTCATTACAAAATACTTCACAGCATTCAACACCTAAACCAGTGGTCTTCAACGTGAGCGAAATCGCCCCCCCAGCGGGCGATTTTATGCGTTGTGGGGGCGATTGTGTGATTTACGAGATTTGGGGAGCGATTTCGGTTTCCAGGGGGGCAATTCTTGCAGGTTGAAACATACTCAAATGTTGATTTGATTCCAAACAAACAATATTTGCTACACTGGAATCAAATTTGATGCACTTCCGACTCCATGGTTCGTAACAAAGATTGTAAAACACATATCGGGCTGGTAACGCATCAATCAAATACTGCAACATGTGTCTGTGAAACGCTTCACTGCACCAGCTATCCAAGACCACTGTGATTGTGACTGGTAGGGTGTCAAGCATTTGCAGTTCTCACGAAGAGTATAGGACAACCGATCGTTTGACCTAAAAACGTGAAATTTTGTCTTTAAAATTTACAAATTTTAACTTTATTTTGGCTTAGCAGCTTCCTGCCTTTGAAACTGCAAAAGAATTCATTCTTTGGTGTTGCGGTTAACTCAGAAGCAAATTCATTCCGTATACTTCAAACTTGTAAAGAATGTGGTTAATTAACAATAGCCATGATATATTTGGTAAGTACATTTAAAAGCTATAATAGAGTCAAACCTGGGAACATCAAAAAGGTAAAGCTCTATATGCATCATGGTCAGAGCATTTACCAAAATAAGTATGTACTGCACTGTAAAACCACATTTTTTGCCTTCCACGCCTAGCCTATATTAATATGCAATCTTCTAGTAATGGGCAAAACAGTATTACTACGTCAGACGTCGCAACAAACCCTTTATGATTTCAGATTTGCACGTAAACTTGCAAAAGCATATCAACATCAGTTGTTGTAGCTTCAATAAATATACTATGCATTAATTAGCTTTATTATACCGATAGTGGTCGAAAGCAACCAACACTGATATAACTATCGGAAAATACCCAATCGGTCAAACTCCATTTTTTGAAGAGGAAGACTTCAGCTTCTGTGAAGTTTAATAAAATTGGCCCAACAATCATTGCTACCACTAAATCATCGCATAGACTTTCGCGGCAATAGGAAATTGCAAGTTGCCGTCAAGTTTGGCGCAGTGACTTTTCGTCATGAATTGTCACAAATCCCTCCAACCGTATGAGTTATTATTAACAAAATTGCCTCGAAACAAGTCTTCATGACCTTCGGTAAAGCATTGCCAAACCATTGTTTCGCAGGCAAAAAATACGGCAGTCCATTATCATGTGTTTTATAAGCTTTAGTTGGTACCTTGAATAAAACAACGTAGTCCTAATGAAAGGTGTTCTGTTGTAAATGAACTGGAAATATGACTGTTGCAAGAAAATTTACGTAGAAATTAATGGCTAGTAAAACTAGGCACAGCTAGCCGTAAGTTGAAAAACGTGCTTATCCTGTTTTTCAGTCACTTCGATTGTTTTGGCGTCTGTGGATACAACTCTACTGTGTTCATCTGACTTATGACCAGGGGTGTAGTGCGGGGGGAACCCGTGGGAACGGCGTTCCTACACCTTTTTCATGTTTTGCTTTAAAATTCGTTCGAAGCTGTTTCACAATGGCTAGTTTTTTGGGGTGCGTTCCCACACCTTTTTGTTAGCGCTACATCCCTGCTTACGACAAAGTGCAACAGAACAGTAGGCTAGGAAAGCAGTAACTTAGACCGGCAAGTAAGCCCAAGCACCCAATCTTGGCTAAACTAAAGTCTCCAAAACAATTCTTTTCGCCACTTGTTGTTTGAGGCTTGCTATGAAGTCATTCTATTGTGGAGATCACGCTGAAAGTTACGCTGCGTAGAAAGTTATGGGTTAAATAGCTTTTTGCCAGCTAACTAGCATAAGCGAATACGATACCACCATCCAGGAACGTCTCATCCACATCCAAAGCGAGGATGAAGTCCCTGTTATATTTCATACACATGGATGGTCAAAATTTTGGATCAAGTGCAGTGAGCGTTTTCCAGAACTTTGGGGGAAAATGAAGCTAATATTACCGGGGTTTCCCACGACGTATTTTCCTGAGCAAGGTTTCTGCCAAGTACTGCACACGCGTAACAAATACCGCGATCGCCTTGACATGAACAAGATCGGGGACACTCTATTTAAACTGATGAATTTGCAACCTGCTTTGAAAAAGCTTGCAGATAAACACCATCGCAAGGTTCGCATGAGTTGGAATGAGCTGTTTTTGGAAATTAATAACATTTATTCTACAAATGCATTTGTATTCGTTTTGTTTTGTGCTAACCAGATTGCTCGTTTGTTTTTTATTATCTGGGAATTATTTTCAAAACAAAATACTATTTTCAGAAAAATTATAGAAACAGGGGCGATTTTCAAGAATTGTGCCTGTACGGGGGCGAATTTACAAAAAAAGGTTGAAAACCACTGACTTAAACGATCGTAGAACAGAAATAAATGCAAAGAACAATAAATTGCCGAGCAATTCGGCTCGTGTCTCAAACAAACCATACTAGACATACATATTTACTGGATGATGGTTAGGTAATAATAAAAATGCTATTTTTATTGCAAAATAAAAAAATTATTGTTAAATTAAATCACACTGATAAATCTTTAATGGTGTTTCACAAGGTTTACCAACATTTTTTTCTATATACCGCCGTTTACCGAGGTGACGAAAATAACATCAAAGCATTTACAGCCGCGTAAAAGGTAAACAATACCGGATTTACTAACTTCAGTCAGACCTCGTTTGACCGAACTCCGATTAACCGGAATCCCCGCTATCCGACACAAAACTGCTGGGAACGGATTTCTCCTAAAGCATTTCACCCCTCTAATTCGGAAACCTAGCTGTCCGACTCCGACACGGAAATTTACGGATATGTCAAATCAGCAGAAAAAATCCGCTAAACCGGATTGCGCCAACTGTTAATTATTTATTAAATCACATTGGAAGTGTGAAGTCAATTTTCTACTCACAATGAATGTAGCAGTGGCAGAACGTGCAGGACACAGTTAGGTCTCTCTGCAGTTCTTCTTCGCGTTAAATCTCATTCTGAATGCATACCAGCATACGTATATCGATCGGATCTGCTAATAGACAGAAAAACTATGAGTATTTCATATAGTAATGTTCACCATGCAGTCTACATGCAGAATTTGCTGCTGGCAGTTCGTCTAAGTCCACAGTTTTTTCTGTTCACCTCTGAGCGTTCGCACAGGCGTGTTCTACTGTACTGCACATCTTCACCTTTGTTTGCATTTGCTCGGGAAAGAATTTTCCTCTTTATACTTTCGATTTCCGATTATCCAGATACCTCGCTAAACCGACATTATTGACGAAACAAAGTAGTCCGGATAAACGAGGTCTGACTGTATTACAAATATCTATCCACACTAGCTATGTTTTTATGTTATTGGAGTTGACACAAAATGCATTGCATGCCAATAGTTTAAATGCTCGAAAATATATGACTATCCCTGACAGCTGATCAACTAGTTGAGTATAGCCAACGAGATGCTGTGAGACAGAAGCAGCCATTTACATAATTATAATGTAAATAGCTGCTAATAACGGAAATAGTCTTGGCACAGTGATGTAAATCACAGAGATACCATCAACATAAAGCACATTTACTGAAATTTTGAATAAAAACTGCACATATTTTTTCCTGTTGACCACACCTAAGTGCTTAACACATAGAGGATTGATCACTCATTGAATTATACCTAAGTTTTCTTTGAAATGACAGCAGAACATGAGCCACAAGCTGGCTTCTTGCAAGTGAGGGACATACACTTGGTTGCGTCTTGCTCCATGACATTTTCCATGTTTTCGAGGGAGATCTCAGTTGACGTCGCTTCACTGTTCAAGGATTAGCCTCAACATTTTCAAGAGAAACTTGCTTCATGCGCACGTCGTGTATCAGTGGAAGAATGAATGTCCGTTTATTCAATATTTAGCCGTTGACTTTTGAAACAACTCTTTTATTCATGCTGTATTTATCGGGTGTCTTTGGCATAAGTGTCGTGAAAGGACAACGTGACTTTAGAAGCATCAACTGCTTGTACGCTATCAACGAAAAATTTCACCTATAGTTTCACTGACGCATGAATGCTAATGTCAGGAAAACAACACGTATTGCTATGAATCGGTCTGATCCTGACCCAGGAGGCCCAGGAGGCTCAAATAGGGAAGTTGGTGACTCTTCTGACATACTGGAGAGCAAGAACGACCCTCGCTCACACATGCTCAAGACAAAGTCATTCTCTCCTTCTCTGTAGACTTCTTCGTTGGTGTATTTGACAACTAAATGAAATACCACTTTCGGTGTGAAATGAGTCCATGGATTGTAAGTACTGTAGTCGGCTACCTATATTTTTAGAGATTCGTGTAGGTGCAGCTGTGGTAGCAGTAAAACTGTTGTGTACCGAAGTTCTTCCTGCGAATGATGTTCTGTCATAAACAAAAGAGCTTGCAGCCAAGACATCATGAGGTATTCTTTTACATGCATCAACTTCTTCATTGCTGATGCCCTCTTCGTTTGAAATGCTGCTCAGCTAGTGTTGACTAACCAATAGCGCGTATGACTACATTTTCTCCTGTTTCATGTTTCTGTTCCTCTTCATATGATACGTAAATCATCCGCACACCAGCCAAGGGCCACATCAGCAACATGCTCCGCTGTCATTCGAATGTGCGACATGACGGAAAAACAACAAAACACGTTCAGCAACAAGAACTAACTTCTTCAAAAGCACTGTGTAAACGACCACTACTTGCATCACTGTACAATAGTATCTCCAATATATCCAGTAAAACCTGACAAACAACATTAAAGTCCAAATAAAACGGAGTGTTTGCCACCAGATTTCAAACATCTCAGTCGGCACAGCAAATATTCGATTATTTAGGTATGAAAAAAGCACCACGAGAAACACGTATCTAGTTTTGGCTGTCTTCAAGATTTGGGTGTCTAACACAACACCTTGGTAAATGGCGGGGCGCAAAAATTAAAGTGATTAAATAACTGCTACAAAAATGAAAGTGAATCGCACCAACCATATGTTTGAAAATTACTAGTTTAGTCAACAAATCTCAGGAAATGTCAATAAATCTCAAAGGAAAAGTCAATAAATGTGCAGATTTTGCAAAAATTCAATTTAAAAATCACTTAGTGGCGAAAACGACACCTTCGTAAATCTAACGTTAACGCGATGGTTTAAGTGATGAGTAATATTGCGTTGCAGGTTTATGTGCTTTGAATCAGCCACTCCAGATATTTTCTGCAAGCTTCATTTCTGTTGCTAATCCATTACTCCTTATTATTATACCTTGGTCTGGTGTGTATGCGCCATCTGTAGGCTTGTGTTCAAAAGTTTTTTTGCACTGAAAACAACTGTTCTAAGATACATCCAGTGTTTTTATTTAAATCATTGTTTGCGCGATATTTAATTCTTATGTTTCGTTGCTGTGCAACCCAAAACAATAAATTCCTCTCAGCTTCAAATTTGCTACAAAAAACGTTTTTTGGTGACAGCCAAAGAAAGACGACCGCCAATTATTTGCACATATTTTCCGTTTGAAGGTTGAGCGGAGAATCACAAAATCCTCCAGAAACTGTGCTCGCTGGAAGGATAGCAACGTTCCTCTGGCTTTCCAACTCTTTTTGGAATTTTGTTATTTACAGCGTAAGAGATCATCGCTTCCGTCGGGCAGTTGTCAACATATTTTTGCGCAGAAACGTGAGAGAGGCGAGGAAGAAAAGTAGTATTGCTTTATCCAACCGCGATTAATTGTGCCACTACGTAAAAAAAACAATTACAATGTTTCCAAGGAACTGCGTGAAGATTTTATGCAAATTTTATGAATTTAGTCTTAAGCGGACCACAGAAACATGAACACCTATGAATTATTGTCTAAAATAAACAGTTGCTTTCTGAAACATTAGAGTTGTAGGGCATTAGAGAAATCCCGAAAAATTACAATCGTGAAAATTAATGGTGAAATTCCACCAAACAATAAGAAAAACAAAGGGATAAATTCATATTTTCGGAAGTCAATAAATGGGTTTTGTGGCAGAAGTTAAAATTTACACTCATATCATTTGTATTTTTCAAAAGCCTTACATTTAAATTTACATCAAGTTGGTCTGCCTAAATTAACTTCATATATGTAATTCCAGTCAATGCTTACCTTAAGCTCCAAATACTTTGGCGTTGTTAGAATGAAAATATTTTAGTAACAGGTCACATTTGATTTTTCCAGTGATCCAAATTTGAACAGCACAAACAAAACCTAAACAAACCAATTGAGGATTCGCCTATCTTGTAAGAACCACACTTTATTTGTGATGGCTTGAGGTGAAACCGCGCTTATCAATCCAAATGCACGATTGTGCGCTGAGGCCTGCCGGTGATTAAGTACCTTTTTATTTCAAACTAACGAGTTTCATTTAGCGGTTAGCACAGGAAGATGTGTGCATTTATAACACAGGGTATTTAATAGCATAACCATGAGAAAACTACCGGTGAAAAATCAGTGATCTTTAGAACCAACTAACATTACTTTATGTACAATCACAGCTTTTCTACAAAGAGTTGCAGTTAATCTTGTCTCAAATTCCAACCTAGGAATATTATCACAAATTCTAATTCCTTTAATACGATTGAGGCTACTGATCAATTTTATACAGTTAAATTTGATACAGTTCTACAAGAATGCGTTACATTTCTGTATTTGTAGTTGTGAGTAACTGTGAGCAGTTGGAAATTCATTCTGTTCTGACAAACCGAGCCATTAACCTTTAAATGAACATAGAAACAAACGTTTATGCATTTGTTTCTGCAAATGTTTTGCGTATAGAAATACTGCCATCTGCGCAAAAATTAACAAGCCCAGAATACGTATCCTTCATGTCGCACTAGTTTTGCTAATACATCAGACCTTTTTTTATAATTGACTGTTTGGATTTTATCTAAATGCATCCAAAATGGAAATCATCCCTATACGACATTTGCGTTTGAAAATGAATCAGGAAATAAATGCTATATTTATAGCCATGTAATGCATAGAATACGCAAAATTGAATGCAAAGTTTTTCTGCAAAAGAGGATGATTTTTTTTAAAGATCCGAATGCTGGAAATTAATTATTGAAATGCTGTAGTATATCCAGTGCGAATACCTTTTTGTTTGTTCAAAATCGTAATTGTGCAGCATAATGTCATGTGTAGGATGTTTTGGGCGTGGGGCTACCTGTGCGTATGCATAAGTCACAATAATGCACAATAGCGAAAGTTTTCGAGATTTCTGTAATCCCTTACAACTCTAATGTTTAAGAAAGCAACTGGATGTTTTAGGAAAGATTATTGCAAACAACATATTTTTCTATTGGTTTCTATGTCGATTTTTGCACAGGACTGACGATGTGTCACACACGAAACTAGTTTCTTTAACGCAATAATTTGCGATTGATTCGCTTGGTGTGGGTCGCTACTGTGACTTAACTAATATTGCTGGACAATAGTGTGTATCTGACAATACTGTCAATTTTATGTCGGCTTGTGAGTTGTATGTTCATTGTTTTGTTAGTACAATTCCCTAGTCATTATTTTATCTCACGCATATTTTCTGGCACCGCATGATGGAAATTTCAGGCTCAGGCAAAATCTGCCTGGAAAAAAACAATAAATGAATTGAAAAGTGAGATAAAAGGTTTTCTTTATGGCACTTTTGCATATTACAAAATTTCAAGTCAGTTATGAAGTTAGTAGAGAAAGAGAGTTCAAGGCAAACCCAGTCTTCTCTAATCCATCAAGTTTTGAAGGTATTTATAACAAATAAAAACATAGGTAATTAAGCGAAAAACGTGTTTCTTTTCATTTTTGGCGAAACGATCAATGAACTCATGAACAGTAACAATCTTTTTTCCATGAAAATTTTTGTCATAATAGTAAACACACTGGATCTCTAACACAAGGCAATTTCTATATAGAATTTCTTTTAAACGCAAAATTTCCCAACTTTTTTCGACTTGCCAGACGTTTTCGATTTTCAACGTTTTTGCGGTCAATCGATCTGAAATGTTATGACAAACATTGCAATAAAACAAACAATGCTTTTCATGCAAACATGTTCAGATAGAGAAATTTGGCGTTCCACCTTGCACGCAAGTATTAATCGTACTTTTTAGGAGTTTAACATTGATTTGTTTTCCTGTATCTGAAAACACGAAGTCAGGAAAGTCATTTTCACCACTCTGTTTTTATTCGAATTAGCATACATCGCTAACACTTGGAAGTGCTTATCATCCAATACAAAATATAAAATTCAATTGCGACGACAAAACATTTTGGATGGTTTTAACCGCTTGCTCCTCATCGCAGATGCTTTTAAAATAACTTTTCGATAAATATTACTTGGAAAATAACATTCTGCACAATTTGTTAAAGTGCCGTGTTGCTTTTGTGTCATCTTTGATACATTAACACTGAATAGACGCACCTGATAGCGTGTTCATAAAGTGGTAAACACGTACGTTTTATTTGAAGTTTATCTTTCCTACATTATTGCGCTTCCCAAAATTAACTGTGATTCGGCATAGATCTCCTGAAAATAAAAAAATCAGTCAAAATTACTGGCATAAATAGGCATCGTCCTTGAGGTAAAGACAGAGAACGCACTGAGACCTTCGAAGAATTTGATCTGCTGTGTTATGTGAAAAGGCCCAACCGCATTGATTGTGACGAGATTTTTCGTGACGGGGTGCTTTGTTCGCGAAGATCTTTAAGACACGATCGTGATTAGGGCGAATGTCACGAGTCCGAAGACAATGGTTCGTCTACACCGGCTTGTTAACGCCTTCACCGCACATAGAATTTGTTCTAATTGTGTACATGACAACAACTTGCACTGAGACGCAAGTAGAACACTTAGAATGCGACGTGGTTCGTCGCGACGCTTCGCATTGTTTGCGACGGTGTTTCAGACACGATGGTGATTTAAGCGCGATGGTGATTGCTCGTATGTTTCAAAATCGAAACTATGAGACTTTTTGTTTCGATAGAGGGTTTGAACAGTTCTCTAACTCAGTCGGCCGGTAAGTTACTGTATGACTGCTTAAATTCCAAGCCACAAAAGAGGCTTTGCGGTGATTAAAAGTCGAGCAATTTTAAAAAGAAATCAAACGCGTTCTGACCGACACTCCTTACAAGTATGTACGAGTATGAAAGATAGCATGTACTGCCTCAAGGAGATACATAGGTGTGAGCAATGGCATTTAGGGTTTTCGTGGTCTACAGCTTATAGTTCATATTTGGGGGTCGTTTTTGTAGTTGTGAGTAACTGTGAGCAGTTGGAAATTCATTTATATTTGAGGATCCTATAAAGACGTGGAGCAGCACACAAAGGCACGATCAGCTGTGAGTGTAACAAAGAAGCAGAGCTGATTTTTCCATAACCAACATAAAAAACGGACAATCACCTAGTATCGAATTCTCCGCACTCCCTTGAACAGGACGTGATTTGAAAGACACCGCTCTTAAGTAAACGATTTGAGCCCATTTCAGCGCCGGTTTCACGTATCAGTGCAGAAAAAAACTTAGGCGAACATTACGGTTTCTTGTTCAATTCTATTTAAATGGAATCTCCACTTTTCATCAGTATGATCTGAATAATTATACCATCATAAACCTATCAAATTTTTAATTTTTATTGAATGACGAGTGAAAATTTGTCCAAAATGAGTTTAAACAAACCAAGTGATGATCACCCAGATTTCAACCATGGTGTCCCACGTCAGTGCGTCAAAAAGGTAGAAGAAGATTGCGGTCTAGCGCAGTGTTTCCCAACCTTTTTAGGCTTGCGGCACCCTACAGAAAAGAGAAGTAATTTACGGCACCCGTAGCAATTTGCTTTGAGGTTTGATGACAGTTTGAAAATGTATTTTTAATGATATGGTAAAAAACCTGTTAGCCCGCGGCACCCCCGGGCACTGTAAATGGCACCCCAGGGTGCCGCTGCACCCCGGTTGGGAACCACTGCTCTAGCGCTTCAATTCAACCTAGATGCAACTCGCTCATTGCTCTACTGCAGTGGTTCTTAACCGGAGGTACGAAGCACCGAAGCACCAAAGTGCGTGCACGCCCTGAAAATTTAAAATTGTGTTGTCGATTGTTGTGAGTGCAGTAAACTTTACAACAGGCCAAGCTTTGAATCACGGTCTGTTCAGAGCCTTTTGTAACGAAGTTTAAGTTCAACACATTGTTCTTCTTTACTACACGAAAGTGCCGTTGCTATCCCGTGGTCAAGTGCTCATTCGTGTTCGTGAGCTGCGCAAAGAAATCGAGCAGTTTCTGAGACACGGAGGTAGTGGCATAGCAGAGCACGTTGAAAATGAGTTCATTATGTGTCTGGCATAGACTACCTTGCAGATATATTCAGCCACATCAACGACTTAACACCTCCATTCAGGGATCAGCAATAAACATTATCAAAGCTAGGGAAAAGATCACTGCCTTCACTAATAAACTTTCAAGCTGTATTTGTCTCATTTGATCAGGCAACTATGCTAATTTTCTANNACTTG
>JGI24022J15233_10004689_pt1 | contig 14209 bp, 5 predicted proteins | sample Ectturendosymbi2_FD_15233 | JGI IMG/M metagenome (IMG submission 15233) | reverse complement strand
GACTGTTACCAGTTTGCAAGTGTAAGTATCACTTAAACACGCATGGAAAAAGTGTAACAAAGGTCATGGAAAAGTCATGGAAAGGTCATGGAAAAGTTATGGAATGTCATGGAATTTGGTTTTGAAAATTGTGTGGGAACCCTGGGTTAAGATTAATAAAATTAGCATTACTGCATAACGGCTGCGATCTTCTCCACTGTTCACAACGTGAAGTCAAACAAACACACGCGATTTCATGTTACATTCTATTTCAGGAAGAAACTACCAATGTAGGGACAGAGATGGCAACATGTACCCACTTGGAGAGCATACAAGAGTGAAAGACGGCTACCACTGCACATGCACTTACAACGGTCGTGCGACGATTCTCAGATGTAACCATCCATCCTACAGAACAAGCTTATTGGGAAGCGTTTTCGGAATTCGCTACACTGACTCCACCCTGAGTGAAAACATACGGAATTATGCGGCGGGTTAGAGATTTTGTTGTCGTGGTTCTTCCACGATGTTTTAAGCACTTTGTTATGGACTGGTAAATAAGCATAAAAAGCACTATCATCAGTTAAAACAATTCTTTAAACACACTTTGCGTTCTGAGATGGAGTCAACGAAAACGAGGTGTTTGAGATAAACTGCATGAAAACAATACTACTGTCTCCTCTCACTTCCTCTGAAATTATCACATACGATTTTCATCAGCACCTCAATATTTTGCTATTAATGTTACAAACAGTTTTCACAACTTGAACAGTTTAAGATTAGACTGTTTGAATTTCGTTAACGTTAGCATTAAATCATGCTAAGGACGCGACCAATATGCACTATAAAACAAATACTGTGATTTTAGAACATGATATTTGAACTGTTAGGAGCTGGATTGCCATTGAAATAAAAAAATCGATTGCACAACCATGTTTTTTTTAATTGCACATTATACATCTCCAAACACCCTGGCTGTTTCTGAGTTTTCGAGACATTTCTGTTAACAGCTTGTAAGTAAAAACTTTTACCATCTTCACGAATCATCGTACACAGTTTGGCCAAATTGCAAAGCCCTACGTATCCTGAGCATCCACCATCCAGTTCAGTAACCTCCAGCTTATACTTCCGGTGGAATCCTTTCTTTGTCTTTGGATAACACTGTATACTTTTGTGCAGGGGCGCAACCAGCTCTTAACTTCGAGGGGGGGCAATTTTCATGAAATTTCATTCGATGACGTCATCGTGTTGATTCAACCGTGGTACTTTTTCGCAACCGGTCACAGTTAAAGTTCTCTTCGCAACAGTTCCGAAAATGAGAACTTTTCAGTTTTAATCAAGATGCAGACCGAACGATCAGGACAGAGTAAAAATTAGTAGCCTGATACCAACACCTGCTTCCGTACTCAACTAGTGCAGTCATGACTTTAGTGTTGCTGATGCATAGGGTACTAGCAAGCCTGCCTAACTTTTCCTCTTGTTTTACCAAATTTGTTCTAGCCCTATTCTTCTAGCACGTGTTTGAATTTCTATCGCATATGAAGACCCCCAACTTGAAGGATTGCCTATGTCAAGGGTGAGGGGATCTTTGAATGCTACCGTTTAGGGCAAAACGGATCAGGTGTCTTGTGACATTGGCGCATAACGGATCAAGTATATTTGGGGCAAAACGGCTTTTTCTGTCATCCACGAGTTGCGTGAAAGTTTTTAGAAGCGGGTTTAGGGCTGTGAGCTTTCAGGGCTTGTTCCGATTGCAGCAGTGGGGGGTCTGGTAAAGCGTCATTAGAGCCAAAGTGGTCTAGTAGGTAGGTGCGTTCAGCACTTGACTAGCACTCATATGACACTTTGCTAAATCCTTTTTCCCAAACCGTGGTACTGGTACCAACCCAAGAAGACACTAAAACGTGGAACATTCCTCACGCTAAATTTAGTTAAAAACTATCAGGTTTCGAACCGAAAATGCAACTATAAACAACGTTTTTTAAAGAAATGTACGACGGTCAGTTTTNCGTTTTTTGTCTTTGTACGTCATACTGCTCATTGTTTCTTGTTATTAGTAAGTTGGATGTTATACGCGGTTTAAAAACATTGCCCTGACGAAACCCACTTGAACAGGTGGGCGAAACGTCGGCTAATAATAAACATCTCCAGAAGAACTAATTTATCTGCTTGATTTGAAACCTGGTGGCAAATGCTACGAAATAACAACATGAGTAGCAAAAAGAACAGCATTTTTCGAAATGTATGGTGATCCGTTTTGCCCCTAACAAAAATAATCAAAAAGTCGTAGACGAACAAGCGGTTTGACGGGGCCACAAACTTTTAAATCACAACTAACACGTCAAGATTTCTCTTATCACAATGAACATTTCAGCAGTTTGTACGGTCCAACAGCTCCCTAATGTTATAAAGTTTAATGAGGCCAAATTGAGGCCTGTCTCAGAAACNAAGTGGTGGTACATGAACAAAAGGATAAAAAATGCCTTAGAAATACCAACATTTTAAACTATCTCCCAAGTTTTGACAATNCCAGCATNTTTCTGTTTAAATACCAATCCTTTACGAAATTTTCGATCAGATTACTTNNCTCAAGATAAATCTTGTAAGGATATAATTAATCAATAGGACAAAGACAAATGCGAATAAGACTTTTCTTTAAAATGTTTAGAATATAAAATTTCATCTNTTTCCTTGAAAGTTTCTGCGAATGTCAAAATTGCTAGGCAATNTTTTGAAATTTTCGGGAAAGGCCAAATGTCTTTTCGGGAAAGCCCCCCCCCTGGTTGCGCGCCTGCTTTTGCGTATGCATTCAAACATTTTGGAGACCTAATTCTTTTCTGGCAATGCTTGTGTTGATAAACGTTTGACTGCTACAGATGATTGCGTATATAACGGACAATCGTACGACGTAAACACAAAATGGAAAATGGAAGTGGATGGCGTAATGATGGAATGCTCATGCAACTCTGAAGCATATTTAAGGTGTGAAAGCGTGCTCAGGTCGTCGCCTGTGAGTTCGGTGAGTTCTGATCTCGTGGCTAAGTCCAACAGTTGTAGCTATGGTGTTTGTTTGTAGGTATATATCAAGCAACACTGATTATTGTCGTCATTTTGTAAAAATTAAACATATTCCTGAGATGGAGGTGCAGTACAACTACGGTCAGATTTTTAATCAAGTAATCAACGCGTTGCTGAAATTTTTGTTCATTGCCTCAAAAACATTAATGAAATCATGGGTTGTAAACGCAAACACTGCAGGAGCGGCATTCGATTGAGACCGAGTGTTTTACTGTGAGGCGTTTGATACAAGAAACGCAATAAGTTGGGGAATAGAAAACAAGTGAAAAGGGTTTATAGTTGGAGTCGCTGTTTGGAACCTACAAATTTAAGTTGTAAGCATTTGAGCGGAGAATCTCCTCGCAGCAGCAGCAGAAGTCCAAACAGAAGTCCTTTTTTTCGAACAAATAGCAAACTGGTTGACACGCGACCTACCTACTGGTTTTACAATCACTGCAACAGGCCTATCACGAAATTTGCAAGGGCAGAAATTATGGACTCCAGCACTTTTAAACTATGTAGGGTGTACCATAGAATGCTTCTCTTTCTATGAAAATGTGCAGTAGAGAAATAAAAACAATTCTGTAGTGCTGTGTCTTATGAATGAACATCAAACCATACACAGTGAGTGAAAATGAGTTTCACAACAGTTATCGATAGGTGAGTGCATGCTCTTGTTCTTACTAATAGTCTTACTGATTTGTCCTTGATCGTAAACAGAAAAATGAAATACTAAGTTGATTGAAATGAGTACTATTATTATAATTCTTAACATATCAATTTAGAATATATCAACCTGGGCTATTATGGTGGGTAAAGTTAGGTTAAATTTTGGGTAGGTCAGCTTTAAGGTTAGGTTAGTGTTATTTTGGTCTGGAATCTGACATGGAAAGTTGATTTTTCTGAAAATAGTTTTTAAAGAAGATTTTATTTACCAAACAAATGTCATTTGGATATATTTACAGAGAGAGTACCACCCACTGGACGGCACTCAATTGGCCGTGTTAGCGGGACCGGGGTGGTCGCATTAGTGGATTTGCATTTCTAAAGGTTTCGTGTATCAGCTTCCCAAACGTTCACATCACACTTCGCATTTGCCTGTCCATGGCAACGTCAAACTGCAGTGGGGAGTGATCTTTTTCAAAAATGAAAAGGATAAAATATGAGGTTCGAAGTTGCATGGGTCAACAACGGCACAGTTTTCTCTCCCTGATGAGCATTGAAAATGATATTGTAGAGACACTAACAGTGACATGCAGAGAGGGTAGCGAACGGGGCGACGACCCTGGGCTTCCAAGTCAGGGCAGCATCCAAAAAGTGAAATTACAAAAATTGAAGTGCTACAACCAGATGATTTTTCGTATTGTAAAGCTGCTAACACATCCTGCATGGATTCAATTTTTCGAAACTTGTCTTTATTTGCCAACACTAGTCTTTACGCAATCAAATGCCGGTAATGTTCGCATTTTTAATGCCCTGGTCTTATACTCTAGGTGTGCGTGGCAAATCCAATGAAACTGATAGTGACGTGACTTATTTCAAATCGTGCAATCAAGTGAAAATCACAATAAATGATTGAAAGATAAATAATTATGGACGTTAAATTGATTTTCAGAGACAAATTTCAAAACTGTCCCATTTCCACTTGCTTGATTTAGCTTTGATGCATCTCTAGTTTCCTGTTTCTTTTTTTGATGTGGCAGCCCTAGGTGTGCGCTAATACAGCGGCACACCTGTGCTTGCAATAGGTGCATCATTTCGAGCTTCGTCATTAAATTGGCCGTTTAGGCGGATTGATCGTAACAGCTCACACTAATCTGTATCTGTTCTGTCTCCCCAGTAATTGTACATATAGGCTAACAGTCATATAATAAAATACGAAATTTTTCTTGCGTACTTTATGCGCATTCTCAATTCTTGTGTAGTTTAGCAAATTTCAAACTGTCAAACCTGGATGTCTACCATCTCCGCCGCGTATCTTTTTTGCCCAACTGCTATTCCACGAGACATTCGAGCAGACTTATAGTTTTGCAGATGTGAAATGCGCTGAAATAGCACGGTGTTCTACTTCAACATTTTAACGCGTTGCCGGATATTTTTGCGGGTATTGTATGAACTGCTTCGTCGTAGCGTTGATTGCTGTGTTTTCTCTAGTCTCCTAACTTGAAGCGCTATAATTTATGTTCAGCACAGTGACACATTGTGTAAGAACGAGAAAGGAGAGTGCGTGTAGAATAATACACATCTTGTGTCAACAAATTTCGCCAAAGTGCTGGTTTGCAAACGCAAATATGACGTCATATTATGACGTTACAAACAGCGCATATCCACTAGCAATGACCACTCCATGCCACTGCTCAATACCAGAATTTGGTAGGGGGCATACAATCAAGAAGTCGCCCGGGGCACCATCAGACCTCTACTGGCCACTGGTCACTAACCTTCAGTGATTTGATCAGCGACGTTGTTCTTAAAACAGCTTGCAAAAAATCCATGTAATGTAAGGTAGCCAAATACCACTCCAAAATATAGGCTTATTATTTCATTTATGCATACGTTATATTGTTTGCAACATCCATATGTTTCGATGATATTCTGATTCCGACATTAGTTATTGGTTCGTAAATTTTGCTCAAGCTTTATTTGTTTCGATAATACAAGCTCTTCAGTTCTTTCAATTAGCGTTTATGCCCTTGTAACGACATTATATATATTCATATACACATATGTGGAAAGGGCCCCGTTCAATTTTCAGCCAGGGGTTGGTGTGCATTATAGGATGTGCATTATGGAACATTTAGAGTTCTGGAATATTCCGAAATCTTTATTTCGAATCCAGAATATCGACTTCTATTCCGGAATAGCTTATCAGGTGCAAAATGAGCTGATCGCGCAGAGGTTTAGAACGCCGATCAGCGATCACACGACCTGCTCGTTACGTCACTACGCAGTGCGGTGACCTTTTTGAGTGTTTCTTTCTTTCTTCTACACAGGAGCGCAGAGTGCAAAGTTTATTGAAATTATTTGTTTTGGTAACTTTGCAATTGTCACGTTTATTCAATACAAATTTATTTCGAATCTAAATATTCGAAAAAAATGATTTTTTATTCGAATAATGAAGGATTCGAATCCATAGAATTCGATATTCCATTATATGCATCCCTAGTCAGGGGCCCCATACAATCTTAAATCGTTCCTGCCTCCTAGGGCTCCTGGCCCCGCGACCCCTCCTAGAGGAAAAGCGGGCACGAAGGTGAATGAATGAATGACTATCCTATCTTCAGGAAAAGATACCACACCTTTCAGCAAACGTCGACGTGCAGTCTACGAAGTACCATGCGGAGAATGTGAGCACAAATGCATTGGAAGAGGAAAACGAAGCCTAATCACTTGATTGAAGAAACACCACAAGGACACTTTGCCTAAAAATTTTATTAAAATCTGGAACAAACAGCGTTGACTAAACACGCAGTCCAAAGCGGCCACAGCGAAAATTGGCCAGTTAGTTATTATAATATCTTTGAAAAAAGTAAAACGTTATTGTATATTTAGCTTAGGCATTGCATAAGTGTTCGTTTGTTTGGAATAAGTTTCTTATTACCGCGCATTTTACACGGGTCAGTTGTTTTGTACTGGGCATTTTGTGCTGTTGTTGGCAAAAGCAGGACGCTGAGCATCTCTGAGAATTTTGCGCCGCTTTTCTTTCATTTGAGGGCTGAGTGCGTCTTGTGGCTTCGCCCACGACCTGTGATTTCCCTGTTAGGCTTTACGGTTTTAGCAAACTGTTAAACGGTCTCTCACGTCCCTTTCTTGTTGTCGTACGTCACATTGCCCATTGTTTTCTGCTGGTGATGCATTGTCAGTAGGCGACATATAGACTCTGATAGTATCACTGGTAAATAAAAACTCTTGGTAAATAAAAACTAGATGTGCGGCAAGAAGGAGAATGAGGCAAAGCGGAAGAGCGAAAAATATATTTATGTGAACGCTGTTTATCGAAACGAATCCTTTACCAGCAATGAATCATACACTAAGATCTTGCGGAGTATATATTTCACCTACTAGTGTAGGTAGGCATCATCGGCTCTTATCCAAATCCTGTAGAATCATGTTTATGAGACCATCGAAAATTGACAGAAAAAGGGTTAACCCGTGGCTTATATGTTGTAGCCAACGGTGGGCGTTACTCTGTCACAACGAAAGTTAATTTGCCGGAACTTGTGAGCAAGTTCACTTGAAATACCGTTAAAGTTTTACGAATGTTTTTTTCGATTAACTTTGTCTAAACTGAAGTTCCTGCAAGTGGGAAGTTGTCTTCTCGCCCTAACACTGCTGGCCATTTGCTGTTGATTTGTAATAAAAATCTTCACTGCAGAAGTTTGGTTTCGGTTTTGTTTCAGCCACGTTACTTGCTTGGAATTGAACAGGAAAGAATCTAGTTGCGGATTTTTTCGAAGCGATGATTATGTAACAGTGTTTTGTAAGTGGAACTACAGTAGCTGTTTCTTGTTTTGTGTATATTGAACTTTTCACTTCATTCATTTTAAACCTAAAAGAAATAAATATTGACTTGACAGGTAAAAAACATGTCCAAACTCTTTACTATTTGTCAATGTATGGTTGTAGAGACAGCAAATTATTTATAAAATAACCCAGAAAAATCTGCATCATGCATCACTTTCTTGAGACCAGGGGTTCCTAACCTCGGGTGCATGTACCCCTAGGGCTACATTTGGCTATCTGAAGGGGTACATTTAAGATCAGCAATAGAAGGGAAAAATATATTTATATATTATTCATGTCCAAATTGTAATTTTAGAACATGTTGTTAACAATTTAGGGCTAGATTGCCAAAAAGTCAAATCATTCGACTACACAATGCCAATTTAGCACCGCCTAGCCCATAATATCTGTTGTGTCTTACCATTTACAATCGTAAGATCTAAGCTGCGAGTTTTGGATTTTTGACACTGGTTGTTTCTCAGCTAGCGGGACATTTCTCTTGAAAACTCATATATCAAAAATTTTATCAGCTTTACGAATCATATTTCTAAGCTTGGTCAAATTGTAAAACGGCAAGAGCATCTAATTCAGTTAATTCTAGTTCTCACTTCCAGTGGAAGTTTTTTTTATCGATTTACGCCTTTACTGGAAATGCTTCTGTTGATAAACTGTCGACCGCTACAGATCTTTGTGTATATGAGGGGCAATCTTATGAAATATAACAAAATTGAACATGGACGTGAACGGCGTGATGATGGAATGCTTTTGCAATTCTGAAGCATATTTAAGATGTCAAAGCATGCCCACGTCGTCACAGAACCGTAGTCAGAAAGTTTTCAACTGGGAGGCTTTACGTTTGTACATGGGGCCTTGGCATTGCAAAAATTGACAAAACTCCACAGATGTGTAGTGTTTGATACTTCTATTTGGGGGGCTTGGAGCATTGTTGGGGGTTTAGACTAGCAAAAATCCCCGTGGTGACAGGAATTGGTAGTTGTCTGTGAGTTCGGTAAGTTCTGATCACGTCGCCCATTGTAACAGATGAAAGTGTGGGGTTTGTTTGCAGGATTGCATCAAGAAACACTGTACATTGTCGTTGCGTTGCTAAAATTGATGGCATACCTGGTATGAAGGTACAATACAACCACAGTCAGCAGTTCAAGCATATAATCAAGGTGCTGCTGAAAGTTGCTTCATTGCTTCAAAAACATGATGGATGTCATGGGCTGTCAACACAAGCACTAGTAACGGTATTCGATTGAGACACAGAGATGCCCGACTGTGACGTGGATGGTGCAAAAACACCAAGAAGGAGAGAAACATAAAACAAGAGAAAAGGGTTTACAGTTGGAGCCGCGGTTTGGAACCTACAATTTTAAGTTATAAGCATTTGAGCGGAGAATTGTTATGCAGCTACCGAGCAGAAGTCCTTCCTTTTTGGCACAAATAGCAAACTGGTTGACATTTGGCCGATCTACTGGTTTGACAATCATTGCAACAGGTCTATTGCGGAATTTGAAAGGGCAGAAAATATCGAATCCAGCACTTTTGAAACTGTGTAGGGTGTATCGAGTTGGAATGCTTCCGTTTCCATGCAAAGAAGGCAATATGTTTATTGTCAAACATATTAACGCACTATATAAGGACAGTCCATAAACTACTGTACCTACGGACACCATACACGGACAATCATTCAGCCAATAATAAGCACTATATGAACACCATATACCGACAGTGTCTTGAAACAAATAAACTAAAGGCAATACTAAATTCAGGAAAAGATGCCGTATCTTTCAGCAAATGTCGAGGTGCAGTCTGTGAAGAACCATGCGGAGAATGTGAGCACAAATACGCTGGAAGAGGAAAATAAACAATAATCACTCGATTAAAGAAACACCACAGGACACTTCGGTAAAAATCTTATTAAAATCGAGGAAAAAGGGCGTTAGAATAACATGCAGCTCACAGTGGCCGTAGTTTCGATTCGGAATGCGCGCAAGTAGTAAATCACGAAAGCAATTATCGCATACGTATTTTCATAAAATCGTGCTCGCTAATATCGTTGCAAAGCGAACGCTTTTGACGATATTAGCGAAAATTGGCCAGTTACTTATGATAATACCTTAAACATATGTAAAACGTTATCGTTAGTTCACTTAGGCATTGCACAAGCATTCACCTGTTTGGAACAAGTTTCTAGTTACAGAGCATTTTGCACTGGTCAAGAATTGCTGNGTACTGTACATTTGCACATTTTGTGCTGTGTTTGCTAATAGCAGGATGCCGAGCATCTCTGCGAATTTTGCGACGCTTTACAGTCACTTGAAGGTTGACTGTACCTTGCGTCTTCACCCGTGACCTGCGACTTCCCGTTACGTTTTGGACAACCGTTACTTATTTCACTTTCTTGTTGTCGTACGTCACATCGCACATTGTTTTCTGCCGGAAAATCGCAAAACAGCCCCCCCCCCTATCAACAATTACAACCTAACTGATTGCCAGTGGTGGACTTAGGCTTGAAGGGACCCGAGGCAAGGTTGAAAAAGTGGTACTCTGATGACGTCATGCTACTCAGCCAACCGTGATAAGACCTTTTGATCAAATTAGGAAAGTATACGCGGGCAGCGCAAGGATACGTTCCTGAGACTACCGCATCATCGTCTGACTTAACAGAAAATGCCCAAGGGTATTCATGATACACTACTTTAAAAACACTGAGAGTTGGAAAGAAAAAGCTAACAACAAAAAGTTAAGTGATAGCAAGTTGGCATCGCCTCCCACTTCTTTAGTTTTACTTCTCTGTATTCAACATCAATAAACTGGAAAGTTTGTAACACACTTTCCGCCATGAAAAATGCTTGGTTTTATGAATTTGTTCACAGCCATGCCCTTAAGGCACTTGTGGCGGCCTAGAGATGGCGCCATATCCAATTAAGGGTCACCGGTGGATGGCGCCCAGAAGCCACCGTGATAGTCACCACAAGCGAATGATCGAAATTCAATTATCCCTATATTACAATAGAGCAACCTAATACCTGTAGAGTAATGCCGAAAAAATGATCTTGGTGAGTGGTCTCTAACAAGGCTTGTGAACCTGATAAACAGTTGATTGTAATTGCTAGCGGTGACACGGAGAGTGATCCCGTCGGGTGGTCTCTATTGCTGCTGGTTGCTTTCCTGTTAGTTTAATGCCCTGAATTGCAATTTTTCCCTTGTGCTTGCCTCAGACATTCAAGGCGATGCAGATAACTGCAACACACTCCATTCAAACCACAGGAAACAACGAAGCAGATTCAAATCAATAAATTTGTTTCAAACTACATCCTTCTAATTACATTCAAAACATGGCATACATACAGAGGCATCCAACCTGATGCTTGTTTTGAACAGTTTTGTGTCTGGATGACTCGAAGGTGCCCTCATCTTGCACTGACACTAGTTGTTTGAAAAATATGCAAAAGTAGCAATATTTCAGCATACACCTTTTTGCAAACATTGTTATACTGTATTATGAGAAGCTTCATTCTTTGACAGTGAAAAAATTATCATTGGGCAAGAAATTTTTGCTCTCACTTGATAGGGTCTTTCTGGTACAAATTTTAACCCACAGTTTTTTAAGGTATTGACGGAGGTTTGATTCCGTTCCTTATTTACACAATAGAGATGCTGTTGGGAGTCCTTTGAAAGCAGAGTGCTTGCACACTGCAGTTGCTACTGGAGGCCCCTTTGAAAGCAGATACACATTACAGTTCATTTTGGGGGCACTTGCTTGATAAAACTATATTTTTTTCGGCCAAAAATATCCCACCTGCCAAATATTTTGTGTCCCCTAAACCTATGGTTACATAAATTACCACAGTTTTAAAGATTTGTTTTTATTTTGATCATAACTTTTTTCAAAAACAGCTAATTTGACCACTTTGTATTAAGATTTTGGCCATAAGCCATGGAAAATATCTGGTTCAGTGTGCTGTCATTTACTGCTGACAGGACCAAACAGACCGCGCAGTTTATTTATTTTCAAAAGGCTATGCTGAACATTCGAAAATTAGATAAAAGGTAGGCTATTTTGTTATATAGAGTTGCAATTTTTTAATTTTATTAATTTATTTACCGATAATTATGCTGCAGGCGGTAGCCTAATTAGGGGATGAAGCATTTTCACTTCTACCCAACTTGATGAGGTCATATCTTGGTGGTCACCTACCATATGAAAAGAAAGTTTTTAACTGCAGGTTGTCATTAGCACACCGGCTTGTGGAAAACGTATTCGGCAATATTTTGCGCAGGCCACTAATGCTGTCACCGGGCCATGCGGAAAGTATTGTCAAAAGAGTAGTTGTTTTGCACAACTTTCTTTGCCGTGAAGTGGGCGCTCACTACATGGATCCAGTACCAGAGAACTGCAGTGAATTATGATCTAGCCAGCAGCACGCCAATACCTTCCAATTTACAATATTTGGTACAAAATGGAAGGCTTTCAGCAAAAATGCATGCGCTGTTCGGGATGGACTCAAGGAATGCTTTTGCAGCGATGTCGGAATGTCGGAGCCGTTTCTTGACAAGATGAGCAACTTGCATGGACGGGGTAAAACACAACACGCTGTTGTTTACACCTGACTTGCATTTATCTGTGATTCTGGCCTGTAAACCTTATACAATATTTTGTTGTGCAACGCTTATGCTTCTTGTACTAATAAAATTTAGTTGGGCAGTGACATGGTCAAGAAATCTATGTGCTTGATAGCACTGGAGCTAAAGGAACGTTGCAAAAATGTAACAGGTTTATTTACAACTGGAAAAGAACAGTTTATAAGTTCTCCCCTTCCTTGCATTCGAGCAGAATCTTCAAAACCTTGCACTGAATCTGCATTCGCTGCACTGTCGGTAGTTTTCTTACGTCCTCAGCAATGCTTATGAAAAACATCCGAGTCGGACAAGCTGTTGAAACAACATAAAGCATTTTAAATCGTGGAATGACAAACACAGTAATAAAAAAGTAATTGAACGACCAATGTAAAACGAAAAAACTCAGAATTGTTTCTTGTGCGTTATATGTAATTTCAAACAATCATACAACACTGGTATGTAGAACACCTGCATCACGTAATTCCTTCATAACATCCATAAGCATCCTTGACTCCATCGAATCTTCAGTCTGCATTCTGCGTTTTTTCCAGCTGCGCAATGCTGCATAGCATAAAAACAGCAGGTAAATATACAGCATGGTATGCAGCTACAATGTAAATTACAACATTCTTTTCACCTGAAAGTGTGGCAGCTTCTCCGGCAGGTGTCAGGTTCTTTGGAGACCCAATGGTCATGACAATCGTAGTTACCTCTTTACCTGAAAACGTTAAAATCCTGTTACTTCACTGTTTTCCAATACGATTTATTCACGTACAAGCGTAAACCTTACTTTGAAACAAACGTTACACACAATCTTCGATGAATTCGCATATATCCATGACAACTGAAGCCGACTCCTCCAGAGATGAGATTGACGTATCGCTATTGCTGCTTAGAAGATTGTCGCTGTCCAAACCACAATCATCAACTGTCCCCAAGTCGTGGTACTGCTACTTACCCAAGAAGACACTAAAACGTGAAACAGTCCTCGCGCTACATAAAAAAAACTATCAGGTTTCGAACCGAAAATGCAACTAAATTACGTTTTTTAAGAAATGTACCATGTTACTAATGGTGCTCTGGTTTGCCTCTAACAAAAATAATCAAAAGGTCGTAGAAGAACAAGCGCTTTGACGTGGCCACAAACATTTTTAATAAGAACCAACATGTCAAGATTTCTCTTATCACTTTGAAAGTTTCAGCAGTTTGCACGGTTCAACAGTAAGTTAATGTCATAAACAGTAAGCTAATGTTATTAATGAGGCCAAATTGAGACCTGTCTCAGAAAAACTTGTTACACGAACAAAAGGATAAAAAATGCCTTAGAAATATCAACATTTTAAAACATCCTCACGTTTTGACAATTCCAGCATATTTGTGGTTAATACCAACCATTTGCGAAATTTTCGATCAGATGGCCTGTCTCAAGATAAATAATGTAAGGAGATAATCAACCAGTAGGAAAAAGGAAAATTCAAATGAGACTTCTAAAAATGATTAGAATATAAAGTTGCATCTTTATAAATTGAACTTTTCTGCAAATGTCAAAATTGATATACAAAATTTTGAAATTTCCCGAGGGACAATTGCCCCAAATGCCCCCCTGGTTGCGCGCCTGCCGTGACGTTCACAATACACATTACATACTAATGACGTTGACGGTGTTGTGAATTGACATGATTTTAACATTGCTGATTGATTTTTACGCGATGTTGTGCTTGTTTTCAAAAATAATTAAATTTTTCCCATTCACGCTTAGACTGGTTGTGAAATACAATCAAAATGATAACTACGCGAAAGCTTAAGCAATGATTGCTGTCCAGGCTTATCTTTTGTGTAAACTCACAAACGCCTCATGCCAGCAAAAATAAACGTCACAAGCCATATTTCTTTACACATATGGTCACGGTTGCACTAAGCTTTTCCAAACGCCCCGCCGAAGGGAAACAACACTGGCCCTCATGATAACAACAAGAACACAGATCAAACAATCATCCGCAGTAATCTAACCTTTCAAGTATTTCAAAAACACACTTTTTTC
>JGI24022J15233_10004688_pt1 | contig 14210 bp, 7 predicted proteins | sample Ectturendosymbi2_FD_15233 | JGI IMG/M metagenome (IMG submission 15233) | reverse complement strand
TCTTCGACTGCCGGCTACCTTCTCTCTGGGTTACGTCAGCCGTCACATCCAGCCCGCATTTTTAGCGGTATTTTGCCGGATCCGTTTTATTTACTGCCGGCGAGACGACTGCCGGCTCACGTAACTTTGGTGTCAAGGGACCACTTTTTTACTTTCTTCAAAGTTTCCAAACTTTTGTGTTCAGATTTATAGATTTGGTTTAGGTTTATGGTTTAGTACATTTATTATACCAAACGTAGTGCACTCTACTACACACTCATCGTGTGTTACTGTCTGTCACATTACAGATGACGGATGAATAACTTTTCAAATATGAAGGTCCGCTGACTGACCTGTAGCCACTACCTTGTGGAAACAAATTTTTTTAATAGTTGCACATTGATCAAACAAATATCATGTTAACAGGATTTTTTCAGGATTCAAATTTCATAGTTGTGTTGCAAACTGGATTTGGATCAGGATCAGGATTCCTACCTCTTGGATCAGGACTGGAGTCGGACTCGAAAAAATTTTAGTCCGAACACCTCTGATGCATGCCGTAGGCTGACTAAAAACACATGACCTACCCACAGTTAAGTTCAGTATTCAGAACTTTTCATATTATCTTGCAACAGGTACTCCAACAATTTTTGGACCGTTGCGTTTAGCACTTCCTAAACAGAAAATACGGTGTCACGCAACAACGTGACGCACCTGCTGAACCCTTTCCTTCACCCAAATATATTTCATTACAACTACGGTATTTGGGTTCTGTATCTAATAAAATACGACAAGAACTCAGCAGCTTTATTAAGACACAAGGCTGTAGTGAACGTGAAGCTGCGTTGTTTTCAAAGTACTCGAAAGCTTCACAGCTAACCCCTAACCCTAATGCTAACGCAAACGTTAATCCCTATTGCTAATCCCTAATGCTAACCCCTAACACTAAACCCTAATGGTAAACCAAAGCCCTAACCATAATATAATGCTAACAATAACCGAACCCTAAAGGTAACAATAACACCTAATGGAAAGTTGTTGAAAAAGCAAAAAAAAGAAAAGTAACAAGGTGAGATTTGAACCAAAAACCAATGGCATGCTAGACATGAATCATAACCACTACACTATGAGCAGCACACTGATTGCGTGACAAACTGACCTTTTCATTTGAATTGCATCAGACTGGCGGCACAATAACTCCAGCCGATCTGTTGCCGCCAGAAAATCGGCAGTAAAATAGACAATACCTTAAGAATAAGTGTATGACTTTTGAAAATAATATTAACTGATATGTGTAAGTATTTGGAAATAAAAAAATCTGTATATATATTTTTGTCTTCTATTGATAACCTTAAATCGTACCCCTTTGGATAGGCAAATGTACCCCAGGTTGGGAACTCCTGTCGTAGGCAGTAGTAGCCTACACATCCTACAGTGTGTTGTTTTGTCGATTAGGTCACAAAATGGCAAGGTGTTTTTGTTTGGAAGTGGCTATAGGTCTACTGGCAATGACACGGTAAGAGTAAAACGCTGAGTTTGTCACATCAGCAGCACTGTCATGGTCATCATGTAAGGCCTACGTGGATGCAACGGGTAAACATCTAATCCATAATCCAGTAACTCCACTGCACTTATCTGTTTTGGAACAGCTTGGCAGTAATTTCTAAATAGACTCTTCTAACTACACAATTAACTCCATCTATCTATCTGAACAGCAGACTTCGTAAATGCGTAACTTTGGTCGTAAGGATCAAATTTCAAAGTATCTGGTTTCTCTATAGTACAAAATAAGAAAAGACTACCTAGGCTAAACACAGTACATTTTTTCACAATAATCACTGCACAGAACACATTGACCAAGTAGAAGTCTGACTTTTGGATATATAAAACTAGGCATGTAGACAGGGCCAGATAAATGAACACGAGGCTTATCAGGCAAAGTCGTGACCGCAAGGCTCCCGAAACACTTGGCACAACTGCGCAGGTTGCTCATGTCCGATCCTTTGCCAGCAGAGGCAGGTTGCGAGACTTGCTAACAGATTGTTGTACTGTTGTTCTTTATCACGTAACAATAACACCACAATAAATCTTCAAATGTTCACTTCAAATTAAGGTAGTAAGTGTTTATCGCATGTGACCAGGGCTTCTACTAAGAGTTTTTTTCACCCATATCTGTTTTTTTAGTTGACCTGGGTGTCTAAGTTTGAATCGCATTAAATCATGTTTTTATAGTGATGAATTCATTAGCAACTTCAATGTGTTCAATAATATTTGAAAGATAACTGCACATTACAGTGTTTACTTATGCAGATCAGGTGAGAAAGTACGTGTATCGGATGACACAGAACATGTTCCAATCGGTTTCATATTCTCACAAGATTATTGTCAAGGTTATATACAGTGGTGTGTTTAGGGGAAGGCAAGCAAAGCACCTGCCTCGGGCCTCCCCTTTTTAGGGGCCCTCCTCAAGGTATTTTGCCCTTAAATATTCCTCATTTTTAGTGAAAAAAATTATTATCCACCCATATAATAGTTTCCAAAGCACATCATAATTTAGTACTTCAGTACTCTGCTTTCAAAGCCCCCCTCCCCAAGAGCAACTGCAATGTGTAGCCTATGTGTAAGTAGGCTATTCTGCTTTCCAAGGACCCCCCAACAACTGTAATGTGTAGTTACTATGCTTTACAAGGGTGCCCAACAGCAACTGCATTGTGTCTGCTTTCAAAGGGACTGTAATAGCAACTACAGTGCAAGTCCTATGCTTTCAAAAAGGCCTACGGTAGCAAATGTAATGTGTAAGTAGGCTCACTACGCTTTCAAGGAGGTCCCCAATAGCAATGTAATGAGTAAAGTACCTTGCTTTCAAAGGGGCCCAACAGTAAATGTAGTGTATAAGTAGGCTACTTTGCTTTCAAAGGGGTTCCCAACAGCAATTGGAATGTATGAATACCTGGCTTTCAAATGGGCCAAAAGGAGCTATAATTTATAAGCAGTTTTCTTTCAAGGTCCCAACTTCACTGATTTCTAGTGCTTCATATTTCAATTTCGCAGTTGAAGCTAACTTTGGGATGCTAAGTGGTGATTAGACTGAATTTTGGGCCCCTCTGACAGTATGAGCACCCCAATTGGAGTAGTGCGGTTGATATGGCTCTGAGTTTGGTGGCAGTTATTTGCTAATGAACTTTTACAATAGCATCTTTTCTGCTTCAGCTTGTTACACATTAGACTGAATGTTTCTTATATTGCCAAAATACTATACTGTAGTTTTTTAATTTGTTGTATATTGTGCTGAGGAGCATGGCTGACTGGAAAGAGATTGAGAAATTGCAAGCAACTTTTCAAAAGGCTCAGCAAGAAACATCTAAGCAAAGGTTTGTTTCAACCATCAATGTGAAAGTAATGCTTTCAATACTTGTCTGTTAAACATTGGGCTAAACAAAATTTTTTGATTGTATTTATCTCAGATTTTCATTTATGGAACTTTGTGTTTCAGGTCTAACTTTTTGTGTTAATGTTGAAGAATTGGCTGTTTTTGGGTGAAGGTATTGAGTTTAAACATAACTATATGTAAACATAGGTACATCATAATGAACTTGTATATGAAAATTCAAATTGGTATGTGTGGCATGATATACCTTAATAAAAGTATGTAGTTATAGTAGTAGGCTATCCATGCTTTTGCCATGACATACAGTAGTGTTTTGCTCAATATCCTAAAAGTTTTGTATCAACAGAACTAAAATAATTGTCTTTTAGCTTAAGTCTACAATGCTTTCTTTAAAAAAGTACATAAGTGAAAAGTTTTAAAACCTTTGAAAGTTTTGATACCATATTACATAGTGTCAGTCTCATAATTCAGGAGACGATAAACTTTTTTCCAAATTGAAACTTTATTTTTTATACTACAAACCAATATCGCCAATAATGTGAAGCACGGTTATGATGTATATTCTTCATATAAAAAATATAAGGTTGGTATGAAGCATGAGATGTTATGGTCATTGCAAAAAATTCAAAGCTTTTTAGGTACCTAAATGTTCATTTTGCTGTTTTAATTACTGTTAACTCCATCTATATGTGTACCAGTTTTTTGTTTTTAATTTTGAAAGGTAAATTTCTCATGTAGTATGTTCATCTGCACATAGTGTGATCATGTAGGATAAAGTAGTTTCATTAGTTAGGCTTGCATTTCTTTAAAACCTTATTTTTTATTTGGTATACTGTACTTGATTGCAAGCCATGGCTTATAAAGGCGGCTTACATTTTTTATTTATTTACCTTGTTGAAAGGTATAGATGACACTCAGTCTTTCCTTGACTATGTTTTGTCAACCAAGCTCACTTTTTGCATTCTACTCTGTTCAGCATCACCTGCACATACATCACAGGAGGAAGTATGATGAACAGAAGGCAGTTATAGTGGTGTAGGCATCATTACAAAGGTTGCCAATTAAACACGAAATGTACTAGTATATATGTGAAAGTATATCAGAGGCTTGGGTAACCTATGTTCAAGCATGGCTTACAATCAAGGGTGGCTTAACATTAATTTTTTAACACCATTTTGTGAGGCTTACAATCAGAGGCGGTTAACAAACGAATAAATATGGTATATATGTCCATATATATAGAAGTTGTTTTTTGTTTTCATTAATGTGGTAAAAGCCTGCTGTGGTAAATCTGTAAGCCATACTTGAATCTGCTTAATAGTGTACTTTTGCTCTCGGCCGACGTAGATATATGTCAGAGGTATGCTGGCCAATGTTCTCATCTGACATAAATCAATGTTTTAGCCTTCAAAAGTTTCCCACCAGTGTACAACTGCACGTTTATGTTTTTTTTTCAAATTTTGTTGTTGGAAACTGTCTAAAATGTGGTTCTAGACTAAGTTTAAGTAACATTAGGTTTTGGTACTCGAGAATCCAAACTTTGTGGTCCAGACACTGTTTAAAAGCATGGTACTTTTCAATAATGATCATCCTAGGTGGAACCTAGACTGCGATTTGTGTGATCGAAGTGCTTTGGTATACTGCCAAATGCTAGGAAAGCATAAAATAATGTGTTAGACATGTTTCTGTAAGTATATTAGGCATGTTGATAAAGTTTAATTGCTTAATGCCAGACTTTTATGTCTCAAAAAAGTGAAAATACTTCAGTAGGCCCAGGCTTGTTTCAGTGGTATGTAGCCTAAAATGTTTTGGAAATGATTTGATGTGTTGGCAAATGATTAGTTTTAAGGCAACAAACCATTTGCCAGGTTTACCATTTTAGCCTAAAGCTGGAAACACCTAACAGTGTCTGCCTTCTGCAGCAGCAGACAGCATTAGAATTTCCCACCAAAATTACCTGGTAACTGTGGATATCGTAGTGGGAAACCACCCGGTAATAAAAGTGTTAACTGTAAATCAGGTAAACATGGGACTTACTGCACAAAGTATTTTTCATATCAAATGCTTAGCATGCATGTTGAAAATTGTTAGATGACAATGATAAATTTTTGTATTTACCATGTTGCTGTCGTAAGTTGAATACTTTTTCGAAACCTTCCATCTTGTTAAAAGTCAGTGTTGGTTTTAATTTTTGCATCTTAAGATGTAGTGCTATAGTTGAAAATGGCTGAATAATATTTTTGTATATTGCATGCAGAGTTATTGCACAATGTTTTGTGAACATTGCTTTGCACCATATATATGTAAGTGAGATCTCTATATGTAAGATCTCTTCTCGAAATGTTGTCTTTGCATATGGCATAAATGTTGTCATGCTGTTTATTAATGTTATTACATTTCAAGAAAACTGCAGTAATTTCCTTGAAAAACTTGATATCTTAAGCACTAGACATGTACACAGGATGTTTGCTTGTGCTCAAAATGGTTTCAACAATTTCAGCAATTTGAGTAAACTCTCTAAAGATAACAGTGAATGTGAGGTTGTAGACATCTGACATGGTTTGGTGAAGTTGTTAGTACTTATGAAGGACTCATTGAAAGCTGTAATCATGTTTATTTTAACAAAAACGAGCGGCAGGCCGGAGCCTGAATATACTCTTCATCGCGTCATGTCGAGCGAACCAATTCACAACTAACAGTTAATGAAAGATTAATAACAAATGACAAATAATTTGAAAACAGTGCAAGCACAAATAGACTGGTTGTTAACCTGCAAGCATACAATAAATTGTACAATGAGAAAAAAATGCGAATGGAGAATTAATTACAGAATGATTAAAGGAGTTACTATAACAGAGAAGTCCCAAGGTGTTATGGCGAAGTAAAGCAGTTGGTGCATTCAAGATATTTAGAGACAGCGTTATATATATTAATTGTGGGTTAAGTTTAAGCAAAGGATATCCCAATAGTAGAAGTTGTAACAGTTTTGAATGACCACTTAACAAAAAATCTTGCAGACCTTTCAGTAAAATTGATTTCACAGATTGCACAAGGTCAACACAGAGCGCAGAGTGAAGAGTACAGTTAAAGAGTAGATGCTCTTCTGTTTCTTTATTAACACAAATGATAAGTGCACTTGTTCAGGTTGAAAGCTGTTAAAACATAGTTCTGAAACAATTGATCACTCATGAGGACAATTTGTGGTATACAGATGCTGACTGACATATGTGAACTGTCACTAAAAAATACTATCGGCATACATTCAGGGTGTTCACTCCACCAAGTGCAAACTTTCAATATTTTTTGGGTTTTCAAACATATTTCTGCCAAAAAACGTTTTCTACAAAATATGTTTTTATGTGATAGGTTGTGCACTGTAACTTAATATGGTACATGTTGACTTGTTGAGGCTAAAAATGCTAGAGGAAATCTTAACATAAAGTACCAATTAAAGTTTCAGTCTCTGAAAATTTTTTCTAGTAACATTACTGTGTGATGCATTACAAATCTGCATCACAACCTAGCTGATTGGCATTAATGTTTGATGAGTAACCAATGTGATAAGTCTGTTCATTAATAATTTTATCTTTAATTGATTACAGATACAATTTTGCAAATTGCCATCGTGAATTCAAAATTGAAACCAATTGCTGAGTGTGAGTTCTACCTATTGCCATGAGCATATAGCTAACTAATCAAATCTGTTTCTTTATCTTACTAAGCTTGACTAGTTTAGCTTTCAAGTGACCAATAACTTTTTGGAAAGTATTTGCACTTGTTGCAAACAGTCTCTGAAGTTGTGGAGTGGCTTTTTCTGTTTAAGATGCAATGTCATTTCTTTCATCTGCTCTTTGTGAAGGTTGTCTGAACGAAACTGTATTGAAATTTTGGCAAAACTCCAGGAACTGAAGTTGCTTGATGTTGTCCACACGGTGGATGGTAAAGAATATTTGACTCCCAAGCAGCTTGGAAGAGAAATCCGTGATGAAGTCTATGTTCATGGAGGTAAGTGTTGAGAATCTTGATGTAGTAGGTCATGTTTCTTTCAATATTAACAACCACTTTGTTCTTTGGCTATCAAATGTACTCCATTTAGGTCGTGTAAATCTGGTTGAAGTTCAGCAAGCTCTAAATGTTGATTTCACACATGTGGAGGCAAAGGCAAACGAATTGGTGAAGGCAGACCGCAACCTACAGATGATATATGGGCAAATCATTCAAAGGTGTGTGTATAGCAGTACAAGTCTGAAAACTCACACTGTGTTTATTAAAAAACAAAAATTCCATCGTTCTTTTCTTATTAGATGTTTTTTCAAGAAATGTTTTGCATTGTTCTTCTGAACTACATGCCAATAATGGTAAGTTATACTTTCATTACTTGGCGCAAATATTGCGTTTGCGAGACATGGCAGGCATGGCAAAACATCTTGGACACAAGCAATAACACAAACTTTTTTAAGGATAAGATGCAGCACTCGGTTAGTAGTTGGGCAGGCTTTTGGAGATTAAACTGTGAGATAAATTGCGCAAATGTTCCACCAACTCACCACTTGAGAAAAAACAGTAGGTAGTTTTTCAGTGACAATACAACCAGCGTTTTAAATATGTATTTTGCAGGCATCTCAAACATGGTTTCTTAACTCTTAGTTTCAGCATCATCCACTGTTTTCTTTACAACTTATTAGCAAATTCCATCTCTTTGGAGTGTGCTTTTGGACTTTGTCCACATGTCTATACAACCTACCAAGTAGGTTATTAAGTTTATGCTACTTTACAATTGAAACAACCCTTAGCTTTAGATTTTATTTGGTCATTGGAACCCCGAAAATAACCATTCTATTCAGTGCACAACTCGTTTCCCAGAAAGTTACAACTATCTTGAAAGTGTTTGCGGTTTTGGGTAATGATGATGACGACCTTGTTTAATGGCGCCTTTAGGCAACAATGGAAGGGTTATAGTAAAATGTCTGTTAATACGCGAAGGGGCAAAAATTGCCGAAGTTTGAAGGGAAAAACAGGTGTGCACAAGGTCTTCCACACCTTGACAATAAAGTGGGCATGCTGGACTACGTTCCCTGACAGTTTATCACCACCAAGTTCTCCCCGCTACAAATAAAAAAAGATGGCTGATTTTGCTCTCACTTTTTTATATGTCGTCTCTGATGCAGTTTTGGCAGCACTCCTACTGAGAGCAGTCCATGCTTTGTGTCAAACCAATATCGCTGCACCGCGATTGCCTTCCCAGTTAAAAAATTCTCATGCATGTTCACAACTTCAGTGACGATGACATCACATCGCAATCAAGTTGTAGAACCTTATAGTTTCGCGATAATATCTGCCAAACTCAACCTTGCGCGGTATCAAAAGTGTCATTTCTGTGTTGAAACTTCGCAGCTGCATTAGAATTGCTTGATGTTAGCCTAACTCAAGGTTCCCACGCGGTATTGAAAGTATTGAATTTCAAAATTGGTTTTGAAGACCTTGAAAAAGTATTGAATTTTGCCAAAATGTACATTAGGTATTGAAAAAGTATGGAAATTCTATATGGAAAAGAAATCTCAAGTGTCTGAGCAGAATTTCACCGAAGGCAAAGCACTTCATTAGTTATGCAGTGTTGTGCAATGTGTAAAATTGTGCTTCATGATTAAGAATTTCGAAAAAAAAGAAGTAATGGTATTGAACTTCTGAAATTTAGTATTGAAAAAGTATGGAAAATGATTTTTAAAAATGCGTGGGAACCCTGCTAACTCCGGCGAATGTAGGATGCTGCCATTGACCTTATAATTAACCCTTCCAATGCATTAAAAATAATTCAGTTTCAAGACAAATTTCCTAAAATCTTCAAGATTTTGACATAATCTTGTTAAATGTTTCCCATTGGTTGCGTATCTGGAAATGGATACCTCAATATCATGCCAAGTACCTCTTAGTGGTTATGCGAAATCCGGTTGCTAAGTGCTTGGCACCAACAATAGCTTGCATTGGCAGCCGCTAAACTACTGTGTTTTCTCGGTGCTAGATCTTAATCGTTGTCATATGCATTTATTGCAGTGAAGTTCTAAATTTTAAACACAAAGCACCCTGTCACACGCAAAATTTCAGTCACACAAACCACAAAGCGTATTACCAAGATGCCAGATGAAAATCCAGGATCCAATATTTGCACAGATGAACTCCATACGATTTTCTTCCCTACAGCAGCGTATTTAACATTCCAGATATCTATGGTGGTCTGTTTGCGCCTGTAAAAATATTTTTTCACAAAAATGAATTTTGTGTTTGAAAAGAATTTGATTGACAAATTGTTTGGAACTGTAACAAAAATTTTGTTTCAAAAAATATTTTGCAAAAATATTTTTACAGTGATTTGTTTCGATATTGTGCAAAAACATTTTTTCCAAGAAAAACTTTCATGACGAATTTTTTGGCATCCAACTCGGCCAGCAAAGTGTTTCCCACTGAAGTTTTCGAATAAACCATGTTGTAGATTTATCGAGTAAATCATTGATAACCTTGTTTCTTCTGCGGTATGTTGCTTTACATTCTCTCAACAAAGTCTTGTATCTTCTAAAATAATGTTTGTTCAACTCGATCGTAAATTATAGCCGTTGTTATGGTAAGAGGAAATTGCAAAATGCATGCCAGGATTCGAAGCTTTTTGTAAGGTGGCTTTGCATTTCCCACCTTGCAGTTATTTTAATCTAAGTTCATTTAATAGATATCACAGTTGTAACTGGAATACGAAACCACAGGCATTAGGAGAGGTCATCATGCGTATTTGTAATGATGGACTTAAATTAATTTATCTCATTGATATGTTTCACTTCACTGTGCTTGGTGCCAATTTTCGTTGCAATCTGCACAGCTTACCTTGTACACTTTTCATAGCTTGTACTGTGCACATGTTCTACATCGTGTACATCGTATTTCCGTTTGATTTCGAAATTGGTTTTTGTGTGGTCATCGAGACATTTTGGAGTTGGGGTTGCTATTACCTGCTGCCAATAGATCAGTGGTTTTCAACCTGGGGTTCACGGCCCCAGAGGGGTCGTGAACCATTTTTGGAGGGGTCGCGAGTAGATTTTATGTACACAGCGTATTACATTTGCTTTATTCGAGTTTTATACGGAGCTGGTTGGGTTATAGTGAGTTGCTGTAACAGGTCGCGGTACAAAAGAAGGGTAAAAAACACTGCAATACATTGATGAAATGTGTAGAAATGTTGTTTATGTTTTTTTATAAGTTCTTACTTGGATCATCTTGCTGAAGACATCAACGATTCGCTGCAATCAGCTGGACAAATTACAATTGCTGAAATCAGCAAGTCTTACGACATTCCTGGCGAATTTATCGTGCCGGTACGCTTGTGGTGTGCGCATAACATTAACCGCGGCTTAGCCCTAAAAGTTGTTGGTTATCGAAGTGCAGTTAAATGGTATTTTTATAGTGCTAGATGTAATGGCGCAATTGCTGTCCTTTGAAAGATTTCTTTGTGCGTAATCTTGAATGGTGCACATTTTCATCTGCCAGTGCGTCATAAATGAAATACTTAACGCTTCACTAATCATGCACAGGAACTAGTTTCGAGAATCGGCAAGTTTATTGATGGCCAGATCGATGAGCAAAACAAGGATACAATATTTACCACAGCGTACATTTCAAGGCACAAAGTAAGTCAAATAAAACTGTGTTAAAAAGTTTATAGCCGTTTTTTTGCCTTGTTTACATGATTGTTGGCATTCTGGAAGAGTGCACACAGTTCCACGCAACAGTGCCCTTGTGTGTAGGAAGTTGACGCATTTTAAATTGGGAGTAATTATCATGTGCGGTACTCAGCGAAGAAACGTATAGATTTGTTGTCCGAACCAATTCCGAGAACTCTGGATCATTGTAGAATTTTAGCACCGTGTCCTTAGAGGTTTTATGCTACGTTGTGGTAATGTTAATTCAAACTGTCTTTTCCGCATTTTGTGTATTAAAATGCTGCACTGACTTGCAGTGGACGTTAATAGCCTGAAATGGTTTGTGCAGATCAGCATGCGGCCTTATTACTGCATACAAGTGCGTGTTTATAACTTAATCCTCAAAGTTTGTACGTATGTTTAGTCTAAACCTGACATTTTTCTGGATCGTTTAAAAAATTTTTATTGATGTATATCTTTTGTCGTTTGAAACCAAGCAGGTTCTGTTGAACAATGCATTCTAGCCCAGGTCTTGATACTTTGCAGGCTCGAGTTCGTGGATTGTTAAGTGCTACAACCAGACCTTTGCCACTCAGTGCTTTGATTGCCGACCACGATCTTTCAATCAAGCTCCTTTTCTGTAGGTTTGCATTAGACATTATCTTTTGCCTTAAAAGACTTCGACTCTTAGCTTTTCAACTTTGTTAGTCCATTACTGGGGCTCCATCAATTTGCACGCTAACAGCACTAAAAAGTAACATCTGGGTATAGTTTGTGTTCTCCCAGTTGAAACTAAATGTTATGATGTCGGTAGGACGAGGGCAACCGTTGCCTTTTCGTCTTTCGTGTTTGAAATTTCCCAGGGAATCGGTGTTCGCTTTACTCTTCCAGGCAGGTAAGCACTGGTGTGCAACATGCGCTTTTCATCAAAGAAGGTTTATCCACTTTTTTGCCACTGTGCAATACTGTTGTGACATATGCTTAGGACTGTAGATTTTGTGTTGAACTTGTCTCTGCGAACAGATTGAGCATTGCGCTGATTACAACGCATTTAAAGCGCACTTCTTGTTCTTTGGAAACATTCGGAAATCCTCCCTCATCCTTCAAAACTGTAGGTCCATGAATTATGCGATCATATGTCATCCAATGTTTTCATAGGGCTTTAATTACTGACATTGCACACGAATCTTTAATGATCTACTTCATCATTTTAAGGTTAAAGATGTGCAACATTCGTCTGCCGCAGTTAAAATGGTACTTTTCATTAGAAGTGGGGTTGCTCTTGAATTTCAATCCACATCTGTGTTAATCTTACCGTTGTTTTGAGCGTTTATGGAATTGACCAATTATATCGAAATGTAATTATAAATGATGACTATGCAACAAGACATTTGAATCTATAATGCAGTATAGCAAGTACACGGGCGCTATCCAGAACATACGACTGCCCAGTTTCAATTGGCAGCTAATCACATTGCCGACAAACTAAGAAATTATGCATTTGGTCTACTGCTAGTGAAAATGCGAAGGATCATGCGAAGTGCTAACAAACAACGATGTTTCATTATACATTTTTAATGTAGATGTAGCAGAACCAGGCATAAGCTTGGAATGCTCTTCTGTAGTCTGTTGTCGTAGTACGCTGGGTGGCGTTGTTCAGCTAAAGTTAAATAGATTTGTGGAGCATTACACAAACAGTGAGTGCAACGAGATAAAGTACTGTTTTCTTTAAAGAATAAGGAGTTATATAAAGCAGCGGCTTAGCTGCAGACACCTAAGGCAAACTCTGTCTTACCTGACCGTACTTTATGTTGAATACATGTTGGGAGCGTTGCCCCATTTTTATGCGAAGCGAACCTGCGAAGGTAAAATCAAAATCCAGTTTTCTACAAATCGCTACTTACAGTTATTGCAAAAAGTGCACGCTTTTTGTTTTGAGAAACGTACTGGCGATTTTAAATGGGAGTGTGTTATTGACTAATAGTATTATCACAATAATCACTGATGGATCTCTTCGCGACATTTCGTTTCATGTGACTTCACTTTGCAGCGATTGTGGAAGAGTTGATTGCAGAGGGTCGTGTCAAAGGTCAGATAGCGGGTGGTCGATCAGAAAAGGCGACGTTCTTGCCCGCTATTCACACACAGACCCAGAACAAGTGGATTGATAATTTCTACGCTCAGAACAATTACATAGGTAAGTGTTGCGCGCAAGATTAGAAAATCTCACATTCACTGCAATTGTTATTATGCAACTTTCAATCTAGTGCACTTATTGTTATTTTACTTATTACTCACAACTTTTCTTGAATAATTTCACCTACAGATGTTGCGTTCGTGATTCGGACGCACCGTTAATTTTAAAATCAGTGCTACTGCACTAGACAACGCTGGTATAAAAATATCACGTTACACATAATTTGGAATCGCAGGCATTTCCGACAAACCGTATTTGTTTTAAAACTGGTAGGATCAGTGCTGTTTGACTCAAATAACCAAGAAAGTTATCTTTGATTTTTTAACACGAGCTGTCGGCAGGATACGCGCATTTATTCTTGGACGCATCTCAATGGTTATATTTTTTCAAACAATCGGGTTGTTGTTGTTTTTTGACAAGAATTCGATGCCGTGTCGCGGCTCGGAATCAGCGACCCGAAGTCGTACTTGAAGAACCGCTTCGGTGCGACTGAGCCTCCCTTATTCCTCAGCACGTTGTGCGTCGGCCAGGGCCTTGTCGACCGCGTCGCGGCGTCCGTTGAAGAAACCCTGTCAGCTGGCGATTGGATTGATGCATTGGTAAGTTGAAATGCGGACAGTGCTTATCGCATATGCACAGGCGAGGAAGATGTTCTGAAGCTCATTTGTAATTACGTGTAAAATTCCAAATATAATTGCGTTTTCTTTGCTGAAGACTACAATGCAATACTGCTGCTGGATCAGTTATGTTCAACTAGAGCAGTGGTTTTAAACCTGGGATCGCCACCCCAAAGGGGTCGTGAACCGTTTTTGGAGGGGCGCGAGTAGATATTATATATACACAGCTGTATTATATTTTGCTTTATTCGAGTGTTATCTGGGGTTCGTTGGGTTGTAGTGGGTCGCTGTACAACAAAGGTTGAAAACCACTGAACTAAAGCGCCTGCTGTTTTCGAATGTAAAAG
>JGI24022J15233_10004687_pt1 | contig 14211 bp, 9 predicted proteins | sample Ectturendosymbi2_FD_15233 | JGI IMG/M metagenome (IMG submission 15233) | reverse complement strand
GCCATCAGCAACACCATGCAGCACCAGAAGTCGCATTAACAGTAAGAAGCATGTTATTAAAGAGAAAATTCAGACATTTACCATTGTTTAAAAGCGTTGATTTTGCTTAAAAATGCACAGGTTAGTTAAGTACGTCAGTTGCATTAAGTGTTGAAAAATATCATATGGCTCTCACGGAAACACAATCAAAAATATGTAGGTTTCATGGCTCCCTTAGCGAAAAAGGTTCCCGACCATTGCTATAAGTACACGATCTACAGTATGCTTTTTGCAGTAGATAATTGCAGTTGAGCAAGAAGTCATCGTGGACGTCATTACGATTGCGCGTTTTACATTTACACGCTTCTTATGTACACCAACACACGTTCAATCGAAAACGATCAGCGACTCTGCTCCAAGGTGCGGTACTGACTTCCGAAGTAGCCCTTGTACAAAACTTGCGCGCATGTAAGAAGTGGATCCGATTGCAGTCTAACTCTTGAGCGTTAATTGTCGTTTGTAACTGATGAGCGTTTTAACCCTATAGAGTCTCCCAACGCGTTTGAAAAATATTTGGATTTTATGGCATTATGAGTTAACTGACTGCATTTCGATATACAATGGAACTAAAATATAAACACCACCGTGACCCCAGTATTGTAAAACTTATCGATCACGCTCATGCAGCTGCAGGCAGCCATTACCATATCTTGGCACTGCACGTAAGTTGTTGACAATAACGTGTCTGCGGATTTTGAGGACGTAATGGGGAAAAAATGAAGTTAATTTGATTTTAGTCACATGCTCTTATCGAGCAGACAAGTTGCAAGCTATCTGTATGTAATGGCAGTGTTAATGCCCTCAGCACTGACAAAATCAAAAGTAACTTGCTGGGCTACTTACGTTAGATTTTGCTGCTGGTTCTTCCCGTTGCAGCTAAATGATTTCAAATTTGCTGGAAGATAGGGCGGCAAGTAACATCAGATGAAAGTTGAAACAGTTTGAGATTATTCGCCGGTTGGACTCAAGACTATTTGACAAGACTGAATTTTTACTGTCCGGCAAGGTAATGCGAGATAACTGATGAAAACGTCAAGGCTCCACAAAACTGACTGAACCGTCACAACGCATAAATGATATCTAGAATGAATGCTATTGTTGCTAAACAGTGACTATGGCGCGTGGTGTCATCAAAAAAAATTTAAACTTGTTTATTCCTTGCCAAAGCTTGAGCTTCAAGGCATACGCAATGTATATTAAGCCGTATTTGCACATTTAGTATGAAAATTGTGCAAAACGAAAATCTACAATATTCATAGGCTACAGCTGACACTGCAGACAAGGTAACAAGGATGAATCAATGGTTTGTAGCACGTCAGAATTGTCAGATACGAAATTAATGGTTTTGAGATGAAGCCCTGTGGGAACATAACTCATACACCGGATTGGGAATCCCTCTTTTAGCCCATGCCGTGGTGTATCCAGCACAGAATTTTTTGGTGGGGCCAAATCTTTTGACTTTAAGCGAGCAACCGTATTTTGTTTGAAACACCGCCTCTCAAAGCTAGAAATGACAAGATATGTTAGAAATTTTGGGAAGCAATGGCCCCTGGCTACTCTTATGAGCCCATGCGACCGGCGCTGGACTGTAGGTTTCACACACCACGCGGCCTGTAACAAAAAGAATTACGTGGCCCGATGAAAAGTGCTAAACTGCCAACAATTGTGACCAAGCCACAGTTTGTCGTCTGTTAGGCTACTCTAAGATATCGGCATCTAGAAATGTTAGAAAACGTTCCGCAGGCCTTTAATCAGTTACCTTACGAACAACAATACTCACCTGATCTGCAAGCACGTGTAGCCAGGGGCTGCAACCGTCCTATAGGGGGCAATTGCCCACCTCCAGTTACATAAAGTTGCACCAAAATTTTTCTGATTACTCAATTTGATATTTGATGTATAAGCCAAAGAAATACTTCAGAGCAAATCAAAGAAACCTAATCCTAATGCTTCTTTTAATCGAACCTGATGAAAGCAGTATGGTTTGCTAGTTGTTCATGATTATTGAAACGTTGTGTGTAGTGTTAGGGAATTCATATCATGGCTGAGTTTTACATGAAATTAAAGCACCATGCGGAAACTGTTGATCTTGAAATACAAATTTTTATCTGACCACATGTAATCACGACACTAATCGTAAGTAAAAACAAGGTTTTGAGAGCTAGCTTGAAGTTAAGAACAAGTAAAAATCACAAGAGAACCGTCACTCACCAACAGTGGAGAGGAGGGAGCTTTCCCACTCAACGTTTCAAAGCATACCTTTCAGCCACTGTAGACCACAGCTTAACTGTTTAGTAAGACCACGGGTGGGGAACCTATTTTCTATCACAGGCCACATAAATTGTGGGTTATTGCTGGCGGGCCGCAAGTCACAACTTTGTAGCCTATCCTAAATTTCTACCTTTATCTTACAAAGAGGGATGGAGACTTCTTACTACATCATACCTTAAGTAGCCTACCTGGTTATCCATGGTTATCATGGAGCTTCGTTTTGACGTGATTTTGTACTCTAAATTGGGCAACGAAAATTCTGACGCGGCAATATCAAATTTTTATGCGGGCCGCAGGTTCCCCACCTCTGAGTTAGACCTTCACCTAAGTTTACAAATAAGCTCCTTAATTCAATGTAACTCTCAAATTTGCTCCTTGATTCATACCACCTGGACTGGAACCTCGATAAAAGTTTCATCACCTTTGGTTGTCATAGTGTATGTATTGTAAAGCCATGGTTGGATTCTTCCTTTTCTTTTCAATGTTACGCAAATGAAAAATTTCCATGAGTCGCCAAACGCCTCCCTGGATTTTAAAATTTGATATTTTCCTAAAAACTGTTTAGAGGAAAATTTTTTTCTCTTAATTTCGAGCCAATAAAATGAAATTCCAACACAGTTGCCCCACTGGAAAATTTTTTCCATCACCTGGAAAAAAACACTATCACCCTTCCTGGAAAAAATCTTTCCGGCGCCCATGACTGGGAGCAGATTACAGAAAACATTTTTCCAGACTTGGATATGAACCAGAATCTACCTGAATAACTGGATGCTTTAAAGCAGTTTGCAAAACGTGGGCAGTCTTGCAACAAATGTAAAGGATCAAATCTGGTAGTTTTGGTTAACTTTTTCACTTTGTTTTGGTTATGCAACCAGATGTAGGCCTAGCCATGTGTTTAAGCTTTCCGACCTCCGTTGCGACGGCTTGCTGATGTGAAAACTTACTTTTAGTGTAGAGCGTGGATTGGTGGTTTGGTTTTGCTGAATTAGAACCTCGAGGATTTGTAGACAGACGTCGGCAACTCGCAAACTGAGGTTTCTATTGACAGAAAGTTCGACAACAGACAGAATTCGATAGTTGTTGAAAGAGCAAGACCGCCTCCTGGTGACACCTCTCAAGGTTGTTGGTTGCCCAGGGTTTGAACCAGCAGTTAGATTCGTCACTGACGTCCACTTGCGCTCCTTCGCAATCTGAAAAATAAACACAGTCTTTAGTTCAATCCGAACCTAAAGCTGATTCGTATGCATGTTCTGTTGCTGAATGCAGCAATTAAAATTGCAAACAACCGTGGGCGTCGGAAGAGAGGGCAAAAAGTGGGCCTATTCCCTTGCATTTTGAAATTTGACATTTTCCCATCAGAATGTTAGCAAAAAACGTTATTTTGTTAAGTTCGAGTGGGTAAAATGAAATTTCACCACTTTTGGACTTTTGGACCCAAACTGGAAGAAAATGTTTTTGGCTTCCCCCGAAAAAACACTATTGCCCCCCCCCCGCGGAAAAATTCTTCCGACCCCCATGTAAACAACTTGCATATAATTACAATAATTAGCAGATTAACGGGTTCAATTTCCTTTTCAAAAAACTTCATGTTCAATTTTTCAAGAGTGCTGATTAAAAATCATTGGGTTGATATGATCAACAGTGGTTACGTTAGTTCACGAAACGTGACACTAACAATGACTTCGCTGCATATCTTTTTCGGATACGCCAGGACTTCAGTAAACAGTACAGTACTTTAATCAGGCTCTATTGGGGTTTAAACACACAAACAGGTTTGAAATTGGCCAACGACAAACGTTGCAACGGGAGGAGTTGGCAACCTATCTCCTGACGAACCTGATTAAATTTAACAATCACGTTGAATCATGAATGGAATATCACTGGGAATTGCGCAGAAAGAATGCACAAAACATTAAAGCACCAATATGTCCACTATACTGGCATAAAAAATCAATTTTGAAAGAAGAAACATGATTTCGCCATAAAACCCACTTGTTTATTTTCTGAAAGTTTCCTTGTAATTTTTCTCAAACTACTGTTGTCTTTACACTCATCCAGCAAACGACTTTTTCCTGAAAAAAGGAGGAATCTACTGACACGAAGCTTGTGATTGTTTAACGTTTGCAAATATCTCATAGAAAGTTTCCTTCAACGGATCAATTAAAATTTAAAACGTCAGGATTTGCAAATACGTAGACACAAGATAACAATTAATCCAAACTAATTGCAAGAGAATTATTTCGCCTGTTTCTTTACAATTCATGCAAAGAAAATAAAAATTAAACCACAGCATAAAACATGGTTGCTAAGACGGAAATTTTTGAGGAAAAGCTCAATATGAATATTTCCAAAAGAACAAAAGGCTAACAGCGCATAAATTTCAGCTAATTCAATGCGATTTTTTAGGTGACTTGAAAAACATATGAAGAATTTAATAAAGGCATCAGTAAGAACCAAGCAAAGCAGGCAACCGGTGGGAAAATCGAAAATATCATCTTACCAGTATGAAGAAAGGTAGTCGGTGTTTCGGTTTGCTGTGCACAAAAATGTTGCTCAGATTTGCTTTTACCACTCAGGTCACCGATTGTCTGGAAAATATGTTTGAAATAGTAATTTTTGAATTCATCAAGAAAAAACAAAATCGTTGGAAAAATTGTATAATATGCTGTAGATATTCGCTAGGTAGCATTTCATGCGTGAATGAGTGCGGGTCAGTTGGAACGATGTTAATTTCAGTGGAAAGAATATATTTATTTACGCAAATCAAAAACACCATTGGAAAGGCTGCGATTTTTTGTAAAATAACATTTAATTTGTCGACTCAGCTCTTCTGCAACTAGCCATTGATCGAACGATTGTTAAAGTCTCAATTGTCAAATTGCGATCTTGAGTACTGGCAGCAGGATTTTCGTAACAAAATGCAGTTTTTCGGAACAAAATGCAGTCAACGCAACAACAATCGACAAAGTTAACGAAAATCGTACATTAGATTTTCTATTCTTTACTATTCAAAAGTTATGCCTTTCAATGCTAGTAAATAAATCTACGGAAGTTCACGTTCAGATTTTTTGAAAAGAGCAAAATACACCGACGCTGAATCGATCATGAAATAATTTCTACCACTGTATTACAAGAGTCTTAAGTTTTTGTTTTGATCATCAGAAATCTATTGTTAGCTGAAACGTACGATCTTTGGCGAACAGGTTTTGTCTCTGAACATCTCTTGGCTGACCGTTGGCACCTCATGCCTGCAAACACTCGAATATGATGGAGGAGGATCTTCATCTCGAATCTTCAATAAAACAAAGCAATTTACTCACACGAAATACTTTTTACTCACGCGAAATACTTTTTACTCACACGAAATACTTTCTGAAAAAAATAAAACATTCATGCGAACAACATCCCACTTTTACTGACGCTTCAAGCGCAACTTATCAATATCTGCTTTTACACTAAGTCGTCAACACATCTCGGAAATTAGCAGCTGAAAACGAAATTGCTCTGGATTGTGGAAGATAAGCTCCAACCATACTGGCTCCAACTGCAGTGACTTAACAAATGCAAGAAAGGAAGTCAGTAACATAATAAGAAACCTTGATAATGTCACAGAGTTTTCATTTTAGAGTCTAGACAAACAGAGTTATGGGCGGCGAAAGGACTTTATCCAGGAGAGGGCCGATAGGGGATTTTCCAAAATGTGTCTAATGGGGCAAAAGTGGTGAAATTTGTTTTTTCCCACTCGAAACTAAGAAATCAACATTATTTTGTTAACATTTTTAAAATCCAGGGGGTAAGCCCCCTTTCCGGCGCCCATGAGCACGCTTTGAACACAGAGATATATCTTGATAACCTTTGTGTTGCAACTTGCGATTCACTCGAGGTTTGTGTACTCTTATAAAGTAACTCTAGGTTTTTCTTAATTTGTTAATAAATCCGTGGCGCGTCATGTATGTTTGACAAGTTTGAACTGTAATTTGGAGCTTAATTTCATGTTTATTTTACTGCACTGCATACCTACGTCATTGACTTGTCATGATTTCTGCTTGATGTCGCATATACAGTATTTGATCACATAGGGCAGCAAAAGCGATGAAGTGTTATTTTGCAGTAGTTGTTTTCATTGAATTTTATGGGTCAACCCCAGAGTTCAAAGCATTGTAAATAGCATAGAAATTTGTCTAAAAAAAACAAAAAGGGTCTAAAGTTGCATTTGAGCATTGAGAAGCCGCAGAGATAGCTACAGAGTTGGCAACAGTCAAGCAAAAATACACAGGTCTATATAAAAGCACAAATCAAAATCTTCGAACGAGCAAGAAGGGTAAATGCAAAAACGACATCACCCTAAACTGATGCTTACTTGCTTACAGAAAACAAGTTAAATCAAAGAAAAGCGTTTTGATTTACAGCAGGATTTGTTTGTTGAAGAAAATATCAAACTGAAAGAAATACGTTAGAAATAGACGAAGGTCAAATAAGTGCAAAACATTGAGATATGAACAGCAATAGCATAGTTTGTTTTGAGATTAGAGCCACTTTCTAGTACAGGGAGTAAGAATTTAAGCATGCCATAATAACAAAAAGAATCTGTACAAAATTCCTTTTTGTAACATAAAAAGCATCAAAGACCTGCCAAAGAAATGTTTTGGGGTTTTTAGATACAGTATTATGAATTAGTAACTTTAGAAATTTTTAAAACAATGATGAAATCTAGGAGATAAACAGATGTTTGTACGACGCAAATGGAATTGCAGATGGCAAGAAATTTTTCAATGATATCAGAAGTTTTCAGCAGGATTTAGCTCGTTTTGTAGAAGTGGGAACTCCAAAAATTTTTGTTTCTAGGAATTTGTATGTGAGATTATTTTGGAAAGTTTCTGAATTTGGACTTTACAAAGAATCTTTGAAACATTGGATAATTTTACTTGTGCAAAAAGATTGTTCAACGTGGTTCATTTATTCAAATGATCACTGTGTGCCGCAAACTTCAAATTAAAGAAAAGTGCAAAAAATTAGCTGAATTTATACCTAAACTATAAACAAGGGTCCAAATAGTTTGTCTAGGCAATTTCTGTTATTAAAACATATCTTGAATGCAATAAAATTGTTGTGAGCATCAAAACTCAAAACCAGATAATTTTCTTAAGGTTTTTAAGTGATTCAATCCTCATTGAATATGTGCGTCAAAATATGTTGAAATCGTTTTGCAGTCTTTTTCTCTACGATAAATTAAAATCTCATTCGAGGTCAATTTCGTCAAGGAGACTAAAAGATCAATACTATTACTGACAAACATTTTTGGACAAATTTCTTAAAACTAAAAACTTTTTCTGGATTGATGAGAAGTTCGAAGACTTGATAATTTTTCAATTCTTTTTCACCTTGGAACTGATGTATCTGTTGCAAACTCTGACCACCTCAACTTTTTAATTGCTTGATGTGGATTGGGCTTAATGTTGGTCCTTCAAACCAAAAGTAAAGCAACTATTGTTTTGGCTGAAAAATAACGGATACGGATTTTTGTAACAGTACAACGATGAATGGAGCATTTCAACATTTCAGACATGGAAAAATCTACGCATCTGATGGTATACTTTTTCACAAATAAGAGTTGTTTTCAAGTGTTCTGAAGTTGCAAACTTTAAGGCCGAAATCCATTTTAATTGTTTTTGTTACATATGGTTTTCACACGTAGCCTATTTTTCTGATTGACGCTCTATTTCCTATTTAATTATTTAAAAAATATTTTAACCCTATTGCAAGCTCCTGGTGAACCTAATGGAGAGATGAAGCGCAGCATTAAACCAACAAACTATGATAAAGGAAGTCATCGCTTTTTTAGACACGGCAGAAAAAGTGGTTCAGGGGTATAGTGGCACTTCGGATTATCGGTAAGTTTGCATATACTGTGGTTTCAGTCAGTGGCATGTTCAGTCATTTTCTGTTGACAACCTGTAAAACATCTGCAAAAAATATTTGAGTTCTTCATACTGCAGCAGAAACACATGGTGAGGTTTATTTCAAGTCACAACTTGTCAATCATGGTGAAGTTTCAACAGGGAAAATTCATACTCCAGGGTACCTTTCCTTTGCTTGAAGACCACCGTTTGTTCCCCGAAGCTGAGGCTGAGGTTGAGAAACGTCGAAAAGAGTCTCGAGCAAATTTTCGTAATCTATTTTTTCGGTCACGGATGGGTGAGCGCCGCACAGACCTTTTTGTTGACGGCCTCTTCGACTGAAGAAAAAAACTTAATTGCTGATTGACTAAATCCAAGGTTAATCCTTGAACAAGTATTACTGATTTCAAACGCCTTGAAGAATTCAAGCGCCTCTTCTGCAAAACACTTGAAATTATTTCAGCACGAAAAATTTGCAATGTATCTTGGAAAGAGATGAAAAGAATGAAATATTTCGGTTATAACTTTTTATGCTATGCAACGTGGCAAGTGATTTATAGCTATGCAACGTGGCAAGTGATTATACAGTATCAATGACCTCACTAACCAAGATCTGCGTTCTAAACGGGAAGGGTTTATTATTTGTTTCTGATTCTATATCATCATCTTCCGCTGTTTTATCTGAAAAAGACAAAGAAGAGCGCAGCAGAGTAATTGAAGATGTGTTCAAAGCATAAAGCGTGACAGGAGGTTCAATTCCAACAAATAATGAGTTTGAATGAAATTGCAAACAATACCAAAAATATTTTTCTGCAATTTCACCTACTTTAATAACACATACGATATCAGAATTCCTGTGCGACAATTTTACGCTGTTGTTATATCAGTGTCGTTAACATCCAAGCTGTCATTCTTATGTAACCAGTCTTATTCACAAAAATATATTTCCAAATTTAAAAAACATCAACTTTGCAGTTAAAATTTTACATTTTGCGATTGAAAATGTAATTCGGCCCAATTTAGCTTCAACAAATCACTTTGCCAAAATTTGTACAATAAGGTCGAGAAGCGATTGCAATTCTGGCAACAACTTTTCAATAAACGATAAAGGAAATTTTTTCTCACACACATCAGTTAATACGCGTTTCATAAAAAATTAAAACGGATTTTATCTGACAACAAAAATGCTCTTCGTAAGAGTGAATGTAAAACGTGAGCAGTTTCAATTTTGCATCCATTTCTGAGTCGTTGTCCAAAAAACTGTTGATATGATAATCAACCATAATTTAACTAGTTTGTAAACAAGTTTTTCGGTTGCTCACACCAACGCAAAACCAATGTCGTCTTTTTATGCCTCCCGAACATTATTGTCACATGTAGCAAATACATTTCTCCGTTGCTGATTTCTATGCAGCGAACTTGCATACCAACAGATTCTTTTTCAGACTTTGATTTTTGAAAAACGAATGCAATTCGTTTTAATCTTCTATTGTCATCTGGATTTTCTTGTGTTGAAAGCGACTGGCAGCGCCTCCGACTCCTGCAGATATAAAGGAATGAATGTTTCGAGGGTTCCAAGTTACACTGAAACTGATCTGTAACAAATATGTTTTACGTTTGATGCTTTTACAGGTGTAATTCATCAAATTTCAATTTTTAGATACTCGAGCAAGTTAGAAGTAAAAAAGTTCAAACTACACAACAGTGTTTGACCAGATAATGTGTTTTGCAACCATTGGATAATGAAACGTTTTTATCAAAACTGTTGTTAGATGTTATCTTTGGGTTGTATCGGCAAAAGTTCCAGTGACATAAAATGTAATGAGAATCTGTGTGGGCGGAAAGAGGCAAATCCTAAATAAAACATGGTCGCCAAGAAATCATAAGTGCGAAAAAAGAGCACTATGTTTCGATTGAAGCTGCATGTGGTGATGACGAACCTTCCTAATGTTGAAAAGCTGACTGCAATGAAACTCTACAACAAATTCTTTGACAAACCTGGCCTACAACAACTTGACTTATTTGGAGAAGAATCCATCAAACACCTTCTGCAGCTTTCGCATTTGAACGTACTAATTCCTTTTTGCACCGAGTTATGGAAAGCAGACCAAAGCTTTTTTGTCTTTCAGGACTTCAGGAAAAAACAGTAATTTGTAGTTCGTTTTGGTGGCCCCTTGAGCTTGCATGTAATTTGTGTGTTGCTTCTTTGATTTTTTTTCTACTGTTAGGAGGTATCAACTAAGGTTGAAGCTTAAGTTGACCCAACGGATAACGAAAACAACCCCTTTACATGATTGAATAAGCATTCTTCCAAACAGTTTCACTTTTCTTCCTTTACAATTATGTAAGTTTGCGCTAACGAAATGTCAATGATGCGAAGTACTGCAAAAACAAAACATGAAATGTACTAACCCACAGCCTGAGTCATTTAACTTGAACTTTCGCTGCAGTCGTTTCAAAGCGTATTTTATTCCCCAAAAGACACCTTCTTCGCACCATCGTTGATGACGAAGGCAGTTGAAAACAGCAAAGTCAAACATAGTGACGCAACGAGTTTCTTGCTTTTCGCTTTCATTGCAGCCAGAGAAGCTGCAAACACCAAAAGCGATGATTTACTGAAAATAAAAAATTAAATAAATAACAACAGATGCACATAAAGATATGAAGCCAGCACTCAGAATTCAAACTTTGTCATGTGAAATACGTTATAAGGTGAAAACTTCTTTCATGGGCGTCGGAAGGATTTTTTCCAGGTAGGAGCCACTGAAAGGATTTTTTCCAGGGAGGAGCCACTGGAAGGATTTTTTCCAGGGAGGAGCCACTGGTGAATTTTCACAAAATTTTTCCAGGGGGGTCAAAAGTGGTGAAACGTGGCTTTTCCTACTTGAAACTATAAAAACAGTTTTTCTGTTATTTTCAAAATCGAGGGTGGGCCTTTCACCTCCCTTTATCCTCCTCTCTTCCGACACCCACGAATGCTATTAATATATGCACCAAAGCTTTTCTACGTTTATTTTAGTCTGTGCAGCAGAGGAAGGTACATCGTGAACAGATCTAATAAAAGATACATCGTGAACAGATGTCATGAAATGCAATTGTTTCGCGCATAGATGTGTCGTAAAAATGATGCATGTGCTTTAAATTTCACTGAGCACCAGATTATGCAGCTCATGTTTGCAAGGAGTGACTTGAGATGATAATGATTGCATTTGTTTAAGACAAAGTGCGTCAATTATACATGACGCTTGCCCAATGGAATTTTCTGTTGTTTCCGTGCCAGCTTTCATTTTAAAGCCGCTCAAGATCACACAACACTCTTCTACCTTGGCCTGGCACTCTGTCGACAATGTTCATGCGCAGACTCCTCGCAATATAAAGCCGTGAATGCCGGAATGAGCGGAAGTTCGTTTTGCCACATGGCCTGCCACAAATCCTTGCCGCTGAAAAAATACAGTGTAGTAATCGGTAAACCACTGGTGATCTCGAGACACCGTTCATACAAAATTTGAAATAAAAATCAGAATGAAATATGAAAAAATTATCCGTTCTGAGGATGTGATTTTTCATCAATTTGATTATAACCTGATTTTCTCCACCGTTGTATGCGCAATATCGAAGTTCATTCATCTTTTCTAATTTATTTGCGCAGTTTGTACACTGCAGCCCACCCAAGTCTTACAACAAATTTCCAGTTTGTCTCAAATAACAATACTTCTGGAAACGTTTTTCATGCAACTTTCAATTGATGCGCGTAAGTGTTTTTCACCCATTTCCTTCCAACTTTAATCTGTTCAATATTTGTTTACTTCAATGCAAATCAACGGAAACGTATTTAAAGTAGCCACAATGCTTCACTTCTTAACTATTAACAAAATTACCTTTGCAAACGAGGATCCTCCAAATCGCTTTCTTTGACCTTGTACAATACAGGAGCGAAAAGGTACACAAAAAGTTCAATGTTTTCATAACTGATTTGATATCTCGATTTGTGGGATTCTCCTGTTGAGAACTCCTGATCTAAATTTACAAAAATCCACTGCAAAGTGCGCAAAAGCTTCTTGGATGGCTCTCGCAGCTCGTTAGATTGATCTGCAAATGGAAATGTTACTTGTGACAAACAAGTTGAAGAAATCTCCGCTTATGCTCCGTTTCCATGCGCGTCGAGGTAGACTACCAACAACCTATTCATTTTCACACCCGTTTCTCTCGGGTGGGTCACAGAGGCAGCAGGCTTAGGAGAACGGAAAATACCTCGCGGTTTGCAACCTCTGATAGTTCTGATGTTCCACATGAAGAAGAAAACAAGTTTGGAAACTAAAATTGATGTACAAAGAAGTTTCTAGCAAAATGGCAAAAGCAAGATAAGTCAGACGTTGTTCAAGTTTAGGTAGATCAAGCTCTTTGGTAAAAGTGAACTGCGTATTTCCAATTTGCAGGTTGTTTTCAGTCTCAACTTTTGAATCAAAGAAAACAAGATTGTGAAAAAAATAAATTTGTTGGAATCAGAAAACCTAATCAATACTGCGCTTTTAAAATGTACTGTTTTCTCAGGTTTAGTAGGAGCTATTAGAAATCATCATATGTTTCAGTTTGTGCTTGTGTTAAGAAAAAAAGCAATAGACTTTCAAAAAAGTTTTTGGAGTCTGGACGCAGTTCAATTTTATTTACTACTTTATTATGCATCCATTTGCTGCAATTTCTAAAGTACCATCCATTTTATTATTGATTTATCTTCGGTCAACAAGCCGTTGAGATCGAATAATGTTAATTATTCTGCAGCACTTGAGTAAGACTGCGCTGTAAGTGATTTATCCCTGGTACGTTTGCTCAGGTAATAAATAGATTCTATGAATATTTAATAACAATCGCTGCATTATGCGGCAGCACACATTTCAAAAGAACCGTGATCGGGTTTTATGACAAGAAACATGAACATCAACTGTCCCACAGCGCTTTTACTGTCGATCGTGTTGGGACTCTAGGTCGGACTTTGGTAGCTTAGCTGGCACCACAGCATGCTATAATTTCACACCGAGTAACTTAAAATACTTTTATCAAAGATGCACATTTAAGTAATTGTTTGTGGCTTGCGTGGCGAAACTGCAAACAACAAACTGTCTGTAGTTAATTGCTAAACGCAGGATTCCAGTGCCTGGGTTGAGAACCACTGCTGTAATTATCGGAGTGGGCAAGAGGGAGTCGCTCCATATCTTTTCACTATCTACCTTGATGAACACTCAGTTCTGTTGGGCGCGGTCAGTGCAGGATGAACTGTGGAAAATGTGATTGTGAACCATCTGATGTTTCCTCATTATATATGTGCGTTTGGTGGTAGCTGTGGCGTCCGTGTTCTTCCACGTTGTCTGAATATTTGTTGTGGTCGTGCTACTGAGCATGAAAGTGTGTTTAATTGTAAAGCGACAGTCGGTGTAGTAGTTCCTTGCACGTAAAATGTAATATGCGTCCCACACCCAGGGGTGAATCTAGGGGGACGATTGGGGCTATCGCCCCTCCCGAAAACCAACAAAAGTACCTTTTTTACCATTATTTGTACAATTCGGCATACTGCATTCGCAACACAAGGCCATTTTGCCATCCAATGTTTTATCACAGCAATGTTGTGTAGTATTCTTCATCTCTCTTACAGCAGCGAATCCGTTATGAGACTTGACTCCTAAACATTACTGAAATCGCCCCCCTAAGCTCACTGGCTGGATCCGCCCCTGTCCACACCAGTTGTCCGTCTGAATAAAGTATGTATAAAGTTTGCTGAGCATGTTAATTACTTTGATGTATTACTTCATGTTTCACTGACGTATGCTAGTGACATTTTGTGACAAGTGAAAACACTTTCTTGTGCGTCAGACAAACTCAAACACATCTTTGTCCGGTGTTCCACTCAGGACTGCGGAGCTGGAGCCGGAGCCCAAGCAATTTTGGATGGCCCGAAACGTCTAGATGGTGGAGCCGAAGCCGGAGTCTGAAATTTGGGCTCTTGTTTCAT
>JGI24022J15233_10004686_pt1 | contig 14212 bp, 8 predicted proteins | sample Ectturendosymbi2_FD_15233 | JGI IMG/M metagenome (IMG submission 15233) | reverse complement strand
GTACACACCAAGCATAAAAAAGTAAGAAGTGCTGGGATAGGCCTTGCTCGTCTCAAGGCTGGACACGTACTAGCACCGGTTGTGTAATGCCCTACTGTATGGTTATCCATTTTCTGTGCTTTTGCGAATGACAATCCAGCTGTGGAGAGGATGAACTGATTTGCTCCTCCCAGTGTTGGTCATGTGCTAACATCGTTTCTGTAATGTGCGCTGATGCACAGCAAAACACTTTTTGTGCTCTTTTGTCTGTGATATGGACCATGAGTCCGCAATAAAATATCATTATTATGCACGTGTGGATAGTTTTCAGATACGGATAGGTATTTCAACCACAACAGCATCGGATAGAAAAAAGCACTATCCCATCATCTGTGCTATCCATCAAATACAGCAGAACTCGTCTAATTTGCCACTTTTTCGTCGGTCCCGGCAGAATTCTTATCTTTTGTGTACATTTCTGTTCGTCTAATTCGTCCTCTTTCTATCCCTGAGAAGCGGTTTGTTCGTCTAATTCGTCATTTGCAGTTTCGCTTTTGATGTCTAAGCAGCTGATACGTATGGGAATTCAAACAAATTAAGGATCTTTATCTGAGAATTGTTGCACTTCGCAATTTGTTGATCGAATTTATACACGATGTTCGAAGAACGACCCGGCTCCCCACTGAGAACGCGGAAAAATTTATTAAAGATTTAAAACGTGCTTGATTAAATGGAGGAGTCCAGACAGAGCAGAGAAATTAATTGTATTCAACCATAACGTCATTAACTTGTATTTTGCTGTAATAAGAACACTGTGTATACGAGTTACTATGATAAAGTATACAAGCTTCTATGACAGAGTTTTCACCTGTTTGCATAATTCGTCACTTTTTTCTAATCCCCTTGAGGCGACGAATTAGGCAAATTCTACTGTATATCATTTCACTCCACTTCATCTATGTTGGTGTAATAATACAATTGTACAAAATGGACAATGGTTTTTAGGTTTCAATGGACCAAATCATTTTGGAGCCGGAGCTCGAGCCAAAAACTTCAGTTGCCTGGAGTCAGAGCCGGAAATTTCAGTTCCGGCTCCACAGCCCTGCTAAAGGTTATTGTAGCCACTAGCCTACGACACACAAAAACATTTGCTAAGAGAAACCTTTTTTCCGGGCTTTGGCATTAACAACATCCTTCAGAACTTTGTCCAAGTGGAAGCCTCTGCTAATTTCGGATTCAATGGACATAATAGTCAAAGTATTTAGGCGCTCTTGTTGGGGGTGGTCAATTGTAAATCTTGATGGCAACAAATTAGGGAAAGTCTGCGACCTCAATTGTCCCTGCAGTGCAAAATCTTGGCCCTTGAAAAACACATTTTTAGGGGTCAAGAGTTTTGTTATTATAACATGTTTCAAACAAATTTTTCTGGGGACAAAACTTGGGGCGGGTGCACAAAAAATTGGGGAGCACTACCCCGGAATGCATCCCCGTGGCTACGGGCTTATTGCTCCTTGAATTCAAGTCTCATGTTCTTGCGTATGGCCATCAGCTGAAAATCGCCATATATGAATCGTTGCGCGCAGACAGATGTTTTCCCTGTGATCAGTGCCGGATTAACGTAGCGCAGGGATCGTGGCATATTAACAGCTGTGGCAGTCACGCTAGCGTGACCGCTTGATGTACGCAAAGTCGGTCAAAGCAAGAAGGGAAAGACCAAGCAAGCGACACTTAAAAGTGATTTCCATGCACATGGAAGTGAGAACAAGGTAGCTTGATAAAGCAAGATAAAGATGAGACTAGAAATAAGAAACCATACCCTATCTTAATTACCGCCATGCAGTTGAATCATAAAAACCTCAAGATCTTCAGAAAAACGCAGAAAGGCACTGAAAACCTAGATCTGGGGGTTGGCCTCATTGCTTGAGTGGTCCCATACTTTTGCAAAAAAACTGTAAAATATTTTAATTTTTAAATCACAGTAGTCTAATGTAAAAGCATTCAACTGAAAACTTCCGCTTAATGGCCAACTTAGCAAATGAATGACTTTTTGGATTGAAAAAATTATACGCACATGATCAGAGGTAGATATTAGGAGGCGAAAGAGGCGGTCGGCTCGGGCTCCCCTGAGTTTCGCACTCTGATGAATCACTGCAGAGCCAAATTTAATAAATTCTAAAGCAAATTAAATGTTCGTGAAAATAAAGCAAATATTATGCGCAAAAAGGGCCCCTAACAAACATAATGTGTAGATAAAAAAACAATTCAATAATTTAAATTTTAGTTTAAAAATAAAGTAATTTAAAATCAAATAACTTAAAACAATTTACAATGTGAAATGGACTTTCACGCAGAAACAAATTTCCAGACAAAATGGAAAATTCAACTTGTTTTCAGCGAAGAAAGTTTCTGTATAACATGTGTGAAACATTGGGCAACCTTTCTGAGAGTTCGCCTTGGACACGCAAATTCTATTATCCACCTTTGCATACAATAAGAAACAACTTTAACTCGAAGGATCGCGGGACTTGTAGCAATTGCTACTATTGTTAATCCGGCACTGCCTGTGATAATACAACTTCGCAGTTCGCACTTTGGTAGCAGGCATGGCTTTCATAAGACATATCGTCATTTCTGAGAAACCTTCAGCCTTCAAAATAGTTTTTGCGGAGTGAAAGCCAATGCCTTCAACGTAACGAAGTTAATTTCAGCAAAGTAGTGACACAACAATTGTAACAAATAGCACTGGATCTGTAATTCTCAACGACACCATGCAGTCTTAAACTACAGTAAATTGCTAGGTGGAATTAGTGTTAAGCAAGCGACGTTTCCCCAGAAACGGTTGTTCGCAAACACCAACTGATGTCTCGATTCATTACTGTTTCCATCTTCGTAATCTTGTTTTCCATTGCTTTTCTGAACCGTTTGCAACCGACAAAGCAGAGAAAACTTTTGCGGAAAAATATCTTTTGTGGCGTCCAGGAGATCAATATCTTTAACAACTTTTCATTGCCCAAAGCAGGACGTGACTACACAAACCAAATTTAGTCACACGGCTGCTCAACAGCATATTGATAGCGCAAAAAAATGTCCCCGCATTCACAAACGATTTTTGACTGTAGCTCTTAAGGACACAAGACAATCGCATAACGAAGCTGTGCCTCTACGTATGCTGTAAATCGCACTTTCTAAAAGTGGACGTCACAGACAATTGTGTCTGATAGTTAAAAGTATAACAAAGTCCCATCGATATCATGGAGCAAGTTTTCGAGTAAAAAGGACTCGCGACTTTACAATAATCCCATTTCAAAGGAACTCCGAGAACAAAATGCATTGGCATGCCTCTTATCATAGTCAGAAAGTGGAACAACAAAACAGTAAGCATCAGAATCGTTAGAGTAAAAGTAATACGGCATATACATAAGGATAAAGCGCATTTGTCTGAGTTCTGGGAAACTGCTTTCGTTTAGGCCAACAAACATCTTGGCGATTATAAAAATATTGTCCTAGGTTTATCAAGACTTAGCCTCTTCACAACCCAAATGCGTGACAGCAAATTATTTCATGAGAAATCCGCAGCATTATGCTGTTGAGATGTGCAAAAAATTGAAATCCGGATGAAAATTCAACACTTTACTCAAACGGACACAAAACCAAAAGTTGCGAAGAAATATGCAAAAAGCAGTAAAGCAAGCAAGAAGTTGCACAGTTTTATCAAACGTTTAAATAGATTTAAATAAAAAAGATACATTTTGAGCATGTGCTATATGTTGAAGCTCTCGCCACAACCGCATGTCCCTTTAATGTTTGGATTGTTAAAAACAAATTCGCTTGAAAGTTTGTCTTTTACGAAGTCCATCTCAGTGCCGAGCAAAGACATTTGTGCTTTCGCATCAATTATCACTTTGACTCCTGCAAAAACAAGAGTGCGTTTAAAACAGCTCCACAGAAGGGATATTGAAGCACAAACGTTATGCATATTCAAACCAAGATGTCTCAGCTATGAAAATAACAGCCAAAGCAATGGATCTAAACGACATTTTCGTAGACGTTTCGGTAACTCCTGCTACCATCATCAGTACATAGTCTGTGCGGGTTGAACCTCACTTCTCAAAATTTAGTCCGAAATGTTTTCTATACTTTGTCTTTCAGAAATACTTTTTCTTTTCATACCCCACTTAATATCCATTTTTCGTACAATTCCTAAAAATAAGTCATAACTTCAGAATATTTAACGGCCAGAACATCAGTAGCGGTGAAAAAAACGAAAGTTGGACACTCCCGCAAAACTCTTTAAAGCAACGAGAAGCAGAACTGTCGCCAGAAAGTTTCCAATAGGGGGGCTTAGCAGTTCTGCGGGGGGTTTGACATCATAAAATTAACCAAAACTCCACTTATTTATAGTGTTTCACGTTTCAATTTGGGGGGGCTAAACCCACCAAAGCACCCCCGTGGCGACGGGACTGATGAGAAGTAGACCTGTAAGTTGACGACTATCGGAAAACTTACTAAAGTTAGAACACCACACAGACTTTTAAAAACTTGCGCAGATGAATCATGAAAACTCACCAGAGCAAATACAGCTTTGCACTTGCTCACTCAGAGGCTAGAACTAAACCTTATGTGTATTTCCACAAGCCTGCATACATAACAAACCACGCAGTGTGTTAAAAGAAGACTTATGCGCAGTTTGATTAAGTCAGTGTGTTCCAACTACAGGCTCGCGGGCCGCCACAGCGTTTTCAGTGGCCCGCGCGGAAGCATTCAGAAAAAAATTCAAATTTGAAATTTGGTGAAAAGCGTGTGAGGCTACATTTATCTCACTGAATTGCTTGCGCTGGATAAAGTGCATTTGCACAAGAACAATAATACGTTTTCCCATCATTGTTTTTGTTTTATTTATTTATTTTACGATCAAATTAGAAGGTACGGTTCTACCCTATCCCTCTGCTGGGGCACCCGACTGTATTTTTTTTCGGTGCCCCTGCGTTCGTTGTCTTGAAGAGAACATCTGGCGCATTGCACTCAATACCGCCATATAAACCTGTCTATATCCATCAGATAAACGCGACCTTCTCAAAGTAGTCATCGAGCCAAATTAATTGCCCCCTTGCAGTAGGTAATTTTAATTATTGTACAGTAGAACAAAGAACAAGCATAACATCTTTTATTGAAAATATAGGCTGCAATACTAACGGTATTAGAGACTGTAAAGTGCTTCTGGAAATTAATCAGCAAAAATAGATTTCCCAAACTAAAAATGCGCTCGAGGTTAGGAAACACCTACACGTGAATGGGCTACGTATATTTTCTACGATGAAGCAAGTCAAATCTACAGCAAAAACAGAAACTGAATGGCAGACGAAACACTGGGCGATAGTCTCCGACTTGCTGCCACTAATACTGGTATTGCTGAAGCAACGATAGTGTCAGAGAAACCTCGCCTGCAGCTGAACCGTCGCCAGAAAGTCTTCACTAGGGGTTTCATACTGAAAATTTGATGAAAACCCCATTGATTTATTGTGTTTAATATTTAAATTTTGGGGCTAGGCCCACCAAAGTCCCCCGTGGCGTAAGGACTGAATACAGGCATCCCACTGATAGAGATTTGTAATAAATTGCTATTTGCTATTGTGTAATAATTTCAATGACGCACTCATGTACCTTCCCTTTTCTAGTTTCAAACGTTGTGAATCTGTTGTTTTATACACCATTTTATCGGAAGGGCCCGCAAATTCTCACGTTTTTGTAAAATGACCTGTAGGCAAAAAAGTATTTGGCCCACGCTGGATTAGGCCTATTTATTCGGGCACATTGGTCACACTCAGTCTCATACTAGCAATGGATATTTCAGACTTGTGGTTGCATTGCTATAGGTTCACTCTGGCTTCTTTTCACACAGTATAGAACTGCGTGCCTTACCGCTATCAGCAGTCACTGTCTCGCTGGATTATTTGTCAAGGTATCTGCGTTCAATAGCAAGCAGCAACATGCGGCAAAACGCCTACTATCGTAACTTGAAATGAACCATGTTATTGTTTCGCAATAAAAACCAACAGCAGAAGAATCTACTCCCATGTTCGGCCACGCAATGGAGCTTTAGTGAACTGCAAGCTCACTACTGCATGACACTAGGACCGTGAACTTGGCTCTTGTGCAGTGTGTGTCTTACCGGCAAATAAACCGTCATTACAAGAAATAAATCAATCGAAATTGAGCTGCGGACTTCGGGTTTTCTAGAAAATTTTGGTTCCTAGGCCCAATTTCCAGAAGGGGGGCAAATGCCCGTTTTGCCTCCCCCTGCGGACCCCCATGATGAAGATGGTATTTGCAATGAGATAGTATCTGTGCAGAACTATCTACAAATGCACCTGGATGTCCTTAGTTCCTTAACTGCGTTAAACCACCGCCTACTTAAAATTCGGCGGGATATGTCACATTTTCCCACCGGTTGCTAACAGGCCGATTGTCAGCCTGCAAGGTCCAACTGAGTGCAGGTGCGGGGTGTGTTTCAAAGCGGTTAGTTGGGTGTGTATATTTAAAATCTGTTGTGTTAATTTGTAAAAGAATCTTACTGGGGCAGGGCATGCGCACACTGGAGCATGTGCTCATTTTGTGCTGTTTTGCACCAGAGCGGTACTGTATTGCACAAGACCCACGCTTGACATGTCTGGACGTTTTTGTTGTTCAGTGGTATCTGCTTTGACTGTCAAGTTTGCCAGTTAAGTTGATGTTGCCAGCTTGTTCCTCCTGAAAGCTACAGATCAGCTTTAGTCTTTTGATAAGGTGGTTATAAACATTCAGTAATTATTGAAGGGGTCATATGCTGCGTAGTTTACAGTTGCTTAGGTTATGAATGGGTTAGCTTAAAAGGTGAGGTATAGAATTACTGTGTTTATAACACAACTGGAGTTTAGATTTTGGGAAGGGGTTAGGTGATAAAGCCACTGTCGAATACAGGCCTAGTGGATGAGACTGCTGGATTGTAGCCTGCATGAAAAGGCTACAAATATTCCTCAGTGCATGAGAAATTGTTTAAGTGCTGTCCATAGTTGAAATGCTGAGTGTGTTGACTTGATTAGTAAGTGTATTGTTTTTTTTGCGACAAAGTAATGGTTCACAGTTCACACAGTCAATAGATCATACAGCATTGCGTAGAATATAGGCTAATGCAGAAGCTATAGCATAATTTAAAAGTAAAGGTCTACAAAAGCAATAAACATTTACTGGTTCCTTTGTCACAAAGGGTTGGTGAAAGACCATGAGGTCATCTAGTCCACCAACCCTGCAATACAACTTTCAGTACTATCATTAGTAGTCATGTGGAAAGAAAAGACATGGTGATAAAAAAACATGATATTTACAGATGAGTGCATGCCTATGCACACATAGTTATCATGATGGGATATTTAATTTCACAGGTGTGGAGAGAACAAACACTGAAATTAATGTACATTTGTTTGACAATGGAAATGATTATAAGATAAAGAAAACAAGTTGGAAAAATATCAAATGAGAGGCAGATGAAGAAGATTAACCCCCGTTATAAAGGGAAGCTTTATACTGTCTGTTAGATATAAAATATATAGCAAAACATAATGAAAAAATCACAAAGTATGGACAACACAAGATGAGATTCCATTTGGTACTTTGCACCAACAAACCCAGAGAGTAGGTAATTTTTGTACAGATGTTAGAAATGAAGGTGATATAGAAACTTGATATGGTCAGGTATTTCTGACCATACCTTGGGTCCAATGAATTTGAGGGAGCATTGCCTTTGGGAAGAGTTTACCCTGGGTAAGAAGGAATTTATTGAAGTTGTAAGTCTGGTGGGGTATTTATGAACTGTCTGCATAGATTTGAAGTACTGGTTAAAATGTGATGGAAGTTGATTGTTTTCATATGAGTGCATAAACTTACCAGCAGACATTTTAAACATATTGTTGATTTTAAATATAAAGATTGGCAAACTAACTGTTGTGATTTGTTGTGTTAGGCATGGTTAAGTAGTTTTATATAGTATGGCTTATATTTTCTAGAATCCTTACATACTCCAGCTTTGGGGTATGTTTCAGACTATGCATGATTAAAAAAAAGCATGGCAAAGCTTAAAAAATGTCGCATTACTGCTGCAGTCATTAACTGAAGGTGATTGAGTTTACTTGGATTGTGAAAGAAGTCAAATCGGCCTGTGAGCGATGGCCTGTAAAATGTGACATGTCTGGGGTATCTTAAGTAGGCCGTGCTAAGTGTAAAAACAAACAAAATCACATATCAATATCTACAAACAACAACACCAATAGTGATTTGTACAATGAGCAGACCTAAACAATTTCCAGAAGCAAAGAAGCAATAGTCTGACAAGGCTTCAACAAGAAGTTGGAAACAGCTTATTTTGCACAAAATCTTATTTTACATGTGGCTAATTCCATTTGAACGAAAATTGTATCAAAGCTAAAGCTCTCTTTTTTCATTTTTTGAAGTAAGCATTTGCATATTTCAATGTTCTTCCATGTTTGTGAGAACTTCAACCCTTATCTCTTAGAATTGGGGTGAATCTTGGAAGGCTGAGTTGGCATTTCAGCCAGGATTGCAGAGTTGGAAGTAAAATGTCTGACTCCAACTCTGATTTTCCAAAATTTCTGACTCTGACTCCTTAGCATAACATGATTTGAAGTTTGGCTGCTAACAACTTTGTATTAACTTGCAACCAATGGAAATCATGGTACACAGCAAGAATTCTCTGTTTCAATAAATGTTTCAAAAGAAATTGTACCATCATTTAGGAGTGTGATGTAAAAAATGAATCAATTGGACTTCTGTAGTCGGAGTCAGATTAAAAAATCTGACTCCAAAAGTGATCTTAGGAATTAGACTCCCTCCAAAAATCACTGACTCCTTACGACTCCGGCTCTGCAACCCTGATTTCAGCACTATAACCTAACACAGGGATGCACATTTGCGACCATAATCTGCGAATTGATGGTATCCAGAACAAATTGAATGAGTAGAAACACTTTTCTTAGACTTTGCTATGTTTGAAGTATAAATTTAATACATACCATCTTGAACTATCTCCTCATCAAACTTTGACTTTGTGTTGGTAAATTCCAGAATGTATGACATTCCATTACAGCCACGTTGTTTTACTCCAACTTTCAAAGCATTCTGCATTAAACAGAAAAACCTGTGAATTCAGGAACCGCTCCTTTCTGAAGCTTGTCATTTATGTAAACATATACATAGTCATACAAACAGCAGAGCGGCAGCATCAAATAACATTCAAAATCATTTCCTCCACCAAGCATAATCTTTTTGATCATATGAAAAAAAAGACTTGTTCAATTAGTTTTGTCATGGGATAGATTCAGCCAGGTGTCTAGGTGGATTTGTCTACAAAATTCAGGTGCAATGCACAGTTCTACCTACTTGCGCATAAAAGCACCTTTTCCTGAAAGCATACAGAATAAACATTTCTTAGGAGAAAAACCAACTTTTGAGCCTAATCATTACAGCAACCAATTTTTTTGTCTGAAAAAATAAAAATTTTGACTTTACAATTCACAAATTTTGACTTAATTTTGACCTATCAGTTTCCTGTGTTTGCAATTGAAATGTGGAATACAAAGCATCAAACTGATGGGTTAAAATCTTTTCTCTGTTGAAATGAAGCAAAAATCAAAAGTGTGTATGACTCAAGCAAACTAGAGGCAACAAACCATAGACAAAGATCAGTCCACATGCACAAGAGAAATATCCAGTGTCAAAAATCTTCAGAAGTCACTAATAAGGTTCAGCATTGTTATACTTCAACATCAAGTACTATACAACGCCTACTTTCAATTGTCCAGTAGTGGGCAAAACAACTTTATTACATCAGCAGTTGCGAAAATCCAATTTTATGTCAGAATTTCAACTGAACTTGCAAAAACATGTCAGAATCTGCTGTTGCAGCTTTATTAAAATATTGATAAAGACATAAAAATTGTGCTGCAAGAAATTTTGACCTAAAGATAAATTTTCCTTTGTTTTGACCTAATGACTTTGGAGCCGCTTATGGTATCAGCATGTAATGTGGTATGTGGACATTACATAAACTTACATTCAATATTTTGACTTGCATAATAGAAGATTCAACCTGTTTCTTGACAAAGCAGTTCCCACAGATAAATAAAAAAATTTAGTTGAAGTTTTTAATCTAGAGATTGACCAATATGGCTTTTTTGGGGCTGATGCCAATATATCAGCCATTCATGGACCAATAGCTGATACTGATATTTCTAAAATTTAAAAATCTTGTTTTCTGCTGAGTATTCTATGCCTTACCTTATTTCAAAAACTTCAAAACTCAGGATTTATGAGCCAAAACTTTTCAAATTGCAGAGATTTCAGTATTTTGCTATGATTTTCCATTAATCTGATTAATGATACAGTAGAACTCATCCAATTCGTCATCGCTTAATTCGTCAGTTTTTTGTCAGTCCCGGCAGAATCCCTATCTTTTGTGTACATTTTTCTTCGTCTAATTCGTCAATTTGCTTAATTCGTCACCTCTTTCTATCCCTGAGAAGCATTTTGCTCGTCTAATTTGTCATTTGCAGTTTCACTTTAGATGTCAAGCAGCTAGTACGTGTGGGAATTCAAACAAATTAAGGATCTTTATCATAGAATTGTTGCACTTTGCAATTTGTTTATCGAATTTATACACAAGGTTCAAAGCGCTCCGACTCCCCATGAGAGAACGCGGAAAAGTTTAAAGATTTAAAAGGCGCTTGATTGAATTGAGGAGTCTAGATAAAGCACAAGAATTAATTGTTGCATTTAACCATAACGTCATAGACTTGTTTTTTACTGCAAATAAGAGCACTATGTATGCATACGAGTTACTATGATAAAGTATATGAGCTTCTATGATAGAGTTTTCATCTCTTCACACAATTCGTCACTTTTTTCTAATCCCCTTGAGGTGACGAATTAGGCAAATTCTACTGTACTTTCGTTTCGGCTGCGACGGCCGATGCGTGATCCATGGTTCATCTTGTCTGCTTGTTTATGAAAATGCACCTGCTAGCGTTGCTGCAAGATGACTGTCTTGACTTGGTTTGTTGTGCTTTCTTAGGCAAGTTGTCTGCATGCGTGAGGAATATAACAGCGTTTTGTCAATACTACTGAGGCTGATAAAATCAGCCAGTTTGGCCGATACCGATATATCGGTAAAACCCAAATATCAGCCTGATATATTGGCCAGGCCAACATATCAGTCGATCTCTATTTTAATCAACTATTTTGCTTGACTTGAATTATCCATTTGTGGTCTGTTGCCACAATGCATGACGAAAAGAAATCATGCCTGGGCAACTTCTAACTTTAGCATCCTGATATTGTGAAAGAAATTGTGAAATGCATCTTCTGTTGAACTGATTTTTCATATTCACATGTATAGAGATCGACTGATATGGCATTTTGGGGGTCGATACTGACATGTTGGCCATGCATGGACTGACAGCTGATACTGATATTTCTAAAATTATAAAATCTTGATTTCTGCTTCAATATCAAAAATATAATTTATATATTCTATGCCTTACCGTTTTTTCAAAAACTTCAAAAATCATGATTTATGAGCTAAAATTTTTCAAATTGCAGCAATTTCAATATTTTGCCATGAATTTCAGTTAATCTGATCAATGATGATGCTTTTGTTTTGGCTGCGACTGCCGACGCGTGCTCCATGGTTTATCTTGTCTGCTTGTTTATGAAAACGCACCTGCTAGCCTTCTGCAAAATAAATGTCTTGACTTGGCTTATTGTACTTTCTTGTGCAAGTTGTCTGGATGCATGAGGAATATAATAGCGTTTTGTCAACACCTACTGAGGCCGATACCAACATTTCAGTAAAACCCAAATATCGGCCTCCAAATATTGGCCAGGCTGATATATCAGTCTCTCTACGTAAAACTTAAAATTTTATTTATTATGTTATGACCGACTTTGCTGAAAAGATGGAATGTACATGTTTGAAAATTTGGCAGTCACATTAATCACATCACTAACCACAATTTTATGGGCATTTCTACAAAACTGTAGTTTCCCAATGATTATTTCTTGAAGCCATGCTTCCTTGATCAAAATTATGCTATGATGTGTATTTTATTGCCTGCATTACATGCAATGTGTTTTTTATTGAACTATGATATTTTTGTGCCATACCATATACTTGTCTTGTTATATAAACATTGAGCCAAAGCTAACTTCAAAAATCATTTGGGTATTGCTTTGTTTTCACAATTGCATTTACCACTGGGAACAATTTTTAAATGTGATAGAAACAGCTTGCTTTCATCATTGGAAAAATGGCCTTGCTCAGTGAGTAACTAAAGCTACCAGCAATTCTGCCATATGTTACAGATTTCGATGCTGAAACAGAAGCACTCAGTAACATTTACAAATCATGTTCGAACAATCATACCGCTTCTTTATTTCCATTCAACAGTTCCTTTATCTGTTGCACTGCTGCAGGTGTCTGCAAATTTTTTTCATTGGTTAGCATAGTAACCTGGATTAAATTAAAACTGTATGCATGCACACAGAAAAGACTGTTTAAATAAAGTAGCCATAAAATAATAACAAATCACTCATATCAGTTTAACTGTTCTTCTTAAATTTAGATATAACACTTTGCTTTTTAATTGGATGCCATCTTTAGATTCATTAACACCTTAGGTGCTTGGTGGATTTACCTTTATGACCCACATGAGCCACCTTGCACTACCGTAACTCACCAGCCCATTGAGCTAGAGCAGACATGTGCAACCTGCGGCCCGCATGGTATTGTTCATGACCTTGAAATGGTATTTGAAAATGAATTATGTCCTCATTTTGTGGCATTGATTTAACTATCATTTACCACAAGCTTTGGCACTTGATCAGAGGTTTACAGCGCTTGAAGTTCACGAATAAATACCTGTAACATTTTTTTAATTATCTGAGAACCATAGACCACGAAGTGAAAACAAATTTCACCCCATTTGTAATTGTAACGCTACAAGCGCAAATTAAGCTCTGTCATGTAAAGATTTTTCTACGTGATTAACAGGGTTGTAGAGGCTTTCATCTGTAAAATTGTTCAAACAATTTGTCAGGATCTGGCAGGAAGTTTGCAGTTGTTTTTGTGAACTGAGTGCTATTAGATTTGATTTTAACTTGAATAACGTTGTTAGAAAGGATTTCAGCTTAATTCGTCTTGACATCATTAAAAGGATTTTTGATGTTGTTGTTGTTTGTGGCTTTGCAAGGGTGTTGGGATTGGGAATGTAGTAAGAATGATAAAAATTCGTAGCAGGAAAACAGAATGTTGAAAAGGTTGCCAATCAATGGCAATAATGGTATTTGTTTTGCAGTTCATGGTAATTCAGTCTCGAAGATTGGCAATTTTATGTGAAGAGGTTGCCTTGAAGATCACCTCACTTTTTGGAAGCACCTATCGTTGTGAATAATTTCTTAAAAAGATGAAACATTGCAAAGGAAGGCACAGAGGTCAATTGTCAGACAGTAGCGCAGACAAGAATTTTATTTGGTGGGGGGCAGTTAGTGACATCTCTTTAACAGTTGGAAAATTGATATCAAGCACCAGTACAAATCTTAGCATGTTCGTTTCAGGGGGCATGGTCTCTTCGGCCTCATTTGCGCCACTGTTGTCAAACTAATATTTGATTGGTCATCTTCGAATTGCTTGTAGTTCTATGAAAGAAAATGTTCCAAAACTCTGTGAAGACCTTCAACATCAAGCATCGCATTAGTAGACTCAACTTTAAAAGAGACGGAGTAATGACGTGCATCAGTAAATTATGTTTGGTAAAATTGGGAGAAGTCATAGTGTAATATGTCTGATCGACTTCATAATCAGCCTATTGCTTTATTCATGCGAGGTCTCTAGCTGAGTTTGTTCCAAATAAGCCTGTCGCCAGCATGTGGTTGGTACTTTTAAACAGAGGAAATTACACCATATACTCCATATCTGTTGAATGACCTCTTAACCAATTGTTAAGAAAATGATTAAAGTTTCATACAACAAAAATTGATGCGGCCCACGATAACTTTCCAAAATTCGGATGTGGCCTTATCTGAACCATCCCTGGTTTTAATTAGTTCGGATAATCGGAGTTCTACTGTATGTATGTTTACATTTACTGTAGCATCCAGGGCTGTGGAGTCAGGAGTACCAACATCTGAC
>JGI24022J15233_10004681_pt1 | contig 14215 bp, 6 predicted proteins | sample Ectturendosymbi2_FD_15233 | JGI IMG/M metagenome (IMG submission 15233) | reverse complement strand
CCTTTTTTGAGCCCCCCCTTGAGGTGTTACACCCGTAAATTATCCTTATTTTTGGTGAAAAACTTATCATCTATTCATATAAAGTACTACAAAGCAGATCATAAGTAAGTACTCTCCTTTCAAAGGACCCCCAAAAGAAACTGTAATGTGCAGGTACTTTGCTTTCAAAGGGAAATTCGAAGATAATCTTCTTTCAAAAAAGCCTCAAAGGAAACTAAGAAACTGTAGTGTCTAAGTACTCTGTTTTCAAAGGGCCCCCAACAGCAGTTGTAATGTGTGAGCACCTTGCTTTCACTGGGGCCCCCAACAGGAACTTCAATGTGTAAGTACCTTGCTTTCACAGGGGCCACCAGCAGCAACTGCAATTTGAAGGTAATCTGCTTTCAGAGGTGCCCAACTTCAACTTTAAACTGTAAGTACCTTGCTTTCAAAGGGGCCCAAACAGCAACTCTAATGTGTAAGTACCTAGCTTTCGAAGGGACCCACAACAGCAACTGTACTATGTAAGTATACTATACTTTCAACGGAGTCACACTATCATCTCCAATGTGCAAATAATGAAAATCTTCTGACCAACTTCTATAACTAAAAAAATTGTGGGTTAAAACTTCTTCCAAAAAGTTCTGAAAAGACCCTATCAAATAAGAGCAAATATTTATACCAAATGATAACTTTTTATGCCATGATAATTTTTTATACCAAATGATGATTTTTAGAGATTGAAGTAGGCCTACTTGGTTTATTGATAATTAATTTTATGAAAATACCACAATTGAACAAAAAGTATCCTAGCCAAGCAGCCAAAGAAGGAAAAAGGAAGAAAGAATATTAAGCAAGGCTACATTTATGCTTCTTATCACACAGCAGAAATGGCATTTTTTGAGTACTATGAGTACTAATTTTTTCTACAGATATATCAGGTGTTTTAGGTGGTTTTATTTGAATTTAACCCATGCTTGAAGTTGCACATTATTTGAAGCTTGACTAGTAAATGGTTGGTTTGAGGTAGACTTGCTTGGTGATGTTAAAGTTTTTTGCCAGCTCTTAGCCATTATAACTTGAACCATTTTTTTTCAGCACAGATTTAATCAATTGAGTAGGCTACTTGCTGCAGTAGAAATGTTTGCGATGGGGAATATGATGATTTATTTTCTACTTTTGCACATTTTTCAAACAACTAGTGTCAATACAAGATGAGTGCAGCCTTGACTCATCCAGCCTCAAAGCTTTCCAAAACAAACCTCAGGTTGGATGCTTTTGTATGCTATGTTCTTGTGGTTAAAAGGATGAAATTTAAAACAAATTTAGTGCTTTAAATCTTCTTGGTTGTTGTTTATGGTTTCATGGATTCCCGTAAAGACATGACTGAACCAATTCAGGATACCAACTACCAAGCATTTTTTCAATGGGGGAAAGTGTGAAACTTTCAAAGGGGGAAACTTTGTGGTTTATTCATGATGAACGCAGACAAATGGGGCGCGAAAATAAAGAAGTGGGGGCGATGCCAACTTACTATCGCCAAACTTTATTTGCTGCCAGCCATGTCTTCCAAACTTTCAGTGTTTTTGAAGTTGTGTATAATGAACACCCTTTTGCAGTTTCTCCTTCTGCTATGTCAGTCATGCCGTAAGAAGCCCTCTTCACTGCGTTGGGAATATTACATACGTCACGCATGACCCAATTCTGGATTTAATGACATAAATCGCTCAGTTTTGGATTCAACGTGGGTTCGCTCTGTTTTGGATTTAACGTGGGTTATCGCTCCGTCGCACTTTGGTACCAAAAAAGCGCGATGTAGAAGCATTTAGCTTATATTCAACGGTAACGTAAATATCTGATGTTATGTGATGTTGAAAAAGGCAACGATCTGATGTTCACGAGACTGACCCCAGTGGCAACACTGGTGGTCATGGTCTGGTGAGTGTTTTGCGTTCACGTCACCTTTACTACCTAAGCTTTTGAAATGTACGGTGCTGTGCGTGTCCGTAGAGTAAGGCCAGGCGTTAGGCGATAGTCTTTTTCAATCAATTTCAATTGAGGTGTATTGTTTGAAAACAAAGTTTGCGCTCCTGTGAAGAGGTTGATTGGATATGTCCGCTGCTACTAAAAACAAATCACGCTTGTGTGGTGCTGCGGACAAAATCATCTACTCTGTAAACGAAAGGATTTTGCGAGAATGTCACGATCTTTATACTGAAGAAAGCATAGGTACGGAAACAAGAGTGGGTTTGACAAAATCTTTGATATTTCGTATTTTATGCTGTTTGTTGTAGGCATAGATTAGATACCAGACAATTTTTGCAAAGCTTCTCTTGTGTTTTGCTGCTGGCTTACTACTGTACAGTAGTTAAGTCCAGTTTACAAGAGAATGCACATGATTTGCCACATTAACATTTTTCACAATAGAATTTCATTGTAAAGAAATATAATGATGTAACTTACTGTTACTTAAAGAAATCTAGGCACTGAATCGACACCTTTTTATCTTTTTGTGGGTGCCCTATAGTGTAATGAAAGACCGGTATCTGTCAGTAGCTGATCTTGGTGGTGGATACAAAATGACGTAACTGGAGTAGCATAAACTGATGTTTTCAAGTGAGCAATGACACCACAGCAGTAGTAAAAATGACATTTGTTGCTGGCTGAGGTTACACCTCAGCCAGCATCGCTCTCACATAAAGATTTTTCCATTGTTGCTAATATGCATCAGTGGTGCCCACATATAGGTTTGAACTCTTGTGAGAATAATAAAAACCAAAACATTGCAACTTTCGAGCATTACATGTGTGGCAGAAGGTTATATTAAATTAAAATGAAAAAGTAATTTTTCTATTTTATCTTTACCTAATGTGATTATGTATTATATGAAACGAGGTATTTTCTACTCTGATTATGTCAACACAAATCTGTTAATGATATTGATATCTGTGTTAACAGAAATCTGTTTATTACATTATACCTTTTTATGCACTTATATATTTTCAGTTGTTTTATGTTCATTTGTTTTGCTTGAAAATGTTGCTGTACAAACCTGCAGTTTCAACAACAGTTGCTCTTAGTCTTTCAAAACTATTTTCTGAAATAATATGTAAAACATATTGGTCAATTTTTAGTTGAACACCAAATCAGATGTTGGTGGACTCATTACAATGCACGCAGCACCGACAATGAACATATGAACAAAAGCTGTTGGTGGTGAGTATTTATGAAGGTACGCACAATCAAAATGTTACCTGATATATAATAAGGTAGGCCTACCTCCACCCACCATGCACAGCCACAACATGTTAGCAACATTTGTGAGAACTGCAGAATAATTGTATTGCTCAGATTAAATCCCAACCATAACCTAAGTCTAAACCCTAATCTTAAACACTGTAACCCTAACCCTAAAACTGTAGGCAGTGGCTGCAGAACCGCCCGTAGATCTTTAAATTTGAAACCTTATTTGACCAGCTCTTGTAACGTGACAATAATGCACGAGGAGAATGCAGTAGGGTTGGTAGAAGCATAGTAGACACAAAAGGTAAAGTGTAACCCTAACCGTAGCCCTAACCTTAACCTAATGCTTAGCTAATGCTCAGTTAACCTAATGCTAACCTAGTACTAACTTAATACTAACCCTTAACTAAAGCAAAAGTTTGGAAAGTTTTGAAAAAAGTAAAGAAAACTGGTCCCACGAATTGAAGCGTGCAAGCAGTCATTATTACGAAACGCAAGGCAGTGGCACCAAGATGAGAGGTAAACCCACAACCATTAGCATGGTAGACTTGAGATGTATCCGTTATGCTACCAGGTCGACACCGTTTAAGTGACAAACTGATCACTTTATTCGAACCGTGTCATGCGAAGCAGTATGATGGAATAAGTTTTGAAATAAGAAGATCCATGGGTGGTTCCGTAGCCACTTTCAAAATCGTAACACTAAAACCCTAACCCTAAAACCTTCACCCTATAACTATAGCCCTAAACCAGCGCTCTTCAACCGATGTGCACGGTGCACCAAAATATGCGTGGGGTGCACCACTAAGAAAGGGTTCACAAAGATGCATCACAAACTTGTCACACTAAACAGATAATTTTTACAATATCTTTCTGTTAGCAAAAATGAACCATTAACCAACCAATGACTTTAAGGATTTAACCGAGACTCTGCACAATCTAAAGTGTGATGCATAATAAGCATCACACCATAACAAGCTAATTGTAATTATATCATTATTTGTGATTCATAAGCAACAGGCAATGAGCCATTATCAATTGAATTATGTAGCTGAGTTACTGAATTAGGGGACTTGCTTATTTAGACCCGGGTACTTACAGGCATTCTGAGCACAATTAGGTGGGGGACACGGGGGAAGTGTCAGTAAATAGGGTGCATGAGTTCGTCAAAATATCTTTAAGGGTGCACCGTAACAAAAAAGGTTGAAGAGCACTGCCCTAAACCTAAAACCCTTGGCTAATATAACCTTGTGTCTGTAGATGCAATGACTCAGCAGTTCTCGTGTAGCGTTGCGCCGCCATGTTGCCACCATGGCAGGTGAAGTGGTTAAGGTACCTTATGCAAGGTGAAATTTTGATTGTGTGTAAAACTGCAACATAATAAAAATACAACTACTGATGGCTTTCATGCATATATTTGTTGTCAGTGCATCATAATGAGTCTATCAACATGCTCATCAGTGTTATTTTCTGATTTGGTATTCAACTAAAGTTTGACAACACATTTGTAGACTTTAGTCACTTTGGTTATGTCTTATCTAATTTGACATTAACTCTTTGGCGTCCGGCTGCTTTTGGGGATTTTCGAAAAAAAACGCCTAAACAAATGCATAAAAAACGCCTTGTGTGGGAATATCTCCGGTCCTGTTCGGGTTACGGACGTGGTCGAAGCATCAAAAGACGTGGTAAGTCTTCTAGTCTGCACTAGAAAAAAATTTTTTGCTTGGGTGTTGCGGATTTTTTGTGAGTGACGTCATAAGTGGAGGACTTTTAGGCTATCTTGGCCCACTTTGCCTGGCCCTGAGCGCCAACCATTAGGTGTTTTAAAATTATGATGTAAGTTAGTAAAAATATTTGACTAATTGGCTATTTAGATAATTAATTATTTTGTTTATTTTAGATCATAACTTTTGAACCAGAAACGCTAGAAAGTCGATCAAAGGCTCAAAAGACTCGGTCTCGAGCCTAGTTTCCAATGAAAACTTCAGCAAAACACTTTGGCCTAGTAGTTGGGCCCTAGGNCAGGCAACATGAGCCAAAATGACCCTAAAACTACTTNACTTATGACGTCAGTCACAAAAAATNCGCACCCCCCAACCAAAAAATTTTTTTTCAAGTGTAATCTACTAGACTGGCCGATCCNNTTGAGCCCTTGAACAGCTCTCTAGCGCAATCGACAGAGGAGCTAGGGCGTTGGTAAGGCAACCAAAAACTGCTGTTTTAGGCTGAAATCAAAGTACGAATATATCGTACCACGGTTCTCAAAGTGTTAAGAGGGTGACATGATTTTTGACCCAGTACGGAATTTTGGTTGGACATGGGTCCAGCTCCATAACCCTGATAAAGACTGTCTGCAAATTTGATCTTGTCCAACATTTTTTGCTATGACAGGTTAGCCCATTGGTTCTGAAAGTTCTTTTTCTTATTGCCCCCTTACAAACCCAAGCATTGTCAATACCTCCCCAACAACAATCAAAAAAGACTATTGCAGATATTTCACACTACCTACCTACTGTAAAGAAACAATAGTTGATCATGAACCAAACAGACTCTTACAATGTCAGCCACAGCAGTTAAAGCAGCCTGTACTCACCTATTGTAGATATTCCCATTTAAACCAACCTCATTTAATAAATAAAAAACAAAAACTTAAGGTTCTTTCATCCACACCTTTTCCTCCCCACTTCCTCCCCGGTACAAATTTCCTCCCAAGAATTCCAACTTCTTCCCTTGGTGAGCCAAGTGGAACCCATTTGAAAACCACTGGGTTAGCCATTAGTTTAAACTTCTTTAAAAGATTAGTTCCTGAAGAGTGTTTTTACATAAAACCAGGGGTGGCCAACAGGTAGATTGTGATCGACCGGTTGATCTTTTAGTCACAGTTGGTTGATTGCATCTGATTTTGCATTGAATAGACAAGATACCTAAAAAGAACATTTTTCAAAAGAAAACTGTTGAACGTGTTTTTTGTGTAATATTATGAAGTACTGAATCAACCGAAACATGAAAATACAGCTATCGATCAGTGGTGGTCTTAGTGAGTGTGCAGGATGTGCAAGGGTGTGCAAAGTGGGGGCTCCCATTTTCAATTTATGCGCTTTGTGGGGGCCCCCACTTTCGTTGACGCGCTTTCAAAAAAATTTATGAGATTTTCTTTATGAATGCATTTTTATTATAATGATTACACAGTAAAACGTAACTTGGTTTGCTCTATGTTGTTATTAAGAATATGTTTTAGCACATTTGGATTATCATCATGAAAATAAGAAGCCAAACTGACATGATGAAACATAAATAGCTTTCTGTTTGATCAAAGGACAAGGAGCCCAGGCCAAAATGTAAAATGTCCTCAACCAAGATGCTAGGGTCCCTTCATCAAAGGATAAGGAGGCCATTTTTTCTTTGGTTAAACATAAATAGCTTGTCTACTGTGCACTCAAAGGACAAGGGGTCCCAGACAAAATGTAAGATAACAAAATGTAACATCGATAAGGTGTCCAATAGCCTATTGTTCAAAAAGATATGGGTCCCTCAATCAAAATTTACAAGGTTTCAAATCAATAATATAGAGCCCTTACTTTTATGAATCATTTTGCTATTAGCTGCAAGGTTTAACTGGTAGCCAACCATTCTTGCTTATAAATCTACTTAATACTTTAGCAGCCAGTCTAAATCAAGCGGTTCACGCTGAAACAACTGGATTACACGTGGCTTTGTGCGTGCGTAACTCGGGTGCTGAAAGTGGTAGAGAGCTGTTCAAAGGCTCAAAAAACGCAGCAAGTCTTCTAGTCTGCACTCGAAAAAAAATTTTTTGGTTGGGGGTCGCAGATTTTTTGTGAGTGGCATCATGAGTAGAGGACTTTTGGCCACCTTGGCCCACTTTACTTTCCCTGGCCCTGGGCTCAAACCGTTGGATGGTAGTATTTCGCTGAAGTTTTTATTGGAAACTAGACCACAATCTGAGTCTTTTGATACTTTGAATGACCTACTGGGGTTTCGGGTTCAAAAGTTATGATCTAAAGTAATAAAAATATTTGACTAATTAGATAATTAATTAATTTATTTAGTTTAGATCATAAATTTTGAACCAGAAACCCTAGAAAGTTGATCAAGGCTCAAAAGACTTGGACTCGAGCCTAGTTTCCATAAAAACTAGTGTAATACTTCGGCCTAGTGGTTGGGCCCTAGGCCAGGTAACATGAGCAAAAATGGCCCAAAAACTACTTCACTTATGATGTCACTCACAAACAATCCACAACCCCCAACCCAAAAAATTTTTTTCGAGTGCAGACTAGAAGACTGGCCAATTCGTTTGAGCCCTTGAACAGCTCTCTAGTGCAATTGGCAGAGGAGCTATGGTGTTAGCAAGGAAACCGACAATTGCTGGTTTCAGGCTTGTTTCAAAGTACGAATATATCGTATCCCGGCTCTCAAAGTGTTAATGCTCCGTGTACATATCCTTAAGCGAAATACCATGCACAACAAACCTAATTTGTAAGCACATAGCCTACCAACGATTTGTAGTTTTGTGTTATTGTTTAAGTTTATACTGCAAAAAGCAGGGTTGAGAAAAATCCCGTTTTTTTTTCAAAAAAAAAAACAACCCACCTGGGTTTTTTGTTTTTTTATTAAAAAAAAATTTTTTTTGTTTTTTTAAAAAGAAACAAGATTTTGTTCTTTGTTTAAAGAAAATGGAAAAGCCTTATTCTTAATTGTTTTTATTGTATCATGCAATATCAATATTTTTAGAATTACACAAAAATAACTTGTTATACCTATNATGTCANTCAAATTTGAGGGTAAAGGAATGTACCCCATCTTTGTTTTTGCAAATTTTTGGTCAATTCACTCCAAAGTGGTAAGGCTCGGCAAGAATGTGCACAGCAAGCAGAAAAACCATTTCCACACAAACTCTGCAGTTTCATGTCAAGTTTATCTGCATGCCCTGCTAGTTCAGCATCTATAGCAGGGATCACCAATCTTCTTGAAGCTGAGAGCTACTTCTTACATACCGATTAATGCAAAGAGCTACCAGTTTGATGCACGCTTCTGAAATAAAAATTCACCTTTAATTATTTTAGATTAACAATTAAGATATTCCGCAATGTGAAGACACTGATCATGCTAATGTCATTTTTAGAGCAGGTCTGCGAGCAGTAGCGTAGCTAGCCTGAAAATTTTCTGGGCCAAATTTTTTGACTTTCAGCAAGCAACAGTATTTTGTTTGGGACAACACTTCTCAAAGCACAAAATGACAAGAAATGCTAGAAATTTGGGGGCCCATACCATTTGGCTACGCCTATGCCCATGGACAACCTGCTTGGTCCTTACAAGCGACCTCGGCACCACATTGGTGACTTGGTCCTTACAGGCGACCTTGGCACCACATTTTAGATTTTTTTTTTCAACCTATGATTTGATATGGTCCAAAATCAGAAAAGTTGATAGATGCACATAAGGCAGAAATATTGGTTAAAATATGCTGATTGTGCAGAGCTGAGAAAGATAACCATCACAAACTGTTTAATCTTTTTTTTTCAAATCCTTCAAATTTCATTGCTGTTCGTTTTGTTTGATTAAAAAAATAAAAGTTAACTGTACAAGTGTCCTGCCTATTTTATTTTTTACTTAGTAGATTTTTTCAAAGAAAAAATAAAAAGTGGGTTTTATTGTTTTTTTTAAGTGGGTTTTTAAAAAAAAGTACAGGTGGGTTTTTTTTTTTTACAACAACCNTGACCAAAAGTGTAGTGGTTGTAGCTTATAAAGGCCAAGCCAACATTGAATGCCAACATNAGCCTCAGCTTCAGTTAGCGCATTCAGGAAATAAACTGNAAATTATAAGTTATCGTTTGGTGACATAAGAATGATCATTATGCGTCATTGACTATCCACATTCTGTAGGTTTGGAATTTTAAAACAGGATATTTTTGACTGTCAGAAAGGCAAGCGTATTTGTGAGAGAGCACATGGAAACATTTAGATTGTGTGAATTCTAGAATGTGGGGGCAGGGGTGTAGTGGGATGGGAATGCATTTCTGCACCTTTTTGCACTAGTGACATTACTTGAAGGTTTTACTTGATTACATTAAAACATGGCTGCGATCTCACAGATGTGCTAGCGACATGCAGATACGCACTGCTAATCAAAAGTCTGCAGTGGAACAGGAAGATCCAGTGTGGAAATTCTTGTAGGCGAATGCTAAATTTATTCGACTATTTGGTGCAGTCTTCAATTTTATTTGGGATGGGAACGCCGTTCCCACACCCATTTTTCACTGCACCCCTGATGTGGGACCACATGCAAATTAGGCCAAATTTCTAAAATTGTCACAAAAGGTCAAACAAAATAGTTGTGACCAAACCAACCAATCAAATTCGATCAAATTTTCACAACAGAAACGCCAAGCTTCCCTATACTGAAGTATTTTCTGCCTTATTTAAGTTAGGCAGCAGTAGGGTGTTATATTTTGCTGTATGTTGTATGTCATTGTGTTATCTGTGTGGTAGTGGAATGTGGTGCATATCTAGGAAGTAAAAGCCACATAGGCTGCATGAACTTCATAGACTGTACACACAATCTGACAAGTTTAAAAATGTGCACATCACAACATGGACATGATGGTGAAGGAGCCATCCAGCCTGACTCTATGGAAACAATTTTCACCACTAGATGATTGACAAGACACTCTGCAGTGATTTGGAACAAATAGCCTCCAGATACTAGATTTATTGTCTTGCAGCTGTATTAAATGTTTTTTGGGCCTACATATTGCTTCGCCCATCCTTCAGCTTAGAATCATTGAAATAATCAGTGCAAGATTGCATGAAATGGCATTATGACAAGTGTTAGATATGTGAAGTTTAAGTACTACACATGGGCGTAGGCAGGGGCATTTGGGCCATGGCCTCCAAAGTATGTAATATAGGTTTTTGCCTCCTATTTTGCCAATTTTGCAAAAAGGTACCATGGTTGAGTGAACCTGATGATGTCATCGAAAAAGCAAAAATAGCAATTTGTGCGATGTTTTCTAGCAAACTCCCATGGCAGGGGCCCCCTAAAATTTTTTGCACAGGGGCCGCCAAATTGCTAAGACCACCACTGGTCTCGATGGTAAATCTGTGGTACATACAAAGTCATTTGTAACAGGGAAAATGTTGCATTTAGAACATTTTGTACTTGTGAATTTATTACCAACCAGTGATTATCAATAAATTTTCTAGTCGATCCCAGCTGAAGACAAGTTGGCCACCCCTGCAATAAACCATGGCTTAACATATCATTTTCCAGCCTGTGTAAGGAGCTTTGTTGAGTGTTAAGCACATCAACATAACAGCTATTAATAAACCAGACTAGTATGCTGTTTTAAGTAGGATCTGACAATGCTGACATCAAATGGCAAAATATTTGCATTTGTTGGATGCTGTTTACAAATATTACTAGGGCTGCTGACACTTAAACACGTTTTCATTGTCAAATGTCAAGTAACAGTTTGGACACCACTGGTTTAAGTCTTTGTTACAGCAACAAAAGATTATCTTCTTGTACAAATGATTTCTCATAAATTCCCATGTGTTGCAGCGTCTTGCTGCTGGATGTTAGGTCGTTTAACTCTTAGCAAAATGGTAGTTGCTTAATGCTCTGATCATCACATTTAAGTGTGTATGAGAACTTATGCACATTGAAGCTAACACAGGCCATGAATCATTCCTCAACTTTTGTGATTGCAACCCTGGTACAAAATTAGAAAGTTATGGTTAGGATTAGTTGCTGACTGGGCAGCTTGCAAAAAATGTTTTTATGCGTATTTGAAGTGAAAAGCATGCTTCATGAAAGGAAAAATCTTGATAAATAAAGCAGTTTAAATATTTATTTGCCAATTTCAATGAATATAACTTTTTCAAGTATTTGGAAATTTTGGTTAGTCGGTGAGCATTGTAAACTTTGTCTAGCTCTCTATTGAAGAGTGATGTAGATCTTTCTGATTGTGCTTGTTTCATTGACTTAATGTAAAACATCTATAACCCATAATATTTGCTCCACAACTTTAACCATAGAAATATAAGACCAAGCTATTCCATGTGAAAGGCCCGTACTTAGATACGGTGTGTATGACATATTTCTCTTTCAACAAACGTACTATAGTTTTGACTTCGATAGATGTGTTGCAAGCTTCCTGGAATGGGGTCCACACATTCAAGTTAAGGAACACCTGCTCTATTTATTGTGTAGGTTGCTAGTGACCCACCCACTCGAAGCATGGTTGGTCACTGTATATGGTCTATAGTAAATCACTTAAGTAGTAATGAGTGTTGATTAGCTTTGAAGTTTAAAGGTTTGAGTTGTGAAGCAACACACTACAGAAATTTTTAAACTGAAGCTGAGACAATTTGGAAAGTGTGACCCCAGTTGTGTCATCTTCTAGGAACTGGTTTGTAGTTAAAGATGGTAAATGTTTCTGATGAGAAGAGACCCAAGAAAAAAAAAGTTAATGTTAAGGTTAAGTGATGCTGTATTTTTTCAGTTTTCTTAGCCAATTTGTCCAATAAAAGGGAAAGTTTCCCAAGTGAAGTTGATGCCAAAGGCTCTGCCGTTGCAATTATGAGATTACAAGATACGTACAAACTGGACACCCATGATATTGCTCAAGGAGTTGTTAAAGGTCTGAAAGAAAGTTGATGATATAAATTTTTTTTGTCAGTGTGTTATTTTACATTCGTCGCTAGAGTTTGCTTTTTTAAATAGTGTGTTTTACTATGCATGTCTTATTAAGATCAACTATATAAGATTATTTTCTGAAGTTATAAACTCCTACGCTTTGATCGCAATTTGTATCAATCCGTCGCGATACTGCTGGAAGTTAATATTACCGGGATAAAAGTTTAATTGTGGGTTGAAAGATAGTTAAGGCATAATAAAATATTTTTAAAATTTGTGATAAAACTTCATTTGCCACTCAAAATTAGACAATGATATGTACTCGGTAAAAGTGTTAGGAGAAATTTAATTCTCCATTATATGATCATTGGTAGTATTATTTTAAGCAATTAATTACGCAGTTTGCAAATAAGTAAATTATGTCATTCACAAACAAAATTGTCAGCCCTTTCTAAGAGTTTGAATAGAAATCAAACCGTCCCAAGTTTTAATTCATCGTAACTTAATTTTTTCTTTTGGATGTATTTGCAAGTATTATACGCATGCATAACCAGCCTTGAGTTGAATATATTGTGATGTTTGTGAAATTTTTCTTGTGACTGGTGAGCCAACCCGCAATTTGCTGCTCATCATCCTGTTATGTATAGCGTCCTGTGTGGCAGTAATTTACGTGAAATTTAGTGCAAATATTTGTTTCCATCCAATATGTAAGTTGGTTGCAGCGCATGGCCAAGCGAAGAAAATAAAAGAGATCACGTTGCGAGCAATGACATCTACTATATGGCGTAGTGTGAAAAATATTGAGCTGTGCATTCTCAGCAGGGTTTCACGAGTGTTCAGGTTTCACAGTCGCCAAACAAGAAAGTTATCCGCCACTCGTTTTTGTGGGACGCAATATGTGAACTTTGTGTTGTACTTGTCTGTGGAAATTACGAAAGAAATGTGCTTTTTCTTTATCTGTTTTGCTCATGCATAAGCTCCGAAATTTTCAGGTTCTTGGGCTAATCAATCACTGACAGCCGAAGATTGTTTTTACATCGGGAGGACAGCTTATCTTGATAAAGATTATTATCACTGTTCCTTATGGATGAATGAAGTGCTTCGAAAATCAAATATTGGCTCTTTAGCCAAGTTCGATGTCTTGGACCATCTTGCGTACTGCGTTGCTCAAGTTAGTCTTATCTCATTTTACTAGCTGCTTGTTGTCTTAGCTAAATTTACTGTTACAAAGAAATTGCAGTATTCTAAGTTTACTTGGACAAAGAAATTCCATTATTTTAGCCCAGCTTAAGAAATCAACACTTGCTAATCATTCAAAACAAATATGTGTGAAAGAATTAACCTCAATGCAATGTCGCAATGGGTGAATTGCGTGTATGGCTTTGCACAGTAACGCTTTGGTGTTGCAGGTATAAAACAACTTTTACCTGCCAATCAAATCGCATTTTTTTGTTTTGCTAGCAAGGTAATATTCAAAAAGCATACGAATTGACGACTGAAATGTTGGAAATCGATCCTTCCCATGAACGAATCGTTGGAAACCATGGATACTACAGGTATAGTAGCTATTTCTTGCCATAGCGCATGCACAATATGAAATTTGGGTAAGACGGAAATGTATGTTTTGCCTGTCATTCTGGGTTTGAAAAACACCTGCAAAATGCTACACATTGCGAAAGCTTAAGCAGTTAAATAGTTTCTGTTAATTAGTTAAAATCAGAAAGGTTGCGTCACTTGCGTGTGTGAAACATCCTTTCGATTTGATCTGCTCATAGCTGTAATTTAAATGATGTACAAGTTTACATTGTCTTGTTTTTCTTTGTATCGGAAGTTTTTGAAAACCCTGTTAAAATCGCCATAAAAGGTGTAGACCAGGCCTGCCCAACCTTTTTAGTGTTGCGGGCCACTTTCACAAGTGGAAATTTATTGCGGGCCAAAAACTTCTTGTGACGCAACAAATCCCTTGATTTTGATGAGTTTTATGCGATAACACGAGGTGATATTGAGTCCTATAGTTGCACGCGGTGTTGCCAGCTTGTATGGATGTACACCAAATCTGTAAAATTGACACATTTTCGAAGCGTTTGTTATAGAAGTTTTTGGGTGATAGGCCCATAACAGAAACAACAGGTATAATTTCGGTGTGTTTTGATGGCAAATTTACTTAAGCCTATGAAAAAATACTAAAACTTTAAAGTCTGCTTACGAACTTATTACATCGCGGGCCACTTAAAACAAGCTCGGGGGCCCGCATGCGACCCGCGGGTTGGGCAGCCTTGGTGTAGACCAGTGGTTCCCAACCGGTGAGTCGCGACCCCAAAGTGGGTCTCGGAGGAG
>JGI24022J15233_10004680_pt1 | contig 14215 bp, 8 predicted proteins | sample Ectturendosymbi2_FD_15233 | JGI IMG/M metagenome (IMG submission 15233) | reverse complement strand
ATAGACAAGCAAAATATATTTGCATATATTTTATTTCAAAAATTTACACATGTCAGTGAATATTATTTAAAAAAATCATTTTATGCTTGTTGTTGAATATATCTATGCATAATCATGATGAAATGTATTGTCGTAGGAAATTTTATGGGTACATTTGCGTCTGTCGAAATGCTGAAGGGGTACATACTTACCTGTTGAAATTTTGAAGAGGTACATGGTAAGAGAAAGGTTGGGAGCCCCTGCTCTGGCTCATTGGGGCCACAAGTGAAACAGCTTGCAAGCGGTTTGACACTATCCAGGTCAGTGGTGGGCAATTAATTTGGCTCGTGGGCTACTTTTGGAAGGTTGCATTTAGCGGAGAGCGGTACCATCTAATGGAAATGGAAGCAAGTCACTGACAACTTGGCCTCAGCACTAAGTTGGAGGAAGTTTCAGATTTGAAGATTTTTTTCTGAGTGCTTTGGCGGGCCACTAATTGCCAACACCTGATCTGGGTATTTGTGGACATGCTGTATATAAACTGCAACCACATTGGAAATGAAAGCTAAACTGCATTTACCCTTTTCGACTATTCCTCTTCCTCTTGGCCGAAGTTGATACTTTAAACTGGTGATGTCCCATTGCCATGAAGGTTTGCAGATCCCTTCAATTCTTACAACATTCCCGGATTGTGTTGTTGTCATTGACGGTGTTGTATGCAGTTCATGAATAAAACGTCGTATACCAGCAGTTCAAGAAAATCGCGAATCGTGAAAAAAAAAGACTTAACAAGGGCAGCCAAGCTTTACTCCGGAATCCCTCATTGACATTCTACACAAGCCTTCCGTTCGCTTGTTTCGTGAACGTGTGTTGAGTTGCTTCGGCTCCTGCCGCAAGACGCCGTGTTGCTTTTACGCGGCAGTTAAAGGTCATGAATTATTAACGGGGAAATTTTGATGATTTAAGTCAATTTTAACGAGCTGGCGTTGTGAAGGAAGTGGACGTCACGTGATGTCTTATTGACTGTCGTCGGTGTGAACAAGACGCTTAACACCATTTTGAATAATTTTGAGGAGCCTGTCAAGCTTTTTAGTTATTGCGGCAGAAGCTTGTTCATGATTCCCATGGTGACTATAAGTGAGACGAGAAGATTTTTCACTGGTTGCAAAACTGATTTGTTGATGTTGGCCTGCCGCAACTTTATGCTTAAACGGAGATCACGGAATGGCCGATGTGGTTTCTATGCCTGAATGACCTGCGTTGAGCTGTTTTCGCGAGCTAACCTTAGTTTACGACTCGCCAAATAATACCCAACCGAGCCATATGTATTACTAGGTGTGTTTACGGTAAACAGTTGCTCACATTTCCCGCGATGCGCTTGTTTTTTATTCGGTGGCGCTGGTAAAGCTCTCGTCTGAATGTGAATTGCTTCAAACGCACCCTTTGCGGAAGTGCAACGTCTCCTTTAAAGTGTGCCCCCGATCTGCGTTTGGCATCACCGCAACCGCTGGCCTTACACGGCCCCATTCCTATCCGTCGTCTCTCGCCCACGTTCAAGATAAGCAGTTTTCGTACGGTTGACGTAAGACAGGCGTTGTTTTTCTCGGTTTGGAATAGCGATTGGGTCCTTTGCTTCGAATTACCAATCGAACGTCTCCCGATGTCCCGAATTATGACCAACTGTGCTGAATAAAAGATTTTGACACCAACGTTCCTTAGAGCAGAACGACGAAGAGTAACGCACAGCCGTGGGCAGTCAAACTGGCAACTAAATTTTAACTGTTTCTGACTTTGAACAGCGCAACACCCTCCCAGCGTTTGCGACGTTGCTCATGCCACAGCAGCCTATGTGCAGCCTGTATCAAGAACCGGCGCCTCGCGATCTGGCCGCATTGTCAATCAATAAAGAGTTTCGTTGCGTCCAGGGGTGTTGTTGTTTCCAAACTTTTCACTAAGAGAGAAACCTGTCCGAAGCGCCGGACAAATCGCATTCCCGTGTATTGTGTGCCGCTGTATGTGGCGAGAACAAAGTTTTGTGTTTGCGAGGCTCGTGCCCTTCCGTACCTTGCCAAGCGAACGTTGTTAAGTACACAGGCATGCAATCGCATGACGTCCGGAATTTTTCATTGGGGCAAAGGTATGAATCCAGTCATGACTTCACCTGTGACAATGGAAATTGCGGCAAATATAACTTTCTGCCTTCAAAGAGCTTTCAACAAAACTAATAATGCTCTTGCGTCGGACCGGCTTGATCCTGCAGTTTGTAGTGTGATACCCAGCAGGAGAACAGAAAAAGTTCATTTAGTTAGTCATTTATTTATTTTGTTGTCTTTCTTGAGTACAACAGTAAGAACCTGTTGATAAAAAGCGTAAGTTTCGCGTTAGTTGTTTCATGTTGGCAACTGACAAGCTTTCAGTGTCAGCCTTGAAAACGGTAGCTTCACAGCACACGAGTGCGCTTTGTGTAATAAAGTGCAAGCAAAATGAACAGATTGGCAAATAAGCTCGAAAGATTCCAATCTTAAGGTTTCCCTTCAAGACATACGGCACATGGCGTGCGCCCAAGGCAGTTTGTCAATGAAAATTGCCGTGGGCGAGCGCCTGTGACGATTTTTATATTACTGCGCGCTGTTGTGAGTTCGATAGTTTGGTCGCGTTGCATGCAGGCAGGGATCAATTTTACTATTTGGCCTGGAGTGCGCCCCCCAAAAAAAATTGCCAGTTTAACCGGAAAAAGTTGGTGTCTCAGAGTAAAACTGGCTCATGATTGTAGGTCGGGTTGCTTGTCTAGTTTCTTAGGTGCTGATCACCACTTGTTGCTATTTGCCGCAACAAAGTTTTCTGGATATTCGTTGCTCATTCTTATGTAACAAACAAATCTTATTGCTTCACAAAAAGTAATCGTCAAGACATCGGCGCTGAACGAACGCTAATGAACTGCGGTATAGTGTGCAATTAAATTTACTTTAACCGATCGATTAGGTTTTCGCTCAAATTGAGGCAATTATGCAACTTCAAGCGTCTACTTTCGCCGATCGCAATTTGAAGCCCACGAACAATTTCACAGTACTTGGTGCGAGCGGTGTCAAGTTATTTCGCCGAATGAGCCTATCGATTACGGCGACATCGCTTATCTTGCTGCTTGCTCATTCGCGGCCTCTGGTTGTTTTTGGGACGCCTTCAGTTGCGCAGAGCGTTTGCTCCTGTGAGAAGTGACAGAAGCGGGCAGCGGGTTTGCGATGAGTTCGATGGAGGTTAGCTACATCGCGAGACTCGTGTAGTTTTCGCGCAAGTATGTGCATCAGAAGAATATAAGTATCGCTTGCTCGGGCCGACAGCACCGTCAAAATTCTTAGCACAAGTTTTAGAACTGACGTATTCGGACACGCACGTTCTTTTTTACTCATTACGGAGATATGACTAAGAAATAATTGGACAACGTAATTCTCGATAGGATCTCGTCACTCGCCGGCATCAGGATCTCGTTGTTACCTTGGTAACGACGGCAACGCTTCCAAGCTCGTCATTACGGTAGATCGCCGCCTGTTTCGTTGCTGCCGAAACGATGCTTTTTGTTGCGCGAAGTACATTTCGTCATATTTGTTTAGGTGCAAAACTCAGTACTTCGTGTATAGCTTTGGTCAGTTTTAAACAGTTCGGGATGGTTTTATACAGGAGTTGTGTCAAATGCGTTTATGTCTCATTTTTAAAGTCTTTTACGGATTGATAGTCAAGTAGTTGAGGTTTGGGCTTATCCATACAAAATATTTATTTCTGAAAGAAAATATAGCACAGCGAAAAAATATTTTGTCGCAAAAAAATTTAAAATCGTTTGAATCTCAACTTTCGGAATTTTGATCGTGCTGCTGCTGGCTTCGTTGGTTTTGTACGGCCAAACAAAATTGCTCTGAAACCATCGGCCACGGCGTCCGGTTCACCTGTTGCGCGCAGATCACAAGCTCGAGGCATCAGAAGAACCGGAAACGACGCCACGCGGGAACATCCTGTCCAGTACATGACTCAGAAAAAGATTCTGGGGGTCTGATGTAAAAATGTATATTTGTGGCGCTTCGGCTGTAACGAACACGTGCAGTTGAAGGCGTTTTGGGGGACGACGCGCTTCAGGCAAACGAACAACTTATCTGCAGCAGCAATAACGGTCTGCTCGATTCAGCGAAGTGAGTATTAGGTTTTCGAAACCAAAAGTCGTTGGTCGGAAGCAAATGATGAAGCATGTACGGGATGAATAAACTTGCGTGCTGTACAGCCCGGCGTTATCTACACAGCAAGGGCCGAGTTTCAGGGGGAGCGGGGGTCATGTTTTCCCAACTTTTTGACAAGGGGGGCACATAATCTTGTGTCCGCCCCAATACTTTGTGATAAAAAATATTGTAGTTGTACAAATTTCGTAGTTAAATTACTGTTGAAAACCCCCAGCATAAAGCCGGGGAATAAATAAGAAAAAAACGGGCATTATCACACAGTGTACAGATCTACTATGTAAACTGAACTATCATGATTGTTGATAATTGTGTTCATTACGTTGAATTAACCGAATCAGTGTGTACATAAATGTCGCTCAATCATTCGACTGATTCGTGTCGTCTGCTCGTCTTGTTTTGAGTCTTGCTTGCACTGGTCTATAGCCTGCAATATATAGAACACGGTTGCCACTGCTAATCATTTTCCAAAAGATCCTGTGTTTTTTTATTTGACCTATCTGGTTTATAGGTTCTAGTGAGCATCTTGTGGTTTTTTAGTAGCAGTTCATTTTATTTTGGACCTGACTAACTTTGAATTCATTATCACAATTTTCATATTTATTTAGGCAAAATATTGCCATTTCCGTAATTTGCCTTCCATTTGCCAATTTTGCAGAAAGGTCGTACTGCGATTGAGTGAACATGGTGACGCAAACAGTAACTCGTGTATAATGTGCACAGCACAATGCCATGCATATCACACAGTTTTTCCCCCGAAGTTTTCTAGCAAACTCGGTCCTTGCTACACAGATTAAGACTTGCTTCAGCGGAATGTGCTTGTTCGCCTGCTCTGCTGCAAAATTTGCGCCAGACTGCCGCAAACAGTTGAATTCATGGCCGTGTGGGTTAACCGTGGTATGTTGAAACTTGTAGCATGAGATCTCTTCAGTAGCGAATCTCTGTACGTTCAACCAGAGTTTACTGCCGCTTTCAGGCAAGGCCTCTTACAAACACAGGTTTATCACGGAGGCCTCGTTTCAAGCCACAGGTTACCTTACTGTGTGGATGGATACGTGCGTTCTCGACCTTGCACAAGACGTGTCCTCCTTGCTTCGCGGCCAGACCGCAAGACGTAAATTTATTTTCACGGTTCTTGAACTTGGCCGTAAATGGCTTCGTCGCGTTTTGAAAAGGAGGTCGATCTCAGTTAGAACTTTCTGGTCGAGCAGTTACGGCCACGTCATAATCTGCTTACTGTGCGTAGCGCGGCAACTCGTGTTCATGGCTCGGAACAGCAAACACCGCCGTTGCAGTTACTGTTAACGTGAACGGCGCTACGCAATGTTTGATTGCGTCCGACTTCGTCGCGATGCACGAACCGCTTGTCATTGTCGCATTCCCCCGCCGCGAGATGAACGTTTGTCAGTAGTGTTTGATCACGTGCTGCGTTCCAAAGTTCGAACGCGATTCTCGGGAACCAATCGTTCGAAAAGGCCTGATTGAAAGAGATCTTCTTGTTACTCAGTTTGTCCCTTTAGCTTCCAAGGTCGTTCGCTACTGTAAAATCGGGGAGAAAGCATTGGGGCGGCCGTCTGGGTGCAAGCAGACAGAAATTCCCTGACGTCGCAACTTGCCATCGTCCTTTCGCCAGCCTAGACGTTGCTTTGGTTGCGACGTCTGGCACAGCGCAATGCAATATCGTCTTCTCACGAAATACTTTTCAGCGTAGCGCTTGCAGCAGTCATGTGTTACTCTGGCTTGTGAACGATGTGACAACGTTCCTTTCTTAACGCTGATATCCTTTCAAATCTTGTTGCTTCTGCGCGTGCATCACGTTTTCCGTTAATATCATCACCTGCTCGCAGATGGTCGGAAGAGTCTTGAAGTAGTTACCCCGCGGTGTTGTTGATCTCACGATTACCTATGTAAGTGCAATAAGCACGCGTGTGCTCTCGGCATCAAAAGAATAGCACATGAGATAAACGTTTTAGCGGCGACCATGCACATATTTGCATTTGGGACGGAAAATATCGTTTTTTTTTTATAGAAAGCACAAGTCTCTTAATGTTCCGCGTTAAAAACGCCTGTATTCGACAAAGGCTTCCTGCTGTTTTTCATGCGCGTAACTTTTGTAACCTTTGTGTCGCACTGCCACGCGAATGCACTGTACAGTATAACGCAAAATTATATCGATTGCCCTCCAAGTTGCTGATAAAGTTTTCTTAAGGCCAGCAAAAGACCAAGCGCAAAACTAACCACTTAACATTCGCACTTCAGACCACTGCTGGTGTGCGAAGTATACGCTGGTTGTTTACCCGTGGACAGTATTGTGTCATTGTGTTCCTACCGCTTGATCACTGGAATTCAACTCGTAAAGTGACCCGCTGTGACAGTTTTGTTTTCCAGTGCCCTTTTCTGTTTGCCCACTGCTTTCAGATCGGCCCGCCGCGTACTTCATCCTCGCTCGTGAAGCCGCAAATCCCGCCCAGTGGGCAAGCGGACCAGAGCGCAGCGTGGAACGATTGCGCCAGTCACTTTTGTGTGTACTGGCCGATGTTGTTGTGAACCGCATGCGGACACTCGTCGCCCGCACATGACGTAATGGGCGATAGTGAGCTAAATTTGGAAGGTAGGTAAGCATCGGCAGCGACCTTCCAGTCTCGAAAACTAGTTTAGCGGCGGCCGCGGCGGAGTCCGCTCGCGACTGCCGCTGGAGTCAGTGTGGTAGGCATTAGTCAAGCGCTGGGAAAGAAACAGTTGAACATGTTCAGTTTAATAGAATCATAGCGCGAAACTTGTAACGCCCAAGGGTTTATTCCATTTGCAGTTTTCTTCCGTAGGTTTCTTGATTGAAATCGCCACCACCTTCGGTGTGATGCTCGGATAAGGCGGAATTCTGCAATTTGGTTTGATCCTTCAAATCAGGTGTTTCCATTTTCAAAAGCTTTCGGATATCCTGGTCAGTTCGAGTCAATAGAGTTTTGCTTCGTTCAAGATACCAGATGCCAAAATGCGAGAGTATTACAGGTTGTGCGATTGCCCACTGCAAGAACACTCCAAGCGGACAGGAATGTCCGTTCTGTAAGAAATCATATACAATATGTATGTGGAAGCAGTTACACGGTCCTGATCGTTCGTTTTGAAAAAGCAACGTCCTGCAAGCTTCGTTGAAGTTCAGTGAGTTTCGCTGTTTTCAGTTAGTTCATATTTATTTTACCGCCACTTACCAGACACGGATCTGAACACTCGACTGCAAATTCAGAGTGCCGAAGTTGGTATCGCAAGGCTGTTGGTTCAATTCTCTGCGGTGAAGTCACTTGCCTCTGTCTTTAAACCAGTGGTTCTTAATCGGTGGGGAGGCGTCAATAAATTTTCAGGGGGGCGAAAAGACCTTACGCGCTCTACAACATGAAAAGTTTGATCAATAAATTTACCAATAAATACAGTTGCTTTCACAACTTCTTTGAAGTCAGAGGGGCTTGTAACAAAGAACAATTATTAAAGGGTGGCATGATAGAGAAAAGGTTAAGAACCACTGCTTTAACCAAAACTTCATGCTCGCGTGTCCAACTCGTCTCGACAGGGTAGCCCGACGTGAAACTGCAGCGTCAGTTGTTGGATGTTTATGCGCAAAGAAGCAAATATGCACTTGGTGTCTTTTTGAGAAAGATGCGGAAGTAATGGCAGATGCCTTGATTTGGTGCAGGAACAGTGTAACCGAACCGAATGAGCTGAAAAAAACAGTGTAACCGAACCGAATGAGCTGTCCAAAATCGCTTGCTGTGCCAGCAAAATCGTTTTCAACCTTGTGCTGCTCTGCGATGCAAATCGTTTTTACACTGCTTGTTACGCTGCATAGGCAATCATAAACTTCTTGTTTGTATTGTTTGCCGGGCTTGTTTCCATCTTTGCATTTTATCAGCTGGGCGATTTCGGCGCTGCAGTGAACTAATGACTGCTTTGCAAAGTTGGATTGCAGCAAGCCTTTGCTGGTGAGGCGCAGTGGAATGGACTTCTTTAAAGCAAGCTTACCATCATGCAAACGACCTGTTGCGATGTGTTCGCGCAATGACTGATCGTGTTTTACGTTCGTGGTGGAGATATTCACGTGCTCCACTGCGCAGCTAATTATCACTGAACCTGTACCAGACGTCTCATGCACGTGGAAGAAAAAACGCCAATTTGAACGAAAGATGTCCCCTTGGGCCGGGCATACAGCTGCACGTCACACGTGATGCCCGTCTAAATCAGGGGTTTCAAACTCATTGCTTTGAGGGCCAAATGAAGGTTTATAAAGTAACCCGAGGACCGCATTATGACGCTGAGGAAACAATGGCGGTACCCGAACCTCACCAACAGCTTTTACATCTTACCCCCGCGAAAGATAACGTGAGCTATAGGCAGATCATTTTAGCCGTCTATACGTTCGTTCGAAAGGAACTTGTTCACTCGCTGGCCGAACACTTTTAAACACCGGTGAATAAAATAAATAACGTGGATGTTGTTAATTTGAAAATTCCCAAAAAGCATCGCCGGCCGCACACAATGCCCTAGCGGGCCGCGTGTTTGAGACCCCTGGCCTCAGTGTATCCCTAAATCGGCGCTGTAATTGTATGAGAGTCGGCCTCTGAACATTTCGAACTCAGTCCCTGACAGCAACAAAGAAATGATATCACGAAAACCCAGGAATGGTTGTGGGCCACAGATACTCATAAAAGTTCGTCACATGTTTAGTGGCAAAAAAAATGTTATTTGACTTTTGGTATCTTGTGAAAAGCACACGTTGACCTCGCAAGCGTTCGCAGGCACCGAGGTGTCTGACCCGACTGTTTGCTGCTTTGCAAATGTTAACGTTCGTCGTGCGCCGCGGAAGGCAGTACTCGTCATGAGCTCCGGGTCAACAACAGGCAGAATGGCTCAACACGACCGTGTATAGTCCTCTGTTCCGGTGTCTGTTGTTGATAGGCGTATATTTTTGTGCTCGTCTCCTCACTTCCTGCAGGAAGCGGCCGAGCTGCATCATTTCGCGACCGACACAGCTGAGCTTTCTTGCATTACTCGACCAANAGGTTGAGAATGACTGATTTTCTGGCAAATACGTCAAGAGCGGACAGCCGTTAGCTTCACCAGAAATCTCAAGCCTAGCTAGTAGCACATGCTGTTAAACGCACCAGGCCCTGGTTCAGGGTTAGCAGCAGAATGTTCATTCGGCAAGAAACGCTGGGACATTGATCCCTTGTGATGCGTTTTAGTGTTATCTGACAGGAACTGACCTCTGAAAACATTCATGTACTTGCAGCGTGACGACAGATGGGCCATTTTGCATAGGCCTAACCTGAATGTGTGCAGGTTTTCTTGTAACAGATGGCTCTTACTAACGATAAAGGAAAGCTTGTCGGGTTGCATTAAGTCGTGGAAGGGAGATAAGCTGACTTGTTAAATAGGCCCTTGCTGGNGTTAGGTTGTTGTGGTATTGGCAGCTGTTGTCGTTCTTAGGCCGCGCACTGCGAACAGTATTTCGCACTTGTGTTTGAACTCAATGCAGTAAGGGTCGCATAGCGGTTTAACTGTGTCTGGCGATGTACCTGCACAAGGTACGCTTGTCTTCCTGTCACTTCAGCGTGACTGATTTTCTGTAGTACGGACGTGAGCTCTCATGTTTAAAGCGCTTTCTCACGCTCCCACTTAACTCGTGTGCCTTCGAAGCAGCAATCGAACGCATAGTTTTTGAGTTGGAACCGGCGAGTCGTTCGATTTGTCACGATGCGCAGCTTTTGAGGGCGGTAAAATCGTTGGGAACGCCGAATCACTAACTGCACTCGCCCGAACGCTTGCCTTCTCACAGGGATTGCGCTTTGATTGATGCGTTTCCGGCGCTTGCATTCGACACGCGCGATAAAAGCCTGCGTATCTCTTGCTGATTTTGATTTCCGCGAACCTCCGCGTAATCATCATCACGTTCGTGCATAAACAACAGCCAAAGCAGATTTCAACAAAACTTTTGAAGCCGTGAACGGTCAAAGTTCACCGAACGGGGTGTAGCTTCGGAAAGTCCTTGCCAGCATTTGGCAGCACATAACTGATCGGCGAACGGCTTACAGTAATTCTGCCTCGCCAATTGTACGTCAGTGTTGTTGTTTATTGGCAAAAGCAACGCTTGCGCTGAGCGAGCCGCTGCTCTGTATCGCAGTGGTTTCAGCTGTTTGCAGTCAACATCGTAAAGACCACACGGAAGTCCCCGTTTTTTCGCAAGGCTTCAGATTATAATGCAAATGGCCTGCATCCAACTGGCNCTGTTATAACAAACGGAAAAATCTGCTGCCAGCTCGGGGAGGATATTTACTTTTGTTGGGCTCTATACGATATCGGAGCCTAACATCTGGCAGCAAGAAGTTGGACCTTTACAGCGCCTTGTCACACTCCGTTTGTGTGTCAAAGTTTCCTCTAATCGCTGCGACGTCACGTCCGGACGTGCACTGGATTGTACGTCACTTGATGACAGTGCGCTGTCACCGATGCAGAGCACCTTTCGTTCACTTGTGTGCAGTGACTGTTACCGCGCTAAACTTTCTATCCATTTTCAGGGCTTAATGTCGGGCGTAAACTAACCCGTACGTCTTTTCGCATTTTTGTTTAGTCTGCATAACAAAGTGCTGTTAGTCAGGTGAGAAGCATGTGCGTTGAGGCAGTTATTGTTCGTTAGCTGCGTTGCTACGGTAGGTGGGGTTGGAGATTTCATGGTAAACAACTCATAGTGGTCACAAGTAGTGTAAAGCTTGCAAAAGTAAAAGTTTAGGACTCGCTTTTTGACGAATTTCCAAGCCTGATGTTTGAGTATAGTTTACCAACGACTGTCAGGATTAAAAGTTAATAGCCTCCAGATCAGTTCGTTTTAGTGCAAACACTGGTTTTGGCTACTTTCGTCAGTTGTTAACCTCTGTTCACCGCAGCTTAAGAATTTCCTAATAAACGTCAGTGCTATGCACTAAGACCAAGGCATTTTAGTCGGTAATAACTACCATTAACGAAAACACGGGCGAAGCTAGACTACCACAAGGCAGCCAGGCCAATAGCAGTACTTTCTATTGCTGTAAGTAAATACGCAAATTCACGATTTGAATCGGGAAAGACGAGCAAAATGCGTAACCATGCTTGCATCTATCATCGGAACGATTTCACTTCGCAGTTTTGCTAGCGATGGAAGACGCCGGGTAAATACTTCAGATGCTAAGAAGTGAAGCGGCTATGTTCTGTTCAGTGCAGTTGGTTTGGGAAACTCACGAAGAAACATAAAACAAGCAAACAAGCGAAGAACAAACAAAATTTTTTTGTAAACCATAAGCACAGAAATAAAACAACAGCCAATCCAAGTTAAAATACGACCAAATCAGTGTTTGGCAATGCGCTGTATAGTAGTGGTCGGCAAACTGTGGGCCTCGGCCCAATTGTGCACTTTTCATTGCGCCGCGGTACACTTTATGTTGTGGCTAGCGTGGTGCATTAGAACTACACTCCTGCGCTGGTGCCGTGGGCTAAAACATAGGTTACTGTCTGTAACAGCTACGAAACATTGATTGTTTTAAGCATTTTTTTGTCATTATACAGTTTATGACATAAACATTTTATGTAACAGGTAACTGAATACAGCACAAGTTCGAAATTGGGCCTTCGAAAATAAACGTGGGCCTTTATTTGAGACTGAAAGGGCGGTTTTGGCGATCATAACGAATGGCGATCATAACGAATTGGGCGATCATAACGAATGACAGCGTGCTGTCTTGCTGATCACTGCTGTATGGTGTGTTTAACAAAAAAAAAGGATCTGTATATTTAAAGCATAAGAAAAGGAAGAATAAGATGATTGAAAAATGCTATTGCTTTACTGATGCACTGCAAGTTTTACACTGCTAGCCCGTCGTGACGAAATATGTCATAGATTGTCCCAGGACACACCTGTTAACCCTACGGTTGACTGGACACTGGAGAGTTGTCCTCCCGAGAAGCGTGAAATATTGTATTTCAATGGATAGTATTTTTTTACAAGTCGGTGTTGGCTGGAAGCAATCACTCGCAGGATGCGGTTTATCAAAATCATAAAAATGTTAGAGGTAAAAACAAATCGAAAGCCGTGAATAACTTATGATGTGCTCGGTCATGTTCTGGTCGATAAAATCGATGGATTCCTGTAATTCTGCTTGGCACATTGTGCTGCCCGTCCCCGTCCCCATACATTGATTGCAACTTCGGTGAAATTGCACTTGGCTCCGAACCGCGATGCGGCGACGTCAGTTTTCACTTGAAAAAGAAGTGCTGGCGATGCTTTTTCGCTAAAGCGAGTCAAATATATACTCGTGAAAAGACGCGCAGCGATTTGTTCGGTGGCAGTTAAAGCTGTTCCTTCGGAAAGCATCGAATTGAACCAACTAATTAAAACTTGGGCGTGAGAAGTTCGACTTTAGGACACCGACAGTTCATCAGGTAAATTATAATAATAAGTGCAGACTGACGTTTAAAAGGGCGCAACTTCAGCAGGTGACCGGATATCCAGTTAATTGCTGTCGCCATGAGAATCCAGACAAAAACGCGGGTGTAATCCTTTAAGCTGATCGGCCGTCCGACGCATTTTGCGCTGGCTTGGTCACGTGTGGCGCTATCTCTGGTCGAACATGCGGTGACTTCAGACACGCCAGTTCTTCAAATCGCTTTACATTTTCACTTCAGAAAAGGAAAGCTCGATTTAGGGCTTAAAATCCTTCTGCAATCAGCAGCAGAGGTTTCGGACGATTTTTAGTTGACTTACGATTAGATTTGCATTGGGTAACATTTGTTGAACTTCAGGAATTTCCAGCTGTTGTCTGGTTTTGGAAGTTTTCAGATTACGTGCTTTGAGACTATCCGTATTGTGCGGCCATGTGGCAATGGAGTGACTGGTCAGCGCAGAGCAAATCAGATTGTCGCTGACGTTGTTTTAAATGGATATCACGGCGGACCTACAGGTTATTCAGGATGAGCAAGGTCTCTGCCTAACACAGAGGCTAAATTGCGAATTGCTGGGCACAGACGCGAAAGAACTGTTAAACGAAGCGAAAAGTGCCTTCAGTTTATGTGCAAAACGCAGGCAACGGCTGCTGCTGCGTGCGCTGGTCACTTGAACTTCAGCTTTACGCCAAGCGCTATACTGAGGTGAAGCGACGCAGATTGCAGATGCCGTTCCCTTGGAGTCGCGCAAACGCTTGTTTGCCAGCACAGCGAAATTTTGCAACTGCTCGGTGCACATTAGGGCGCTGCCTGCCTGCACGGAAGTAAGGTCTAGTGTGCGCACATCACATTGCTGCGCATCTCGCGTGAAGTTGATCCGATGTATGATTATTCTAGAGGCAGGCACGTCATGTCACTTGGCGGATTTCTGGATAGCTGTATTGTTGTCATTTTTTGTAGGCTTCATAACAGCGGTTGTGTGCTGAAACTTTATTAAGTTCTTCCCAACACAAAGCAGTGTACGTCTGTTGTTGCACTGAAAGGCTTTCATTTTGTGTGTACGTGTTTGACTTTACTGAGGGAATGACTTTTTGGCAAATAGTAGGTTGAACTTCTCTTTTGCTTTCACAGAACATGGTTTAAATCACTAACACTGTAGAAAGGGTTAAAGAACTCGCGTGACGTACGTTTTTTCGAACTTATGTAAAATCTGCTGTGATAAAGTTACATAAGTCGACGGATATCTTGCTTCCCTTCACTGCCATGAAGATGAAAAAGTTTTTCAGCAGCAAGAGCAGAAAGAAAAAGGCCACCGGCAATCTTGCGCGACAGGTCAAAGCTCAAGATGCCGTTGGCAGTCAAGAGCCTTTGCTTGAAAAAAACGGAAAGAAGAGAAAAACGAAGAAGGGCGCTCGTTCTAGCGCCGAGCAGAACAGAGCGCAACCACCGTTCGCAAACGGCAAGGACTCGACAGCTCTGGCTACGAACGGCGTGGTATTGCGCAGGTGCTCGCATGCCGTTAACGCCGACCAAGAGTCACACTTGCGTTCACCGGC
>JGI24022J15233_10004677_pt1 | contig 14221 bp, 4 predicted proteins | sample Ectturendosymbi2_FD_15233 | JGI IMG/M metagenome (IMG submission 15233) | reverse complement strand
CCGCGGGTTGGATGTAGCTGACCTAGTCGTTGCATGAGCAGCGTCAAAACGCGACATCAAGCAATAACAATTGCAAGTCTCTGGGCATGTGGACACGCGCGGAAGTTTGGTCTTTTCTCGTATACAGTAGTATGGATTAGTTTGGTTTATGATACTTATATTGGTTAAATTCATATACATACAGTAGTATGCATTGATTCGTTTTATAATATTTATGTTGATTGAAAGCAACCAACACTGATATAGCAATCGAAAAATACCAATCGACCGAACTCCATTTCTTTTAGACAAAAAACATCAACTTCTTTCAAGAAACCAAAAATGGTCCAACAATCATAACATTGCTACCACTGAATCATCACATCGACATTCGCTGCGATTAAGAATACTAATAAAATGTTGTGATTAAGCTTAGTCTACTTATTTCTCCCCGTGAACTGACACAAATCCCCCTAACAGTATGTGTTATTACAAAACTGCTTTGAAACAAGACTTTACATAGTTTGCGGTAGAGCATTGCCAAAAGGTTTCGTAGGCAAAACAGTCATAGTCCGTTGTAATGTGTTGTATAAACTTTGGTTCGTAACTTGAAAAAAATAGTGGAACAAAGTGTTTTCTATTAAAAATACGTGAAAAATGACTTATAAGACGATATGTGTAGCACTTAATGGCTATCAAAAATAATTACAAATAGCCGTAATTGCAAAACGTGCTAATCATGTTGTTTCAGGCAGTTTGAGTGTTTTAGTGTCTTTGTTGACATTGCTGCAAGCTACTGTGTTCATCTGACTAATTACACAGTATGTCAGTACAGTAGGCCAGGAAAAGGATAACTTATACTCAGGGGTGTAGTGGGGCGGGAACGCGTGGGAACGCGTGGGAACGACGTTCCAACGCCCTTTTCACGTTTTGCTTGAAAATGAGTTTGAAGCTGTTTCAAAATGGTTATTTTTTTGGATGCGTTCCCACAGCTTTTTGTTAGCACTACATCCCTGCTTATACTAGCAAGTAAGTCCAAACACCCCCATTTTGGCTAAACTAAAAGTACCAAAAAAATCGTTTCCGCCACCTGTAGTTTGAGGTTTGCTAAAAAGTCTTTCTGTTGTGGAAATAACGCCAAAAGTTGGATTGTGTAGAAAGCGAGTGGGTAGAGTGTTTTGCCAGCTAACTAACATAAGCGAATGCGATTCCACATCCACGAACTTTTCATCGACTACCAAAGCGATGATGAAGCCTGTGCCATATTTTATTATCACGTATGGTCAAGCGTTTCGATCAAGTGCAGTGAGCGTTTTCCGGAAGTTTTGGGAAAAGTTAAGCAAAGGTTTCCCACGAAATATGTTGCTGAGCAAGTTTCAACCAAGTACTGCGCATGGGAAAAAAACGCAATCGTCTTGACATGAACAAGACTGGTGGAAACGCCATACGACTGAAGCTGACCAATTTGCAACCTCCTATAAAAACTTACAGATAAAAGCCAGGGGCAAGGTTCGCAGTAGTTGGATCCAGGACTGTGGAGCCGAAACTCAAATTTCGTTCTCCATGAGCGCAATTTTGTTGTAAAATGTGAGGGGGATAGCTTGGTGTGAAACCAATATATTACGAAACCTGAAGAGAAAGATCTGGGGGACGTGGAATATTATGTCCTCACTGTCTGAAATAGTGAGGGGACGTGTCCCCCGTGTCTCACACCTAATTGCGCCCATGTTGGGCTCCGTTTCCAGCTCCAGGCATCCAAAGATATTTGCTCTGGCTCCAGAACGATTTGGTCCAATAAAAACTGAAACTTATTGCATTATTTGTACATTTGGTTTGCAATACAAAATCTGTCTGTTGAATGGGAACTCAAATATCAGGCTCCGACTCCACAATTCTGCTCCACGGCCTTGGTTGGAACCAACTGTTTTTGGAAATGAATAATATTGTTTCTACAAATGCAATTGCATTCGTTTTGTTTGTTTGTTTTTTGTGCTAACTAAACTGGCCCTATATTTCGTTAGCGTTGAAATATTTTCAAATTTAAATAATATTTTTGCCAACACTACAATAATAAGTTTCGGGCGAATTTGAAGCAAAGTTCCTGTAGGAGGACGATTGAACAAAAAAGGTTGAAGACCACTGATCTAGAGTCTAGACCAGAGGTTCCCAACCTTTTTCTTACCATGTACCCCTTCAGCATTCCGACAGACGAGCATGTACCCCTAAAATTTCTTATGACAAACAAGCTGAGCGAAATATCAAAATCAACTTAAGTATTAATAGAACTTTTAAATGTTAGAATATTTGGAAACAAATTAATTTTTCCCTTAAATGTACCCCTTCAGATTGGCAAATGTACCCCCAGGGGTACATGTGCCCCAGGTTGGGAACACCTGGTCTAGACCGAGATGTTGTCAAAGAATCCAAGACCGGATATTTTTTTGGTTAGAAACTGATGCCTGCCTTCACTTCTATAGCTTCAAAACTTGCATGAACGATTTTTGTGAGTTCATGCAAACAAGATTCAGCATGGAAAATTTGTTTTTGTGCATGTAGACAGGTGGCCAGATTAAAACTGACATCTTTCGAACTTTTCGTGCATAATTTATGAAACGGTCATTGATCTCGACTTGGTTGAATTTTCATCGAAGTTTTTTTCTTACCCGAGGATCAGTGTATCAGTGAGTTAATTGCACTAATCGATGTTTACATTTAAATAATTACTTTTTAAGAAAATATTATAACCGTGCTGTGTTTCCATCAAAATGGCGCTTTCTACCAAAAATCACCAAAATGACGATCCACCAAATGGTATACATAAAATAGCATTTCAAATCTCGATTAAAGGGGTTTTAAGACCGATGCCTGCATCCTTTATGAGTTGTATCGACAGTCACCAAAGCAGGTAGTTAGGCCAGTCTTGAGACTCCACCACTGGTTTCAACTATCATGAAACAATTGCGTTGAAATGCCTTTTAAATCTTTCTACTAATCATCTAATCAAGTCTGCAGCCGTGCTTTGTAACCCTGCATAATTTTCTAAAGTTTTTCTACCATTTCGAGTGCAATTTCACCAGATCTCTACAAATGCTTCCGAGTATCAAAAGGTACCGACTGAAATCCACAGGTTTATTTCATTTCATTAAGTAAAGAAGAAACCGTAAACAATTTCCGCGCTAGACTGCACACATCACAAAATGAAATGAACAGAACTTCCTATTCTATGATGGGCAAAGATTTTTGTGAAAAGTTAACAAAATGATTGCGCATAGGCTCAGCTATGCAAGCAAAGCTGGAAAAACTATAATCAATCAAATTAACCGGAAAATTTGTTTTACACATTCACTCACATCCTTGATTTAATGATTACAAGAATAAGAGCAAATATAGTAATACTGTACATCAGTGCGGAGATATGCACTTGGCGTAAATGCTTTTATGAGGGGGGAATAAGCTTTTCTTCGTATGGATCGAGGGGGTCCACGCATTTGTATATGGAAAGGCCGATGCGGGCGAGGAAAGCAGCTGCAGCCACACTCAATCCAATGCATGCAAGAATGAAATTTTGCTGTGCGTCGGGGAGATGCTGAAGTCTGGCGACAAGCGCGCTCAGAGCTAGGATTAGCACCGGGTATACAGTGTACGTGTATCGACAATACTTCTCCACAGCGAAGTTCTCCAGGATGAACCACAGCACAGTGGCTGATATTAAAATGGCCAAAGAAATGGTTGAGCCCTCGACCATCGACAAAACTCCTGCGAATGTCAAACGTTATTGAAGACGTACAGAAAGAGATGATACTCTTTCATTTTTTGTGAACTCAAAGACACATTTTACAAAAAACAAGTCCGTCGTAATGTTGATACAAGTGCTGCCTTCTCCAACATCACCTAACGTTGCCTATAAAGTGCTTAGTGCTAATGCAACGCCATTTTGAAAATATTTCAATTCATAGATTTTTCCTTTACTGACTTTGTTCTTTTCATTTAACACATCACTTTTTGGCTAAATATGATAATTTGCAGGCAAAAGGCCTTTCTTTGCAATAGCAAACTACTTTCTTGCTAAATCAGTAATGGAAGATTCGGATCCAAAAGACACATGCACCCATCGTACGATCTGACCAGCGTGACAACTCGCTCCTTGCAATGTTTGCACAATGCGATGAAGCTTGTGTTCATCACAAAGCATGCTGTATTGCAACAAAAAATGATTCAGCAACAACTTGTTGGCTGCTAACGTGCGTTGCCATTATCGCCTTAAAACACGTTGTTAGTTATAAGGAAAATAGGCGTGATGTGAAGTTGTCGATTTGTACAATAATGTCGTAGACCGCAAACCTTAAAGCATTGAAATTTTGCATCATCAATCCGTCCTCTCAAGGTAGGCACAAAAACAATGGTACGGGTTTGTGATGAACTCACCTCTAAACATAGCTTTGTTCAGTCCGGGACTGTCTTTGTAGATAATCACGTCAGCCAAAGTGATAGTACTTGCCACAGTCAGCCATGTGGCGAAAAGTGCCAAGCCGTTTTGAATAAGGATTCGCACTAACCAGAGCATAACTGCACATAAAATGAAAAGGTTTCATCAAGTGCGATTTTTCCACCACAAAATTTGAATGGTACAGTGAATGGATGTCTTTGAAACTCAAAAGGAACAAGCAGGCTGAGTCATTTGACCCATGTTTCTATTGGTAACACCTTACATCACCTTAAATCACTGGTTTTCAACCTGGGGGTCGCGAACCCCGTGGGGGTCGTTTGCCTTTTTTCTGGGGTCGTTTGCCTTTTTTCTGGGGTCGCAAGAGCTTCTGATAAAAATATTCATAATTACTTTTAGATTTATATATTTCGTATATGGAAACACTTTTTGTCGTAGCCAAAATAATAGGATCACCTAACAGTGACACCTGGCAAAAATGATAGCCTACTGCTTCATTACAAATTGTTCTAAGTATGATTATNACCATTACAATTTTTGAGTGTGATTATGAACATTGCAGTACTGTTGCGTTTGGCAATGCACGAATAACTTTGTGACGTAAGAAANTGCTGTGGTTGTAAATTAGATATGTGAATGCGATAGCTAACTTGGCAGTTATTCTCGTTTTCGATGAGTTGTGCTGTGGAGTGATTTGTGTACGGCACGGGTCTCTCTCGTTGATGCTGCCATGTGCATGAATTTAATAAATGAGTCTTTGTTCAACATAGTGATATCGTACTTTACTTTTTAGTCATTGTGATATTCTGTTGTGCAAACACAACCGCATCATGTATGCCTGACTGGAAATTTTCAGAAGGGGGTTGTTAGGTTAAATTGGGTTGCAAAATAGGTCGCCGCATGGAAAAGGTTGAAAACCACTGCCTTAAATTAAAATGCAGGTTTTTAAATTTTTTCGGTAATTTTTTTTCAGTGAACTCAATTAAAACATACAGATTTTCGATTATGTTTTGGCGAAAATAAATTGATACAATTGTGTCACAAGGCATCTGAAATCTTTCTAATAATCATCTTAACAAGTCTGCAGCCGTTTCTCTTGACCCTGCAGATTTTTCTAACGCTTGGTTAATTTTGTAACTTCATTCATGTACCCTCTTTTATTCATTTTCATACCCGCTCTGGGGAGGGTTGCAGGGGATGGGGGCACTAGGAAGAAGAGAAAGACTTCACGGTTTTTGAAATTTTGAAACTTGTACTTCTTAAACGTTCATTAAAGTGACATAGTTTATGAAGCACAATGTGCCGGAATTGAAAAATCTGCCAACACTTGACATTTTAGATAATTTATAATTGTACTATGGGTCGCCTTCAGTTGTAGAGGGACAGCAGCTTCCTTCCAACCACAAATATTCTAAAGGAATTAAGGCTTTTCTAGATCTCCACGCACTTATTGTTGAAGGACAAGTCATAAGCATCAACTGCTACTCAGAAGTGGCCTTAGATGTCATTCCTTTATTCAAATATTAAAACAGCTTCCCCAAGGCATAAGTCAAAAAAGTAACGTGAGTACAGTTTTAAATGGAAAATCCATCTCGTTAAAATAGGACACATTTGGGATCTCTGCTCTGATTGTTATGAACACATTTGTCTCTCTCTTTACGTTACTCTTCTTCTCGCGTGTTTAACAGTCAGGGTTGCTTGAGGGGCTTCCCAAACATTTAAATCTTTTGCACCAGGCATTCTTAACATTCGTAGGTAGATAATAAAATTTCGCGTTTACTGAACAAATAGAGGTTTTAAAAAATAGAGCGTTTTTTTTATAACTTCCTTCAAACTTAAACAAAAAGTGAAATACAAGTATTTTATTGCGTTTNTTCAGTAAAGCTTGTTTTCAAAAGGAACACATTCCGCTTTTGCAAAATGAGATGTTCGATTTTAACCACTGCTTGGAAAGTAGCCAGTAGTAGTTTTTATTTTAGAATAATTATAGTTTAGTTTACTTGTTGTTAAAACTTTGTGGAAAATGTCCCCCCAAAACTGTTTTATGCTAACTTTTTCTAGTTAGTAATGTAGTTTCTTTTTCATTATATTTCTGTTAATTTAGGATCTTTCAATGTTCCTTGTTGACATTTGTAGCTTGTAAACTCATCGTATTTTTCATACTAGTTACAAGAAAACTTAATGTTGTTTTATTCTGACATTCTTATTACTTTCTTATTTTTTCCGGAGTATGACAAAAATTTGCAATGCCTCTGAGATGAAAGCTAATCGATTAAAAAACAGATAGATGAAAGCGGTTAACCTGAATCTAAATCTATTAATGCTCGACCGATATCCATTGCTTTCAACAGCGATTTGCGGATGATGCCCAGATTTCTAACGTGTCCTCTAACCTGAAAATCTTTCTTGCTTTATCCCATTAATAATACACATTGCCAACGTAGCTTCAGACTCCACGACTTTTATCATTCGTGTGGAAAGAAAAGTAATAAAGTTTACGGAAAATTCGCAGGATTAAGAACGCATTTTATTCAGCAAAAATCATACAACCTTTGTTTCGCTTTTTCAAATTTGCCTCGTTGTCGTAGACCACCTTGTAGGAGATGCCTAGAGAAAAATAAAGACTGAGAGCTGACAGAAGAAGCAAGGTCAACGACAGTTCAAGGTTCTCCTCATCGTAAGCGAAAAACCATCCGATAGTGCCAAGCCACGCAACAAAGGTCCCGAATAAGAATTCCTGCCGTAACAAAAAGTGGTGTCGTCAAAACTCTGATTAAACCAGCAAATTTACAAAACAAAAAAAGAACTTTGCTCACTTCACTAGTATGAATACTCTTAGATTGAAAGGAACTTTCAATTTCCTCAATTCGTTTTGTTTTGTGGAGTACTTTTTTCGGGATACTGCAATTTTCAGTTAGCCTCTAGCAATACATTAAGCTCAGATGGGAAATTTAAAAAATAAAATATAATCCCCGCCTGCAACTGAAGCAGCAGCGGTGGCCACAGCAACCAGTTCGGATGCTGTGTGAAAGCAGATACTGCTCTTCACTAATGTCTGTAATCCATTAAACTACGTGCTCCTCAGGCACGCAAAAGAATGGGAAAGCACCTGTATTGTAGATTACGTCTTTTTTCAAATCTTTTCTTTTAGCATTTCCTGTTTCAAATCGTGGTTCGTGCTGATTCTAGTAATATTTTTGATTTTATTCTGTGGATATACAACTACGATGAAAGTTCTGGTATGAGGAAAAATTTCGTAACACCACTTGACTTTGCCTGATCAGTGCATTGCAAAGAATCTTGTTTGTGAGTAAGTCTACAGCGATAAAAAAATAACAAGAGTTTTCAAATTAAATACACACGAATTTTCAGATCCACAGTGTATGGTATGACTATGATAGTTCAACTGAATAAACTAAGTCAACCAACTATTCAGCTTTTTCCTCTAATGTTCAGACCTAAGTTGCTATGGTCTGCAGAAGCATTCTATCAGGTCTTACCTTGGGTGCAAGGGTTGGTTTAATGTTCACAGGGCTGTCTTCCTCTGGCAGCGTCAGGGACACTAGCAGATAAACACTTCCCACGAAATTCCAGGTGTAAATAAATCCCCACGCAATGCCGAATGCGATCGGCTCAGGAGTTACTTGATCGTAGTATTTTTCCGACAGATTGGCGATGGTGTTATTGAACAATCCTGAAGGACAGTGCAAAATCAACATCGGTAAAATACTACAAGAAAAAAAGGTTTGAAAGAAGTGCTGCTAACGAGGGCGAAGCAACGATTATTGTAGTGAAATAAACGTAAAGATTATTTTCCAAGTAGTGGTTGGAAAGAATTTCAACGACAACGTGCATGTTTACCAAAACATTCAAGTTGCAATCAAGGACGACGAATAAAATTTTTCCTCTGTGGAATAAAAGCTCACGGTCTGGGCATTAACCCACACAGGGAGGAAGGCCTTGAAAAGAAAAACAAATGTAATGGTCAAGAACAACTGTTGCGACGTTTGCATCGTGATAATAATTTCAAGTTTGTCAAAACTTTTATTGCCTGATTAATGGCAGTCAGCAAACAAAATCCGTGCCCTTCGCGATGTTGTTCTGAAAGGTGTTGTTAATATGAGTGAATACTACAGACGTGTGAGGTAAGAAATTGCGCTTGACCCATGTCCTCTAACGTTGGCCGCGAAACGGCGTCATCCGCAGGTACTTATGGAAATGAAGTAACACTTGTAATATAGACTAGGTCATTTTTGATAATCTTCTCATCTTCGGTTCACTTGCCTTTTAACGTGGTTTGTATAATTTTGCGATCAGTTTTATTTCAAACCATGAATTGGTAACACCATGGAGATCTGAACAGCGGCAAAATTTCGCGAGACTACTTGATCTAGTGTTGATTGCATTACGAAGTTCATTGGGTTATTTTCCTTAACAAAAGTAACGTATTTTGGTTCCTACTCATAACGCTTTGATAATAAGGTGCGATGCAAAAAAATTTAGTGGGCCACGCGAGTTGCAACATTGGGGTTGCTGCCATGCAATTCACAAATTAAAAACTAAGGGAAAACAATGCACACATTTCAAAATACACCGAAGTAAACGGTTTTGATGAGTGCGCAGAATGAATACAATACAATAATGGGCATGAGAGAATTGAGCTGTTAAAAACTTGAAAAGGCTCATAAAAATTAAAGTTTGCACTGACTTAAGAATGTTTATAAAGATGTAATGGCATCGATACGGCCTTCTCCACACGCAAAAGTGGTAAAGGTTAAATGAAATTGAAAGTGTTAGAGGACGAAGAAACGTTTATTATGCTTATTCTAGTAATTCGCAAAGTCTGTAATTCATTCAGAAATTTGCTAACTCAGCCTTAAAATAATCATTCTCACTAAAGCAAACATTTCTCAGTGCAAAATTTTCTTAGAAGGAAATTTGTCTGGGAGAATCCCAAAAGTGATTAATGCGAAGTTTAAATGATAGAGGCTTAATATCATCTTTTTTCTTGGATAAGTCACTTAAGTCAATAGTCTGATGAAGTTGAAATTACAAAGGTGAGCTTTTGAAGCAACACGCGGAACAAAACAAACCATTTAGGCTGAAAATGCTGCGAGCAAGTCATAAATAAGGTTTTGCATACTCATGTACAAAAGCATTACAACTCCCTGGCGTGTTTACAGAATTACAATATTAGGTCAAAAGAGCAGTCAGCACATCACGTGTCCACAGGACAAAGTGCCAGACGTCTGGGCACGACGCGCACAAGGGTGAATCAACAGTTGTCGACTGTGCCGTACATGCAAGTCGCACCAGCATTTTCACAAGCCATCGCAAACACAGTACTGTATTTGCTCAAGCCCAGGAAGGTATAGCACTGTGAACAAATGATTCACTGTCGGCGTTTGACTGGAAAATCACTGGCCTTGAAAAGCGCAAAGCGACTTACCGAAACTCAGTTGGGGGAACTATCAGTTGGATTTTACACTTGGAATTGCTTCCACGTGAGCATAGCGGCTACAGCAGGGGTTCCCAACCTTTCTCTGACCATGTACCCTTTCAGCATTTCGAAAGATAAGCATGCACCCCTTCAGCATTTCGACAGATGAACATGTACCCCTAAAATTTCTTATGACAAAATATTTTGTTATGATTGATCACAGATATATTTAAAAATAAGCCCATTACGGTTTTTAAAATCATATTTACTGATATATGTATACATTTTTGGAAATAAAAGACATGTAAATATATATTTTTCTTCTATTGTTCACCTTAAATGTACCCCTTCGGATAGGCAAATGTAGCCCTAGAGGTACATGTACCCCAGGTGGGGAACATCTGGGCTAAAGCAAGCAAAGCACATTCCCTCATATTCCTGTGTTACCATACGCACTGGCAAGGATTGCCAACGTGAAAGTCAGGAAAAGTTTCTACTATTATGCACAGTTACACTGCTCCACTTGGCTGTTGTCTGAAACCAATCGCTCGAGCAACCGGGAAAATGCATAACAAAATCTTATGCGTAGCGGCCTCTGGTCGAAAAAACGCAAATAATCCAGCATTTGTTTGTGCATGAACTGTCCAAACGGTCAAAAGATGTCACCCAATCGCATTGTTCTACGTCAGTGGTTCTCAAACTTGTTTGAGCCGTTACCCAAATCAAGGTAGCGACTGTGTCCAACTACCCTCAATATTTTGCCATGATCGCTCATAACACAGAACAACATTGTGGTTTTGGTTACACGTTACCCCCCGAAGAATTGCATATTACACCCAGGGGGTAATTTACCCGCAGTTTGGGAACCACTGTTCTACGTAAACACACACCTGATCCAGAGATGTTTAGGAACGACAATACTGCTGACAACACCAAAGATGCTGCAGCCATTACCACCAAAGCAGCTTGTTGCGAGTCCATGCTAAAGACAAAGCTTTACCTTTACCACATAAAATAACTCTATGATCTGCATACAAAGAAACCTAATCTCCGCGAGTCTGCGATTAACTGCGTCACCGTTTGTTTGAAAACTTTGTTTACAGTGCCATGACAATAGTTGAGTTGCTGTAGTGTTTGTGAAGCATTTTACAGCATGGTATGTATCATTTGATGTTTCTCTGGCCTTGCTTTTTTTATGCGAAAAAGATGTGAATAGAAAAATGCCACAGGAAGTTTTAACAAACAAAATAAACTTACTGTGGGTATTTTGTACAACATTTTGAGATCTAGTGTTATGGATTCTGAAGCATGTTTATAGGAAAATGTAAAGATAAAAAACGGAATAACACTTAGTTGTACACAAATTTGGGATCGAACCAATGTTTCTCAGACCAATTCTGCTTTTCACTGTTTTCTTCGCGGATTTAAAAGACCTGGAAAAAGACCATCAAATAACGAGGAGCTCGACCAATGCTTGTACAGGATGAACTTGATCCAGATGATAGACCAGATAACTTTTCTCGATTATTATTCTATAACTTGTTTCTAACGAGCGACATCAGACAGACCACCTCGCTTTTTAGTTTTCCGTAAAGGTATATTTAAACTTGACAGTAAGCAGCTTTTCATGACGCAAAGTCACGCTTGACTGCCAAACAACTTCATTCAGCCCTTACCTAAGAGGCTACAGTATGCGTGAAGCTGATTGCACCTGCAAACTGCTTGTCTCTAATTATGCAGATTAAAAAATAATATTTTTTGCGCAAACATTGCTTAACCTGATGAAACGCGGATGGCTAGCCACTTCTTTCCCCATGTCCAGCGCTTTCGGCGTAGATTGAAGCCGTTCGTTTAAAAAGTTTTTTCGAACAAATGTTTGCACGGCTCTGACGTCATGTTAGGGCAAAGCGCAATGAAGCATTGCATTCGGCGAACAGCACATGCATTAAGAGCAATATTAATTTTTTGAATTCGAATTGGAAATTGCCCCATGTACGTTTAGTGCGCAAAATAAATACCTGTTTTATTGCATTTTAACTTAAAACAAATGACACGGAAATGCGCTATGACTTCTTGAAATGGCTTCTTGAAAAGTTGTCATAACCTATGTGACAACTATATACTGTCCCTTTGTATTCATAAGAACATGAAAGCCATACCTGATGTGTTGAGGAGAAGCTATGGTTAATGAAAGTTATCCAAGTTCAAAGCTACTTTGCATCAACTTACACTCTTCAGAAAACTTCATGAGCGTCATACTCGTATGGGTAGAGTCTAGATATCGTGCATAAAAAAACTCTCATTACAGCGACATGGTCTCCTAAAGTCCACAAACCACATGATGACCATTCAAAACTTTCGGGTATTTTTGTCTAGAAAAAAAAACGTTTTGACGTTTAGCATTTTGACTTGGTTGTGATGGAATGTTCCAGCGGACTTTTATGAAAGCATGCAGTTAAAGAACTGTTCGGGTATTTTTAAGGAAGCATAATCTGTTTGGAGACCCACGGAAACGGCCTATATCACTTTGGTTGTGCTGATCTTCTGTGTAATAGAATGTTTTTTTTAAATCAAACACGACTTTGAAACATTTTTGGTTTCAGCTCTTGAGAAATGTTGTCGTATAGATTTACTGCCAGAATAAACCGGGTCCAGCTTCTAAGTTTGAAATATTCTAACTTTAACCATTTTCTATCATTAATGTTTTCCGGCGCTTACCAGTCTAACTGGCTATTTTTGTCGACTTACTTTCAACAACGAGAAATTGGCAACGCGGTAACGTTGACAAACGTTTGTTAAAAAGTTTTCTTTTTAGAGTTTAGTTTTCTACTTGGAGAAATTTTTTTGTATTGTTGTTAGAATTTCATTCACAAAAAGCACTTTTCGTAAGTATCGTGAAAGAATTTTTATCGCCATTCAAGCAAAAATTATTTCGTCAAAATCTTTAAAAATTTATCAAATGAAACTAAAGGATTGTGCAAACTTCTATCAATAAACACCGCAAAAAATGTTAAAAGTTGGTAGAAGCAATTTATTGGAGAAATTTGAACTTTCTTGTATGCTGTAGCTGTGTAAACCCCGATTTAACAATGTAGGTTTAATCTTTGCAAGCCAAACCTATGGCACCGAACAGTCATTGGAAAATAAAGATTTTTCCCAAAATTGCTCGAGCCATTTTATTTTTTTTTATCTCAGAGCCCTTTAGTCACCGACGGAAGAAACTGGTTCCCAAAACAAATAAACTCCTCCGGTTCTCTGCTGCCAGCTTAAATCGTGATATGTGGCTGTTGTGAGGCGGCTGTAATTTGGTTTACNCAGTAGAATTCGCTTGATAAGTTTACAGATAGTATGTAAATCAGCTGCATATTAAATCCAATTTTCCTTAAACTGTTACTATNGTAATCTTTGCATTAAAATCGCCAGTTTAACAATACAAAAAACGCTTTATCGATCCATCCATTTAGTTGATGCTAAGCATTTCATTTTCTATTGTTTTCTGTGAATAAACTGTTACTATTATGATTTCATTTGATCCAAAATGTGATAAATAAACCTCATCAGACGGACCGTTGTCAAACTTTTGGTTATCGCACATTTAGTTGCCTGTTGCGTCGCACAACTGATTGTCGCACAGCAATTGCTATTTTGAAACTGCGCTATCGGAAAATTTCTAAACATGGCATTTTTGAAATAAGTGAGTGAAGTTCGAATAGGTTGCAGCCTGTAAGAAATTGATGCAAAAACAGCATCTTTCAAGCAAATGACGTATATCATAAAATACTTTACAGAAACTTTCAGGGAGAAAGAAAATTCGCACGTAATACTAGTTCTTATACGCAATTGAGAAGCTGAGTTAAAACCGAGTACGAAAAGCTTATAACGTAGTAGAGCCACGGCAGACAGCACAGATAAAAATAAACTCGTCGTTAGGAACTTTTACGCTGTCCGAGTGTTTTTAGGTGGTGTGTAATGGAAGGCTTAATTCCGAGACTCCTTGCAGTCAGAATCAAACAAGGATACATTTCGAGGCATTTGACCCCAAAGCGCCTCTCAAAGCACTGTGAGTCTCCTCAAGGCATCAAAAGTCTCCTCAATCGCTTGAAGATTAACATGGAAATGTTTTGTACTGTACATACTGTAGCTAGTAGCACTTAGAGAAGTTAACTGGTAAAAACAGACAGGTTCCCAACCTGTCTAGGCTTGCGGCACCCTGCAGAAGAGAATTATATTTTGCGGCACCCAGTGGCGAACCCATAAAATTTGCTTCAAGGTTTGATGACAGTTTGAAAATGTATTTTTAATAGTATATTAAAAAACGCATTAGCTCGCGGCACCCCTGGGTATTGTAAATGGCACCC
>JGI24022J15233_10004672_pt1 | contig 14227 bp, 9 predicted proteins | sample Ectturendosymbi2_FD_15233 | JGI IMG/M metagenome (IMG submission 15233) | reverse complement strand
ACTAACTTATGCGATCATTTTAACTAGTAACGTGCCCTTGTAAATCGTAAGCTGCTGGTTTTGATAGTCATGCTTGTCAGCAAGTTCATAGATGAGATAGAGCCCGGGCTCTGTTAGAGTCCAGGTTCTGTTGGAAGCGGAAGCAGAAGCGATAGGTGTGGATGCGGTTGACGAAATAGCCGCTTCCACATCCCTGGTTTTAAGTAACATGTTGTGTTGCTTAAACAAGAAAAGGCTGGCTATATTGATGTTACGATGGAACTGTGCTGAACACAGTTCCATCGTAATGTATTGCATTAAATAACTTACTGTAAAATCCAAATTTAATGTGTTTCATTTTAAAAGAAATTGTTGCTTGAAATTGCAATATGTTGTGTGATTTTTTTGGAAGATCTACAATTTGGTCAGCCAACACTATGTACAAATTATGATAATGTTATTACTTGAATATTTTTATATTCTTTATAATATAAATCAGTGGGTATTGAATGATGTTATGGTCCTTGTGGATAATTTATATTTTATTTGCTGAAAAGTTTTAATCAAAGTTAAACACAAATTTTCTGTTTCAAAACATTTATTATCTTGATGGTTTATCTTTCGTAAAAATTGTGCCTATATCTAATATTTAAATTATTGAAAAGGGCGCACATTTAAACTTTGCCATGGGCGCCAGTTTGCATAGGTACGTCACTGTCAGTGATACCACACCAAACTCTGTTTCAACATCAGCTTGGTTTCGTGTACCATCTAACATGAAAAGCTCTTCACACAAAACGTGACAAACGTCAATTATATTTTTGAAATCTCTCCAAATACAAAATCTAAAGAGAAAAAAATGGGGGGACATGCCATGTTATATTCCCACCATCTGAAAAAGTGGGGAACATGTCCCACGTGCCCTCGCCAAATTGCGCCCATGATTTTGGCATACGTGTTATAATTGTTTATTCTCTAAACAAAAACCTAGACTAATCCGGATCATTTTTGCTAACATGGTAGCTTTCTTATCGTGAGCGACACTTTATTAATATAACTCAATTCTCCGTAGCTATGTATCACGTTGCATCAAAGTGAAAGTCTTTTTGCCTTATCTTGTCAGATGACGACATAGCGAGAGCGATGATGGAGCGGCTGTGTTTTGTTGCAAATGAGGAAGGAAACAATGTTAACGAAAAGAAAATGGAACGGACTTATTCTCTACCTAACGAGAATGTCATCAGTTTAGACAAGGAAAGGTTCCTGGCAGCGGAAATTTTGTTTCGACCAAGCGGAGATAATATTGAAAGTACGATGTGGTCTTTACAGAGAAAAATATTTTTTAACTTTTTTTAGATTTTCGATAGTATGTTAAAACTTTACCAACAGTATTTGAAAGTTTCAATTTAATTTACAAAGCAGTTTTGCTCAACACCGTTGTTACAATCGTTACAATAGATGTCGAACACGAATCGACTGTATATAGGCAGAAAATGCTGCGTATGCAAGAGGTTGAAATGGTTGTTCTTGCTAGTGCATAGGCCTACAGGTCAGTGTTTTGGAAATTTTTCGACAAATTATCACTACTTTGTTCAGTAATAGAATTCCAACTTAAGCGATCCCGTGCAAATTCAACTTGGCAGTACCCTCTGTAGCACAACTTTACTTTCAGTCCAGTGGCAACGCTGGTTTGTTTCCACAGCATTGCACTATGCTCAGGGGCGTAACGAGGGGGCAAGGGGGGCACAATTCCCTATGCGCCGAATCACTATAGGGGCGCTAAATCACTACAGGGGGGCGCCGAAAAGTTCCAAAAATGTCACAACTACATTCTTCAATACAGTACATTTGCTTCCTAACGACCTCAAATTCGAACATGGGTGCGCCAAACTTGCTTCTTGCCTTCTGACCGTCACCTCAGTGGAAATGCCACCAGCGCTATGGGTCTGTGTGGCAGAGTTTTCCACAGCACTTGACCAGCCATTGAATAAGATGGAATTACGGAATGAATAAACTTAGACACAGAAAGTTGTCCCCACTCGCGAACCACCCAAAATGCTTTCTTAATTAATGAAAGCTGGAAATGTTTCCTCATGCGATGAATTTCTGAAGGTGTTGAGATGGTTTCTAAATTTAAGTTTTGTGTCTTTCATTTTTGATTTACAACAGAGTCGGCAGAATGTTTGAACGTGGTTCTTACAAAGACTATGTTAACTCCTTTGCTGGAAACTACCGTCAGACACTCAAACATATCGGGGGTCCTCGACCGAAAAGAAAGGACAAAACCGTTGCGATTCATACTTTATAAATCTACATAACATTGCATGCGCGTCTTGATTCTGTGCTCGTCAATGGTGTTTTTAAAAAAAAACAGTGCTAAACTCTTCCGGAAATAGTTTTAATACCTAAGATAGACTACAACCTACAGAATGCATTAACTCCACATTTTTAGTGCAAATCAAAGCTTTCCGATTTTGCGGAAGTTATGCGTCCAAATACAGTAGCTGTATTTTTTTATTTATAAGTATATATTTTTATTCCTCAACTCATGAGATGGGTACAGCAAATATTTTTTATGTTCTTATATGTTGATACGGAAGCCTCAATGCTTTAAACACAACTATTCGCCATATACCCCATGTTTTTTTTCACTCTGGTCTCGGTATTAAGATTTTTTCAAGCTGAAGACAGAAACTGTTCTTGAAAGATTAATGCTTGTTTGTGAAAATCGAGTAATTTTTAAACTTGTTGCAGTACCTTGTAGATTCGCTTGTTTGAAACTACTAATGTGAATACGGTGCACTCAGAATTTCTATAAAGTAAGGAAAAAGAGAATGGTTGCCCGAAACCATAACTAGTACTGGTTTCGTTAGGAAATACTGCAAATTTCGATCATTTGGGTATGTAGTCTAACTGCTGTCCGGCGAGCAGAGCATTCCGCGCTACAGGCCATTAGCGGCGAAGCTCCATCTCATGGCGGACTTTAGTGAGTTTGGCATGCTATTGTCAAGTCAGTTCACTGACAGGCTGTCAGACTAACCGCGAAAGGTGTCGCAATAGGCCTTTCACGATTTTGGACAAATGATCTCTCGGTACTATGAGTAATCAACGCCTGTGTATGCTCAGCACGCAAACAGATGTCTGTTTGTCCTTTCATGTATTATCGACATTGCCCAGTGATGATTTTTTGATCCGCTCGTTATAGGCTTCATGCTTGCTGCTTGGGTCATCAATGAATGCAGGACATATGTAACTGCCAAATATTTGATGTTCCTGTCTGTGGGACAAAACAAAAATCACTTATGTGTACTCTGTTTTAGATGCTGGTCAGAAGCGTCTGCAGCATATCTGCTCTGAAACCATTGACGCTTGTCGAGACTTGAACGGAACGTATAATAGAAGCAGCGAGTCATGTGAAAACATTGTGCTCACCGGAGGCTCGTCTCTTTTACCAGGGCTTTCACAAAGACTTCAGGTAGGTCTAAGTGGTAGAGATGGACAAAGTCTTATCATTTTACTCTGCATTCGCTGCCACTCCAGTCTTGTTTGTTCTGCATCCGTTCCGCCTCCACAAAATTCGAAGTTTCCAAGTTAACTCGGCCTAGGCCACGTAAAATTATGAAGGTGAAGCAGGCGATGAATCAGAGCTGAACGAATCGATTTTCAGCTCAAGTTTCCCAAAATGTTATTGCAAAAGCTGTATCACTGAGCTACTATTTCGCAATTCGGCAATACAGAGTTTTGTGTAAGAGTTGTCCTCGTTTATGCCAATCTCCCGAGTACTTCTTACTATTTCCGTTACACGCGCGGCATAAGAAAAACTTTTAGCAAGTTTAAGTAGGTGAGGACCAGTTGACGGAGCGAACTAAACAATGAAAATGTACTTCTTACATGCCATAAACGTGACGTTTTCGCACAAGTTGCGAATGTCTTGGTCTTAATCAATTACACGTGGCTATTTAATGAAAAAGGTGTTTTTTTCGTTTTAATACAAAACCTGTTTTAGGTCAGGGCCATTTATCAGGGCCACATTTCGTATTTCCCGGGATGTTTTAGTTAATCCTCCCCTAAGCACAGGTATAGTGTTTTTTCCACAATAACCCCAACAAAATTAATAGGGTGTTACGTTAAGTTTCACGCTTTTCTGCGTCAATTTACAGTTCCTGTTTTATGTGGCACAAAATTCACAGCTAATGACGAGTGTACAGAACAGCAACTTGCCGATTCGAGGAATGTGGACCAACTGTGAGCAGGAAAACATCCAAATCCACTCACAACTCTACGTTCATGGTTGAAATCTCAACGGTGCTTACACGCAGTTTTGTAGCTGATGAAACACGATGCGTTCTTGCACGAGAATAAACATGCATTGGAACGGACTCAAAGAATCCTTCTACAATGACAAAAAAAGCTTTGAATCGTCCGTACTAGTCAATTTTGTCAAAACTTATTTGTTAGTGAGCCTTTCACTAACAGAAATAAGAAACCCCGACTAAAATGGAAAGACTGGAATAATAACAGAAAGGCATTTTGAAAGGAAATCGTGGTTAAGTGCTAACTAGTAATACGAGCATCGTTAATTCTACCAGCAACCATATTTTTCGGTCACAAAAACGAGTAAAATCGTGTCGTATTTTTCCACAATCACTTCACACTATCAATAAACATTTAGTCGAGAAGGTCACGTTTTCCAATCTTTTTTCTCTGTGCAAGCGTCCATTCAAAAATATCTTCAAACTCTCCAAGAATGTTGTGTTTCTTTCAGTAAAATCGGATTTCATTTTAGATAAAAACCTACTGCCCTTCATATGCGGCATGTGCAATGATAGTGCAAAAAAACAAAACCTTATAACATGTTTGCAGAGTGAGCTGAAAAACCTCCATCGAAACTCAGAGGCAAACGACATACGGATTCACGCTCTCCCTAAACGGCAGTACGCAGTTTGGCGGGGAGCAGGTCAAATGGCCTCGCTCGGTTTGTCAAAAGGAAGATGGATCTCTAAGCAAGAATACGAGGGTCACGGCGCTTCGGTTGTACACAGAAAGTACATTTAGGAGCACCTAAGCAAACTTTGCTTGAGCAATCCGATAAAATGACACATCAAGCGTCAAACAATAGTGTGTAACGCACGATTACGTTTGAGACATTTTAATCGCGAACTTGCGCAAGCGTTATGGTCACCATGCTCAGCACACCGAGTAACATATTGCAACGAAGTACTCTTCACTGCGACTATTGAGTTGCATTTTGTAAGGTTTTGCTCATCACACACGGTTTATTGAGCGTGACCTTGCATGTTTTGATTGCTGTTGTTCCAATACGAAAATGCCTGTTTTTGAACTTCGTGTTGAAAAAAAGGTTAAAGCCATTCTTGTGCTTGCTTTTAAGAGTGGCTACAGATAACTTTTTAGAGTCATCAACAGCTTATAAGCCCTTTGACGTAAGTTTCAAAGGGTTGGTGAGCAGTAGACGTAGCCTAAGTGTTGGATTTGTTTAGCAAACTACCCTCAAAGGCAACCGCGAAAGAAGCAATTCGGGTTTAAAGTAAATTTCGTGTAGATAACGCTTCGTGCTTATTTTAGCGACTGAAAGTAAGATTAGACGTCTTGGTGTAACAGCTTGTTGACCTGGACTGCTCGCATTCTGCCAATCTTCCACTACTGCATAACTTTGGTTAAATATTAGTGAAGTTGCATGCATCGCATTCTTCCTACATTATTCATTAAGTGTCAATCAAACTGTTATTGTTCAATACATTACTATTTTTAAAGAACTAGAAAAGAAAAAATGTTTTAGTCTAGGTTACCCCGTTCACAGTGTCATGAGTGGTCTGCGGGCACTCACATCTTTGTAATCCTCCACTATATGTCACTCTGGCACTTTGACAGTGAATACTTACTGTACATCGTGTCAAGTCAGAGGAATCACCGCATTTAAAGCTTACCCTTGCACCCACCCATCGACACAGAGCACAAGGCTGAAAAAGAAAGGCCAATAAGTGTCACTTTTCACCAAGCGCAGCCAGGTTCTAATAATTTGGATGGAAACAGAAAAAAGAGAACACATTCAGCGAATGACTAAACACGAGCGCTAGGAAAATTTGCTTATGCTATTCATAATTATTGAAAATATTGGATCCCTCCCACTGTCAAACATTTGTATCTTAGGAGTTCATGTATGGTTCATCTGCGACAGTTGGTATTCTCATAAACCAAATGAAGGCCTCAGTCAATCTTCGCGGCTGAGATATCTCAGTCCTACAGCCTGCCAAGCGAGTGTTGGTAAATCGAACAACAGCGTTAGGAGAAACGTGTTTATTCCTCAAGATCTATAGTAGGTCAAATGGCTATGATTACTAAAATAGCAAACACCACTGAGATCACCTGACAATATATGACAAACGTCGTCAACACAACTAAATTCGTCGAGATAGCTGGTAAAAGTTTTTCTTCAATTTGTTATTACAAATATTTTTAAATATTTTTATAGTCATATTGTTTATTTCTGGACAAAGTGGCAACGTTTATCTTGATATGTTTTGCACTTTGATATTTTTTCTTCGGGTTTATTGATACCCTTGCGTGAAAGATGGTGCTTTTCTCGTGCTCGTATGGTGCTGACCGTCTTTACATCTCGATGACGTCTGTATTATGTCAGAACGACTGTGGTTACTTGCAACAAGCAAACTTGGCGATGATGCAAAGCTACAAGATGGACCCATTTAAATCTTTCGAGGAAGAACAGCACCGAAATCGAAGAAGTTATATTTCATTGAGAATCGAACTTAGCGTTACGGGTGTGCTCCTACACTGATGTATTGAGCCAATAGTAGATGAGCCGCAGTCGCGTTTCAGCGCTGTTAATGGTTGCAAGCGTGCTGTAAGAAACAAAAACAGGATAAGAAAGAGGTTATGTTAAATGTAGAAGCGCATGACTGAATTTTCACTGAACTTTGAAAGCATTCAATGCAGACAAAATTCATTAAGCCATGTCATCTTGTGCTTTAGTCTTCAGCAACAAGTTCTCCGCTGCTGAAATTCTGTGAATGACGATATTTCGTCCGGTTAGACCACCTTTCAGTAAGGTAAACAAGGTACCACCTTCTCTATCAACCTACGTACATATATGGAATGAGTTTTCACCAAACAGAAACCGGTTCACATGCAAATATGGATCTGGCTTTTATTGTATGCCGGCTGTAATCTTTTTCTCTTGAAAGTTCGTACATTAGCGAACGAAAACTATGAAGAGAAATAGCAGATCAAATGAAGCACTTGTTTGGGCTTCAAGTAAAAGGTGTTTTGGGAATCTGGTATAAATATGTTAGACTCTCAAAAACTGCCCAGTATCCTGTCCGTTTTCTCGGGGAAAACCCCATGCCGAAAGTTTTGATGCACTTTTTCTAGCTTTGAGACTGTTGTTTTGGATGCTCATCTAAATCCAGTTTTTAATTAAACAAATCAAGGTTACGTCTCTCCCAACCTTCTGTTCGATGCAAATTCACCGCGTCCAATATCGTGTAACACTTTCTTGTAAAATCTTGTTGCAAGGCACCTGCACAATCTTCGCGCCGAATCCGACCAAACTATGTTTTGTCGTAACTTCAACAAAGTGTTGAGCCAAGCGTGTGTGCACATCTGCCAAGGCAAAAACGAATGATCCGTTTTTTTGAGTTCATGATTGGATGTTTACAAACTAGCCTGCTGGCATAAAGACTACTTGAATGAAAAATTACGTTGTTACAGGCATAAAAATCTTTATAGTGTGTTAGAAACAGTGGTGGTTGCTTATCTTTATCTGTTGCTATAGAATGGTTGCACAGCTGAAAAAATCCGTAGGGCGAAGAACATACAGTAGATCCGAATAAATCGCACAAGATATAAGCTTCCAAGGTTTTGGAGGTTTCAAGTCTGTATTTGCCAGAGATGTTAAATTGTTATTGCGAAAACCGTAGTGTTGCTGACTTAACAAATTGACGTTGGTAAATACATCGTTCAATTTACGTACAACATTTATTAATATATATTTTGGCAAGTATGTTAGTACTGATGTAGGCATTAGGAATTTCGTTATCTCCCAACCTAATAATTGGCGTTACTTTAAGCAACCAACACACATGCATTCGTTTATAATATCTAGAAGAGGTGCCAGTAACCATGTTGACAATTCCAAAGCGTGTACCTGGATATCATCACATGTTTTTTTAAGTCTATTCCATCAAAAGTAAGTGTATTTCCTCATACGTGGTTGGTGAAAAAACATGGACTTCATTTGTTTTTTATGTGCGTCTATAGAGAGGAATTAGCCTGTGCTGAACTGATAAAACTATGATTTGCAGAAATCTAGAACATTTGTAAAATTATCTTCTTATTAATGTTCCTGATGGTGCCTTGTGACTAAGTTAAAACATTGAATAAAAGAATGTTTTTGATATTTGTGCTTCTGCTGTTTTTAATAAGTTGGTCTTCGTAGTATTTGCGCTTAAATAATTATTTGATGTTAATGAGATGGTTTCAGAATTTTTGCATACTTCAAAATCTGCTGGTAGTTGTGATCTGTTATAGATGGAAACAGGTAGTCTCCATGCTTTATAGAAGAAATGATCTCCTCTGCTATCCATGGCTTTTGTTTAAAATGTATTCCCTGACAGGAATGTGTTACAGTTATCTGCATCGCCTTAAACTTCCGAGGCGAGCGCGAACGAAAGATGTCAATTCTGGTCATCAAACTAACAAGAAGACAACTAGCAACAATACAATTTACCTACGCTATATACTAGGTTGCACTATATTTTATTGGGGTGAGTGAATTTCAATCTTTCGCTTGTGGTTTTCAGTATCACAGCAAGTTGTTGCTCTTGGGCACCATCTGCCGACAACAATTTTATTCACATATGGCACTATCTTCAGGCCGTCATAGATGTGTGTGTCCGCAAGACTTGGCAAAGAGCTACCACTAAAATCAAATATTTCGTTAACATTCCAATCTGAGTAGCCTACTGCATCGATATAGGATCTACAGCAGCTATGTCCAACCCGCGGCCCAGTCGAAGGTTTTGTGCGTCTGGCCCAGCTTAGGTGTTTGCTGTAGTAAAAAAAGCATCCTACATACTGACAACGTTTCCTTATTTTGATAATCTTGAATTTGAGATTTCGATGCAGGTGGTCCTCAGTGCTACTTTATGCTTTATTACGTCTGTTACCACTGCAGCTGGGATTCGAACGCTTTCAGTGTGTGAGCTTAAGCTAAATTTAGTTCGCGAAGATCAAAGCAAGCCATCAAATGTGCGGCCCTCATTAATATGTCATTCAATGTGCGGGACTGGTTAAGATAATGACATAATTTTTAGCTCGGTCACCCATTTGGGTTGAGCACAGCTGATCTAGAGCTACGTGCAGATCTTGGGAAAAAGATATGATACTAACATTGCCCATATCTCTAAAGGTGCTTTGGTTAACATCTTTTCTATTCAGGCTTTACTTACGGTTCAATAAATAGGATAATGATCGCTAATACCCAGTGGTGGACTTAGGGTTGTAGGACCCCAGGCAATGCTAAAAAAGGGAGTATCTGGTGACGTTATCATACTCAGCCATCCGTGACAAGACCTTTTGATCAAGCCTAGGAAGGGGATGTGCAACCACCCCAGGATACGTTCCTGAAACTACGGCATAACCAGGGATGTAGTGCTAACGAAAAAGGTGTGGAACGCTCCCAAAACATCAGCCATTTCAAAACAGCTTCAAACTCATTTTGAAGCAAAACATGAAAAAGGTGTGGGAACACCGTTCCCACGCGTTCCCGCCCCACTACACCCCTGGGCATAACTGGCATAACCGAAAATGCAAAACGTATTCATGATCAGTAGTGGGTTTGGGGTTGGGGGGCCGAGGCAAAACTAAACAGGGGGCCCTCTGATGACGTCATCATACTCAGCCAATCGTGATAATCACTTTTGATTTGCCTAAGATACGGTCACCCAAGGATGTGTTCCTGAGACTACGGCATGACTGAAATAGCAGGAGAAAATGCAAAAGCGTGTTCATGATACACAACTTTAAAAACACTGAAAGTTGGGAAAGCTGGCAACATGTTGGCATCGCCCTCACTTCTTTAGTTTCGCGCCCCATTTCTCTGCATTCACCATCAATAAACTACAAAGTTTACCCCTTTGAAAGTTTCACACCTTCCCCCTTTGAAAAATGCTTGGTAGTTGGTATCCTGAATTTGTCCACATTCATGTCTTTGTGGAAATCCATGAAACCAAAAAAAACAACCATGAAGATGTAAAGCATTAAATTTGTTTTAAATTTCATCCTTTTAGCTGCAAGAACATAGCATACAAAGGCATCCAATTAGAGACTTGTTTTGGAAAGCTTTGAGGCTGGATGAGTCAAGGCTGCCCTCATCTTGCATTGACATTAGTTATTTGAAAAATGTGCAGAAGTAGGAAATAATTCATCATGTACCTTATCGAAAGCATTTCTAGTGCAGCCTACACAATTGATTAAATATGTGCTAAGAAAAAACGGTTCAAGTTATACTGTCTATAAGCTGGCAAAAGAGCTTAAAACATCACCTATCAAGTGTGGTCTATTCACTCTTATTTGATAGGGCCTTTTCTGAACTTTTTGGAAGAAATTTTAACCCACAATTTTTTAGGTGTAGAAGTTGGTTTGAAGTTTTTGTTTATTTGCTCATTGGAGATGGTGGCGGGGTCGCTTTGAAAGGACGGTACTTACACATCACAGTTGCTGTTAGGGGCCTCTTTAGAAAGCATAGTACTTGCATATCAAAATAATGCTGTTTGGGTCCCCTTTGCAAGCATATTACTTGCACATTACAGTTGCTGCTGGGGTCCCTTTGAAAGCAAGGCACTTACACATTACAATTGCTGTTTGTGGCCCCTTTGAAAGCAAGGTACTTACACATTAAAGTTGTCGGGGGCCCTTTCAAAGCAAGGTACTTAAACATTATAGTTACTGTTGGGGGCCCCTTTGAAACCAAGGTACTTACACATTACAATTGCTGTTGGGGCCACTTTGAAAGCATGGAATTTTATATTATAATTGCTGTTGAGGGCCCCTTTACAAGCAGAGTACTTACACATTACAGTTTCTTTAAGGCCCCTTCAATGAAGTTTAAAAGCAGAGTACTTACACATTTCAGTGGGTGTTGGGGGCCCCTTTGAAATAAGATTACCTTCAAATTGCAGTTGCTGTTGGGGGCGCCTTTGAAAGCAGAGTAGCCTTCTTACTTATGATCTGCTTTGTAGTACATTATATGAGTGAATAAGAAATTTTCACCAAAAATAAGGAAAATTTACACGCGTGACACCTCAAGGGGGACCCCAAAAAGGTAGGGCCCGAGGCAAGTGCCACGCTCGCCTCCCCGGAAACACACCACTGCTCATGATACACAACTTTACAAAAACTATAAAAACACTGAAATTTGGGAAGAGAACTTAAAAGCTAGATCACATAAATCTTAAGCCAGTGGTTTTCAATCTGGGGTCGCTGCCCACATGGGCGTCGTTTACTTGTTTCTAGGAGTCTCGAGAGCTTCTGATAAAAATATTCATAAGCTAATTACTTCTCTATGTTATATTTCGTATATGGAACTATTTTGGTCGTAGCCGAAATAACAGGATCGCATGGCAAAAATGATTAAGTGTGATCATGACCATTACAAACTTTTGAGTGTGATTATAACCAGTAGAGAGTACTGTTGCTTTCAGCAACGCACGAATAATTTGTGACGGAAGAATGTGCCGTGTTTGTAAATTAGATAACTGAATGCGGTAGCTCACTTGGATGTTATTCTAGTTTTCAATGAATTTTACTGTGGAGTGCTTTGTATGCGGCAAGGGGCACTCTCACTGATGCTGCCATGTGCATGAATTTAATAAGTGAGTCTGTGTTCACCATTAGTCATTGTGATTTTCTAATGTGCAAACAACTGCATTAAATATGCCTGACCGGAAATTTTCAGAAGCGGGTCCTTAGGTTAAATTGGGTTGCAAAGTGGGTCTCTGCACGAAAAAGATTGAAAGCCACTGTCTTAAGCGATAGCAAGTTGGCATCGCCCCCACTTCTATAGATTTGCGCGCCATATCTATGCATTAACCAATGACCATTAATAAACTAGAAAGTTTATAACACACGCATTTGAGTGCTCCTTTGAAAGCAGAGTAGCCTACTTACTTATGATCGGCTTCGGCGTGAATTATATAGGTTGATAATAAGTTTTTCATCAAAAATTAGGACATTTACGCGCGAAACACCTCTCTAGGGGGGCCCTAAAAAGGGGGCCGGAAGCAACTTCCTCACTCGACTCCCCTTAAATCCACCACTTCTAATACCACGCAACACAATGCAAGGTATCATTCCATTGTATGAAATATTTTATATGGTAGATATCAGGGTTGCGGAGTCGGAGGTAAAATGTCGGGACTTTGCAAAATTTCTAACTCCGACTCATTAGCATAACGTGAATGAAGTTTGGCTGTTAACAATTTTGTAGCAACTAGCAGTCAATGGAAATGATGGCACACAGCAAGTTTTCTTTGTTTCTACAAAAGTTTTAAAAGACATTTTCACCATTTAGGAATTCCTAGCTTACGAGTGCGATGTAAAAAATGATTCAATTGAACTTGCGGAGTTGGATAAATAAATCTGACTCCGACTCCTGGTGTTCTTAGAAATCCGACTCCGCCTCCACCCAAAAACATCCGACTCCTTGCGATTCCGCAACCCTGATAGATACGATCAATACATGATACTGCCTCGTTTACGACTCTGGTTGGTTTATGTAAAGCAGGGCAGCAGCCAAGGCTGCGTGAAATATCTATATAATATTGCCGTACTCTGTTATCATTAGCAGCATTAAGTAGGCTCATGTTAAATCGCCTAAGAACTCACAATTGTTGTTTGAAATTCATACTATACCTGATAATGACTGAGAAAACTAATCTATGTTGTATATGTAAGTAACTATATGTTGATGATGATTGAGAAAACTAATCTAAGTTGCATTTGGGGCGCCTGTACACTACACCGATAATTGGTTTCTGATTCTTTTTGTCTGTACAATTGAAATAATTTACTTTTGGATAGCTTGCCAGAATTGGTTGATGACTTTCTTCGTTCGAAGTTTTTTTTTCCAAATGTAACCTGGTTGGTTAATGTTTTCATGAAGTGGATGAATTCCCTAGGTCAGCAGCAAGTTGCCCAAGAAGTGGCGTCTCTTGGATGGAATATCACCAAAGAAAGTTGTTTGCACCAAGTAAATATTTAGCAGCTGCAAGCACTTGCAGGGACTTAGGTGTAGGGAAGCGATGTAGGATTCTGAGCTGGTTGCGGTGCCGATTGGTCGGACGATCATGTCCACTATACATTTACAAACCTTACGGGATACTCCGTCCGGATCCGAAACCTTTAGCCGTACACGACTACCGAGGTTCGAACTGTCCTTATTTTAAACACGGATTTTCATTCGTTATTTGAATAAAGTGTCGGTTTATGCAAAGCCTACTTTGAGACAAGCTTTCAATTTGCACGTAGTCTCGATTGGCCTTTGACAATTTCGTCACTTCCTGGTTCGGAGTGCTCACGCAGCCCCCAGGACCGGTTTTGGCCTTGAAATTTCAAATCAGGTGATGTCGCTACGAAGTAATGTAATCGTTTTTCTAACCAATGCTAACAACCCTTTCACAATATTCCTTGTAGGCTACCTCTTGCTGCTTCAGTGCAGTTTTTTTTCTTTTGTCTGGCATTTTCTATGACTGGAAATTCGTTTCGGGAACACATGTTTTTCAAAACGACCCAAAAAGCGTGATGCAAAGCTCACCTTGCAGGTTTTTGCTGTGCCGTCAACAGCGTAGTGTTTTTCTAGGTGTTTTGAGTGAACTAAACGGTCTCTCACATTTTACCAACGGTCTCTCGAAACACAACAAAGCCGTACTTTACGACCAGCACCAAAATACACCAAACCTTGCTTTATGACCATCTTGGTAATAAGATAAAATAGTTGCAGCTGTCAAAATGTCTCATCGGCCACTAAAGGTCGAACCTTTCATAAAGCCTGGTCAGCAGCACTCGAGACAAGAAACCGACGTGGCGGAAGTTCATTGTTCGCGGCGAAGCACACTTTACACGGAGACGCAGCACGACAGGAACAAGAATAGGATGCGGAAGCGGTCGCGCTTCGTGGAGTCACAGTGGTCGGACGAGAACGAGCGGCGGCAGG
>JGI24022J15233_10004669_pt1 | contig 14228 bp, 7 predicted proteins | sample Ectturendosymbi2_FD_15233 | JGI IMG/M metagenome (IMG submission 15233) | reverse complement strand
AACCTAATTATTACTTTTTGGCCCATTTACAATGTTCCTTGAAATTTGCATGCAAATTCATTCCGTGGTATTTGCATTAAGTCGACAAACAAGCAAAAGTATGCGAAAACAATTAAACTCCTTTGCGAAGGTAATGAAGTTTTTGTGAAACATCAAGCTCAAGGGGGGGTTAACCCCAAAAACCCACCCCCCTTGCGTACGCCCTTGATATCAAAGCACAAACAGCAAAGATAAGACCGATGCCCACCATTTTTATAAACCGAAGCGAATGATGAATGACTTTGCTAGTTTCTTTAAATCAGCAAAAATGAAGTCTCAGCATTTTACCAAGCCCAGTAGCATAACTTTAGGAAGTTACGAAATCGAAGAGCAAACTGTACTTGAGGCGATTGCAAGACCCATTTTTGAGCCTATATGTCCACCAAGTTTGAAGACAGCCCGCTACTAATAATAAATTTGTTATTCCATAACAGATAATAACATGCAATACACCACCTCTTTCACGCTGAACTCTAGAAGCTGCTCGGGTGGAACAGTTGAACGTACGTAAGCATTATGACGCTTGAACCAGGTTTTGTATAGAATTTCGTGCGGGACCGCGGTACCCTGAAAGTGCAAGTTTGGTGAACTTGTGCAAATAAACGAACAACACTACATCACCTTCAATAAACAGAAGAGTTTTCTGCGTGCAGACTGCGCAGTGCAAGCGTAACCTGACCATGACATATAAGTTTCTAATTTTTCTCTGGTAAGAGNGATTTTATCAGAGAGAGGTTTTACTCGATGAAAAGGTACTTTTATTTCATTAAAAGAGTGGTTCTTAACCTTTTCTCCACCACGCCCCCCTTAAGTAATTTTCCTTTATTTCACGACCCCTGACTTTAAATAAGTTGTAAAAATAATTTGTTTAATTTTGTTAATTTTAAGGTTTTGCAACACAGACATGAAGTCCTTAGAGTACAAACACACGCAGTCTGCACGATGCAGATTGATAAAAACAGACGCAACAGAACGATTAATAGCGAGTTTGGAGGTAGAACAACAGGGTTACAGACATTTTCTTAACACTATTGTTCGCTAACCGGGAAAACTTGGTACAACACTACATCCAGAGTAGGACACTGAGTCCAACCTTCGTCAAGGCCAGATAAAGTACGAATGTGATGTGGCATGCACACGCCCTCAAACAAACACTGTAACTTCCGAGCACTCAGTCGCAAAGTAAAATGCGGTTGTAATGTTCAAAGAATAAGGACGAATATTAACAATCTGACTGCATCAACGCTCGCAACCATACGTTCTTTCTACATCGTTCTAGAATGAGATGAATATCTTTTCACAATAAGGTCTCAAAGGTAGAAATGTTGCATTTAACCTGATGACTATTAACACTCGCTGGCCACGGCAGGTTGTATAAAGCCCTGCACCCAAAATTATTGGCCATTCATTGCTTGACAATTTTTGGCCAATATTTGGTGCAACTATTTTGCAGCATTAGATGGAAAACGCTTTCTTTTGAGCGACATTGCGCAAGATTTACCGGTACTCACAGATATGATGTTCCCACTCTAGCCCGCATGCTTAAGGTGTTGCAGTTGCTTGTTTCAAACTTATGCGAACTTTTGCAAATTCGTTGTTTGTTTTGTTCACTCTGCATAGCTTTGCAACTGCACACTACTTCGCAGAGTGAATGCAGATTACTCCAACTAATTGTATACAGGTTAAGCGCTACAACCGCATTTTCACATAAGATTCCAGAATCTCAAAACCGAAATCATTCATACGTGAAAAACATAGTACGGTTAATCGCATAAACTGGATATTGCAATAGATATGTTATGTTTATTTGTGGACTTAAACACTTACTCCACGCCGCTTCGTGCGTGTGAAAGACACGGTTCCGAAATTAAGCAGCTGAGTGTCGCCATTGAGATAGCCAGAAAGCAATGTTACTATCTATCTTTGGCCGAGAAGTCGACATCGTATGTTGGCCTACAGCTGCCAAACCGCATTTAAAAGCTTAGTCTCACATTCAACAAGTGTGTGGCTCAAGTGCAGCGGTTGAATCGTGATGAATATACATCGTCGCACCACAGAAGAACACGGCGAAAGTACTGTAGAAAATCTGTATCATGCATGTGTACGGCCACATTGCAGAAAGCTCGTCGAATTACAAAAATCCATAGCGGTATCCCACGCTGCGTGGAGCTGTGCTAAGTGTATGCATTCATTTTATCTGGAATTAAGCATCCCTAGATGCGCCCTGAATGTTTGCAGGCAGGCTCGAACTCGGCCTGCAAAATTTCAAGAAACTTATCCCCGACTTCCATCTCTGCCGGAACTAAACCAAATGACATGTAGCGGCGTAAAACTAGCACTGGCATAACGTTTGGAAGGGACACATTCCCGTTCAAAAACTTTCCATGTTGTGAGCATCTAAGGTAAGCACTTACTCGCCCCCTGGAAATTTCTTGACGCCCCCCCTGCTGAAGGACCACTATTCTAATATTTCTTTAAAAAGTCTTAGTTTTCACAGGAATCACACATTAAATCTCTCTTCTTATTAGTAGTATTTTTTCAGTAAAACATTTGAATTTTGACACATTTAACGATGAACAGTTATCCTATCAGCGGAGAACAGGGAGGGCGAAAGTTTCATGGCTCTGCGAAACTCGTGCCCGTGAACAAGATATTTCTTTTGTCTATCACAGAAAAGTTTTTTACAATTTTGAGCTCTGTCTTTTGTGTATTTTTCAGCAAATATATTTATTTCTAAACAAAGGCCTTCAGTGTTTACGTTTCTTAGCAAAGCTTTTATGATAAACATGACTTAAGTTTAAGTTAAAGCTTGTCGACAGCACCAACATCTTTTGACCTTAGCCAATAGCGTCATGCGCCCAGGTTTCAAATGTTATTCTGTTTACGAAACCTTTCTCACTGGAAATGTTTGCTGTTGCCCCAGAGAGCAGGTTCTATTAGAAAATACTTTGTTCTTTATTTTGTGAGAGTCTAGCCCCAATTCCTAAAGTCGAGGAAAGTGTTGAAANTTATCCCTAATGGCAGTGGAATCATAAATCGCTTACATAACAAAACAACTTTTTCATCAGGCAGTGGCCGAGAGAGACCCCTACATAGTGTTGCAGTCTTCCTTCATCAGAAAAAAGCAGCAATACCTTTTTGCTGGAAGTTTGTCGCCTTTCCAAATTATCGCCAAAGACAATACCACTGTGTTGCCCTTGTGGATTAGAATGGCGCGCTGACCTTGAGCTGGAGCAGAAAAGTGTGTGTGGACATCGACAAGAAATTGCATGAACTGCAGTGTGGTTGGAGCACATTTTTTTGGTCGAATTAAAAGGTGTTGTGTCAGCAGTCACCCACAGCGGGATCAGTGCTTTCAGCAAAAGTTTGCAGCCGTGGCTAAAAAGAGGCTTGCGGCTGCCGCTTTGCATTAGTTTTTACAGCTCGCGAAGTAAGCCAGACTCGCCTACAGTTCGTGCTGCAGATGCAATGAGGAAGTGATATACAAATCGAATTGCTTCCTCAATAAATCTGTAGTTTCCGGCAATTTGAACTTCCACTGAACCACTGAAGAGACAGAACAGGCCACTCTGGATATGGGATAAGCGTCGCTTAAAATAGTCAACCAACAAAACTTGAACTTACTTGTAGTCATGACAACTGCAGCGACCATTTGTACTAAGCAAGAAACTATTTGTTGTCAATAAAAATTGCTTGTTCTTCGGATAGATGCTAGTTTGTAGCTACAGCTCTTTAAAAGCAGCTAAACAATCGCAGCCTACTGTATAGTTAGTAGTATAAGTGTCTGGTTAGGCTAGTCAAGCGTGTTGTTCGACCAATGAAGCAGGAACGGTTGAAAGCATATTGCAATGTTTCATAATCCAATGGTAATTTCAGGGTAGATGATGAAATGGATGCCGATTTTGCACATTTGACCTAAGGTAACGCCGCGCAATGAAAACGCTGGAAACACTGCTCGTTTCTGCGACAAGGTAGGGTCGGACGGAATTTTGTGCTGCAGCCTACTCGAGTGGTTCCGTTATAAACTTTAAACATAACCCCTAAAGCTAACCCCTAAACCTAAAGCCAAAACGTAGAGCAAAACGGAATATATGGAAAGTGTGGATACTTATGCAATAACTACAACCAAAACGAATGTCGTAAAGCTGAGAGCCGAACCGAAAAGCATTGGCATACGAGCCCTTGAATGCATCTGTTAGGCTACGAGGTCGCTGCCGTCTGAGTGATAAACTCAGCGTTTTATCCGAGCCGCGTCATGCCAGGCGGATCCGCAGTCACTACCTTGACGCAGAAACCAGCAGTGTTTCCAGCGTTTTCATTGCGCGAGATTACCTTAGTTCAAATGTGCAAAATCGGCATCCATTTCATCATCTACCTAATTTCAGTCTTGGCCTAGCCCCACTGACATGTTAAACAATACACAAGCACACAGTGCACCAAAATGAAACCTTGCGTATTCAGTAAAATGCACTAAACAAATAACATACAGCTGAAGGTTCGTTCAACACGCGTAGAAAAGTTGTTGTGTAACACCGCTGGCAGAGAAACGAAGAGCCGGTCGGTCCCTTGGTTGCACGACTGGTTACGCTTGCCTTTCACGACAAGGAAAAATCGCCATATAGAGTTTGGTTGCAGAGTAGACAAACGTGCATACCATCGTTCTGGAAGACAATCGCGTGTACCACTTCAGTAGCCTTCTCAGAGACGGCGATAGGTAGTAAAAGATCCACAGGACAGCATATCGCTTCATCGCCTTACTGACCATGTGCTGGTAACTCTCGAACCATTCATCCGGATTTCGGGTCATCAGGATCACCTGCAGAAGACACGGTGCGGAATTGTTTAGAGCCGTCTCTGGCGTACCACATTCCTTGGAGAAAAAAAAGACTCGCTAAACCCAGCTTATACCTTTCCAACACTTCAAAGAATTCACGAACGTCACGAGTACCTGCTGGTTCGCATTAATCCTAGCAGAAGATGCGCACTGCTTTCTGTCGCTGCAAAGCTACACAAGTTGCCGATCTGGCGAATGCTATGGCGCCGGCGTTCATGACTTTCCCGCGCACTGTACCATAGTTTACAACCAATGACGCGACCAGTGCCTACAAGCGTAAAACAGCCTAGCAGCTTTCAACGCGCCGAACCTTTGATTTCGGCCAACGCTCCAAGAACTCGTCGAAAAAATAGGCATGCGGAAGATCAACCACCGCGTCCACATTCGAGTACACATCCAAAATGTTATTCAAGTTGTTTCTCTTTCCGTTCCACAAGTCCTCCCATTCGCAGAAGGCAAATTGGATCGCTTCCTCGATGTCGAAAACTAGAATGCATCATAGATAATATTATTATTATTCAAACTGCAACACATGCACACAAGAATTCTTCTAGTTCAACAATAGTTATATTGTTCTACTGCGTTTCCTTTAGCCTTCTTGAGTCGTTCAGTCTTCCCATCGGCGTCTTATCAACTGCGCGCTGGCAGCCATTGCACGATGAGCTCATAACTGCTGATCAGCATCTCAAAACCTTTTTTCGGGTTTTGTTCCTTATCGCTTTTAGTTTCATGCATACTCGAAACGTTACAGCGAGGAAGGCGTTTCCAAGCTTTGTGACATCTATTGCTGCCTTGATCGCGATTTGCACGCAATCGAAATACAGTTCGTCGGCCGAGAGCAGCCCTCAGCGAAATGCTCGGTCTTTATTTTTTTGAGCTTTGACGGCGCACACAAACTTCGCTTCTTCATTGTGAGTCACTGCCACAAAGTATGTAGCCCGACATCGTATTTAGCACACTTGAAACATAATGATTCAGCAAAACGAAGTGTTTAACTGCATTAGTTCCATGTTCTCAAAGCCTTGCCTAAATTCTCAAACATATTTCTTGCTACACCTGTCACATACGTTGCAGATATGTACTTGTTTGAGCTACTAACGTAAACCCCTTGTACACATTAACTAAGCAGACAACGAAATATTTCAGTGTTGTTATCTCTGGCCCAAAATGAAAAAAACACGTTAAACATTTGGGCAAAAACGTAGCCAACGCCCGTCGTATTCTTTTCAAACTACAGCATTTTCTTGATCCTAAACTATTGTATTATTCTGTTACCTTCATCCATTTACGATATGGTATACTTGCATGGGGAACATGCAACAGAACAATTCATAACTAAATGAACAATAGAGCACTAAGATGCTTTGCGGAATGTTAAAGAAATCAGTATATATCCACAAAATAATTTTATTACTACCCCAAATTCCTGAAATTTAAGATATATACAGCTACGGATTAGGATAATACATGCTTAACATATTCAAGAAACAAATTCAAATATATATTGCATAGGAATATATATTATTATCCCATGCACCACCAAATTAACACCCTCCCACTGCAGAAAAGCATCTCAAAAATGCTATCATGCAAAAAACATCCGAACAACGACATTTAACATGCAAAGGAGTCAAATTATGGAGTGTTATATCAGAAAAAACAGTCCTATGGTTTTCACCTTTTATGCTTTCATTACAAAATGTTTCTATTAGAACCCACACAATCTCATGATTAAAACAATGTTATATCATTGAATAATTTGTCCATAGCTTTTTGAAAAAGTGGTTACATTTTCATTTTATTCGTGATCTTGTATAACCAACTGTGAATGAAATGGTGCCAATTAGAAATGCAAACATAGCATTTTCCTGGTCTTTCGTGGCAAATCCTGAATTTATGTATATAATTACAGTGAGAGAAAGCATTACTATTGGATTGGCTACCTTGTAGATCTCGTGGTTCGTTTAGCCAGTACCAGCGTATTCGCTAATGATAGCGATTATCAAGTAAATTGCCGCGGTATTTATCTATACGTATAGACCAGCTCGACAATCACTGAAAGCGTTAAATCTATCAGCTTTATGCGCATCAAACAAGATACGAAGATTAAGTCGAGCCAACTCTTTAGACAAGTGAATCAATTAATGCTTTACAAATATATTGCTTTTGTAGACCAGAAAGTGAGCGAAATGAAAAGAACACCGCTGTCCACACTTGGATGTCTTACAACGCTGCAAATCCAAAGCGCATTGAGATAGTTGTTAACGGTCAGGTCCGCTCCGAAATAGCTCCCCGCTCTCGAAAGACAAATCAGAAAAGTAACCGATCGTAATCTTGGGTAAAAAATTTACAAAAAAATTTGCAAGAGATTAAAAAAATCCGCTTAAAGTCAGTATTTTTATCAAGGTTTGGTGGGCATTCTCCTTGCATTTTTGCACATGTTTGTCATCACTGTGATGCAATAGAAGGGAAAACCCAGCTTTCGATCCCTGCAGTAACTGTTGTGGCCTATTTCAAAAAGCTGTGCAGCTAAACTATGCACGTTGGAAAAATTGGTTCTCCATAAAAATATAGCTAATACGGTAATCTTTGCAAAAACATGCATTTTTAGCTTTATCCCTATTGTTTCGCTTTTCATGGGGCCAAACGTCAGAAAAATGGGGTTATTGTTTGTTTTGAGGCTCGATTATAAAGAACCTAAACGTTCATTTTTCAACAAAAGGTGTATATGCAAAGCTGTGTGCATGCATGTATTTTTGATAGAAAGTACATCAACATCCCCGTTGAAAAATATATCGTTTTTCTCTTTACACCGCCAACAGTTCTTGAGTTATGACTGAAAAGGTGATGGGAGTATAGTGGCTAACCAGGACTCAGGGGTGAAAACAACAAATTGCCCAAACAGGGCCGCAACCAGCTGATATTTCCGGGGAGTGAAAAATCATTTAACATATTTTTTTCATATGCCCTGTTTCCCCCTTGGTTGCCGGCCTGTCCCCATACATTCCGATGAGTGATTACTTTGACTTTTTTATTTGGACCATGTACAAGCTTCACAATCCCAAAAAAACGATTTGAAATTGGATGCAAGTAAGCATGCTACCAGAAGTTGTAAAACAGACACGAAGAGAAAAACGCATTTTATCAAAAATTTTTAAATGCGAAGGTGTATCTGTTTTTTGATAGGAAGTGCGTCAACATCCCGTTCAAAAATGCGTTGGTTGCATCGAAAGCTGATTCTTAAGAATTACCCCTTGATTTGCCTTCTGAAGCGGGTCTTCCCACCACACTTCATCAAGCTCTCGCCGTGACAAAAGTAATGCTACCCAGCCATTGCAGGGGCAGACAGTGGTTTGTCGCAATTGCTCAGCAGCAAGTTAAAGGCGCGTAAACTCCACTGGCCAATGTCAATCTGACAAGCGCCAATGTCAAAATCGTCCAACACAGAGAGACTATACACGTTTGTTTAAACGAGAAGGCAACTCTCTTGACGCAGTCGTCGGATATTTGGGCCAAGGGCCTCTTCGACAAAACCAACAAAGCCGCTGTAGCTCAAGAGTACTTTCAGTTCCATAAAGCGTAACGAGAAAAATATCTGNCTATGGCAACTGATCAAAACATTATTTGCCGAAGTCCGAGAAGTTTCTGGCTCACTTAAAACGGTTCTGATTCATTTTGCAGTTGAGGCATGAGTCAGGTAATTCGTTGCCCTTTTGAAAATACGATATAGGGCACATCAGTTCATTCATTTCGTCTGCCTTATTACAGCCAGTGGCAATTAAAATCATGACGAGATCATGATCTCATGAGCAGCTCATCGCAATTAAAAGTTCTGATGCAAACGCAGCAAGAAAGTTNGCACATCAAAAACATATTCGCAGCAGCAGTAACTGATACCTCNTCTCGTTTNTAAGACNGGCCTTGCAGTTTTGCATCTTAATGAAGATCCACGCAGCTGGTTCACAATTAGTGAGACGCACTTGCTGGAAATAAAAACGTCCAATGCAGCATACTTCAAACTTTTGTTTTTCTATTCAGTGTTTATCTATAGTCGGAAACGTGGGGCGGCGAGACCTNCAAAATGTGCAATGCACATAGCAATGCATACGTTTTCCGGTGTCACTAAACTATGCCATGCNGATGTGTCCGCCAGTGNCGTGGTCGAAGCCGAGACTTAGTACAAAGCATGAGATCGATGCTTTGTGAGAAGTCCGAGACACGAACGTTCGATACCGAGACTAGAAAATTTTCGGCTTCTCGCAAATTTTGTCTGAGGTTCATAAAAAAAGTCGTCGGTACATCCTAGTTGCCGTTTCTGTGAATTTTCATTAATTTTGTTGAAACTGTTTTTACTTTACTTTCACTAAGGTTCAGGCTATGAAAACATGAAAACATGTCAATGGGACGCCAAACGTCCCGAGACCAGAGCTCAGGGAGATCTGCGCCACGTCTCGAGGCTTCGTCACTGGCGACCACAGAAGCAAGTCTGTAAAAGTTCGTGATGCGTGAGAGTCCAATTATGTTATGAAACATCACTACTGTAAGCGCAACGTCGTGTCTTCAGGCAAAATGGCGTCCTGTGCATTGGACATTCGCTTTACAGTGCTCACTGAATTGTGTTTTAACCCTTGCTCAGCGCATTGGTCTGATATCGTGCAATGCACGCGCTTTTATGTCAACATAGCTGTTCTTTGACAGCAACAACTTGCTCAATACTCAAATCTACACCAGATCTTTTCAGGTATAAGCCTACTTGGTTTGGTACAGTGCTGTTTACCAAGTTTGACGGAAATGAGAGTACTAATTTAGTGGCATTGATCGACGGCTGCCCATTCTATTTGAAGACATTCTTTACCATTTACGTCATTTTGGGTCGCAACACGCATTTACGCTGCATTTCAGATGAGCAAGCTGTGACCATCGGACCATATGTTGCCGACCAAANCAGACAAGATTAACTGCAAAAACTCCCCAAAATTAGCTCTCGTGCNCCGAAAATGGTCTGCAAAACACGAAAAACTCNTTCAAGTTTCCTTATGATAGCGCAGAGAAGAATTCCTTGGTGGACATGTTCTATTAGTCGTAAGTTCTCTAACGAATGAGTGCAAAAGGAATGCAACTAGGACACAGTAAAGGAGTCAGAGCGTGCTGGCGTGTCGTAAAAGTGGCGTACAAACACAGCGAGGTTGCTCTGATTGAATAAGGCAGCCATACCCGATTAGCTTGTTGAAGGACCATAGGAAATAACAACTTCTGTTACGGCCTGGTGTTCAACATGGCAACGTTACAACGTTGGGTCGATTGTTTGGGCCCGCAGAGAGACCGGAACAGCGGTAGGGCAGGGGGTGCAGTAGAAGAGCTAGGGCATTGGAAACTTATAAAAAACAAAAAATTGTTACCAATTATGCTTGTTTTTGTGCAGCATCAATGTTGATCTCAAAAATAATGCCAGAAATTATGGAAAACCATTCTGAATTTTATGGGTGCGCGAATAGCTGCAGTAAATTTGTTTCAAGTCGATCTTGATAAACCATAACATTACCTGTGATTCTATTATGAAAAGGCACCTCCGCCTCTGTTGTCCCTCTTTTAAAACGGCAGAGGGCAATACTCCCGTCATTTCACCGCTCTCCGGCGTCCCTGAAATTACCTATGATGCTATTCTGGAAGGGCACCTGTGCCCCCGTTGCTCCCCTTATCAAAGGGCAGGTGGCGCAGTGTCCCCGCCATGCACCCCCGTTCCGACATCCCTGTTTGGGCCCCAAAAACAAATGTTCTTTCAAAAACATAGTAGGCCTTCGGCATTGTATCATGGGTACATGTTTTTGACAACGCCTAACATCGGGAGTCCACGCACCACACCTTACTACACTTTAGACCTGAGGTGCCCTTGAAATTAAAACTCAAACACACACTAATGTGATTGATGCGAGATGTCCAACCTTTGAAAAGTTTTGTTTGGACATTATTATCTCATGCTGAAAGAGGCCATCCGACGTTCACTGAAACCCGACTTGTGGCTAAGGCGCACAAAAATGATGAACCGACACGGTCGCATGAACGGGGAAGCACCGCAGAAATTCACAACATTCATTCAAATGCCATCAACACTAATAGCGCAACAGAAGTTGCCTTGATACTGCGGCGCAATTGCAATCTGTCACTTGCACATGGTTTCGACAACTGGTCTGATAAAGAAACACTCAAAGCTTCTTAGACATTTCCTTTTTATGTATGAAAGGTGGTACAAACGCCCCGGGTTAAAAAATAGTCGGATGCGAATCGGGTTTGGTCTCAGACAGGTAGCCCGGCTGCCACTGCTTTCAACCCTACTGGTTTAGGCAAATGTGTGGGTAACTACCAGAGGCCTAAATTTAGCAAACTGTACGACAGACGCCAGCGCGCTGGTAGCTGGTTTCAAAACCACTTACTATTGTAAAACGTTTGCCATAAACTGTTGGATTCGCTTTCTGTTCGTACTTTGATTTTTCACTACAACCTTTCTTTCTGTTCTAATACAACCAAGTGCGCAAGACCGACTTGTGCAAACAACATTTCTCCTTGATTAAATGAAAAGGATTACGCTCAACAGCCAAGCATTATTAGCAGTCCAAACATTGACATATACCACGAGTGGGCAAACTATGGCTTGTGTGATCTGCACGCGGGACTTTTCTGAAATCTTGTAACTTTCGTAAAGTTTTAATGTGTTTTATTCGTTTATTTTATTTCTGTTGTCATTTTCGCAGATCTTAATGGATTTTCAATATTATTCTTTAAAGTGTCGCATGCGATTGATGCATTTGATGAACTTCGTCCCCCGCTTACACATACATATTTTTACACGTTACTAAATGCGGCAAGACCTGTTTAATGCACGTTTTGAATAAATCGGCAGTTCCTATATTGGATTTCGGCCTGCCCTTGCTGTAGAGAGGTTTTGGAAAACATCATTTGACTAACTTGACGTGGGTAGCAAACGTTTATTAGCCAAGATGGTCGACGTGAAAAACCCTCTTGTCGTACTTGCTCGGAATCTGATCAAATCAATATCTGGTGTTCGTCGTGGATTGGAAGCGATGGTTTTAAGAACTTATGGTATGGTTACAGTCAGCACAGACAGCCGATACACGCGTTGACACGAACCACCAATCGTACTCGTAAACAATCATTCCCTGTCAAAAGTTTCAAAGCAGAGGAATATTTCACGGCGTAACAAGTTATACAAACACCTTGAAAATGGCAGGAANCTTTGCAAACATGTGAATGCCACTTGANGTACGATTTTGTCCAAGTAGGTACTCAAGATATACGGANATCGAAAAAATGAAACTTAGCAACCAAAANAACTGTTCTGTCGTGTTGTAGTGGGACACATTTTCCCACAAAATCAGCATTTCCTAGTTTGTATTTTGATAATTCACAGCAAAAGGCAATGAGAGTTGATCCATATTTAGCGCTGTCAACCTTAAACACTTTATCGTTGCTTTATACTTGGAAGTAGTTAACAACCAGGACCTACTTCAATAATGCAGCAAATGCTTGTCACTTCAGAAAGCGGAGCAAGAAAAAAATGCGAAGAACGAGTGATCTGAGCTTAAGCAGAAACAACCAAACAGGGCATATTGCGCAGAAGACTAGTGAACCTAAAACGCAGGTAAAATCCGGTCAATCTACGGACAAGCAACCCATTTAACCTTTTGATCACGAAACGGAAGCGAGGCTCAAAATGTCATTTGAATCCACTTTAGCAACATCGCTCACGCCTCGCTAATGAACCCGTTTGCACCTTTTCAAAAAACGCTGCAAGTAAATGAATACGGACCTGTAGCGGCGTAAGACAATCTCAAAGGTCGTACTTGTACGCATGACGTAAGCGAGCCGCAAAAAATCGCTACGGTTTTAAATGAGGCAACGTTTTCACTCAAGTATTCCTGGCGATGAATCACCACAAGGTTAAGGCAAAAATCGATTATTCAAACAAGTGAGATTTAGCCTTTCTTTCCGCTCAACTAGAACTCGTCTGTTGATAGCTTGTCAGATAAGCTGCAGCCTACTTAAACAGCGGTTTTCGTACAGAAGAACGCCAAGTTTCCTATGTTTCAACGTCCAACCGCATGGCGGATATCACGAACTGTATTTCCACTTCGAATAGCCACACAGAAGCCTTCAACGAAAGATCACGATGACTAACTGTCATCTTTTAGGTACTTCGTGCGTCACGTTGACAGAACGTTCGGGAACTGTCCACAACCAGGGGATAGTTAAAACTGTGCAGGCATTAACTGTGTGCATCGTTTGATTACGGTGGGCAAAACCCCTATAAAGACAAGTTAGAAAACCGCTCATGCATGAACACCATTAAGGTCAAGAGCACGAAAGCAAACGGACTTTTCCGCTGAACATAAGTTTAAACGTATGCGCTGAAAACGGTTTTTATTTGATGCACGATGGGCTGTTTTCTAAGAGCTTAAAAATATCTACTATATAGAATGGAAAGAAAAATTCACAAACGTATCGCTTTCTGATTTTTTATCAGAAAGTTCAAATTTGTCCCAGTTTAAGTAACAATGAGATTGAGATTATGAAAATGAGACAATGAGACTACAACCGTGAGATTATCGCAATGACATCAATGAAAATACTTTTCCACAACAAACTTGTGCATCAAGCTTAGGCTGAGGGTTTACGATAAGCCGATTACTTGAAGAAAATATATTATTTTTTGGCCGTAAATGGTTGTCATTGCACATCACACATATTTTTTTCTGATTTTACCTTGCCTTAATTGCTGCCCGCCATTTGAAACCACAAGGATGCACATTCACGGGAAAGAAGTAACGTTACAGTTGCTTCACAAAAATCAATATGCCAGTAATTGCTTCACGGAATATTATTAAGTAAATAAAAGAGTTGTTCGTGTATTTCTCCGTTTTAGTATTTATTTTAGTTGTGCTAATTTACTTTTCTGACACTCTTTGAGTGTTGCGAAAGGATCGTAAACTTTTGCGATACACTGAACAGGCCAGCCATGATGATTTTGACAGTATTAGTATAGTTTTGCAAACATGCAAAATAATACTGAAATGTTGCATGGCGGCAGCAGTCGCTATCAATATTAATTAATTCTTGGTCATGTTCGTGCACGATGCTTGCGGCGCTCTGGTGTATGTGCTGCGCAAGTGGTATGTTTACTATTAATATTGCATGGCGACTGCCTGGCATTCTGCTCTAGTGAACTGTTTGAACGCGCTTTTCAACACTCGGAGCGTGGATGGTTCCGTCTGCAAGCAAAAGCAAATTAGAGGGAAAATTTAACATTCGGCGAACAGAAGCAAATCTTCATGCATTCTGC
>JGI24022J15233_10004668_pt1 | contig 14228 bp, 8 predicted proteins | sample Ectturendosymbi2_FD_15233 | JGI IMG/M metagenome (IMG submission 15233) | reverse complement strand
GGGGGGGGGGTAGGTTGAGGCGAACGGAAGTGGCTTTTCACTTACAAAAATTAAGCTGAGGTGTGGGCGCCAACGAAGTCCTCGCGTTTGTTTTTCTTTGGCTATGTGCTTGAAGTCGTGTTAACAAACTTAAGTCATTATTTCGCCATGCTTTCAAATTTCCAAACTTCCCTGAACCGCAGCAAGAAAGGCTACCCGTTGCCCTCCGTGGAAGTACAGTTGAAAACATAGACAAAGTGTTTTTCATAAAACATGTGGATTTACAGCCGTGTTGATGAAGCTAGCATGTAGTGCGCAACTTGATCGTTCAGCTGGAACTCTCCGCTCGAGACAATCTTGATGAATACCTATGAACGATGCCACGACCTTACCCTATAGAGCGCGAGAAGGAAACAAAACACATCATCTTTGTTGTGAAAGCATGGCGCGCAGTAGATATTACAGACGAACAACTACATAAAACAGAGGATAAAATCGGATACAAGTTCCTCAGCAAAACAGCATGCAAAACGATCAGACACTGGCGTCTTGAAAAATAAACCCTGGCCTAGTTAAAAATACACAAGACAGTCGCCCAAGAGCTTTCGCGGAATCCTAAGCACAACTGATCTTCAAGCGATCGAATGCGCCAAGCAAGCGCAGAAAGTAACGACGTACCATAGAAAACGAGCTTCGGAGGGTAACAAGCAAGAAATACGAAAGCGAATCCCGCAAGAACGTATACTTTACAACCGGTACAAAAACAACGAAGAAAAAAAACGAGAAAACGGCGACACCAGAACCATTCGGAAACGGAGCGAAACGAACAGCGGAATATCCGGAGCAGAAAAGTATGGAAAAGAAGTGAATTGTTCGTCTAGGCGGGAGAAAGGATCTTCTGCCAGACAAATGTAAACATGCTCCAAGGCCAGTAAGCACGCGGCAGAACCAGGACGGCAGCCTCGCGCGCATGCAACTGTTAAGTGTAGCCCAGCGGCTTGTTCGCTGGAGGTCGGTCGGGAAAAAAATAACAACGTACATCAACATGGAAACATCTCGGAGCTCTCAGTTGCTACTCACAAACTTTTCCGGTGCTTGCTGTAAGATTTCCGACGAGTCAATCAAAATGCGTCTTACCGTGACAGAATCGGCGAGAGATGCTCAGATGCCACGCGCAGTTCGGCGGGATTGATGGCCCCGATGTTATCAGGGTAAGGTCGCAGAAACGTGACATGAACAAGTTACCGGTTTCGCAGTTCTTTTCACATTCCGTCCGAGTCGGAGAGCCGCTGGTCAGAGGAAGTCTCGTTATCAGCGTAGAGCAGTTTATGTCTGTAAGTGGGAGCGTTCAGCGACGAATTGTAGACCGATTTGGTTTGGGCAGCTAAGATTGCCTGTGGAATGTGAGCAACAATACTGAATAGATTTCAAGCAAGATATAAAAGATTCCTTTAATTTCTCTAGTTTTACAATATTGGTTACCATGCAAACAGCAGAATATTAAATCGCTTTTTGCCATCTTAATATTAGAAATCACCACAACCTGAACGAAGCACGCCGAACAAGACATCTACTGAACAGTACATACAGTAAAGCGAGCGGTCTTCACGTCACCCCTCGGAATGAATCAAACTGAATCGAGAATCACAGAAAAGCATTTAAAATAAAGCATGCAAGATGATTTCAACATCGAAAGTGTTAGCACGTCAAGGCAAGCTGGAATAATATCAATAGATCGCAAACCCATGCGGCTGGCAGCACGATGTTCAGCAGCTGTCCCAAACGGATAAATCTAGCAGAGCGCGATGTCGAAAAACGGCTTGCGTTTTTTCAACGACAGCTGTGCTTCCGAGTAATGTAGTTATCGAAGCATCAAACTACACGACTGCTAGTTTAGACCACGTGGTCGGTTGCATTGATTTTGTTGGCGGCCTGGAATGTTACCAGCAGAGCTTTACATCAGCAGTAGGTTTCGCTATCTCGTAAGGCTGCTGCACCCGCGACCCTCCCGAGAGGAAATGCTGGTCTGAAAATGAATAGTTAAATGAACGACCGCAGCATGCTACGTGAAGGCACAGCGTCGCGGGTAATTCGAGAACAACGTATAAACGAATCCTCGTCAAAAGACAAAGCAACCCAATGTTCGTCTGTTGAACATCCTATCCATATAATCGGCAAGCTGGCAATAGTTTGACCATCATAGCTTGGAATGGCTAAAGGGCAAAGCCAACGAAAACGTCTTGAGCATTGCCTATTTCACCTTCTGCTCGGGCATTTGCTCCCAAATAGTCAAACCTTTCGATGAATGAATGAATGACCAGGTGCAATAACAGAAACCACCAATTACATCACGGTCCTACGCGTACAAGAACCAAAATTTATCAGGCAAAATATTAGTAATGCGCCGTGCAGCAACACCAAAAATTACATCAATAGTATGCAACAGCGAACTTAGGGACCAGGGGTTAGCAAGGTGGTCGATAAGAAGGCACACAGGGCTGATATTAGATACAGCAGTTGATAATTCTAATGGATCTACTGAAGGTTTGCATGGATTTATCTTTTTCTTGGCCAAGTTCGCCCTAAAATTTTTAATGTCAAAAAAATTTCTGCCATACTAACCAGGGATGTAGTGCAAAGAAAAAAGGTGTGGGAACGCACCCAAAAAACTAGCTATTTTGAAACAGAGTTTCACACTCATTAAAGCAAAACATGAAGAATGTGTGGGAACGCCGTTCCTACCGCACTACATCCCTGATACTAACCCGTTCATAGAATGAACTACCGGCACATAATCCAATGGAAAGTTCAAACTTAGAATGCCAAACCGGGTTATTTCCATCAGGTCAGGTGTGGTGACCACGTGGTTGTTACATACGCAAGCTCGTGCTCGATATTTGGATTTCCGGTGAAAATCAACCAACGTTATGGTTAGTGTAAGTTTTTTGTTTCGCGGGTGATATAGGGCTGTAATTGTGGCAATAAAAGGCTGTTATTCACTCAGGGCATGCTTCTACGACCTCGTTATCAGCATGGAGCAGAAGTTCTTCAGGCCCAGTGTATTTTTTACGAGCGATTTGTATCATGTTGACGACACAAGATGGCAGTCGGTCCGACTCAGGTGCTATATTTACTTTCTGCGATTAACAGTTCTGAACCATAGTCTGTTCCAACCGATCTTAGGACACTCCGCCACAAACAAGAGAACATGAGGAAAAACTATTGCACGTCAAGCTTCACAGAAGCAGGTTAAAACCTAAAGCTAAACGCTCATAAACAAAACATAGTCTCAAGCCATTCCACATCGCCGATCACTGCTTAGAGCAGGGTTTCTTAACCTGGGGTGCTAGCACCCCCAGGGGGTGCTGGGAAGGTCACGTATGTGGCGGTAAAAGCAATACGTTTGTCTTTGCTGGACTGCTTAGGCGTTACGAAAAGGGGTGCTGAGGTAGAAAAAGTTTAAGAAACGCTGGCTTAGAGAGAGCATTATCAAAATAAGGACTTAGCGCCCTGTGTAAAGTAAAGCGAACTGAATACCTGTAGATTACCACAATCTTTCGGGAGCTTCTAAGTTACTTCACGAAAATATTAAATTCAGCATTGACGATTAAGCACTAACGTAGATGACAGTTTGCAATCGCTTCAACGATCGCTTCGCAGATCAAAAGGGAAAAAATAATTGTGAAGGAGCATGAGGAACATTACGGAATGTTTTGTACGTGCATATGCCCTTCGCAAAGAAACGATTATATCAGCCGATAACAAATTATATTGTTGACAATTACCCAGTATCCTACGAGCAATGTGGGTAAGGCTGTCGCTTCACATAGCCAATATACATGCTAGTAATGCCTTTTAAGACCTGTAAATCGTATTCCACACAATAACAAAAATAATCAATAACAGTCAAGATTAGATACAACACCACGAACACGGAGTGATTTCGTACAACTGACGCAAAATGCTGTCAAAAGATTGAAGTCATCTAACAAATAATACAGTGGGACGCCACGAGGACAGACCGAGCAAAAAAGGAAACCCGATAAATAATATACCAACATTATCGGGATTGCGATTGGTCGAATGGTAACGACGCATTCAACGTATCATCGAACCAGCAACAGTCGCACGTCGCTTCAACGGGGCCTGCGTGGTGCATGAACACAGAGATTTTTAGGCGTTGACCGTAAACTGGTGGGAATTGCAACGCGTGAAATGGATATCTTGATTCCAAAAACAAGCGGGGTGTGAACACCGGTTGTTAGCGGAACGTGCGAATGAATCCCTATCGGATTAAGAACAGTTGTCGTTTAAAAACGGGACGCTATTGCGTTATAAACTCCTCAGATAACCAACTGTGTGGTGATATTTTGAACTATTCAAAGGAAAAGGCACTTCAAAACCCACGAGTTCAGCAGGTTTGGCATTTCCAACACATGACAAGTATCTGTGCACTAGCGTAACATGGGGACAGGCTCACTGGTAAAAATCCGTACATTTGTTAACTGAACTATGTTCGTCATTCAACACACATAAATGCTCGCAGTCACCGCACGTAGTGGAGGTAACGATAAGCAAAACACTTCGCGAAAATGGCAAAAAAATCATGCGACAAAGCATGTTTTGGTGTTGGTTAACATTAAAGCCTATAGATGAATGTTTTTAATATCGATCTGACCACTTAGTCGCCTTAAAACAGGATGCGACCATGTCGGTAGTTCGCAAAGAACGTTATTTTTGAAGAATGCCAACCCTGTAAAATTTGGAACAAAAAATTTGCATGCACATAAGCTGTGCACGAACCATTCTCCCCAGCTACAAAAAAAAAAAATCGAGCAAGTGTTGCAAAAACCGGAAAACTTTTATAATTTTTAAGGATTTTAACTTTTGATGACCGATTATGGATTTCTTTTGTTTATCATTCAATGATACTGAAAAAAGTGGGTAGAAATATTTTTTTTGTAAGTGGGCAAAGGCCACACAAAACAAAAAATGAAGTGCCTTATGCTTAGACCTACCACACGTCCCGGTTTGGCCGGGACTGTCCCGGTGTCCCGTCCAGGTTAGCAAATGTCCCGGAATTTCACTTCAGTGAAACTTTCAAAATGAACTCCAGCCTGATAATGCATTCCTATGAATTCCGCTTGATGGTCATTTGTAAAATTGGGGGCTTATTGTTGCGTCATTTTTCCATTGTATTCAATGGAACTACAGCAACTACTGCAGTTAGAAGCCATTTTGTATGCTTTGAGAAGGCAGGATAACTGTCAGTTGGTTTTGAGTCATTCTATGCTGAACGTAAGCTAGAACTTGACTTAATGCAGAGAAAAATTTGCCAAACTCAGGCCTTCGGCCGCTCGTCAGGTTATTTCTTTCATGGTTTTGAATTTGTCCCGGTTTAAGCCTAAGAAATTATGGTAAGTCTACTTATGCTTCCCTTTGGATTTAACAGCGGTTATGTAACGTGCTCCCTCAGTGTTATACGTGTTCACCCTACGGTAAATTCTGACCAAGAGCCCGATTTGAACACTTTATTGACAAAAAGTCAAAATTTTTATAGCTGCATGAGAAAGGTATGCCAGTGTCAGCCGAAAAGATTTGAAAATTACAAATATTTTTTTAAATGATGAGGTAGATAATAACTGACGCAAATGTGGACTCGAATTTGTGCCATTCAAGCAGTCGTCACAGATTTTGCTTCGGAAAATAAGCAAGCTTTTCTCAGAAGGAAAAAAAAACACTATACTCACTTTCTACTTCTTTGGCATGTAATACTAGTGGTCTGCGGGGGCCCACCTCGGCTTTGCTCTGCGTCGGGATGCCATGCGGCTACTTTCGCATTGAATGCTGCACTAGTGATAGACCACAGGCAGCAACGCGCGTGAAGCTTCTCCTTGCACCCATCTACTAATGCCAAGCACGAGGCTGGACAGGCCGCAGGTACCGTTTATCAAGTCTTCGGTGTGACCCGACCGGGATTCGAACCCTACCCACCAGCTTCAGTGGCACGTGCTTTGTCTCACTGTTACCACGTAGCCGCTTTTTTCAGTTAAATAATTAGCAACACTTCTTGGTAAAAAATCCAGTTTCATTGCAATGCCAACTTCATCTATTTTCGTGAATTAACGTTTATATATTTGGGAATTCAAATATAAATTTAAGTAATCCACAGAGCTTCCTTTAAAATTCTGAATTTTGCTAATCGGAAATACAATTTGATGGCTTTATTACACGAAGATATAGACAAATTCATTTTTATTACTTAAAGCCAATCCACATTCCGATATTTTGCAGAAAATACATCTTATGTTTTTCGCTATGCTTGGAATATTTTGTTTGGGGTTGCTGCTGAATATATATAAAAACATTGGAACATGCTACCTAATTGCTTGCGTCGATGCAATGATGTATTTATAAATGCCACAAATTACAGACTATTCACAAAAGATTTGCTTAAAAATCACCGTGGGCTCAAAGAGCCCAACTCCTAAGTAAATAACGCACTCCACCTATTTCGCAACAATAACATTTTTTAGAGTAACGCAGTCAAATTTGCAACAAATTCCCAACTTCTTGAACCTTGATTGCAAGCTGAGATAATCTGATGGAATAAAAACGAAGACAAACAGTTACAAAACAAGGTCTTCAGGTTAGCAAATTACCACGCTACCAAGGAGTCAACAACAGCAGTAAATCAATAATTCTAGCTTACAACACTGCACAGGCTGAGTGGATAGTGCCTGGATGGCTAACGATTTGCCTGCCTGAACAGAACGGCATCCGCGACCACCAGCAGTTTGTCGAAGTGACCACTGACCAGCGCAACTGCACGCCAGCATCATTTCCTTCTGGCCGACCCACTTTTAGGTCTCAACGCTGTTAGGGTGGTTGACGTAGTTAGTCTGTCAGTACTGGTGCTGAGCTCGGCAAAGAAGTGTTTCGGCAAGATATGCTTTTCTTGCAACTGTCCGGTAGCACTTGCTTGAGGTTTCTTAACTCTCAGATAATCGTAACTTGTCATCGACTATCCACAAGACATTCATTGGTACATTGTCCTGTCCGCAACCTCGCGTCTATCTGCGCGGAACAGTGGTATTCTGCTCTTTGTTCTTTCCTTTGCACAACTCACATTTAGGCATTGGAAGCAGTAAGGCCAAACGAGCCTCATTTGCTTTTTCAACCTTCCACGTGTGGCAGCCCACACACTTCGCTTTCGTAGTCTGAAGCTCATCGCATACTGAGTCTTTTTTTAAAGTTCAATTAAGTTCATTGTCATCCGTTAGCCTTACCACATGTCAAAGCAATTGCGGCAAATTTTCCAAATAAGCAGATCTAATTATCTAATTAACGTTGTGCGACCACAAAATCTGTCGAATCGTCATATTTACATGGATGAAGGCAATTCTTATTTGCGCGTGCAAGTTCAACAGACCTTGACTGGTATGATTTTTTCACAGGCAAACTAAATTCATACCGGTTCAACAAGACGTACAGACATGGATTTGCCACAGCATACGAGCTGAGCGCCTTTGGGAAAAGCCATCGAAATGGGACGAATAGTTGAATACCTCTTTAAAACTTTTTAATACTGCGCACCAAAATTCCTCCAACAGTTTCATCGCCCAATTTTTCAAAACTTTTAAGTACGAAGCACACCGCTGCGCGATGTTACGTTTCGCGGCAAAATGTTCCCAATTATGTTAGCGTTGCATTGCAGGCAAGCCACTAACACGGGGCTGCGTACATTGATTTTGGCAAAAAGTGCCGGATTTTTTACCAGAGCACAAGATTAGCTCTCGATACTTCAGGACAGCGGCCACACAAAAAATTTTCCGAAAACAGGTGACAGACGAAAACGGTTTCTCAAATTCCTCCGACGGTCTCTCAAAATATAGTGACCTGAGGTCACATCAACGGAGAACGGTCTCTTAAAATTTCCTTGCGGTCACCAAAGTGAAACCTTAAAAAAAACCCTGACTGTCTGCAAAAGGGGTGTGCGAGATGTAAATTCACAGGTTACTGACAAGAAAGACTCACATCCCTGATCAGTTCCACAAAATCTAACATGAGCAAGTCAGGGATAAGCTCATGTCAATTCCGTTTCCAAAAACCTTAGGATAAATGCAACTGATAAACATGAATGAGACGTCTAAAGCCGACTTCGATTGCTGACCATTTCAAAACTGAGGTTTTACTGGGCATGTCACTTTTTTAGTAAAACAGTTTACACACACAAAAAAAAAAAGATTTGAAGATGTCAGTGAACGCGCATTTCCAAACCTGCATAACCAGGAAAAACACGGTAAATTTAGCGAGTCGAAACAGAGACTCTGCTCTGTGAAAGACGTACCGGTAGACGAAAGAGGAAATTCTGTCTGATAGGTAAATATAGGTCGGCTTGCCACGCCAGCGCAACGAAATATGAACTAAAAACAACCGTTTTTTTCGTTTCTGATAAACACGTATAATATCTACTTGTACTAAATTGTAATTGTGACTTGATCTTTCCAGGGACAAAAAACGTTGACTTCCACTGCAAAATCATTTACAATGCTCCTGCCTTGCTGGCTATTCCTGTTGGCATTTTGAATTTCAGGTAATTTGTACACGGCATGGCCAAAAGACGTTGAAGGTACTCCCCGGTAGCTTGAAACTGACAGTTCAAGCCCATGAAATGCGAACATAGCAGAGGTGCATCACAATTTCTGATCTACACCAGTTACGCTTGCATTCCACTGGCACAAAACCAAAGTTTAGACACAGCACGCTAAATGTCCTAAATGTCTGCAATCAGCGGGAATCGGCAGGTAGCAAAAAAAAAACAAAAAAATGTTTTCCTAAATTTCTATCACTCGTAACAAGTCAGTTCTGATTGTAAACTGTTAAAGCCAGGAGGAAAATATAAAGAAGTTACAGGAAATCGAAGCCAAAACATACCAACACCACTTCGTCGAGGGCAACGGGCAATGCATGGGGATCTATGGCATGGTTTATGATCGTATGTCGACGTAAAAATTAACAAACATATGGAAGGCTATTGGTATCATCAATTTAAAAAGAATGTGGTTGCATCCATGTATTAGGACTTGGTTGCATTTAAGGAAAAAAGAATACAGAGCAGCTCTAAAGTGGTGGCGTCAGACATTGCGTGTAGATTTTACACAGGTATTGTTGAGCGCATTCGCGCTACATCGTTTATCAACACCGCAGCAATGATATCTTAAAATTCGCTTCGAGTCAACACAATCAAAATCCCAGCAGCAAGTTTTCACCATCAAGACAAAGAGCTCGTCGCTTTTTCGAAGCCAAAAAATAAACGAACAGTTATTGGAAAAAATAGAACGTTTTGTTTCGAAATGAATGCACGGATGCAGCGTCGATGAGCCTGCAGATCAACGCTATTGTACAAAAAGTGCTGTCTGGTATGATGTGCGCATCACAAAAATACAAAGCGTGGCATAATTTCGCATATGCTCTTTACACTACGCGCAAATGGAAATGATGACCTAAATTTGAAACCTAATTTCATATAACCGGACGAAGCTTCCAAGTAGAAACTAATCACGTGGATGCGCGCAAGCGTGACATGAACTGAGGTACCGGGTGAGCAGGAAGAACTCCAGCGTGATTACCTTGTTGTAATTCGCGTCGCCCGCCACTGATCGCTGCATGTTGATCACCTTCGGGCCTTTCTTTATGACGCGCTTCGCTTGACACCAGGTCTTCATCAGGTCCTGCGTCCACTGCACGAACTCCGGTTCAGTCTGCACAGACGAGCGCGAATCACACTTTGTCACTGTTGTGACAGCAACGCTGCAATATCCGCTTGCGCCGCCCTGTGATTGTGACGTAACCAGACATGATAATATCCGTCGAGCGGCACCGGGAATGCATAAAGCAAGCTAGCTAACGAGGATACGAGAAACTTCACCAATCCAACTGTGCCTGCCTATCCCTCGGAGCGCGAATGCTTTTACCGTGCAGACGACAAGTTGCTAGTCGTTGTTTGAATACCTTTTCGATACGGTTTGGAGGCTCCTTCCGCTGATATCCTTCGTAGCCGTATGTATGAAAGTTGTAGTACGCCGGCATGCACACACGTCAGACGCTCAACACCGACAGTAACTCACGTCACAGCGCAGAGTGATGTCCTTGCTGCTGTCTCTCGTCGTGAGGAAAATGCAGTACTTCATCCCTTTTGCCTGACCATCCTTGATCATCGTCACCGATTCGAAGACGACCAGGCTTTTCTGGAACAAAGCGTCACTGAAAATGAGCAGAAGCGTTTCACGACGGATTTCCGCGTTTAAGGGAGTTCAAGCGAACTGGTCGTGCAGTGAATGGCGGTCCGCACACGCGTAAATGCTTTGTGGTTTTTGTCTTACAGCTGGTTGAGTGCAGTAAACCAAATGGTGTTTTGGGTCGTGAAAGTCCATCTCGACTGCACGCGAAGTTTTTCCTCAGCAGAAATTTTCGAAAAAGAAACATTGCTGGCTTTTCGTTAAGACCTTGTTTTTGCTGTACAGCTGCCCCGATGCAATCGCGTTTAAAAAAGAAAAACTACTGGTCACGTTATGACCCTCGCACTAGCGAAAAACAGAAAAACGCGCAAGGAAAGAAAATTGTAACCGGATGCTCACCGATCCCTCCTGATCCTTCCACTCCAGCCTGTTGGGGTAGAGATAAAAATATCGCTTTTGCCAGGATGAGAGCGACAAGGCTCCGCCCAACTTGTACATGATGCCATGCAGCACGCAATCATCCTCCAGGTTTTCTGCGCACCAGAACGAAGTGTACAACCAACACTGGAAATTTTGGCGCGGCGAAGTAAGTTTAAGGCCAGGAACAGCCATTCATTTGTACACCCTTAATGTTTTCGTCTCAAACCACATTTACCGGGCAACTGTGGCAGACGCGTTCCTCGAAATGATGCTGCTCGGAATTTCAGCAGGTTATTTTTCGACCGGTAATTTTTACGCAAGAACCACTGTTTTAATACGCGCTTGTGAAGGGATAGTTACGCACTGTAAACTGCACTACAGCGATAGGTCTTGAAAAGGCTATGCTTTGCGTGCATTCTCTGCGAAACAGGCTCAATCGAAAAATTAAGAAGCGCGAACATATAGGTATAAGAAACACGAAGTTGGATTACGAACGAGCAGGTGGCAGGCTGCATGACAGAAACAAGCAGAGTTACACACTGATAGACGTCAGTGTTGATACCAATGTTTTCCAGGTATCCAGCACTTTGAGGACAAAGTTGCAACGGACGTCGAATGGGGTACAGCCCAAAGGTGGAACAACCAACCTGGATCCAAAGACTTTGCTTTCAATTTTCGTTTGGTCTCAAGCTTGTCGGTTTCATGATTGATCATCGCGAACACGGTGTCTGAGAATGTAAACGTAAGTTTGGTTGTGTCCTGCAGTTCACAACCGGGTGAAAAAGGCTTTGCTTCAAATTACAGCCGACGCAACGTTGACGTTCGAAACACTAAAGCGCTGTTCATACTACTTTTTGCACAGCAAGGTGTGACAAGGCTAACTTCATTCTGCACGCATTCAACACTGCGAATTACCGATTGCTTTGTGATGCGTTTGCAAAGCCAGTAGCGTAAGTAAAACTATAGGGTTACGGCTCTCCACAGATTAAAATTATATACAACACACACCGATTGTTACGCGAAGTAGAAAAGATGGTTACATGCAGGACTGTGGAGCCGGAGGGGTTGAAATTTGGGTTCTCGTTCAACAGAAATAGTTTGTGAGGCAAGCGACTTTCACAAATAATACAATGGTGTTTAGTTTTTAATGGTCCAAATGGTTCATGAGCTGGAGCCAAAAACATTTGGAGGTTGGAGCCGGAGTCAAAAAATTTAGATGCCTGGAGCTGGAGCCCGAAGATGACCGGTTTCTTTTTTTGAAAATAAGTTCTGTTGATAACTTGGCGTTTGCATAAATGCAGTTCACTGCTTGCTCATTACTAATCTAGAACAAGATCGATTTACCAATCAAACCGGGTGACCCGCTTCATAGTTTTCCGATACAGGTCTACGTGTCTTTTATTAGCGGATCCGGGTTAATTCTCGGCTATTTAACATTAGCATATCGGTGTAAAACGTAATTTTTTTCTCATTAGAATGAACAGCACTGTGCCGAAAATTACAAGAAATTGCCCTTACAATTACAAACAAACCCCTCAATCTATGGCAGGGGTCACCTGCGGGCCTGTTCTGAAAATAGCATTACCTTGACCCGTGTCTTCACATAGATCAGGGGTTCTCAACCGGGGGTAAATTTTATGTATCCTGGGGGTAAATTTAGTGATGCTATTGTACATTTTTCTACAGAGTTGGTGAGAAAACAAAAAACAGGTGGTAAATTTTACGTTAGGAAACTGGCAAGGGGTAAACGGAAGAAAAAAGGTTGAGAACCCCTGGCATAGATGAATGACAATATGTACTTTTAATTAAAGACAAATTGAAAAAAATTCTATTTCAGTGTGTATCAAACTGGTAGTTTCGCATTACTCGGTACCTAAGAAGTAGTTCTCAATTTCAAAAAGGTCGGTGACTCCTCTAGGGAGTATTCAATTCGTGTGCAAGTACATGCTACATGCCCTGAACTGCAAGTAAACGGCATGTGAGTCATAAAGCCCACCTTCTGAAATCAAAACAAAAGAGTGCGAATCACCAAAACATGGACCACAGTGAAACTGGAGTCGAATATGAAATATGACACGATTAAAACAACGTAAGGGAAAAAAGAGATTAACAGAAACTTCGATAAATCTATGAACTGAAAATCTGTTACCATGACTAGGCAAGAGACGTTTGTTTTCGACGCTCAAGTGGTTCCACAGTGAGATTCAGCGCTGAGCAGCCGTTTCGATGCCAACGCGGTCTGTACCGCGGGTTAGTAACGAAGTTGCCCGGCGATTTACAGCCAACGCATGACGTCACTGTTTCGCGAACAACTTCCTACCTTCATTAATTTTCAACAACCGGCGTTCCTTCAAAATCGCGTGGGCGAGGGTAAGGTAAAAATTTGAACTCAACACAATATACTTACTGGCTTTCCGGCAAGTTTGCGCTGGTATTTGTTCTAGTGCAGAATAGCAGAAAATTTTCAACACAAAAGGCAACGTCCGTAAGATGCTTACCGCAGATCTCTTTTTGCCATCGCGTTGAAACAACAAGGTCGAAATGTTTGTATTGTTCCTGATCAGTATCGTTAAGCTTGATCCCTTTCGTTTCCTCGTCGTCGAAATTGCCAATGTCAAAAGCGTCCGCTGCGTTCACCTCCCCGCGGGGAGGAATAGAGGTGGGAAGTACTGGAAGACAATAAAACTGAGTTAAACTTCCGAAACCATAACAATCTTGTTTTTTCAGACAAGAAACGAGTTTCCAGAAGTGCATCTGCATCAGTCCCGAAACTAGATCTAAAATTACCTTTTGTCTGTAAACTTGATCCCAGTCAACGTCTTTGAAGAACGGTGCTTCCTTTAACTCTTCGCCCCTGTTAAAAACGTTTTTGTGTATACTCAACGATTGCCAACAATAAAGACGAAGAAACAGTTTCTATTTATAAAGAAATAGAGCACCGTGTGAAAACAATGCACAGCCACGCATGACTTCACACTGCAATCTTGACGGAATAAAACAGTTCGAAGCGGCGCGTGACCGGATCAGCAACAAAAACGTAAACGTTTTCACAAGAGACTTAACTAAAAAGCGATATTCATAACGTTAAAACCATATAATTGCACTGAAAATATGTCGTAGCTCAATTGGAAGACCGTGTGAACTTACAAAATGTCGTAAAATTACCAAGCAGGTATAATCTTTTCAGCAACATGCACAATTGAACAGGCTTTCCTACAAAAGACTTCAGGGGCGTCCCGCTGGCATTACGAAAAAACATCGATTTATCACAATAGGCCAATTACCTGAGACAAAGCACAGCAATCCGAGGTTACACGGAAACAAACAACACGTCGTTTCGGACTAGGATCACACAGCAAAACACACGCGAAGGTCATTTCACTGATACGCACAACGCGTTCAGTAGCTTGAAGCTGACAGTGCCAACGTAACTAGTTTCTGCGCAGTTTTTGGGATTAGTGAAGCTGAACTAACCAATTACGCGGACATGACGGGGTGGCGCTATGTATGAGAGGAATGCTGACAAGTTGCTTGTTTGACTATCCACAAGTGGAAAAAATAACAATCAATTAACAATCCTCTCGTAGA
>JGI24022J15233_10004664_pt1 | contig 14230 bp, 4 predicted proteins | sample Ectturendosymbi2_FD_15233 | JGI IMG/M metagenome (IMG submission 15233) | reverse complement strand
GTTTAAATACTTACGTGCGCAGTGGCATAGCCAGCCTAAAATTTTGTATGGGTCAAAATGTCTGATTTTAGGTGAGCAACAGTATTTTGTTTGAGATGCTGCCTCTTAAAGCACAAAATGATTAGATATTCTAAAAAATTTGGAAAGGTCATGTCCCCCTGCCCCCCTGGCTACGCCTATGTACGTGTGGTTTATATAACGTATATGTAATGTAAATACTTCATGTAAACACTTACGTATTTATATAACATTGGGACCATATTTTTTTTATATAAAAACGTGTTTATTAGAAGTTTGATTTATAGTAAAATAAACGCATTCGGACTGTCCAAATTCAGCGAAATAAGCTTTGCATTTAATATTTTCGTCCCTATCCCTGTGCAAGAAATGGTTTAATTAAAGATTATCCAAAAAAATCACCCCAATGATTGTTTCTGTGTCGGGAACCATCGATCAAAAAACGTATCTGAAAAAATTTAAGGGGGCTTCAGCCCCCTTAGCCCCCCTGGATCCGCGTATGGTATTCGTGATACGCATCTGTATACACTGCAATGTGTCGACTAATGTATTGCGTATCATATAGAAACAGTTCCATTTCAGTTCTATTTAACGACACGACAATACAAGTGTTTGGTACGGAAACATCAAAGTTTCGCGAGAACAAGTCTTTAAAACTGCCGAGATGTCCGACCAACACGCTGCAATACTAAGAATGCCGTATGCACAGGGCTACCATACCGTCCTTATTTGCAAGATTTGTTCTTATTATGAAAGCGGCTGTCGTAGAAAAGTGCATTGCCCTTACTTCTGAGAAATGTAGCCTGCTTGTTTTCGACTCGTGTGCTTATTTTATCTCATTTTCAGAAATAATGTCAGAAAGCAACTTGAAGCAAAAAAAGATTTAGAATTTTGTTCCTACTTTAATGGCCAAAAGTGTAGGACCACTACGTAAAGCGTGAATTTTTTCTGTTTTCATGTTGACAGGTTGTATGAGGCTGACGTATTCATCTGCTAGTTTGTTACAGTCACATTCATTTGCTCAGAAAAGGTGTGAATGCAGTCTCGTACATGATGAAACTAGATATGGTGCTAAATGACTTGACACTTATGTTGACGTTTAAATAAAAAAATATGCCGATGAATGTCGTTTTCTTCTGGTTGTCCTTATTTTTGAGTCCCAATCGATATTAGTCCTGACTACATGCATATGACACTCAGGCTGGATGCTGCGTACGGCTGGGCATTTTTCCCTAAAACCTGCACATGCTTTTGGCGTTGCTTGAAAGCTCGTAGATACGACATGCATCAGTCAGATTTACCTGAAAAAGCGATTAGCTAGAGTGGTTACGGTACATGAACGTAGAATTGAAACAATCATCTGTCTCAAAACCCGGTCCTATGTCGTTATTTTTACCATGCGACTTGTTTATTGGCCGAAGGTACAGAGACGTTTCAACGTACTTATCGCTGGTGTTATACACAATGTGCTTCCAATATTTTTGAAAAAACAGAGGTTTTAAAATCAATATCTGCTTTTGGAACAGAATTTTATGAAGTTTCGCTACTTCGACGAAGCAGCGTTGTTGCAACTTTCTGTGTCTGCGAGGCTTCTTTGTAGATTCTACATACAGAATAAAAGATATTTTTTTTCTCGACGTAGAGGCGAAATTTGGATGCTTATGGGTATAGCCGTGTTGTGCTGAAGCCATTTCTAGCGATCAAAAGTACTGTGACGTCATGCGCGTGCAACGTTTTTGAAGCAGAGTTTTAAGTCGGGCCGGGATTTTCGGGTCGGGTCGGTTTCGGGCTTAAGTTTGTGTAAAGGTTTCGGGCCGATTTCGGGCCTGCATACAAAACGTTTTTATAGCATTGAGAGTAACGATTTTTTTCTTTCGTGACGTACATTTGTTGTGCTCACCAAGGTGACTGCGAGTGAAGTGATTTGTGATTTAGCTTCAGCTAATTCTACTTGCAAACACAGCTGCGTTCTTTTGTTCTTCGCTCGGATTAGTCTCACACGATTTTTGAGAAGGCGACGGGGTGAGGAAATTAGCAGGCATTACTTCCAAAAGATCAATCACTTACGCGATTCTTGGTTTGTAAACGATGTCCTACAAACCGGCTTTTCATGCCTGTAGCGCCATCGTGGATACTTTCATGATAGCTTATTTTTTTCTTGAGATATATTACATTCCGTTGACTAACAACCTAAGTTTGTGCTTGTTTAAGCCAAGGTTTTGGTCAAGGTGGTTGCTATCTGGGATATGATAAAACCGTGTACCTGCAGCTATTTACACATACACTATGTTTTTGATACTCCGCAGTTACGCATATCTTGACTCATTCAGTAAATTTGGCTTTCCGGCCTAAATCGGGCTTCAAAAATAAATGTCGGTCTTGAGCCGGGTTCGGGCTCGTGATTTCGAGCTGCGGCCGAGTTTGCGCTTCAAAATGAGGCCCGTTTACAACTCTGTTTTGAGGTGCATAACGAACATCACACACACAAAAGAAAATATAACGATGTTGTTGTTCTACTAGATTACGAGGTAACCTAATACCTGAGATTGTGACAGAAGCTGTTAGCACTGAGCGCTTACGCTGTGACTTCAATNAACAATAGGCCATTTGCTGAACTCAGAACTGAATGTTCAAAGATGAAGCCTAGGTGTCAGCCAGGCTTTTGGCACTGACAGCCAGCGAACTCATTCGCTTCTCGATGCATCCGACCTACTACTGCAGTTAAGTTCTTGCGATGTTGCCAAGACTAAAGAACAAATTTCGGAGTGACATTTGACGGCGACCTTTGAGTAGTGCAGGCCCTGATTTCCTACCAACCCAATCTTATGAAAATTCTATCGTGTCCTTGATTTTTAAAGCAACTGCTATGTAAGACGGTAAGCCCTGGTGTAACTGTGTGAAATGTATTTGAACTGTAGTAAAATTTTTATGTTGGAGACCAACATAATTAACCTGAACTCAGTAAATAAAGTTTGTTAATTTATCAGTAATTTTTCAACAAGAAACTTCATTAATAAAATTAATAGAGGAACTACAAAAACACTGTCTATCGAAAGGAATCTTTACTCAGCAATGAAACTATAATGTGTTGGCCTTCTAATCGGTTGACATTACATAGCATTGGAAAGATGGCAGTGTATTATGGATGTTTTGGAATATAATGTAAGTACATTAGAACACACATGGCAGATATAGCTGCTCAGTTCTGTTGCTACAGTAATGAGTCAAAAGAATGAAGACGGTAGTCTGACCTACAACAAACACTGCGTTCAACACCCATCTCATCACAAGGTACTTGGGAATGCGTCAAACGCCACTAAGTGTTTTCAAGAGATTAGACACTTGTTCAGTGGCAAATGGGCTACAGATAGTTGCTGTAACTACGGAAAGCAACGTCGCAGTTCACTAATAGTTGATAACAAACAGACGGCAAGCGAAAATTTGAATCGGATTTATCCTTGGAATTCTTGTCATCAGCCTGTCAGTCCAGGCAAACACAGCTTTCGGGATACGTAGATGTGATGCGGCTCGAAGATACTGAGCTGTTTCGACGAATTTGTGAAATATAGCCTATTAGGAAGAATGCACAACTTACTTGTGGCTGTGTGGTGTCCTGGTGAATATCATAAGTGTGCAAACTTACAGATATTTACTTCTAAGCAGTGTTCGNCGCGCAGGGCGCCATGTAAAACTTTAATAAGAGGAAGCATGTTCAAAATAGAAAAAGGTAAGAGACAAAGTGAAGTAAGAAAGGGGAAGGCTTCAATACGTTAAGTGTATCAGATTTGTACAGGTTTTGTCGTAGTCCTTCCTGAGCAAGAACCTCGTATTCCAGTTTGAGAAAATTTTCTTATGTTGTCGATTGTTTCTCTGTCCACGCTGGATTAAAATTAGAGATTGAATTTCGTGATCGTGTAGGCAACAGATTAAGCATAAGACAAACTAGTACTAGGTCCATTTTAGGTTTTGATTTTCACGTATTTTGGGACATAGTGGCAACTTTCCTTCTTTTTTGAGATATTCCTTNTTGAGCAAAGGAACATGTTACAATTAAGATGCTTGNTTACATAACCAAGCATCTTTCAAACCGGTACGAAGGTTCATTGTTGTTCCCTCTACGAACCTTAGTGATATTGACGATATTTAGCAACTGGGTAGCACCAGNAGCCGCTGGCATTTGACATTTTGNAAATCGTAATTAATAGCATCTGCCAACATTTGACAAACTATGAAATATTCCATCCTGAATTTGGCTACACCAGATGCTACCCCCGGGGAAAGATATCAAACATTGCCCTTCCCAGTTACGCCACTGAAAACTTTGTTTCCGGCGATGATTAAACGCCATCGCTCGTATTTTAAAAATTGGAGCAGAAGTAGCTCTGCAGGCTAACAGTTTTTAAACGCCCTTTCCTATATAGACCCTGACATACAGCCGGTCTCAGGCTGAAGTTGGACGCCAAGTTTTCAGCTACACTTCATTTAGAATACAAAATAACGTTATTGAAGTCAAATGTTAAAAAATGAGCTTTCGCAATTTTATTGGGATTACAGAAGTCGACCTATCAGACAAAACTTGTGGTTTGAAACCAGGGTTAATGAAGGCGGTTAAACATTTACGAACGAGTCTGAAGCTGCAAAGTGACACAGATTTCCATTGCAACCTGCTTTGTGCAAATTTTACTTTTGTCTCGTTTCGACTTTAGCTATCATAACAAATTCTCAACTAGTTAAAATACTGTATGTTGGTTTGCGAATTTTCAAGAATCGCTGCACCTGTGTATAACTAACCCGTTTTGGAATACGTCAGTGACATTCTTTTCGTAGAATATCAACCTCAGCATCTGAACGTGACATCACAAAGAGATTCAGCTTTGACATTTAACTCTACTATCTCAAGAAGTTAAGAACCGCAATCTAGAGAGTGGTAGAAAAGTCAAAACTCAATTCAGAATTAAGATTTATATTTGTACCACACGCAACAAGGCAACAATTATTAATGGTCCAGCGGTCCATAAAAGTAAGCCTGTACGGTTGCCTGCAAACACCAGCATGCGAGTTTGAGATCCTCGCTAATGTGTAAGATCTGCCACATTCATGAATCTTCTGTATGAACATTTTAATCATTTCGAAAGCCACTGTAAGTATGTGCTGCTTCTCGTTTAAGTACAAAATGTCATGGTCTTTCCATGAAACTTAAGCCGGTAAATGTTTCTTCACTTTGGCATCAAAGGCGGAAGGAAATGCCCTTGAAATACTCGTGACCGGCACAATACAAAGGCACAGGTTGAGACTTGCTCAGGCTTTGAATCGCATGATTCTACGTCTCATGAGTCAAGCAGTTATTCAAATTGGTACAGAGAAAGTATTCGGGAGTTACCCACGCGCTTCGGAAAAAAATTGTTTGATTGTCAAGATTCCTCGCACTCTCGCTCGCTGCTAAGTTGACATCGATGACCATCGTATTCATTTTTGAGTATCTGCTATGGTAACGTTTCAACTTCGTTGACCCTTGCTTTTTATAACAAATAAAACCTTTACGAAAACGCGGTTGAGCTTTTTATTCTAATGTTTGGAAATAGAGCATCCGGGTTTGCCCATTCATGGCTTTTGTGTAATGCTACAACTTTTCACATCCGGTTCCTAGGTTATTTTTTATGTTCTGCATACAGTGAAACACCTGAAAGAAAAAAGTTAACCATTTCTCCATTGACACGTTCTACTTAAAATTGCAACTGGACTGGAATACAAATAAAACTAAGGTTTTGGTTGAGCTTGTAGGCAACACTCTCTAACTATGAGATAGCAAAAGAGCAGTGGTTCTCCAACTAAACTAGATCTGCCGCTTTGAAATACTGCTCCATCCATTCTTTCACCATCGTTTCAAATGTCGCTTTCCCTTTGGCAGTGAGATTCAATTGTTCCGGCTGCGCTCAATGGATTGCGGAAATGACATGGGTATGTTTTGTTCTCTTGCAAACTTTCATGCATTCAACAAAAGTTAGTCTGAACCTACTAAGCAGTAGCAAAAGTCTGCGCAAACAAAACAAAGGCATGTTCAAGAGTTAGTGCCAAGTTAAGTCGTTAAAGAAAACAGGTTTTAGGAAAATGTCCCAAATATTGGGAGATAAGTCAGTTGTTAAAGCCATTCGAAAGTGTAGATATTACAGAGTGATGAATCTTAGTTTCAAAAATGGAATTGGGCTTTATGCTTGCAGCATCAGGAAATGTATTGTTTTTCCGAACGGGAATAACTACATTTGTGGCTTTAGCTATAAACTATTCATCGTGCAAGGTGTACATTTTTTAAAGAAACTTTTGAATGAGCCGTGTTTTACATATTTGACAAAACAACAGATTTTCTTGTTGTGCTTCAATAAAAAACATCATAGCACTCGCAGTGTTCTTAGGAGTTTTTAGAAACCGAAACGGCCTCTTCAAATTTTTCAGCGGTTTCTCAAAATTCAGTAGAACCTCGCTGCATAACTACCACCAAAGACCAAAGTACACTAAACCTCGCTTTACGACAATCTCGGCAGTTACATAAAGTGTGTTGCGGTCACTTAAAATGCCTTCGCAGTCACCGCAGTCAATGCCTTTGCTTTAAAACCTTAAACAAAACCCTCAAAAAGTCGTATTGATTGCGTTGGTACATCATCAAGGACGAAAATTCTGGAGAGCTTCTTTGCATCTGTGTTAAAATATGCGATATCTGCTCAGCAGCTTTTCGTTTTTTTATTAGTTTTTTTAGCTACGTTTTAGAACATAACCTTCCAAAGTACCTTTTCGACCGAATAGTGAATTTGTAAGAAAGAATTGCTAAGATTCTTAGTTACCATAAAAGTGTTACAAATCATAACTAGTGGCGAAAAACAGTAATCTGTTCAGCCTATTATATTATCATAAGTTGCTCACTATACGTGACAATCATTTTATGTGATCCCACCAGCAGGGTATCCATGCCAGACAGAGCTCATGTGCAAGATGGATAATGTTTCAGTTATAGTACATGGACCAGGATTACTTGCATGAAACATTTTAAAGAAAACATTGGCAAGTCTTCAGCTTTTACGGGTGAAAAACACCTGTTGCCATTTCTAGAGAACAAACAGCATCCTCGTGCACAGGGACGGATTTAGGGAGCGCGGGGCCCTAGGCCATCTTAGTTTTTGGGGCCCCACACAGGTATGACCTATTTGTCCGTTTGTCTGAAAAGCGTGAAAACATGCCCCTCTTATGTGTAGCAGTGCCCCCTCTAAAATCTACATTTTGTGGTGCCGACTTTGGTTCTACGATTGCTTTAGATCAGACGTTGTAAAGTTGTAAACAGGATTACGTCACAATCTGCAACTTGCAATGACAAGATTCCATTACTATTTATAGAGACTTTATCATTTTAGTTATGTAACGCGACAGATTTAAACAAAGCAACGATGTACCGGATAAAGAATGTTTCAGAAAAATGTGTCACCGAACGTCACAAGAGAGGTCTATGACGTCGTAGTGAAAACTACAAATATTTAAGTTTAACTGGCGAATACTTAATATATCGTGACACGTGGGTTATGCAATATCACGGCAAACCTACCTAGTGAAGGCCTCTGCTCGTGGCCCCCAGAGAACCGCTTCCGTGGCCCCCAGGCAATGCGATCTTTTTTGGAATTAATTCAGAAGTTATATTTCGTTAAATTTCAGTGATTTCTAGCGTTTTGTGTAGATTTATTTTTCGAATAAATACATTTTCATGCGGGACCTTGTTGCCGCCCTCGAAAATATCGTCTGGTTGTCGATGTGATCAGCACTGACAAAAAGCTCGCAACAAACCAAGGCCGCCAGACACTGCAGAACTCCGATGAAAAGCAGTATTGTAATTGTTACATTGCGTAGCAAACAATATTATCGTGTTGTTACTGTACTGATAAGAGTCTAAACGTTTGCATTTTCGCTCGTTTCAAACTAAATTGTGAAGTTGTGCCTCTGCGCAGTTTCACAAATGTTAAGTTAAGAATGAGTCGTCATAGGAAGGTGTTGCACGAGGCTCCAAAAAGCGCGGGGCCGTAGGCCATGGCCTATTTGGTCTATGCGTAAATCCGTCACTGGTCGTGCAGGCTGTTTAAATAGACTATATGCGCAATATAAAAAAAAGCAACAAAAAAGTACTAAATGATTATAAAAGAAGTAATGAAAGACGTTCCATTTTGCAACAAGCTTGATGTTTTGTGAAGCAAGAAAAATTCGCTTTTAAAGCAGTTTCCGCATTTTGTACATTATTTCCTACAAACTTGCAGCTGCTCACAAACCTCTCTGTTGTTAATTAATTTTTCAACAATTCTGTGATTTGGTATCATCAGTGCTACACTTGAAAAGTAAATTGATCTGTAGTTTTTGCTGGCTGATTTTTCTTGAAACAGTTTTGGCTAAGCTGAAAAATGGAACAATATTTCATAAAAGTTATTCAGCCAAAGACGTTCTTAAAAAAATTCGCTGAACCTCCTCCGAAAAACAGAAACAAAAAAACAGGGAACAAGTTCGTTTGGAGCCGATTCGTCCAACCTGTTGCGGTATACATTGCTGCGACGAATTTTCTTTTTCCTTTCTTTGGTTATGCATCAGACGCCACCCGCATCAAATGTTTTCGAAATACGTTTTAACTCTCTTGTCTTCAACAAACGTGTATTAATAGTACGTTGAGCGTGATTTCACGAAAAGATGAGGCCAGCAAATCCAACCAAGAAACCCGACTAAAACTGAAAAAGTTTCAAATGGGTGCCAACAGGGGTGTAGTGGAGCTGGAACGCGTGGGAATGGCGTTCCCACACCATTTTGCAGTTTTGCTTGAAAATGAGTTTGAAGCTGTTTCAAAATGGCTAGTTTTTTGGGTGCGTTCCCACACCTTTTTTGTTAACACTACATCCCTGGGTGCTAATAACAGCACCGTATCGGCAAATTAATAAATCAATTGATCATTTCATGGAACCTAGTTTTCAACCTTGTTTTACCCAAAGAAACGCACGACTTGTTTTTGCATTGCATTACGGCATGTACCTAATCATTATGTGTCTTTGTCATGTGACTGTGCTATATAGGATTCAAGCCCCTCGTGCTTGTCAGACTGAGACGGCTTAATCTCAAAAATGGAGTAATATTTATCCGTGGAAAGAACACGGCTTAAATACGAAGATGTAAAGCACTTTCGGAAGATTTCCGTTTAAATTTTCGTGGATCAATCCCACACTCAGCGTTATTCTAGTTGATTGATCAATTTTTTCTCATTGATAAACAAAAAAGATTTCCGGCAAAACGTGGTGTAAAATAAACTCGCAATTTCCGAGCATGTAACTTGAGAAGATTTATTTTAACGAAGTTGAATCCAAAAGTGCTTTTTTGCTGTTGACAAGTTAGTGCGCAAGTCACTTTATGCGAACGTGTAAATGTGGAACAAATTTGCGCGAGTTTTGAATCCAACAAGGACGTGCAAGTTCTACAACTGAATTTAGAAAACATCGCATGATAAAATGTCGCCCAAAATATTTTTAAACCGTTAAATAAACAAAAACAACAACCAGCTAAACGTGTGAAAGAAGGACACTTGCGTTCATAAAAAACAAATTCAATTTTGCTGTTCTTTGCCCTTGATAGACGTTTCAATAGCTACGGGAACAGCACATGTTGTCACAGAAAGTATATTTAAGAGTATGAATAAATGATTATGTCAGGCGCTGTAGCCCTGTCTTAGCATGTGTAACATGCATGGAAGCATTCGATCGGGCTTGAACAAAACATCCCCTCTCATTTACGCGTTGCAAATATGTGACATTGCTGCACATGTACTTAATAAAAATAATCTAAGCGGCACATTCGCTGCTTAACAAAACTTCTTATCCGATCAACTCAAGGCTACAGCCAGCTGAACTTTTCTGGGAGGCCAAAATGATTGCAACAATGTTTTTGAAAATTTCGGGGGTTCCCCGGGTTCCCCCCCTGGTTGCAGGCTTGGATCAATTTTTTGTGATCTAAAAGTTCCGGAAAACGAAAAAATTTGCAAATCGCTTTCCCATAACGCTGAATTATAGCATGTGTGATCGCATCATCGAATGGAGATCGAAAAGACGCCTCAAAATGGAGGGTATTGAGGCCGAGAAGGGTCTGCCATCTTCCAGTAAAGTTGAAAGTCAGCTTCCAGTAAAGTTGACTTTGTCAGTATCAATAGAAAGGGTGTAAAATTGTTTTCTTGACGGTGGATTAACAGTTTGCAAACAATCAACACCGTTCTTCAAAGTCACTTGAACTTCAAGTTCCAAAACAGGTTTGGGCAAATGTGGTTTATAATTTATATGACATGTTTTGTTATTGCCATTTTGTATTTTCAGGTGTGGCAACATATACAAACAAATTTTTGAAAAGTGGGAAGTTTATTTAATATTACTTCTTTCGCTTGTTCGCTTAATCAGTACTGAAGGCTAATCACGTTCAAGATAACACAAAAAAAGAATCAAATTACCCTTAACCAGTTCGCGGTGTGTTTCCTTCGAATCATCTTGTTTATTTGACATTGGGTTTTGTGTCTCAAAAATATTTTGTCATAACGTGAGTTGTTCCACTTTTTGCAGAAGGGCCTAGGAAACAGATGAAAACTAAAGCGTGGCTTGTGGTATAGTATACTACAATACAATTGCAGATTGTGATGTCAGTGAATAAGGTGGTCGCATGCAGCGATTGTTGCACACTTTCTGGACTCTCTACTGTTGTTATTCCTGCAAATTCAAGTAATCAAAATTTTTTATTATTTGCTAGATTGATTACTTTTAAGCGAACTATACTTTTAGTGAATAGACTTTTGTCAACTGCCAGTTGCCCAAATTTGGCGTAATTAATAAAATAGATCGTCTGGTCTTCTGGCTGTCACCATTTTAAAGCTACAACTTCTTATCTCAATTTTTTAAGAAAATAGACTGGACCATAATACAAACTACCTGTGAATAGTTTTTGAAAATGTGTTTAGTCATGAAAAGTTTTTACTGCGGTGCTTACGAAATGGTAAAGCAAATTGTGGGTGTTATTGAGACGGATGCGCGTTTTCCCAAACGAACTCCTGTTTTGGCCTGAAAAAACTTGCAGATATGAGTTTGACATAAACAATCATTCAAAAAATCACGAAGTGTAATGCAACTGCTCTTGATCGATTGTTGACAGCCTTGTGAAAGCAATGAAATTGACCTTGTTTGATTGATTAAACTATCACCAGCGAAGTTCTTGTCTTTTCCAATAAGTGCTCTTTTCAAAACAGTAGAGGTTTGCTGCTTAATCTCTCAGAGATCAACAAACTTCACAGCACAGTCGCAAAAGCTCTTTATATAATCTGCGTAGTCGTGAGAAAGCTTAGTTGAGATAAAAGCTGATCAAACGTTCGAACCAACAGCAGTATAATTCACATTTCAGTCAACCTTTTGTACTCTGTCGTTACTGGACAAATAAATGATTGACTTGTTCCGCTTCCATGCGTCTTGGCGCAAACCACCACCGTTTTGTTGCACGCTATGCTTCGTGAAAGCTGTGATGCGCTCTAGCCCTGTGGATTGGTGTTTTTTTCCCCACGCAAACGATGGGTGTTGATAAAAAACTGCTGCTGTTGTATTCGTAAAACATGTGCTGTGGGCTGAAATAACCAAATGTGTTGCTGTTGACAAGGGCTATGTAACAGAGTTGAGCAATGTGCAAATGCCCCTAGTGCTTTGACGAGATTATTGTGTAGCTTTTTAGGACAAAGTTATGTTGCTTCACGAACGTTAGATTTTCTGAGATGCTGTTGTGATTTTTACGCCAATGATTTTCAGGCAATTCTTAGGCATTCAGAACAGCACCATCTTCGTAAAACTAATGCTTTTCAACGTAATCTGCTTGCGCAGTCTTGTGATGTCAACCTAAAGGTTAAATTTTTAGCAATGAGGTACAAATCCAATGGTGCTAAGTTTACAGCAGGAGTGTAATAAAACATTTTCTCAACTTAAAACGAGGAAATACTGAAGAACAAGGTTACTTGAAAGATTTAACATTAGATCTGCAGTTTTGTGTCGTAACAAGTGGTTTGAAATTCTTGAAATGGACAGTTTTTTTTGCATTTTGAAAGGAAGCCGTTCAGTGGTGTCTCCAGCACTCGGGCTCCTCGGGATTAGTCTTCGATTGTGATTTACATTGTAGAACGCGAGCTTGCATGCTTTGTGTATTTGTGCCACCACCCATTTCATTAACCACTACTTAAGGTTGTTAACTCGGGCCCTTTCCAGTGGGTCTTGTCACTGTTCATATATTTTCGTTCCATGTCTGGCCCTGCGCGTTCATGTTGCAGGTGACCTAAAAAATATCGTATGTAGTAGGCGTTCTCTCGCGCTTTGCTCTGGCTCATCCTCAGAGCCCGAGCTGCCATCCGCAATTACTGTAGTAGCGCGGTGGCTGCTACAAGCGACGCGCTAAGCATAACATCCCTAGTAGCACGAAAGCCACTGGGAGCTTCCTTTAGCCTCGTGCGTAAGTGCGCAGGCAAGCCGCTTCTTCATTACACTACAGTATTTTAAAAATATAATTCCTATCAGACTGAACGATTTCATGAAGCAATGGATTTGCATAGAGCGTTGGATTTGAACTGTGGAGTTCCTATTCGAGAAAAATTTCAAACGAACCATAAACTGTGCAGTAACTCGGGCTAACATGAATGAGCCTAGTACGCAGAGGACGAAAGGCTGGTTTGCACTGGACCTGAGAAAGTCAAGCCAAGCTGGCAGACCTGCGAACCGCTTGGTTGCGTCGCGTGCTCGGCGTCTCTGAGAGCGAAGTTTGACGTGCTGTCCTCGTCTATCTGGTTACTTGCTGTAAAGGTGCTCACATCTGCAACGATAGGCCGTTGTAACAAAAACAAAAACTTCTGCAGTTACTGCTGTGGCACTAATTTTTTTTTCATATTTTCAAACCAAAGGCTCCCCTCCCTAGAGGACAAACGGTCTTGAAAATGAATGAATGAAAGCCTTCATTTGGACCATACTATTGTCTTTCCAGCAGAAGTAAGCATTTCTAGCACTACAATGGTTTTCACTCACTGGCACACAGGGGCATAACGAGGGGGGCAAGGGGTGCTCAATTCCCGGGCGCCGAGTCACTATGGGGGCGCCGAATGGCTGCGGGGGGCGCCAGAAAGTCCCAACAATGTCACAAGTACTTTCTTCACTACAGTACATTTGCTTCCGAAAAACTTCAGTTTCGAACAGGGGGCGCCAAACTTGCTTCTTGCCCCGGGCGCTATCTAACCTAGTTACGCCCCTGCTGGCACGCTCCACTCAAGTATGTGCTGTCTAAATTTTGACCTGAAGGGTATGGCTTCTTTTGCTGCATTTGTGAGTGACATACCTACATTGCTGTAAAATTGTTCTAACATATCAATGTGTTGTTGGCTATTTCACATATGGTGGTTACATTTGATAAGTTTCTTAGGCAGTGGTTTTTGTGATAGCTACCACCTTCTACTTTTTATTATAGGCTTATGAAAACTGACCCCTACGAAATAAAAATAGAACAGTTATGGGATAAATGATAACTTTATAAAATGATCACAGACTGCTTTAGATTAAATGAACTTCTCTTGCAGTCGTGTGCATTCTTGAGGAAGACTTACTTGTGACTTTGAGTTTCATCACTCCTGAAACCTAACTTGGTACGGTAGGCCACTTACTAAGCAAGCAGTGGCAAAACTGAGACTGCACTTTATTGGCACTTTTAAAACTATGTCTATCGACAATACAGTAGACTAAGGGTCGGCTATTGGCGGCCCGCGAGCCACATGTGGCCCGCCACAGCGTGTTCAGTGGCCCGTAGAAGCATTCAGGAAAAAGCTTCAAATCTGAAATTTTCTCCAACTGGCAACAATAGACCTAAAGTAGGTCTAAACCAGTGGTTCTTAACCTGGGGTAAATTTTATCTTCCAAGGAGGTAAATTTATTGAACCATAAATTGCAGCAAGTGCAAATTTGTATAAATCCTTCTAAAGTGAACAGCTTGTTACTTTCGTATTTTCAATAAATGAGCACCATTGAGCGTATTGGGGGTAAATCCACTGATCTTGTTTGATAAAAGAGGGTAAGATTTGTAAAAAAGGATAAGAACACTGGTCTAAACGTTAGTGCTGAGGCTAAATTAACCGAGAGTTGCTTCTATTTCTATTAGG
>JGI24022J15233_10004662_pt1 | contig 14233 bp, 6 predicted proteins | sample Ectturendosymbi2_FD_15233 | JGI IMG/M metagenome (IMG submission 15233) | reverse complement strand
TCAACAGTTACTTAGCAACTTGTTGATTTCAGGGCTGGAGTTCAAGGTTTGTTAAATTGCCCATTCATTTGTATAATATGAACAAAGCATCAGTAAAGTACACTACGAACTTAAATGTGAACGAGTTTTCATTTACACACCTTGCAATGTTGGCTAGATGGGTGATTGTAGGCCTATTAATACCTAAAGCATATTATGCATCACATGACCAGTGTTCATTTGCAACATGTAGCCTACGGAACAACTTATTTAAAAACTCAACATTACGAACCATTGAAACGATCCAAGCAGGGAAATTTGTTGGTGAAGAAGTGTTGGGAATGCTGTTTGTGTTTCAGTTGGTGTAACCGCGCAAAAAAATAACAAATTTTGAATAAATTGTGTCAGCTGTTTATTAAGGGAGATGCACAGGTCCATAGCCGGGGGCGCAGGGAAGAAAAGCACCCCTACAAAATATTTCGTTCCTGCTGGAAAAATGTGTTTCACAGAGTTTAAAACTATTGGACATAGTGTAAAAAATTTGAGTCCCTCTCAGAAAACTCTTCGCCCCGCCTGGTGTTCCAAGCTGGTTACGGCCCTGGAGATGTACGGTGTGAAAATTTGAAATGATTAGAAACACTTTGTAAATTTAAATAGAAGTCTTATACCCAGAGTTGGCATTAAGAATATTTCCTGGAGAAAGACAGTGCTTCAGGTTGACAAGGGCAATAAAGGAGAATACTGTTGGTGGACAAAACTCACGAAGTGTGGGTTTTGAGATGCATTGTGGACGCAGATGGGAAAAAGTGCAAGAAATTCGGTCGCTGTGCAGACTGAGGACAGAAACTGCTGACGCGGTGCCGACAAAGGACACAAATTTTCTGTCCGCACCGTTTCTAATGTGTCTCAGAATAATTGAATTTTGACTGATTACTAATGATTTACGTTAATAAATGTTTTAATTTTCAACAACATCTTGAGTATTTCAAACTTTTAGAAATTAGATCCATTTGTGAAAAAACCCTAACTGCTGAAATGTTATTTTGCCAATAGTTCTGAATCATTTCCTTACGTAACCACAGATCAGATTGGTCGTGATAAACCAACAGATACAATTTTTTATTGGAAAAGTAATTAAAAGGTTGTGGCGGGACGTTCCGAAAAGCCCACACCAAGTACTAGTGACCACCTTGTTCCACCTACTGAACCATCAGCAAACGCCCCACAAGAGATATCGTCGTACCACACTACCTGATGCAATGATACAGTAATTTATTGTACATAATGACTGGCTGCGACACAACACATGTGCAACTCTCTCATACAAATCAAAGTATTTTTAGCAGCGGAGTTTATTACCTTTCAGAAAGCAACAAACTTTTAATCTGACAAGATATTGCTTGCATTGGAATGTGCATGAAGGTTTTGCTATTCGAATAGTAAGTAATCAAATAATGCATGGCTAGCAACAGATGTGGCATTCTCAAGATGAAATACACAAACAAATATATACACACCAAAATANCGAAATGATTATAGCAATTTTCAAACCCTAGATCGATAAAAGATGCACGTACAACCGACCACCACATCTTCTAAAACTTTGTTGTATGTAGCTGAGNATCTGTCAAAGTGCAGAACGGGTACTTTGAAAGTAATATTCACTGAGTTATATAAAGGATTTTCTTCAACAAAGCCACGGTTGCTTGTGGATATCATGATGCAATGTCGACAAAGGCATCGTTTCTGTAGAATATACTTTGGCAACCTGAAATACATAGTTATTTTTATTTCTTCATTCACTTCAATTCAAGAGATTAAATTAGCTTCATTAAAATATTTTAGTTATGTTTACTGAACCTGAAATGCACTGAAAGTTGCATATAAATGGATCTACACAAAACTTTGAAAGACCTATCATATAATTAAGATGTTTTAATGATAACCAATGGATGCCAATTAGTAATCAGTAGGGCCGTTTAAAGTCATCAAAGTCATATTTTTTTCTGTGCTTCAGAAAGCTATGAAGCGAATTTTAAAACAAAAATCGCACCCCGACGAAGTCTATAACAAACGTTATAAAGTCATAAAAAGTCATGTTTTCCTTGTTAGGCCATAAGGACATATTTTGCACATTTTCAACCTAATTCAATAAAAAAACATGAAAACAATCACAAAATATCAGATGAAACCACTATATCCCTAGGTCTAAGCTTCATTCTGCAAATTGAACCCACTTGTGCACCCTGTGAATGTGAACAAAGACGTACGGTAGGTGAACTAAATTATTTGGATGAAGTGTAATGCACTGACAAAAACTGCATGTTCTTGCTGCCCCAACGGAATATACCAATGTCTATGCATCTTTTCAATTTGCTTCAAACTAAATTTTGCTCAAAGTTTGAGCTGTTTATTTTAGTAGGTCGCCAGCAAACACGGGGCTACCACCTCTTACTCATATGCCTATTTTAGCTGGTAATGCCTCTTTGTACAATAGATGTGTGTTGTAGCTCAGTCATATTTGTTGGGTCATATAAAGTCATATTTTCTGAAATTTAAAGTCACATTATCAATTTTTTCGGTCATAAAAAATGGCCCTAGTAATCATAAGTTCTAATTTTTATTTAGGAAAAGCGCCGTATGTTCGTTTTGGTTCCCAATAAAACTGAATGACTTTGAAAACGGTTTATTTATTTCAACCAGAATCAATTTGATTTTGGACAAAAAGGTTTTGTATTGAATTTCAGCTACACCCCACACATCCGATAAAAATTAAATTGCGGATTAGAAGAGAACAAGTTTGCCACATGTATCGGGAATTCAAAGTTTTGTTGCCAATACGCTGAGGCATGTGCAGAGTATTTTTATTTAGATACAATAAGCAAGTGGGCTGGTTGAACGTCAGTTGTAAGATAATTTAACTGATATTTTTCATTGTTTGTATGAATTACTCCCATTAGTGGTTTTCTTCATCACGTTTGCACCCCTTCTTTAGTTGCTGGAAATGCTTTTTGAAAGCAAAATATTTCAATTGTGCTAGCAGACAGACTTAGCTCGATTTTACTTTTTTCTAATCATTGCAAGCGGACTTTACAAACAGCAAAGTTTCGTGTTTTCTCCAACAATATTTTCCGCACTCATTTTGTGTGGTTGATCACAAAAGAAAAAGCGATCAGCCAGAAGATCATCGCACTTTTTAATTCTCTAGAAGGAAGTATTCGCTGTTATAAGGTTGTTTGTGCAAATGCACCTCTAAATGTAAAGCACAGAGTAATCTTGAACAGAAGTGTTTTACGCGGAGTAAATTTAATAAATTGTTAACTATTTGTAGGACAAATCACATGAGCATTGAAATTATTCATGATACCTGTAATAAAACGCCAATCCTAGCATGCAGAAAGAGGTGATTATTCCCTAGAAAATTTGTAGCTTGATTGATACCATAATGCAATAACGAAGTTTCAAGCAGAATGCTTATTTTGTCTTGTTTTACAGAGCATCTTCTCAAACTTGATTGCATAAGGTTTATCCAAATGAGCTGTAGATTTGAGGTCACTGCAAAGTTGACTGAATAAATTCCTTTCAAAACCTATCTTGGCTGATAATGTTAATTTCATATTTCACTTTTTAGTTTACTTACCAATGTTTAGCCTATCACATCTCCCTCAAAATTTTCCCCTGTACTTGGAAAATATTTTTAGTATTGTACGTGAGTTAGTGACACAGGGCTCGAAATTCTATATCAGACACTGGTGTCAAAATAACATTCAGCACCCTAATTAGTCGGTAAAATTACAGAGAAGCTAAAGATGTTTTCTTGTTAAAGATGCCTGTTTTCTTCATATGGGGGAATAGTCGGATGTGTTCGTTTCGGGATTGAGAGTCAAAAATCGATGTTCATGCCAAATTTTTCTGCTTGAAGCTATTACACAACGTTTGATCAAATGCGCAATCATTGTGAGATTTCCGTTAACAGAAGGTAAAATAATTGTTTTATGTACTGAACCAGCGAATTGGTTTAATCTCTTCTCTGCATTTGTTTTACAATAGTAATTTAACTCACGAGAACAAAGTTTCTGAAAAGTGATATATCCGGTCTAACTAAACTACACCTAAATGTAAGCGAATGAAAATGTAACGAATTGCTTATAACAAAAAAACTTTGCCTTACTCACCGGATAGGATTAAAATCAATAAAATCTTCAAACGGTGATAAGCTGCGATCTTCCACCTTCAGGTCATTTCGGTCGTAGTATGTAATTTCGTTGTTCGGTACACCCACGATTCGATGACTTAAGTTCTAACCTCAAGTGATCATTGTTTCTGTTGAAAAGGCCTTCGTAGGATTCCATCAGAAATATATTATTCATGATGCTTTTGCACAAGCTGCGCGCAAAGGCAATGGAAAGGAGTCAATAACGACAATAATTCATAAACCCATAGGTATGTAGTGAATAAAACGGCTATGCAGCGAAAGGAGGCACCACAAATGATGAAAAGTCTATTACAGGAATGGCATAGTAATAATCAAAATATTTTAATGGGGACGTAGGAAAATTTGTAACTCATATACCGCTGGTAAGACGAGGGTTGCATTTGTTCACATGTCGCAGAACCAGCCAACAGGACATCAATAACAAAATTATTTTCCTCACTGTCGTATATTTTAAACGACACCGATATTTCAGCCAACTAATAGCAGGATTTCATCAGGGCGACTTGCAACGAGAACAGGAAAACAGTAGAAATCACCGAACGCTCGTGAACCACGTTGAAAAGTCAATGTATAGATAGCGGAGTGCAGGGTGTGAAGAAACAGAAGTAAGAACGATGAAAATAAACTGTGAATTGAACTAAAAACGAAGAAAAAGTATGCAATTCTTTATTCAATCAAGCAAAGCCAAAAACTGCGTTGTAGGTTTGTGGTTGAAATTATGAAGATTTTTCATTTGTGACTTTAGTGAGGTATTGATGAAGAACGATTCGGTAAATCGTCCTTTTCTAAAGTCATTCTCAAACGCAGCAATCTGTTATCTCGGCCAGTGCATGCGGTTTCCCAACTCCAGTGCATGTTTGGCAACCGCGCTTTTGTTAGGATGAAGTTTTTTTTATAGCTGATGTGTTCTTTATTGCGTGCATTGAAGGACATTTTTGTTTCGAAAGTATTTCTGTTTGCAGTAATGCAGTCACGCGTGTATGTTGGATTCTGCCGCTCTCCTTTTCTCGTTCTCATTCGCCCTAACGAAGACTTCCTGTTGGTTGGCCGAAACGTCGGTGTCGTTTTGAAGATTTTAGAACAGTTGAGCAAAAATTTTTATTATGAGAGCTGCATTTGTTTGTGTCTCGCTTTTCTTGATCATTATCAGATCCGAACTTCACTGAGTAATGTTTTTGCACGAAATTCTGCAGGTTGCGTGCACAGGAACACTTGAGCAATTCATCTTTGTGTATTTCTCGTTTTTGCATTGTGTGGGCACCGCTGCATTCGGAATATCCTTCACTTTTCAACAGCAAAACACAAATTGTCCGGAATGAGTGATCAGAGCAACACGTTCATATTATGATCAAGAATAGGTTGCAATCTGACCTCATTTGGTTCATACGGCCGAGATAAAAACTTGAAAACATTGATTATTATTACATTAGGCATTTTATAAATTGATTATCCAAATGTATTAGCATTATAAAAGGTAAAATTTCATGAACACTTGGGGCTAAAATTCAAGTAGTTCATGTTGAAATTTATATAACATTGGTACCGTTTGTACATATCTGCATTACAAAATTCACAACTAGTTTTGTTGCGAAAATGGCTGTAACAAAAAAACACAATTTAAACTGTGCTGAATGCAGTTGCGCACATTCTTGATACAATAATTCAAGAAACAAACAACATATGTTAGGCGAGTTATATTCAATTAATCTGACAAGAAAAAAATACTTAACAGACAAACCGTATATAAACAACAAACTGAAATTAATTGTAAGCAAACCAAAAACTTGTGACCGAAAATTTAACCTTTTGTGGGAATAGAAAAGGTTATTTGCTCACACACGCTTTTTCAAATTTGAAAAGACATGTCCGTAATTTTTTCAATTTCAAAATACATTTCCGTAAATTTTTTCATAACTTGAATGATCAATAACTATTTTTCTTCATACCTACCGACGATGTTTGGAATGCAGTCCTCGGCATTTACAATCTTCCTTGATTATTTTCTTTAACCCTATTAGGACTCTTTGCTGTCGAAAAGATAAGCAACACTGATCCATAAGAATCGTGATTCCTATCACGAAAAAATAAATCTTGAACATGGTTGACTCTTCTTTCCACGAACTAATGAAATCCAAGACTCGGGTTCATCCAGAACTAAACTGACCAAAAGTTATTCCAAGCTACAGTCTTTTATATTTTCTGATGAAAAAATTTCCCTAAAATTTTCAACTAAAATTTTCCCGATAGTTGTGACGGCGACGTGGCGTAAGAGTCGAAGGTTGTTTGTAAGTCTCAACTTCATTGAGACTTCCTGAAGTAATGTCTGTGATTTTTGACTGGTGACTTACAACTTCCGAGCGCTTTCCTCATTCAGCAACACTGCCCTAAATGCTCTAACTGTGTTTTTGTGCAGTGTTGGCGTCGTTGCAATGGTTTCCATGACAGTTGGTCACAAAAAAAGACAATGGAGAAAACGAAAATCTTGCAAAACAGATTAGATTCTACGTTATGCAAAAAAAAATTTACAATACCTCAAAGTTTTCATTTGGATTTCCGAATAATTGGAAACATGGCGATTGGTAAATGGTAAAAAATACACATTGTGGTTAAAATTGATGAGTAAGCGTCAAACAAAGTTTTGTATATTTAGATACACTTTGTTTAGGATTTGACCATTGAAAAGTTATTTCCAATAAAACACTTCTGCAAGTTAAGAAAGGTAAGGTCGTCAACACAAGAGTTAGGTTGTTAAAACTCGCGAAAAAGAAGAGTTCCCGTGCATAGTAACTTCAGTGTTTATACCCCTTCAAAGGAATATATTCAAAATCATGCCAATAGCGCATTTCTTACGTCAAACATTAATTTCTTAACAATACGTTTTTCGTGTTTTATCAGACTGTGGTGAGAAACACGTCTGCTCTTTAACTTGANAATGGTTTCTTTCACTTTATTCATAGCACATTTCGTGAGTCACGCTGTAAGTACTGCTAAAGCACTTGATGGACTACCGACATGCTTTAGTGCTTCACAGTTGGCTTGCATATGCTGCTGTAGTCTATTCACAAATATATTACAGGAGATGCAAAAACTTGCATAAATATTTTTAATACGTTTTTGTCAGGTGCGAGATTCAGTTATGTTTTGTTTGAAAAACGCGGAAAATTAACGAAACGTGAAAAAAACAAGAAGATGATAGGTTTTTACCCATTTTATGGTTATTCACGTTTTGTTTTTGCATCTTTTCTCAACTTCGTAAACACTCCTTCGGTCAAGGATTGAAACATCAAATCTCATCTACAATTTATTCTTATGTTCAGGAATGTTGTCTAAGGAAAGAAATCCTTTCTTAGCAAAGAACCAGACAGTAAAATCTTACAGAGTATATATTTCGCCTACGACGTAGGCATCATCAGCTCTTATTCAAAATAGAATCTTTCAGGAGTGTTTCTACAGTTTGGAGAAAAGTACCTGTTCATTACTGTTTTTCATCTGTGTGCTCTTTTGTCGCGTTTCACTACTTTGCTGCAAAAGACATAGACACAATTTATTTTAAAAACTGCCTTGTTGCCCAGCTGCAAGAAAAGAGCAATTAACTGACTGTGGACAAATGGAGAGCAGTAATTTATTCATTTCAGATTGCGCGTGAAATCTTGAATACAGCTGAAGGAATGAACTGAAAAGGGCTGATGATTGTCTGCTAACGTTATAACCAAACATGTAGACAGTGATTCGGTTTTGCATCCAACCAAAGAACAAGATCTGACCTGCGAAGCAACAAAGGCAAACTCCGCTGTAGATCGTGTTTTCGTTTACGCTAAGAGCAAAATAACAAAACTTCATGAAATTTGAAAGCACAATTGCAGTGAAAAAATACTTACCACAGAGACCTTTAGAATATTTTTTGTGTCATTTTTTCCCTAAAATTCACAACGAACTATACCCGCAGCTGTTGCCATAGCGCAGTTTTTTGAATTAAGGTACATATTCCACTGCATTTTTAACCAAATGAACTTGCGAATTCGGTAGATTTTGTCGTAGTTTATTTTCTGCAGCATTTGAAGTTCGGTTATGTTGCCAGACGTTGTTTGTTTTTGACCATCGTCTCATCGGTCTTTGGCCCTTCGGATTGACTAAGCTGGAGCTTTGTTGCAAATTTTATGCAATGCCTTTTCAGACCTGGAGTGAATTTGACAACAAAAAGATTATCAAATCTTGAGTATGTACACCTATAACATCTTTACGCTAGTAAGTCGTGATGTCGAAACTTTTACAGACAAATATTCATTCTTTGATTTCATCAAATAAGTTTCTGACACGAAAGAATAAAATTCCTTTCTAGCTGAATTGTACTTCTGAAAAATCTAGAATTTACTAATAAAAGTGAAAGCAACATCGAAAGGGATTTACATTGCGCAAGGAAAGATTCTTTAAAGTTGAATCGCTCTTTGTCATTACCGTTCACATATGTTATTTCAAACACTGAGTTCAGAGAGACAACGAATCTTATTTGTGACAAAATTAACCTATGCATTTACTTCAATGTTTTTCCCAATATCTGTGGTGTGATTTGTTGGAAATAACAAGAAAGCACCAGTGCAAGGATTTTCTATTTAAGGTCATGTTTCAAAATTGTGGGTTGAATCTTTTAAGTTTTTCTCCTGAAAACTTTGTCACTAGGTGTGAGTTCAACATTTATATATTGTGCTTTTATTTCGTGAAGCATCTATCCCCAAGTTGTGCGGAGATGTTTTACTTTGACTTATGAATACAGCAATTTGCGATGATAGTCGTCTTTCTGAACTAAAGCCTGTCTCGTCAAATTGTGTCTATCGTTATGCAAGCTTAAGAGGAATGTCTTTTTGATATTATGAATCATGATAAACCGGTGAGGATCATTTCGTAGCAAAAGTGTTGTAGGTTGATTTCGTTTTCAAATTAGTTTCGAAAGATCGCTATGAATTTCACACACCGGTGAATTCATTTTGGAATTTCCATTGTGATTCATAGCTTTGTCCATATCAAGAATAAAATTGCATGTCTCTTTTTAAGTCTTTTTCATGCGTAAAAATATTCAGTCCTTAAATCTTCACTGGTGCAACATGTCGAAAAATCTTGTTGAGACAAATACAGGTGTCGCGGTTACATTTCCTGCATTAAAATATTCAACTTCTTGGATATATAGAAGTTTATGTCCTGATGATTTTCAAACGATTTTAGTGACGTTTCGAGCTGATCGATGCACCGGCATGCCAATATTTATCGACCGATATGGCGATATTGCCGATAAAATACGGTAACATTTGATCATGAAAGTCACTACGCTATTGTTCTGTACGGGGTGTTCGGAAACCCGTGTTGATACTTCGTCTCTGATTGATTAACGCAAATTCTCTGTCGTGTTCTTTACGGCGCGAGCCTGCCGGCTATATCAAGCAATGCGTAATAAACAGACCGATGCGCAATAAGCCGCTTTATGACGTAGCGTTCACTTGCAGACTTTTGAGCGGTAAGCAGATGAACACCTGCCAACTAATCAATGTACGTTCTGCGATGGTTGACTGTTTCAATGACCAAGGTTTGCGCAGAATTCGATGTTGTATGGTTCTTCATCACGGTGAAGTGGTGGTTTCTGTTAGTAATGAGTCGCGTATCGTTGTTTACCCACTTGTGAGATCTGAGCGCAGGCACATAGGCCTACACAAGAGATTACTTTTCGGTATTAGTCCAAAAAAGTCTTATCGGTGGAGCTCGAGTTACGTTCAGTGACATACTTAAAAATTTTTCTTTGGGAAAAATTCGAGTCCCTGCAGATCAATTTTTTCTGTAATAATATCCCAAAATACTATTTATTTTATCGAAAAAATAGTGAATAGCAAAACAAGATCATCCATTGTTTTCTCAACCTAAATTTCAACAAAACAAGAAACGCGTCTGAGCAGTAAACTGTGATAAAATTCCTGCGCTTGCGCTTAATTCGTTGATTACGTACTTAGCATTCCGTGGTTCATGGTGCTTGACTCACCTTGCTCGTCATGGATGTTCGTTTGTGGCCGCCTTGAAAGCGTGCTAGTGCACTGGTACTGCTTCGTTCTGCTTTTAGCAATGTATAGCGTTTCTTAGTTTTAAAAAACCAACCAACGGTTGCTGATGATTGCGTTCAGCAGAAACTCTTCCGTTTTATTATATTTTGTTACAATTTATTTTCTAAATAGGAAGACCCGCTGGTCCGCTAGATTACGATTATGTTAATATTGCTTTCAAAAGTTTGAAAATCATTTTCGGTATTCAGCAGTTTCATTGCAGGTACCTAAAGCACACGTTGGGTTACCAGTAGCATGTATCTTTAATTGAATGATTTAGGGCAGTGGTGGGCAATTAATTTGGCTCGGGCCCCTTTTTTTCAAAAGGCCGCACTTGGCGGATGGGCCGTACCTTTTAAAGGAAACAGAAACAAGACGCGGGAACTAGAAACGAGTTTCGGTTGAAGTTTCCCTCTGCACTAACATTNACTGTTACAAATGGAAGAAATTTAAGATTTGAAGATTTTTCCTAAACTCTTCCTCGGGCCACTGTAAACGCTTTGACGGGCCAGATGTGGACCGCGTGACGCTACTTGTCCAACCCTGATTTAGGATTATGATCGAAAGTCTTGGATGAACTTTACCAAACCTGAAACTGATGGCGTTCACGCAAGTGTTTAACTTACGATTGTGATTCTGTTTGCTTTCTTTGGTTTTGCTGTAACCAAATATTTGGAAATTTTGTAACTTTGTCATTTTGTCAAAAAGATATTTGATCGCGCCAACTGGTTTGCTACAATTGAAGGGTTTCAATCTAATTAATTTTGAGCGTCTTAGTGTGTCTGAGCCTTGTAACCAGATATGGGACATTTACAGCACAAATGTAATCGATTACGATTACTTGCCACTTGCTCGACTACGATAACGAATAAACAAAATCACAATGTAATCGATTACGATTATAGTTTTATGTAAATATATTGCATAGTTTTATGTAAATATGCATAGTTTTATGTAAATATATTTTCGGACAACATACGATATGAATCAATGCAATAAACAAAATTACTAATCTGTAAGGATCAAGCACCGGAAAAAGAGAAAAACATTGATTGTTTGCTGAGATATTCGAGCAGTCAACAAACAAGTGGCGTAACTAGAGGTTTGAGCTGGAGGAAGAACTTATCTGAAAGAGGCCCACTGGCTTCTGTAAGGGACCTACTAGACAACATACAGAAAAACACTTAAGAAATGATGGTGAATCCGGGTGTGGGTGGCTATACTAAAATCCCAAATCAACGGAAAATACTCCTAAAAACGCAGAGACAACACAGTACTAAAAACCTATTAAAAGGATACTAAAACGGAAATATAAGTTAAGTGTGAGAGTGGTTTTTACATTCATGTGGCCAGGGGTGTCAAATCTCCCCGCTTCCCTCCCGTCCGTTACTCCACTGCAACAAACACTTTGAAATATTGATTAAACAAAAATAATCAATATTTAAAATCTTTTTTACAGTTGATAAACACCAACGCTTCAAATGTTTTATCAGGTAAACGACATCCATCAGGCTTGAACATTTGTCCAGCAACGCTGAAAATTCGTTTGTAGTAATTTTGAAATTGCTGACTATTTCTTCTAACTGCGGGTTACGATCGTCTGCAAGTGAACATAGAAATGTGCAGCTTTAAATTTGAAAGGAAATGAACAGTGATGCCAATATAGCTCGGCATCTGTCTATTGGACCAATAGTTAATTGTTAACAAAATGCCACAGAGTTCGTTGAGATTTTTTTACCATTATCTGCTGGATCACGGTTGACATGCTAGTTATCAGTGTTGTGGAAAGGTACTTTCGACTTGAATCAAAGTACATTATTCCCTTGAAAGAAAGTTAATTTACTGTATATAAATTATGTATCAATTATATGCATAGCCTACTCCAGCACTTATATTCGTAAGTTCACTCTGAATACATATATAAATGAAACGAGAACCTCTCCTCGTAATGTCCCGTTATTCTGTTGCCGACGTGTCAATCCGTGTTTTAAGAAGAGCTTCTATTTTTTTCCTACGTCTGGCTAAATTAGACTCACTACATTACTTCTGGCGGCCAACAGGAAAGCTAGCTGGAACAAAGCGAGAATTACCTAGAAACGCTTTGCTTGCCCCTGGACTGTCTGAATAATCACATATATGGGTAATTAGCCTCCCCTGAGACATAACCATAACAAACGATGATAGAGGACGAAACCCAGCCACCACAACCGCGGTTCATCGCACAGTCATATAGGGTGAAGATTACCAAGTTTAACGCGAAAGTAATCGTCGATTACGATTAAATTAGCAATGTAATCGATTACGATTACATTTCATTTTTGGTCAGTTCATTCGATTACGATTACTCAAAAAACTGTAATCAATTATAATCGATTTATCGAGTGACGATTACGATTACCCCATGCCTGCTTGTGACATTTTTGATGGATTTGCTTGTATTTGGTAATGTTTTTCAGGATCATCCAAATCATCCAAAATGCATCCGATTTAAATGAAAGTGATTCCAACTTGAAATATTTAAAAATTTTGAAGCAATAACGCAACACACTTTTCAAAATTGAGGCAGCACGTTTGGTATAGAAAAGGGGTAATTAGGATGCCAAACAAAGTATCCCAATATAAAGTCACCCGCATCAAAAAGCGCGAGAAACCTGCTTCTTATTTGTATGTTTGAAAAACAAACTTAACGATGAAAAATAATGTTTATTCACGCATGTTCAGAAATATTTGATTTAGAATTTTTTGTATTTTTAATCATTCCAGATTTTGAGTGTCAACGACTTGTTTTGTTAGTGAAGTCGCAAGCGGGTGAAGAACAAGGAATGTAGTTTTTGTTAAACTTTTTGAGGTAATGTTACGGAAACAAAGACCATGTTGGACTTTGCTGAAAAACCTTGAATGTGTTGGAAATATTCTGCTTTTTTGAATAGCTTAAAAATGCAAAAGCGACAAGGTAGGTTTCTTAATGACCATCTGAATATCGCCCAACTTCATTTTAGCGTAGAATGGTTGAGTTGACAGCATACGTACGATTTTGAATGCTGCTAACTTCTTTGAATGATCACGAAACCACCTCGGGCGATTTTCAGTTTTGTCTTCGTGAGAAAACAATCACATGCTTCTAATCCTACATCGAGACCGCTACAACATGTGGAAGTAACGCAGCAGTTAAGGTTTCGGAATTTAACCATATACAGATGATTCTCATCCTGCAACAGTGACCAAAATATGCACACAATAGCTCTCTGAACTACTCGTCATAAATTTAAATCCCGCTTCAGATCAAGATCTCAAAAAAGTCATAGCTCAACAACAAATGCGGCCCTACATTTTCCTCATCTTGTGCTTGAAGATGAGCTGGATGTTTTTGGACGATGAATATAGGCTATTCTGGCAGTTTAAAGCAGGGTCTCCAAACTTATTTGTCCGAGGGCCGCTTAAGCTATTGCACAACATTTCGAGGGCCTGACATCTTACTTAACGTAATTGTTCTATGATATGTTACATTCTACCGAATCAAGAAATGTTTCATAAATTTATTATTTTTTCATTATTAGCTTCGCGGGCCGGATGGAATGGCTTCACGGGCCGGATTTGGCCCGCGGGCCGTAGTTTGGAGACCCCTGGTTCAAAGGTTTCTCCTTGTCAACCAAATCTATTTGTGATTTCTGGTATTCTCTGCGTGGTATCAAAGACGCTTGAGATAACTCGAATTTTGGAATACTTCGTGGTTTTATGACCAAACTTACGGTTTTGCCACANTCTTCTTCATCAGCAGAAAGAGTATTATAACTTGTTGACCATAACAGAACAAAAATAAAATCACTGAAAAAGACACTGTTAAGTNTACATACTTNGTCTATGGTGATGAAAAGTATACATACTTTGTCTGTGGTCACTTCAATATTAATTTAATGCACTATTACAAGGTCAAATGTGTTACAGATTATGTTGATAT
>JGI24022J15233_10004657_pt1 | contig 14239 bp, 9 predicted proteins | sample Ectturendosymbi2_FD_15233 | JGI IMG/M metagenome (IMG submission 15233) | reverse complement strand
ACAAAGAATGTTCAAACTTACTAAAAAGTGTAAAACGCATTAGCAACGATACTCTTTTATCCGGTTAACCGGCAGAATTATATCCAGATATCAGATAGAAAAAAAAACTCCGGTTAATCGGTTAACTGTTATCCGGATAATCCAACCCTGGTCACTACACTGCTTACAAGGTGATGTGAATTATAAACGTACAAAATTTACTCAAATTTATTGCGATACTCAATAACATGAATGAGCTCTGCGCTTGATGCTGCTTACATATCTCTTTGATTCGAGTTTCCAGTTTACTCTGTTTCAGTCGCAAATCATCACGTTTGGTGATTTCTAGTTGATTTCTCTTAGCACGCAACAAATCTGCAACAACGCTAAGCCCACATTCGATCAAATTAACATGACGGGAAAACTAATATATCAGTTTTTGCCTTGCTAAAGTACTCGAGCTAGGGTATTTCTTTTCGCATTCCTCGTACAGCGACATCATGGTTCCTTTGATCTTGAAGAGTTTACACGTATTCACCTTGCTGTAACTCACATAATTCATGTTGACATTTCTCTGATACTGCAGATATATCTACTAAAAGTGATTGAGTCAACCAAGAAGGGAACTCCATTGCTTTCAAGTCATGAAATCTTTCATTTAATTCATTAATCAGCATTTCCACTGTTCAGCAATATCTGTACTTGCCTCTTTAGGGACATTACATTATTTTACCCAAGAATTGCACATTGCTTTTTGACAAACTGCACAACTGAGAAATGTCACAAAACCAAATATCTTTGCTTTTGTATAGAAAAGTGTTGCATTTGCTCTTTGGAGCTGATTCTTTAAAGAATAAAATTTCTCAAAAATATCCACTATGTAGTTCACATAACCTTTGCTATCTGTGATGATCAGGAGAATCATTTCAGATTTATTCTTCAAAAACTCATTAAGTGGTTCAAATAGTTCCATAATTCTTTTTAGGCAGTTTCCCTTTGATAGCCACCTTAGTTCGATGTGGAGCAACAATCTCCTATGATTAGTGTTGTAATTGACGGGGTCAGGAACTGCCCTCTCTGGCAAGATTAATCTGAAATGTGGGCCCCCACTTAGCTTATATTTCAGTATTTGCTTTTCAGTTAGGTTGCTGTTTTTTTTTGTTTTTTGGAGTGTTTTCCGCTGATTTTGGGCTTTAGCATAGACATCCACATCTGGATTCACTATCATATCTCAACTTTTTACTGAGTGTTGGCTAGTAGGCTCCCTTAAGCTCAGATTCCCGCCTAGCTCAAACCTGTATCAACACCATTGCCTATGATCTGCATGATTAGATGGATTGATTTATTGCTTCATATTACCCAACCCACAAGCAGAAACAATACAAAGAGCCATTGCACAATAAGGAAACCAATTATCATTGAATTGGAATAAATGAAAACACAATGGCAAAATAGCTGATCAATTTGAACAGGGAGTGTCACATAAGATTGTTGAAGTGATCTCGTCAACCAATGCGGGTCATCTAGTCAACCAACCCTGCAAAATTAGCCTCACAAAGCCTCTGAAACAGACGTTCTGTTTTAGCATTTTCTTTAATGGAAATGATGCATTTGATCACAGAATATAGTATTTCATGCAGGTTAGGAGCAACATTTTCTGTAACTAAATTTTCCATGTAGATAGCACAATGCACAACTAACATGCTTGGATTGTCATTCTATAGCAGTAAACAAGTGAACCTGCTTACATCTACCAATCAGTTTGATTGTGAACAACTGCATTTTCATTTTGTATTCTCACCAAAATTGGCTTAATGTCTTCAACCTCCACACCCCACCAAAATTTTGCCACACCCCACGTTGAGAACCACTGATGTATGTCAATCTCTAACATTAGTTTGCTTATATTTCAGTAAATATCACACATGCTTTCAGGAATATTACGGTCATACTACCAACACCTTTGCTTGTTGCAAATCAACCTTCTCAATCATGTTTTTACAGCATCTCAAGTTTTAAACCGCTGATATGAAAACAAGCATTTCAAAACATCCCTCTATGGTAGTAGCCTTCATGCAATACATGCCATCCACTTTTCAACTGGATTTGTAGCAAATTGCTTTCATTTTAGTTTTTTGAATATGTCCAAAGAGGAACATAAAATTGTTTTTCAATGGCATGTCATGATGAAGCAAAAAACTTGAGATGAAATAGATCAGAGGTAATGTGAGCTGAATAATGGGAAATAGCAAATAGATACTCACCAATGCCATTGAAAGGTTGCATCTCAGTGTTTATCTGGCCTTTTGTCAACTCTCTGTTTTCTCTCATTGGTACTGCATCGGTTGCATCTTGTCCAAACTTTGTAGTATTTTCACTGTAAACAATTTAAAAACATGGCATATTGTATATCAGACAGCCCAATATCACAGTATCTTTTCACAAACATAATTTATAAAATAGTTGAAAAAATTGCAGATAACTAGGACTGTAATGTGCCAGACATATAGTGCAACATTCAGGTCAAAAAAGTTTACTTAACGGAAAGGTAGGAAAAGTATCTACCCTTGGGGTATATATCTTTAAATAGTACAAGTAACCAACCCAAAATGCGAAACATGCTAACAAATAAAGAATGGATTGTTTTCATTAGAGGTAGCAAACTGAATTAGAATATGGTATTCACAGAATACACAGTGTGAACTGACCACATGACAACAAAATGTTGTCCAGGAGGTTAGTTGTACAGTTAAAAAAATATGCAAGTGCTTATGATTTTATCAAAAAATAGAAGCATTACTGAACTGATTAACTTATTTATAAAAACAAGTTTTAGTGCAAGAATTCTAAAATGTTTGATAATCATCTGCATGATGATCTTGCACTTTCTTATAGGACTGTATTTCCATAATAGCAATTATCTTAAGTGATGATAGTTCATCACTTGCATATACTTCCCTTAAAAGAAGTTCTGTAGTATCAGCAAGCAATTTAATATTCACTTGTTTATAATAGACTGTCTACAGGTTTTACTTTCATTTATTTTAATACTCTATCAGTGAAACTCAATTTATGTGAAAGGAAAAATTGTGAATAGAAAAACACAGTGAGGGTTTTCTAAATCATGAGAGGATGCAAAAAACACTACACTTGAAAGATTCAAGAAATAAAATGCACTTTGTACAAACAAAACCTTAAACCACCCATGTGAAATTTCCATCAATATGCAGTTCACTCTGTGACATACCAAAATGCAACTGAAAATTCGCAGCAATTCACTATGTCTTAGCTGAATCAAATTGGCTGGAGTATAAAAAAAAAAATAAATATCCATCAAAGCTGTGGCTCCACATAACCAGCATAGTTGAAGTCTGGCCTTCAACAAATTCAAAAGGTCAAATTGTACCTGACTCCCCTGTTCCATGGGAAATTTCCTAGTCTGTCCTGAGTGAAAAAAATCTGTGGCATATATATACTGTAATTTGGTTGCATAAAAATCACTACTTTACATGAAGGTACTTCACGCAGATTTATTCAATACCTGAGGTTATGATGAAAATTGTGTAACTGTTTTGACACCAAATACTTGGCACTATCAATGTGAATACAGTTTTGTACAACATTTCCAACGAAACACAAATCTGTTATGCATCAACAAAAGGAAGAAGTGCATTCCTGATAAACGTCATGGGTTGTCAAACCTTTTCCAGAAGCATGAAAATATTTAAAATGGAGGTATTTGATAGTAGGGTCATGTCCGATAATATAGGTAGTATTTAGAGAACCTACAAGCAAACACTGCTTATCTTAAGACATTTCTCACTGACAGAATTAAGAGTTTTGATAACATATTGATGAGCAACCAAGCAAGATTTACTACAGCTGCCTAATAGTTGGCAAAACAGTCACTAGCATTGCCCAAGAAGTTACCAACACTGTCTATATTTTACCGCATAAGAGAACCAACAGCTTTTACAACAAAAGTTCTAAATAAAAAGTTAACAGCATTGTTTAATTATTTCAAGTTGTCTTACAATACTTGAAGCAATTTTTTATTTAGGTTTCTATACTGTTTAAAAAGATTAGCTAGCTCTTGCACAAAATTTATGAATAGTAATAATGCAATCACTTTGCTACAGTGAACATAAAGCATGCCCAGGCACCACATATAAAAAAATACATGCATATATTAAACAGAAAATGATTGCTTAAAACTGCAATTTCCACAACTTTTAATCAATGTGGTATCTCTGCATCACACAATATCAATCAACCAATACATTGTCATAATGTTATGGTGTGACAGTGCCCACCACTACAGGAATCACTGGTGTGACAAGTTAGCAGCATTGGGCAAATTTTAGATCACGCAGTTGAACATGTGCAGCATTTTGGCATAAGAAAGCCACTATATAATTTACTAATGTAAGGCTTCCTTTTTGCTGAAGTGTGTCAATACCAATGCTAATACACATATACTACAAACTGTTCTTTTTTTCACTAAGACACTGCAAGTAGGTATCTTATGTACATTGTGCATTACATTTGCTTTTGCAAGTTTTATATAGGGCCTTTTGGGTTACAGTGGGTTGCTATATTGCTGTTAAAAGGTAGAAAACCACTGCTTTAACAAATACCCATGGATAGGTATTTTTTCCTTTGTCACAGATTTGGGTCTAATGCCCAGTGGCTGGATGTTAGACTAAAGACTCATCCACTGTTTAGCCGTTACTAACACTGAAACAGGATAATATTCAAGTGAAGCATTAAAAGCTGATTAAGATTTTGGTTCTCCTACTCAAATAGTTCTCATTGCCTGAAACTGATCAGAGGCACCACATTTTCATGATACATTTATTGTAGATATGTACAACATATTCTAGACTGCAACTATAGTACAATAATTGGTTGATCCCTATAAACCAGGGGTGTTCAACCTGGGGCACAAAACAGGTTAGCACCAGAATGGAAAAATATATTTATATATTATTTAGTTCCAAATATTTATGCATATATCAGTGAATATTATTTTCAAAAATCATTATGCTTATTGTTAAATATATCTATAAAAGATTTGGGAAAAAGTCGATCTATGCCATAGAAAATTTTAGGAGTACTGGTACATGCTCATCTACCAAAATGCTGAAGGGTACATGGTCAGAGAAGGGTTACACTTGGACCATAAACTATGTGAAAGAGTTTAAATTTGGTGATTTTACTTAAAAAGTTTACTTAAAAAATTACCATGTTCCAGATTTAAAGTGCTAACTGTACTTAATCTCTCAAGCATTGCCAAGTGATCATAATTTGTGAACACCTTTGGCGTTGGTATATGAAATACTCATACTTCAAAATCATGCACTGAGCCACTATTTTTGCACCACTTTGCAACTCCATAACTTGCCAGTCGATAATGCTAGAGAGCTATTCATACCCTGAAAAGACTCAGCGAGTCTTCTAGTGTGCAATGAAAAATATTTAAGTACTGGGTTCCAGGTTTTTTGTGGGTGATATCATAAGTGGAATAGGTTTAAGCCTTTTTGGGTGAGATTATCGAGCCCTGGGCCCCAACTGCATGAGGGAAGAATTTTGCTCAAGATTTTAGTGGAAACTAGGCTGAAATCCTGATCTTTTGAGCCTTTAATTGGTTCCCTAAGGTTTCTGGTTCTAAAGTTAAGGTAAAATAATCAAAATTTGGGGAAATAATCTTTTTGGTTAATGTTGTATGCCCCATAAAATATCTGAACGAGTTTTAATTCGGTTATTTGATTAAAAAAATTACTGTGGTTCAGATTTAAAGTGGTCACTGTACTTAATCTCTCAAGCATTGCCAAAGTGATAATAATTTTTTTTAAATTGTTTTTTCATTGCAGACTCGAAGACTTGCCAAATCTTTTAAGGGTTTGAACAGCTTTCTAGTGCAATCGGCTGAGGAGCTATGCGCTTGGTAAGTCAACCAACATAAGAAATACCCTGGTGTTTCCCTGATTTCCACGTACGAAATTTTTATAGACCTGCAGCCAATGTGTCAAATTATGATTTTGATATACTTTACATCAAAAGAGAAATAAAAACATCTGCATTTGCAATTTTTGAGCATAAAATGATTAACATATTCTTTCTTTGGGTTTTAGATAATAGGTCGTAGAATATTTTAGGAACTTTTTCTTCTTGATAGTTTTATTTCAAACTTGTCAGGACCGTACTCTATAATTTTCAGATGCTTCTGTATGTGGATCATGACTAAATGGAGCCTCAAAGACAAATAACAAAAAATACCCTGAATTTTTAGATGTTTGAGCCTTCTGAATGAACAATGGAGAGTGAAGCCAATTTTTTTCTTTTTGGTAATGATACAGTATTAGTGAAATTTCTCATAAAGAAACAATTTTTCCAGATTGCATACTTTGAGCTGTACACAGCCCTTTGAAAAATATCACCTTTCAATACGGATCAAAAATCAGGTTTATCCCTATAGTATGTCATAGTGACATCACACATGTGCAAATATGACATCACAAGATACACTCTGCAACTGTCTTTTCCAACAATGCCTTTAGAAGATATATTTCTTCCATTTCATGAGTTATGACTGATAAGGTGATTCAGAGCCAAAACAGTGGCCTTTACATTCCACCAGAAAAAGTGATTCACAGCTAAAATAGTGGCATTCCCATCCCCATTGAACAACTTGGAAATATCTACCAGGCACTGCTGTTTGAAACTTGCAACATCAACCAGTGTACATTAAAAGAATTTGCCATAACCTTTGACATTAGCTTGCTTAGCATAGAAACCAACCAAAAATTTTTCAGAGAGCTAGGCTACTTTTAGTGTAATTCATGCAGACTCTTCATGAGCATCGAGTATATTGTATTCATCTAGCATTAAACAACATTGAAGTAAGCCAGACTTCCACACATCTTGGGTTTTTATGCACTTGCAAATAACTCTTATTAACTATTAGTACAGTTGAATTCTTCCATAATATCATTTCATGAGACCAGAAAAAAAGCATCGCTAGAGATAAACTGTCATTACAACCAAACTACAATAAATTGTTCCTAAAATGATGTTTCAGTTTAACACTTTGGCGTCCAGCTGCTTTAGGAGATTTCCGAGAAAAAACATCGAAACCCACGTGGCTTTGCGTGGGTATTTCTCCAGTCCGGTAAGTGCAACCAACCTGTTCAAAGTCTCAAAGGACACGACAAGTCTAATAGCTTGCACTCGAAAAAAAATTATTTGGTTGGTGGGTGCAGATTTTTTGTGAGTGACATCACAAGTGGAGGGCTTTTAGGCCACCTTGGCCCACTTTACCTGGCCCTGGGCGCCAACCGCTAGATAGTAGTATGTCACTGAAGTTTTTTTTGGGAACTAGGCTACACTCCGAGTCTTTTGATACTTTGGATGACCTGCTAGGGTTTCAGGTTCAAAAGTCATGATCTAAAGTAATAAAAATATTTGACTATTAGCTAATTAATTAATTTGTTTATTTTAGATCATAACTTTTGATCAGAAACGCTAGGAAGTCGGTCAAAGGCTCAAAAGACTCGGACTCGAGCCTAGTTTCCAATCAAAACTTCAGCAAAATACTTTGGCCTAGCGGTTGGGCTCCAGGCCAGGCAACATGAGCCAAAATAGCCTAAAAACTACTTCACTTATGACGTCACTCACAAAAAATCCGCAACCGCCAACCAAAAAAATTTTTTTCGAGTGCAATCTAAAAGACTGTCCAATCCATTTGAGCCCTTGAACAGCTCTCTAGCGCAATCGGCGGAGGAGCTAGGCCGTTGGTCAGGCAACTGACAACTGCTGGTGTTAGGCCAAAATCGAAGTATGAATATATCGTATCCCGGCTCTCAAAGTGTTAATGACAAAACCTGGCAGGGATTTAAAAGTGTTTTGATGACAACTGCTACCAAGTGTTGTGCTGCTATGCCTCGCTTAACAGTCAAAAATCACTGTCATTATCTTTCAAAATCGTAGTCAATGTTGTTTTTGGGATATCCAAATCTGTTGCAAGTTGTGCCATTTTCATCATTGAACGAAACAATGATGTCACACTTCTTCCATAATGGGATACTGCTTCTTTTGTTGGATATTTTACGCACTGCTCTACCAAGACTACTCAAACTGACAACAGTCACAAGCATCCCCAATACAGTAGCCTACAACAAAACTCATGTTACAACGGTTTGCCTTAATTGCTGCTAAGGCACAAGTTTTGATGCTGTTGTTACCCTACATCTGTCATGGCTCAACGATTCCCCGTTTAACTTAACTGTGTTCCTGTTCAATCATAGAAGATTTGTGTGGCAGCTCTACATAGCTGACCTCACACTTGTAACTGTAAAGAAAACTTGCAATGTTGTTATAGACGAACAAAATATTTTGTGGCGACTAACGAAAAACATCACTATAAGTGAAGTGACAATATATTCAAAGTCATTATAGCCAACTTGAATGAATGTAAAAAATAAGAATTTTACCAGTTGTGACAAAAAGACATCATTACAAGCAAATTGTCACTTCAGGCAAATTCTACTGTATTTGTTATCTGAAAAAGCTTAAATTTGATGATTATGCTTGGGAAATTGCGTAAATTAATTATCGTCATGGATCAATATAGGATCTTCAGTACATGCCATTGGTTGCCTAGTTAAAAGCGCTCTCTGGAAGCCAAGTGTTTATTCAGTGCTCTACAAAATAAGACAACCAGGAAGAACAGCAGCAAAATATTTTAATAATTACCACTGCAAAACCATTGCCCAACTTATTGTTTGCAAACAACCTCTGGCCTCATGTCATGCAAATTGGTAAAGCCCATGCAATTTGAAAGATGCTTTAAACCAAAATCCCCCACCCTTCACCTTTCTGACATATTTATTCCATGACTTCCAAGATGATCAGAATGCTTCATATTATCAATAATGCTCTCCATTAACACATACCCTGCTTTCCGACTAGCAAAATGGTTTGAAAAATCTGGAAAAGTATCAGGAGCTTTTGCAGACCTTTTTTGATCTCCATATGAACCATTCACTTCGGCAGGAATGGACAGAGATGTACTTTGTGCATCATTTGGACCAATATCATGTTCAATGGGTTTGCTTTCTCCAATAAGTTTGTATGGATTATTCATGTTTTATAATAATTAATATCAACATTAGCAAAAAACTGCTTACAAGTTTTCAAAAATCTGAAATGAGACTGTGATTGTTATAAAATCTGCAAAGTGTCAAACCAACTCAACGACAGTTGATCCCATCTGGTAGTTAAACTATGAATAGCAACTTTGTTTAGCTACCAACAAAACTAAACTCAATGCTGCACAAAAAATTCACACTTCTTTAAAAGTGTAAGGAAACCACAACACAATAATATAAATGACAAGTGTGTAAATTTTTTCTACTCAGTACAATGTAACCAAACTGATATGTTAAAAGTGGGCAAGTGTTGAGGTACAGTTTTATTAACAATACTGAAAATGAAAAGCAAGAAAATTATTTGTGCTAATACTACTGCATCTGCTATTTTGTTAGGGAACATAACTTTTGCACACTACAGTAGAATGTAATATTATTAAAAAGAACATTAATTTGCATTATTACTAATTCTAACACCCTCTTGCTAATCTGCCATTTATGGCCTGTGGTTTCTATGTGCATGACACTAAAGCCAGTCTAGAATAAGTTTAGTTACTCATTAAATATTCTCAAAAAATTGTTTACTTCAGCAGGGCATATTCCTCACAAGATTTTGCACTACTAGTTGGAAATCAGCCTTCATAATTACAAATTCATCTCTTAATCTAATTGAGAGCAAGCTGCTTAAAATAATGATTAGCCTCCACACAGGTGAAGAGCTTGAATCAATCAGCAAATTTTTTTACTATCAATTTCACATAACACTACACACCATCAATCCTACAACCTTATTCAAATAGATTTGAACCTGTGTGGAGACTAGTTACTTGAAAACAGATATGTGGAAGTTTAAATCATCACAAAAAGATGAACCTGAGCCTATTTGGCTGATTCCATGAAGGCTTACAGGAAACTTAAAGCTTTCAATAGTACTGTAATAAAATAATGACTTTTAGATTTGGCAACTTTCAGCCATTAATTTCAAACTATAATAAAAATTTATGAAACTGTCAAGGGGTGCCCAATGAGACAATCTGCTTAACAGCTTTTTTCAGTGTCCCAGCACCTTAAGTTAAATATGCATGAGATTGTTTAATGTTTGAGTCAATAAACTCAACTCTAGCACTGCAATTTCTATTTAAGATAATCAAATTTTAGAAGTAGATTAAGTATATACATTGGAAATTATCAAAATTAATGTGAAAGTTCAGTAAAAACTTACCAGAAAATTTAACAGCTCTTTCCTGAAAATTATAAACATATGTAGGCACAGTACTCCTTTTACATGTACTATTGAGGCCACTGGACCAACTATGACTAGAATCTATGCACTTTATAGACTACTCATGGAGCCTTCTTGCTCGGAACAAACCGTTCACATAGCATTCATGTTAATTTTGTGAATTTTCAGTTACCCTTTCAAGTTGAATGCATCTTTTCTGCTATGAATTTACAGATTCCAAGGCTTTTAGAAACTGAAAATGGCAGTTATTTTTCCATTGACTTTTCTGCTATCTTTTCTCTCTTTTTGTTACAAACTAGTTCTCATCTTCCTTTAGAGCAGCTATGACCAACTGTAATTGCTTACTAAACCAAAATAATGTCACTATCTTAACCAGGGTCACACGTTGAATGACATAATGAGGGCTGCACATTGAATGACTTAATTTGACGGTAGCAAACTAAATTTAGTTTAAGCTAATGTACTGAAAATGTTCGAATCATAACTGCAATGATAAAGACTATTTGGCACCTTTAACCACTCTGTAAGTGTGATTTCATAGGCAAGTTCAGTGCCAATGGAACAAGGGTAGAAATCAGAAAACTAGTGAAAAGTTTTGCACCAAAGTATCAGTGGACATACATGGAAATCTCCCAGCATGCAGTACAGACATGAAAAAGTAGCACTGAGGACTACCTGCATCAAAAATATCAAATTTAAGATTATGTTGTCAGTATGTAGACTACTTGATACTACAGCAAAAACTTATATTGGGGCACAGTGACACTACTAGAAATAATCAAAGGGGTTGGCAATAAACTATGAGACGCTAGTTTTGAATGGGTAGACTCAACAAGGCTAGGCTGGTTTAACTCAAGTTGAAGCAATGAACGACGATCTGATTGAGTGAATGGGACTGTTATGTAATAGTAAGGATAAATTTTCAGTAGAAGCAGCTTAGGCTGGGTGATGGGAATGAAAAAGAATACAGTTATGCAATAAGAACAAGATAAAATGTCAGCAAGAAACTCGTGAAGTGAATCCAAGCATACTAACTGTATAAGGATGAAGTAAAGGTCAAAGCAGCTTGGAACAACGTTGTGTGTACTCTGCGCGAGTTCCTCGCTGTCATTTCGCCTCATTTTTTTCGCATTACTGAATTAACTTTTCGGTGCTGTCACCAAGTCTTTTATTGAAATTTATTGCAACTGTTATGTAACAATCTTATTGTTCCATGATGGGAGTCTGGTATTCCATGGAACACAGGTGTTCCGTGAGACCGCGACAGGAGTCTGGGCTTCCGGGAAATTTTCCACACGTTGCATGACATCAGAGTAAAAATACAATCTTTACGAAGTTGACCTGCTATTGTGGTGATATATCTCATGTTGTTATGTCATTATGATCACCCGAGACTTTAACGCTAAGCAGGATGTATATGTTGCAGATGCAATGAAAGGTGGCAAGTTGGTGCAATGTTTATAATCTTGTGAAAGTTGGTTAATAAGCGCTACCTATGAATTTAGCTGTCAGCGATACTACACTAGGGTTGTCTTACGTCTGGAATTTCGGTGTTGAAGTTTGTGTCCAAAATAATTTTTTTAAATGCTCCAATGTCTGCAATTTTGAAAGGTTCAGAGGATGTTATCATTAGATGCTCTGAAATATATGAATATTCAGGATTAGAGAAAAACCGTTTATAACATATTGTGTAACAATTCTGTGATGTTTTCTTCAGTGATAGAGATGCTGTTTTGCGATGGATTAGTAGTTGTAGGACATATTAAAAATGCTGCATAGTGCTTGTTTGTTGTCGTGAAAAGTAGCCATTGAGACTGTCAGGAATTTTGCCTCTTCAGATATGGTAACCCTACACCATACCGCTTTTAGTAAAGTAAAAACTAAACTTTTTCAAGAATCGTCTTTTCCACATTTTCAGCTAGTTTCCAATGAGGTAGGATTCGTACAGGTTTGGCCAAGCTTCGTGGAACTAGGCCTACATGATGACAATGCTTGCTAATGCATGTGAAGTCACTTCAATGACAATAGTTTGGGAATAGCATATTCCGTTTTGCCCATTCCTCGGTGTTAACACAATAATAGCGGTGCTAGGCTGTATGATGAAACAATCAATACTGACAAATAGTGTTCTCAGTCAATTTTTTTCACACCATGTGTTGTAATCAGGACTGTGGAGCTGGAGCCCAAGCAATTTGGGATGGCTGGAGCCAGAGCCAAAAAAATTCAGATGGTGGAGCTGGAGCTTGAAATTTGGGTTCTTGTTTAATAGACATAATGTTGTGCAAGCGAGTTATACAAATAAAACAATAGCTTTTAAATTTTATTGGACCAAATCGTTTTAGAGCCAGAGCCAAAAACTTTTAGGAGTCAAAAATTCTGTGACCTGAATCAAAAAATATCATTCACAGAAGGCGCGCTTTCGACTTCTTTCGCTCGCACTTTCATCCATATGAGTCCAAGTTGCCTAGAATATTGAATTCAAATACAATAGACAGTTCCCATTCGAGAATAATTACAAACAAACGGTGAATTGTCCAGTAATACCCATGGGCTAATATGAATGAGCTTAGTATGCAGAGGTTTACTCAGGCCAATCCGTTGTAGCCTAAGCTACCTCAGGTAATAAAGCGTTTTTTAATATTATAAATTATATAAGATTTAACGTTTTTTCAATCAAAGTTCTGCATAGAACATTGGATTTGAATTCAAGTCTAATGGATAGCTCTCATTCGAGAATAATTTCAAACGAATAGCCCAGAAACTCGGGTTAATATGAATGAGCCCAGTATACTGAGGATGGCGTTATCATTGCTCTGTGACGAACGTTACGCAACAACGGACAAGTTCTCATGAGAACTTATCATTCATTGTTACATAACCAATGTCACAGAGCAATGATAGTGCCAGCTGGAATGAGAGCCAATGGAAATTTCAGTGACGCACGCCTTGAACAGTTGCATTCAGTGTCAGTCAGTATAACTGTGTGATAGCCCAAGTGATACTGTTGACATGGAGTCTATCCTGTATGCATTCGTGTGTTTCTGGAATTAGGCGAACGCTCTACAATGTAACCGGCTACCTTTTTGAAATTATATGTGCACCACACTTTTGTCAAATGCAAGACTGTAACAAATTCGAAAGGGTCTTGACATGCCAACTAAACAGTCCACCTAGTTACGCTCTTGCTGGGACATAAAAAACCTTCAACTGGGCTACATGCAGCCCAGCGGGCTGTACATAGCTGCTTTAGAGCATCACGGTTTTATGTGCATCAATGCTTGGTTAAAATTACTGCTGTGCACTCTTGGAATTAGAATTAACAATAAAATTGAAGACAATAAATCAGACACATTTCAAACCCCTAATCTGTTTCACATCTCAAACAGCCACAAGTTGAATTACGCCTTTGTCACATTTTGAATGAACCTGAACCACACTTACCAACAAAACTACTTCTTGTAGGACAGGAGACCTTAACAAGGCTAAATCATAAAAAATCTTGAAATAGCACAAAATCTCTTACATAAACATCATGTTTTCATATTTAAATATAATAAACACTTCCACTGCACAAGCAATATTAACAACATGGTACTGCCCTAACACACCATGTTTATGCTCAACAATAATAAAAAACTATCCTGACATCTTTTCTTTGTTATAGCACCATTGGAAAAACATTTGATTTGGTCTACTTTCCAGGGCTGGGGAGCCGGAGCCGGAGCGTTGGAGCCAAGTATTTTCTCCGGAGCCGGAGCCTTTTTAAACATTTCTTGTGGAGCCGGAGCTACAAAATATTTATCAGCTCCAGTATTGAGTATAGCAAACTTTAATAATTTCTTGTCTTAGCTTGAAATTAAGTAGTCTA
>JGI24022J15233_10004656_pt1 | contig 14244 bp, 10 predicted proteins | sample Ectturendosymbi2_FD_15233 | JGI IMG/M metagenome (IMG submission 15233) | reverse complement strand
CAATCTGGAAAGAGAAAAATGAATAAGGTCATCGATAAAGGTTTTAGAAGCTGCCGCTTTGTTTCAACAATTGTGAAACACCCTGTATATATATATACATATCACTTAATGAAGCAACCGATTGTTTTTTACTTCTAAACATGTTAGTAATCAAACGTACTATATGTTTGCAACCCCATAAACTGATCCCGAAATATTGCAGAGAACCCTAATACCACTTTTCGATTCGATTGGCATGGCGAACCACCACTCAAATCTTAACTGCTAGTTGTCCGACTTTTTAAAAATTTCTATACGAACACCAGTTTGGCCGTCTGCCGTATCACTCACCATTGTTTTTAAAGAGGATACTTGCTGCCGCTAGAGATGCAGCTGCTTCTGCAGCAGCATCACTCCCGGGATGATTTTGGTCAATTTTGTAAATTGTGCGAGATTGTGCGTTCGACTCTTCCGGTCTATTCCAATTCTTGGAGGGAGTAGAAAAGTTGCCAACCTAAAAATATTTATTAGTTTGTCCCAAACTCATAAATTGAAAAGTTTTGCTAACTAAATTACTAATGTGTGTATATTCTGAAAACGACAGAAACGACAGTTCACCCTTTATCAAAGCTGCATAAATTTTTTACCATAGAAGTTTAACAAATAAAACTTACATTAATTAACTAGGCTCGTAGTTCATAAGCAAAAATGACTCAAGAGCTCTAATTTCAAAAAGACGTCATCACAGTGTGTATTTCACAAACAACAAAAAACTTTAAAATCATAAGTTTGTTACCTGAACAACCAACTCATTAGATGCAATATGGCACTTTAGCAAGTACTCTACAGCCCATCGAATCTGTTCTAGAAGATTCTCCTTTTCGCCGGCAGATTCATAAGCCCTTTCGTATTCGATTGCACCCCACGTCAGCATTGTTGTTGTGTATGCAATCAAGAAAGTGTTTTTCACATTTCCAGCTCCTGGTGTAAAGTGAGTTTAAATGCTGTATTTAAGTTTTAAAGAACTCAGCAACTAGGTTTAAGGTTTAATCAGTTGTTACATACCATGCAGAGCATAAAGCAAATGTTTCTCTTGATTAGTAAATTACCCAGAAGCACTCAGTTCTGCAAACGCGGTAACACGTCGGTCTCAAAACTGGCATTCTCATGCTTTGCTGTCACAAGCGCACTTGGTGCGATTAAAGCTCCATTGCAACGCAAGTGAGATGCCGTATTATCGCTACTCCATACAAGGCAGAAGCATGTCATGAAAATGCGACGGAAAACGGTGCACGAAAAACGTTGACAAGCTGATTTAACCTTCTCGGGAAGGAACATTTTGCACAAACCGCGATGATTTTCAAATAATTTCGACCTTCAACCAAGCTGCTTCTCCAAGCAAGTAGTTTATAGGGAGCAGTGTCAGTGTGTCTATGTTTATTTTATTCCAAACACGTTCAGTGGAAACAACACCCTTAGCAAAACCGTTTTTCTTGTTTTCAGTGCATTTTTATGTCACATACATTGGGCTATTATAATCATTGTAGTTGTCCGAGCAGAGCCCGATTTAGGGTGGGCCCCACTATGTTCATGTGTTTAGCCATATGTGCGACAAGTTTGCGCCATTAAGTCAGTTTTAGAGAATAAAGTTGTTTGTAGACGCTTATAGTTATCAGTCGGTCAGGTGGCAGTATTTCTCTTGAATATTGTTGGTATTGTGACGAACAATTAATCTTCCCTCAAATTTTTAATGATGCTGCGCGGAAAAACAAGCGGGTGCGCTGAATCACAAGTTTACTGAGCAGAAGTTATTAAATCTATTACAGCGGGCGGTCAGCAAGTAGTGGAGACTGCGCTAAGCATTGTTGCAACTGCGTAGAGGTGTATCTTAGCAGCTGCGCGGCCGCGCCGGCGCGCAGCTTAGAGGGAACATTGGTGGCGAAACAACTATTACACTTCTAGNTTTCCTGAAAGCCGGTCAGGGACTTCAATCTAGTAAATGCAAGGCCAAGGAAAAGCCATGTAGAACGCATTGCCTTACGTTTCTACTCGTTAAATAAGATTTTGCTTTAGGCTGATAGATTTGCACCGGTCGCATATGAGCAGCATTGTTAAGTAGGGCTACACACAAGTGGATCGAGGATTTTTTAGGGGGTGGCTCAAGGACAAATTCATCCGGATGTTTATTGACTGCATAGCGGTGAAGACCTAACTGCTCATAGGTAACTTTTTCAACAAACACGGTTAATACCCATAGACATTTTGGCCAAATCGCATTTTCACCATTAACCAGGTTCACTCGGACGTTGTCGGAGCAGAAGCGGCCTTCACAACAATTCAGAAGTTATTCTCAAACTTATCTAACCTTAAAAAGTAACTTTTTGGTTGTTGAAAAAATGTTATTATTAGCAAAAGAAACACAGGTTCGCGCCAAAAAACCTGTGGAGCAGGCATAAAGTGACACAAAAATACACGAAAAAAACGAAATGCTGCCAGTAACCTTTGTTGGCAGTCTGTACAAGACTCATGCCGTAATGTGTTCGAAAATTGCAGATGTGCATGGAATAGAAGTTCATGACGTTCGGACTTGAAAATTTGATTATTTTCGGAAAATTTTCCGATTTTTATCACGCATCACGATTGCCTACCCAAAATGGCGAAATTTGTTTACAAAAATACCCGCCAATCAGTGGCAATCTATCAGTCACAAACTATTTAAAACAAAAAACTATTGATTTTAATTATCAAAGCCATTTGACCATAGAAAACAACTTGAAGGTCGAAATAAGTGTAGTTGTTTCGCAAACAACCACAACTCTCCCCCGCTGAAAAAAAGGTTAGGGGTACGAGCAGAGTCGTAGGCAGGGGACCATTCCTCCCAAAATTTCTAGCGTTTCTTATCATTTTGTGCTTTGAAAGACGGTGTCGAAAACAAAATACTGTTGCTCGCTTATGTGAAAACATTTCCCCGCCCTAAATTTGTGACCTGGCTACGCCGCTAGGTACGCGTAGAGACAAACATCCCAAACAACTTGAAGCAATAAATGCTGGGGCAATTTGCCCTGGAAGGTTTTTATTGCATCACAAGAGCATTGAAAATGATCAGAAAATGTTTTCCTAGGACGTCACAGCGGGAATTGTGAAGTTTGTAGTTTGCAGCGAGTCAATGACCAACTTCTCATCTCCTGCTCAACCACTCAATTTTTTTGTACGAAACGCGACTATATTGCGGTAACGCCATTTTAGAAATACTGTAGGTCTACGGTAGGTTGGAAAATTTTTATTAGAGACAGCAGAATATGGGTCGATAATAAGAATCGAATTTTGTTTTGTACGAGTTTATTTGTTACGATACAACATAGCAACGCGAAAGCAAACACTGCTAGAATGTATTCGCAACCAGGACGCCGAAAAAACCCTGAAGTTATCTAGTCGAGGCGCCCCAAAAATTTGTTAAAACAAAGACTGTGCCACATAATTCACAAAAAGAAAAATACGAGCAAATGCAAGCATTACATTCTTAGAGAAGTCAGATTTTACTATTAGAACGTATATACTGTAGCTATATATGGCTGTGCAAAGAACTATTCATAGTTTAACAGACGATCCTTATAATGTTTGCAGAAAGTGACATGGGACAAAGCAAGGTTTTCAAACTCTGTTCGATTTCTTTCCGGAGCGCAGCCCATCTATAAGAAATACTTTTTTTCCAAAATTTGTGCAGACTCTTTGTATAAAATAATTTTGGTTGTCAGCGAATCTGGTTTTGTAGGAATGAACATTAGAAATATTTTGAAAGAAATTGTCATAGATTTTGTGCAGAGTGCCATGATGTAGTTTATGCATAAATTTTGCCAATTTAATTCGATAGATATCACTTAGTTTCAACACATTAAGATTTTTATATAAAGGAGTAACATGACAACTGTAATTATTAAATGTCATTAAACCTTAATATGTTGTTATGCAAAATGTTTAAAGGTTGCAGGACGGAATTATTAGCTGTGCCCCATGACATAATACAGTATTGCTAATGACAATAGACAAAGCTATAGTATAACATTTTCAAAATGGCAATGATCTCGTGTTGAGCTGAACTTCTGTCCAAAAATTGTTGCTGGTAGGTCTGCTGCTAATTAGTAGTCATCTTTAGCATAGCCTACAGCTAACCTAGCGCACTTCATTTTCAGCCTAACTGACATGTGGGCTACGTTTTACGTTTGAGTTTCCTGATATGGAATTTATGCCGTCACTGAGCGCTCTAACCTAGCCTGTAGTTAACTGCATTGTAAGTTTGTTGTAGCTTAATTTTGAGTCTTCTCTCAACTAATAAAATGAGCTGCACTCATTCATGAAAGTTTGTACGAAGAAAATAGTATAGTCTACTGCTTATTCAGCTTTTGTCCACAGTCTGCTGCTTATTCAACTTTTGTCCACACGAAACCCAATCTTACCCAAATGAAACAAGAGTTTAAATACTTGCGTGCGGTTTATGTAACATTGGGACCATATATTTTGTATAAAATCTTACTTATTAAAAGTTTCATTTTGATGAAATAAACATATTCGGACTTCCCAAATTCAACAAAAAATGCATTGCATTCAATATTTTCATCCCTTCCCTGTGCACGAAATGATTTATTTAAAGTCTATCCAAAAAAATCACCCAATGGACGCTTCTGTATCGGGAACCATCGATCGAAAAACGTATCTGAAAAAATTTAAGGGGGCTTCAGCCCCCTAATCCCCCTTTGTATCCGCCTATTTTGTATATTTTGACTGAAACAACGACCACGCTGGAGATCTTGTTTCAGTGCTTAAAACTTACCGGTATTTGTTATTTGACTTGCTAAATGTAGATTACGCAGTCAAGTAAGTGACAATCGTAAATTGTCCTCCTTTCTGCTGATGAAAATATGGAAGCCCTATTCAAACTTACTAACAAATAAAAATGGATTGAAGAAAGGGGGATCGACACCTTAACAAGTGTACAGCTTATCCAAGTGGTATTGAAAAACGTAAAAAAGCAAAAAAGGCATAACCTAAGTCATAGAAGATTCAAAATTACTATTCTACAGTGACAGTGAAGACCAGCGGAGACATTTCTGCTGAACCTGTAAGAGGACAGAAAATCGAGGGAGATGCTGTGTCAGACTTACATTTACGTATACCGATGATACCGATGGAAATAGGCCTATGGTTTGACAAGCGGTGCAGCACCAGTAGCCGAAGAATGTCAAAAAGTATAATCGAAAAACACGATAGATGAGATGGCTGCCGCTATCACTGTAGGCAACGATATTGGTCTCTGGCCAGTCATTATACCGGAAAAAATATGGGAATATTGTTTGAAAAACGAAACAGATACTCTTTGACATTGCGATGAAGAGTTATATTTAGGCTATGATGTTGCACAACAAAGAAACGACGGAAACTCGTCACGGAAATGCACAAGTCTTATTCGTCGCCAGAACCACAACGGTGAATTAGTTGACAAAAGCTGGCTTTATTTTTCTTCTTCACAAGGTTATATTTATGGTTTCACTTGTAGACTGATGTGCGCGGATGCGACTAAATGTGCGCATTTCCTTGCTGGAAAGGGATTCTATGACTGGAAGCACGCTGTTGAGCGCCTGAGAAGACACGAGCAATCAATGGGACATATAAATGCCACGATTGCGTTTAGTCCTAGATGTAAATCACTTGGAAGAATTGATAATGAGCTAGCATGTCAAGTCAATCAATGCGAAACAATATTGGAAATCGCTTCTGCTCGCAATGTTTGGTTTCTGTCATATAATTCATTGCTGAGCGAAGACTGACTTTTAAAGGAGATAATGAAAAAGTTGGGTCGCCCAGAAACTTTAAAAAAATAATTTCATGACTTTTTTCAAGCAGCTTTAAAAAAAGAAGACGCGATGCTTCTGGTGATTGGTTTTGCAACGCTTTCCCAAACCGCTAATCAATGTCAAATATCATGTTGCATCAAAAAGCTTTGTTGCTGTTGAGATAACATACGTGACGTTACAAGATTACGTCATAAATGTAGATGGTCCGTGGAAATACTAATGACTTCATCGATCATCCTCTACCTAAAGATTCTGCATCCAAATATGGGGCCTCTCACCACGCCTGGGTCCCAACCATCTAAATCCGGCCCTGTGTCCGCGTGCTCAGCCTGCTAATATCTCAATCGAAATGGTTAAATAAAGCAACTGGCACATTAATACTTAGCATAAACGTCCATGAACGGACAGTTTTTGTATTGAATTTTGTCGCTGACATGACTTCTTTTTGCATTTGTTCTGGCATGGCTAAAAGAACCGAAATGTATTAGAAGGTATGTGTAGCTTTCGTGGTGTGTGATACGGGGTCATAGTTTAGCAGAGTATCTTTTCATAAGTGTAAGCGGCAACAACTCTAGTTTTCTGACAAGCCAACAAGAACAGTAATTTTCAGGTGATGTGTGAATTGGTAAATCAGGAGAAACAGAAAGAGAACAACCCCACAGAGTCAAAACGAATTCAAGCAGTTTATGTTCACAACAAATGATAGTTTGAGTGCCGACAAACAGCACTCTGCATTTAGTTCTAGTTCGACCTTCTAGTTCAGGGGTTCCCAACCTTTCTCTTACCATGTACCCCTTCAGCATTCTGACAGATAAGCATGTACCCCTTCAGCATTTCGACAGATGAACATGTACCACAAAACTTCCTACAACAAAACATTTTATCATGATTGTTCATAGATATATCTAACAATAAGCATATAATGATTTTTTAAAAGAATATTCACTGATATATGTACAAATATTCGGAAAAAATCATGTGTAAATATATTCTGCTCTTCCATTGAAAACCTCAAATGTACCCCTTCGGGTAGGCAAATGTACCCCTGGGGGTACATGTCCCCCAGGTTGGGAACCCCTGTTCTAGCTTCTGCGATTCGGGCTATAAGCGTCACAAGAAAGTTTGCCAAACAGGTGACGAATGAGAACTGACGGCATAATTCTTCAAACATGAATGAGTAGTACAGAGTAGTTAGGTCTGATCCAACCACTGTAAAAACGTCTTCTAGTTGTTACACTGCTGACACTATATATCTATCTATCCATCAATCAATCATTTAATCAAAAATGTTGATCGAACAGGTGGCTTGAGTAATCTTGATATGAAGCGTTTCTAACCTGTCTTCATATGAAAAATAACAATCTTTGCATATGGTAAAATCATGGCGAAACAATTGTTCAGCAAAAATGATAACAGTAAATATGGAGAGTATGTTTCACAACTTCAGTTATTTTTGTTGACCAGGAACAATAATCTTTTTGTTGAAAACAATCGACTGATCGCATGCGCGCCAGCAGGATTTTGGTTAGGGGCATGGGCGTCTGCAGGGAGGGGAAATGGGCATTTGTCCCCTGGAAATTGGAACTAAGAAGCAAAAATTTTAGAAAACGTAAAATCCGCAGTTTAATTCTGCTTAGTTGGGTAAATTCTTGCAAATTACAGTGTGTTTGCCGATATGACACTCACACTGCGCAGGGATCAGTTCACTGTTCTGGTGTCATGCAGTCATGAAATTGCAGTTCACTTAATCCGCTCCTTTGGCTGCAAATGCAGGTTGCGAAACTCGGGAGCGAATTGTTCTACTATTAGCCTCTGTTGCGTCACAATAACAATGGCAACATATCGTTAAAGGTTCATTTCAAGTTACGGTAGTAGCCATTTTGCTGCATGTTATGTAACTCCTGACATCTTGGCAGGTAATGCAGCGAGACAGCGACTGCTAATAGCGGTAAGCTACGTACGTTCATACCAATGGTGGTCGAGCTGCGACATATTTTGTGTGGCTCTTCTAGATAAATAGCAACATCTCACATTGACAGAGAGTTGTTGCCTCATATTTAACGTTTGCTTCATCTATCAATGTGTTTACGCGTGCTCGTAACGCGGATCCAGTCAGTAAACTTAGGGGAAGCGATTTCAGTAATATTTGCTAGTCAAGACTCATAACGGCTTCGCTACTGTAAGAGAGATGAAGTATACTTCACAACACTGCTGTGACAAAACAATGAACAGCAAAATGGCCTTATATCGTGAATGTTGTTTTCCGGATTGTAAAAAATTATGGTGAATAAAGGTACTTCCGCAGGTTTTGTGGGGGCGATCGGCCCAATCGCCCCCTGGATCCGCCCCGTTAGTTAACAGAGAATCTACGCGAATTGATAACAAAGATAGTGAACCTAAAGCTCAAGTTAGGCTGCTAAAGTTCCCAGAAGAAAATTAAATATTTTCCAAGACACATATTGTCAAAAGCATTTTGTTATTTTCCCAGTATCAGAATGAGAACGAATGCTTTTCGCGAAGAGGAAATTGCAGACCACAAAGTGGAAGAATACAAAAATAAATTGTAAAACTATTGGAGGAGCTCCAANCCAGATTTGACCATTTCCAAGAGTTAAAACCATGGTTTGCATTCCTTGTAAATCCATTCTTCGTTAATATAGTCAGTGATGGCTATCCGTTATCCAGTTCGCCAACCGTTTGTCACAGATTTGTCTGCTGTAGAAACGAAAGTGACTGGCTCTGAAAAAACTTTAGTCAATGCCACTCTACAGTTTATTTCTGGCCACAGGTTCCAGAAAATACCCACAATTTAAAAGACCTGTGTACAACTCATTTCTGTGTACAGCACGGCATATTGCTGTGACTTTTTTTCTCTGTAATGAAGTTCGTAAAATCACACCATCGTGCAACCCTAAAAATGAATCCTTGGGAGAATTAATTCGCACAGCTATAACAACATACTGTCCAGGTTTTCGGGGACTAGAAAATCAAACTAAAACTTAATATTGACAATTACTACAAATCATTTAATGTAAAACTTGCATTCTTTGCCGCATTTGTGCAAACACTACAAGCTGGTTTTGCGGCTCGCTGCTGTTTTTGGTTTTCTGCAAATGACTCTTGCATTGAACGGGTTTTCCCATCCCTGGTTTATATAATGTGCAAAGAAAACTGAATGAAAAAGAAGCATTGCTGCCAACAAAGCTCATTTTTGGCAATTAATGTCCCTCTAAAGTGCGCGACTGCGCACCACCACCAGGCCATTTGCACAGTGAAATCTCATGCCGCGCATTCGCAACATTCCAAAACATTGGAAAAAACAATAAAACAAGGGACGCTATTTCAATCAAATATGTATTTTGTTCGTATTTTGATAAAATTTTGTACTTAGTAATTCACAAATTTTGTAATTCATTTAGAACTCTGCTAACTCAGTCATAAAATATCCATGCTCACTAGAACAAATATTTGCCTAGTAGTGTTAAATTTTCTTAGAGGGAAAACACTGTATGCAACTGTTGCCGTAACATTGGGTATTTTGTTTATGGTGTAGAAAGGGTGGAGCGCTTTGTGTACGTCCATTTGCGTTGCATCGTCAACAACCTGAAAATGATAAGCACAATGTCGACTTTGCCCCCCGCTGGAAAAATTTCTGCGGACGCCCATGGTTAGGGAGGGGACACAAACATCTCCGACTCGCAGACGTGGGAACTAAAATGCAGCATACCAATAACGACGTTTTGCACATATCTTCAAGCTTCAAGCTTGATGTTATCAACCACTGAATGCAAGAGTTCAGTGCGCTCGTTTAATCCAAAACATTAGCATATGCATAATACTGAATTTCCTATTGCAGCTGATTTCATTTGCTTTCAGGCAGGAAACCACTGAAAATTCCTCGCAAAATTTTCCTTCCTGTTCTGAATCTACAAATCGAATTCCAAATGACAGCTGCTGTATACCTGAAATATCTGTTGCTTCGTCAGCTAGCAATGAAAATTGACTTGCTGGTAGCTCCCATACAATGTCATTACCCAAAAGTTCTTCGGCTACACCTGTCAACTCATTCTACGTTTCATAGGTGTAGGAGCAAGCAAATTTTGGGGGTGCGAAGGATTTTTGCCCCAATTCCCCAAACTTGCCCTAAAAGTTGTTCTGCGACTTCTGCCTACAAATTTGCTCCAACAAAGATCATGAAGACGTTTTTTGGTGTGACCTCCAAAAAAAGGTCTCCATTTGTTTTTATGCAAACGTTGTGCGCCATGTTTTTTAAGTCAAACAACGTTGGACGCCATTTTTGCTCAGATTTTCAGGGATTTTGCCCCAATTTTCAAGGATTTTGCCCGGATTTTTGACAAATCAAAACGTTTGGGAGTGCACTTGCATCCTCTTCACCCCCGCCTCCTACACCACTGCTGTGTTTGGTGGAAAATAGCGAACATGCCCCATCGGTTATTTTTATGTATTCTCTTAACTCTTCAAGCCTTGCTTCAATGCATATTTCAAGCAGCTGCTGCATATGACCGTCTTTTTTGCTACTTTTCCACGAAGAGTTGATGATGCCGAAAAGGATAGTAGACAAGCTTGGGAATTTTTTTCTGTTTCCAGCTACCTACAGTTTGAGCAATCGTGCTGTTTATTTGACACACAACATCTCTCTGGTTCTCCGTTACAACTTCAGTAAAATCAGCATGAGCATGTTACGAGCCGTGATGTCACTCCGTGCCGATATGGTTCTTGGCGTGTCAAAGGAAAGGAAGTATTTAAATCTTGTGAAGCTTTCGTAATAAAAGCAACTTGACTCGCAGTATAAATGCAAACGAGAAAGCAGTAAATGTAAGGTTTGGACAATACGCTAACCAACAGAGTACTGGTTTAAATATGCAAGCCTAAAAGTTCGTTGTCAGTGTAGTAGCAGAGAAACACCTCTGTCGTTGATTTTCTGGTGGGAGAAAGAGGTTCAGTAAAATCTCAATGCTGATCTTAGCTGGTGAGCTCTGCCAACGTAACGTCCAATGTCCTTATCATTGCTGAATTTATCTGATCTTGCTGATTGAGCTTTTGAAGACCTCAAGCTGTACGATAACAACACCGCATGAAGAACCGCCGTTTAACTCTAGGATCAAACGTACTTTCTAGAATAAACTGGCAACGACTATAGCTGCTACTACAGACATTATCGGCGTGTGCAGTCTTTTTACAAATATATTTACTGTCTTTGTATCAACTTCCGGACGTTTAATTTATTTTTTATATTTTCATATATCCATGGCTAAAAGAGACCTGCACTACCTTGTTTGCAAACGCAACAAACCTTCACAAATTGCGTGAACAGAAACAACTATTAGCCCCTACAATACTTCTGCAGTGGTTCTTAGCCTTTTTTTAATGATGTACCTTTGGGCAATATTTTGTCCATCAAGCATCCCTGGATTGTATACCCCTGGGTCATCCACGAGTACAATAATTAGAAACGCATTTATTATTGTATGTTTAAGTTTAAATTTCATTGTGAAAACACCTAAAAAATTCGTGTACCCACTGGAAAAGTTTCTTTGTTGCATGCACCTTCATTTTGTTAGTCAACAGGTTTGCGTAGTTTCGACCCAATCCAGGACTATTCTAAAGCTTGCTGCAGAATTAAAGCTCCGTACAGTGCACACATTTTCCAACCCAAAATCAGTTCGAACGTCACACGCGAAATTGTCGCGCGAGATGATTTGTTTTATTATCATGGGAGACCCTCGACTTCGCGCCGCGCACGCTTCCCAGGTGCCGTGCCACTGTTGGTCGAGCAGCGACACGTTCGCCCTTCGCGTGAGTTGCGCGTGGACGCCTGGGCATTTTGCGGTGTGGCATCAACAGAATTCCCAAACAACAGGAAAAGTTGCATTGACTAGGTCACTAGAAGCGTGTGATGGCTTGCGTGCATTCTGTTGCTTGTAGGTTAAGCCCAAAGGGAATCAAAAGTTTGTTTCAGTGAAGAAGAAAACATACAATCTACCTCATGCCGAGGCGTCAGACACCATTCATTGCAAGTCATCAGTCATTTTTATCAGATATCTACTTTTCTCTTCTTTAAAGCAGGGGTGTCAAACTCAAATTCACAGTGAGCCAAAATAAAAAATTAGGTTCAAGCCCAGGGTCGAACTGGTTTTATTAAAAACCTGAAATTACTGCACATATTCGATCTTGACCTAACACAGCCTTATTGCACTATCATTAATCAATAATTTAAACAAGTAAAACATGCAAAAAATCAGTTACATTATTTTATTTTGTTCAGTCAGTAATTTTAGGTAAAAACGTTTTTTCAACAGGCAAACAGTAGGAAATAATGTTTTCTTCAACAACCAAATATGTCCTGAGGTAATAGCAAGATTAATGCAAAAAATAAACTGCACGCATTACAAACTGAAAGTACATTATTGTTGCATTAGTAAATTCGTATGACTCTATCAAAGTCTATCTGCGACTTTTCTAGTCCATTCAACTGAAAAAAGTCCACAGGAAAACGCCCAAAAATAATGTCCTTCCGAGAAAAACAAATGTCCTGCGAAAATATGTTAACGCTTAGCCTGCTTGCTCGCTGATGCTCACTTGTCTGACCCAGATACTTGTTACGTGATGTCTAATCTTGTGTACAAGTTCATCGATGTTTTGGGTCAGGGTCTGAGCTGAGGAAACCCACAGGATTGAGTGAAGGTGTTCATCAGTAATGCGACTCCTGTGCAAGCCCGTAACCATGGGGGCGCAGGGGGGCGAAGTCCCCCTGCAAAACGTTTCGTCCCCAACGTAGAAAAATGTGTTAAGCATAGTTGAAAACTATTGGACATAATTTTAAAAACTTATTTAAAAAAATTATGTTAAAAAATTATGTCCCTCTCAGAAAACTCTTCGCCACCCCTGGTGTCCCAAGCTGGTTACGGGCTTGCTCCTGTGTGATGTTTTGTTTAGCCTGAACAGCTTGGATGTGCAGCTGAGCCATTGTATATCGGGTATGAAGCGCGCAAACTCAGCAGCGCCCATAGACTCTTACAGTAATTTGCCTTCAGTGTGTTGCTACAGTGGAACTCGATCAGTTCCATTTGGATGTGTGAGGGTGCGCTTTTCCACAACTGCAAATGGGTTACAGAACAGCTGGAACCTGCTTTTTTACGCTTCGAAATCGGTAAATCAGGGTTTGAAGTTGGCTCAAAATAGGCTGAGTTTTTCTGCCAACTCTGCACCGGCGAACAACGGCGGTAGAAACACATGCTCTGTCATGTTCTTGCAGCAGGGGAAATGGCTCAAGTTTCTTCGCCGCATCTGCCTCACCCACAGGCTCAGCTTAATATTAAAGGCCCTTACTGTAGCGTACATGTCAGAGATGATGCGCTCCCGGCCTTGCAGCTGCAGGTTCAGTGGCAAAAGATGTCGCACAGAAACGCGACTTCCCACAGGAACTTTTTATCTCGAAGTTCTGTAGTACCTTTCCCTTTGGAAAGCTGCTGCATACGTTCAGCGACGGTGTTTCTGGTCAGGCTCACATTGGAAAGCAGTTGCCTTTTATCTTGGCACACGGTATCACAAACTTTTAGCATGCAGTTGAACTGAAACCAATTCAAGGCAAAGAGTCGATCAAGACATTTGATGGAAGTTGACGTAGTCATGTCCCTGCATGGGAATACAAAGGATAACGTGGGTATTCATCAATCACAACCAACACGTAATTATTGTTACTATTCGAATGAAGGGAGCCTTTAAAATCCAAATTGATACCTTCCATGGGCCTCATTGCTTTGATTAATGACCCTTCTTGCAGTCGGTAAAATCGCGGTTTCACTTCTGCACAGATTTTACGATTTGACACAATCCTTCTTACATCAGTTGTCGAATAAGGCAGGTATTTACTTCGTACAAAGTGCAGCATCCTTGCAGGGGCGGATCCAGCCAGTAAGTTTTAGGGAGGGGGATTTCAGTGATATTAGGCAGTCAGGTCTCATTACGGGTTCACTACTGTAAGCAGGGCCGGCCTTAAGCCGATGCAACCGATGCAGCTACATTGGGCCCCGGTGCGATGGTGTTTGGGTAGATTGTTCATTTTTGCCACATACACCTTGTGCTTGAGAATTCAGTAGAAACGCCATATAAATTTCATTGTTAACAAAGAACGCTCTCGTCAGAACTAGCGAATTTTCTCTCGAACGTTAGCAAAGGTGCCCAGTTCTCGTGTTAGTGCTTTACTAAATATCTGCGCTCTACCACGATCGTAACACGGTTGACTGAACACGATGACGTCATAAAATCACTGCTGAGAGGGGCCCCACGCCCAGGTCTTGCATTGGGCCCCGCACGTGCTAGGGCCGGCCCTGACTGTAAGAGAGACAAAGTATACCTCACAACACTGCTGTGACAAAACAATGGATGGCAAAAT
>JGI24022J15233_10004652_pt1 | contig 14256 bp, 11 predicted proteins | sample Ectturendosymbi2_FD_15233 | JGI IMG/M metagenome (IMG submission 15233) | reverse complement strand
GGGGCACAATTCCCCGGGTGCCGAATCACTGCGCAGGGCGCCGAAAAGTCCCGACAGTGTCTTAAGTACTTTCTTCAACAGTACATTTGCTTCCGTAAGCCCTCAGGTTCGAACACGGGGCGCTAAACTTGCTTCTTGCCCCGGGCGCAATCTAACTTCTTTACGCCCCTAGCAGTAATTGAGTACTCCTCTGCGTTGTCCATGTATATGGAGTGATGGGTTGCTTAGGTAGGTCGTAACTCTTTTCGCTAATCGAGAACGTTCAATGCATTTTTGTCACATATCGGCAAGTTGTTTGCTAACGTATACATCTATAGCTTTTTACACGCTGCATAATGGTTCAATCAGGAGATTAGTTCCGTCAAGAGACTCATCCATTTACCTTTATGTTGCAAAACTACAATGCAATGCAGACAAACTGCGGATTCACGAACTGCACTGGCAACAGGCCTGAAACTGTTCTTCCGTTTTCATACTGTACAACCATAAAGAGATTCCCGACAAATGGAAAGAATAAAGCCGGCTTTATTCAAGAAAATGTCCTGATAAAGTACTTTCCATCAGCTGGATTCAACAGCATTTGCCATGTATCACATTGCTCTTCCTGCATGCCGCCTTGTACACTCAAGGCAAGAAGGCGTTCAACCTTCTACAGAAAAAGCATGAACTGTAAGACCGGTCAAAACATGGATATTATTTAACAATAAAATTCTACTAAACCAACAAATATTTCGTAAATATGTATTTTTCTCATTGTTGACAAAATGCCTGTGGGCCCGGATGAAATGGCTGCGATTAGGCCTGCCGGCCGTAATTTTGGAAACTCCTGATCTGGAGCAGCGTTTCTCAAAGTTTTTCATCTCGCGGACCCATAAGTCATTTATTTATTTTTTGCGAACCCCCGAATACTGTAAATAACGAATAAACAACAGACCGGCTACATATGAACAAAATGCGCAAGTCTTTTACTCATGCTGTTGTCTCCGAAACAGACTCATCTGAGGTTCAGTGAGATTAATGCTCCTGACAACATTCTCCTACAGGCTTTGATATATTAGGCTTGATTTTGGACAAAGCTAGTCGAACATCCATTCTGTTTCGATATTTTGGTTTGATTTTCACCAAACTTGAAAAGCCAACCTTACGTGTAGTGAAAGGAATGACTGCTCTCGATGCCATTATAAGCCATTTGTAGCTGAGAAGCCCAGAAACAAGAAACAAAAACGAAATTGAAGAGAATTTTATCTTGGCTCCATTATCGGCACGCAAATCTCAGGGTTTCTTTAGAATCGTCGTCATTAACTTCGTTTAGATCAGTTAAAAATGGATTTCGCATCCGTCCAGCTCTTTTTGTTCGCACTACCTGTTCTTGTCTCTAAGTTTACTTGTAGGTAACATTTGTTTGCACTAAGAGATGGCTAACTTATCTTTCCTTTGATAGTGCAATGACGCTTATGCTCAAAAGGCCAAATAAGTTGGACTACTCAGGAATACAAAACAGCAATTAGCCAAAGGAGAAGATGTAAACCAAAGGAGAGGTTAAGTATTACTGCTTTACTGCGGAAATATTTTNAAACTGTTCATCATCCTTAATCTTTTGAACTTCTTTTGTCACTTGACGGACCCCCAAGCACCAATTGTTTCACCCNCNAGGGGTCCGCGGACCCCACTTTGAGAACCTATTATTCTAGAGGGTCATTATGGTGAATGTAACTTAATCCGTGACTGAAAATCTGAAAAGAAAAATCCCCTTAACCTTTTTCATGCAGGTACAGTCTTGATTCCAATTGCAATACATTGTACCTGCATTTTTTTCGGTCATAGACCAAAATGATTTTCAAGTGACCGAAAAAATTAAGCCATTTCGGTCAGAATATCTGTAAATATAGGTTAAAAACACTGTTACGGGGAGTTTTAATACAACTGTGAGACAAATGACCGAAATGCCTCATCCAAAAAAAACAGCATTGTACTGCATGTATATTGTGGATTCGAGTCCCCAGGTTTTGAGGAACACCTATCCTGGATTGTATAATGGCTTCTTTTATGAGTATATTTTGGATCTCCGACATTCCAGTTAAAGTCTCTAAAATCCCGACTATTAGGTAATTCAACATGATGAAATACTATGACGTCACAACGAGGTCATAACAACATGTTCTCATACCTTTCTGTTTATTTATGTTTTCATCAATATTTCAATGTATTGTATGGCCATTTATTAAAAATAATAAAATAATATAATAAATTACATAACCCTATGAGGCCATTTCTCAAAATTAGTATAACCAATGACGTTATAGCGGTGAAAGCTCCCGGAGGATACACATGGACTTTTGGTGTGTTATCAAGGTTGCTGAGGGGAGGGCATATACCAATTTTTCACCCTTTTTACCAATTTCTTCAAAGCTTTTTCCCGCTTTGACTGGCCTGAAGTTTCTGCTTCCGCGACTTTTTCGCTATGCACCGAACTCTTGCAGCTGCAGATTTACTGGAAAGGATTTGAGGATTCACTTCACTCGATCTTTGTTTGCAGACAGCCATCTGGAATACTTTCAGCAAAAAACACTTACGGTTAAGTTGCTCAACGGAGCGATTCTCCCTGTAATTGTCAACGACCCACGGCTTACGCTGCCGCTCCAGAAAACGTCGCCGTCGTTTAAAAGCACGGAAGGTTCGGAGTTGCTGGTGCCCAGTCGCGTTCACGTTTTTGAGGCTCGCATGGTGTAGCGGTCAGCATACCGACGGAACTTGTCGGAAGCGTGGGTTCGAATCCCGCTGCGAGCTCCTTTCGCGCTAGTAACAAGCGATCACATGCAAACGTTGCTCACGATTTTCCACTATTGCTGTATCGATTTGTTTATTTTTACTTCTTGGAAACTTCAAGTTGCTTTATTCCGCGACAGCTGCAATATGTGATGTCGGCGAAACCATCACCCACTCTGATTTGCAAAGTTATCAATCACCTATCTGGTCTTCTTCAGTCCGGAAGCAGGTGTGTGTTATGTTCTTTGCTTAGCCTGTTTCGTTGCCGGGCCCGCTCCGTGCATAAACATGTGTTCCCGAATAATCCTCGTTTTTATCGGTGTGCTTGTTCTGCCTCAACAGGTTTATCATGCTGTATAACTGTACATGCCAAGGCACTCTTGAAATTCAATAAGGAGCCATTTGTGGAGCAAAATCTAACCAAGATTGAAAGTCATGTTTGACCGCTTTTGCGCAGGTCGGGGATTACCGACTGCCCGACCATGAGGTGAGCACGCGCAAGTGTCAAGCTATGTTTGAGGACGAAGAGGAGCGCTCGGCTCATCTGAACTCACTCGCCCATCCGATACCTGTGCTGCTCGTGCGAAGAACCGGATTTCAGTCGCTTCGCGCAGGTTTCAGTTTCGTTAAATTTTTCATTTGGCCGCGTGCGGTGATGTCAGCAGTGATGGGAACAACTCGCTTTCTAAGCTGCTTTCTGGGGAACTGTCCCATACACCGATGTCTGCTTGGTTGAGTTACGTTCACGAACTGTTCAATGATTACGCTCTTCCTGTTGTTGCAATTAGACAAGTTCACGGTTCGCTAACGAAAAGTTGTTCATTGCTCCTGTATAACAAGATCAGAAAGACACGTTCACAAAAATAAGAAGTTTTTTGATTAAAGGAAACTCTGAACTACTACGGTGGTCGTTTGTTTCCGTTCTGAGCAGATCGAGAATTCCACGAGGAAGGTGACACGAGTCGCGCAGCGGATCTTCCGGACCAGCGTTCCGTTCACAGCGGACCTCGCGATGGTTTCCGTTCCGGGTGGGACATAATTCTTCCTGCCAAATGGGCCACCGCTTTCTGGGTTCCCTTGGTATATCACCGAGCAAGAGCGGGTGGACTTAGAGAGCGGGAACACACAGCAATGGTGAGCTTTTTTGCAAAACAATAGTTATAAATCAGGTCTACCTGCAAATCGAACTGTGTGTACGGTGGTATTGAGAAAATACAGGTCTGTCTTGTTAGGAAGATGACGATCGTGGCAATATTGTGTCTTTGCAAAATGTAAATTTTGATGAGAATTATGTGAGCTCAGTTAATGCAAGTTTTCCATAAGGGTATTCCATTATAATTCAATAAATAAATGTAACCCATACTCTCAGATTTTCGCTATTTTCAGATATGTTATTTTCTGTAAAAATCTAAGCAAACTAAAAAAGTTGAATTTCATCCAACGGTTTCCGAGATAGGTGTTGGCCAGGCCTAACAAAATGTTGCTGAAACATACAGTAATGTTCTCCATGCCCACCCGCACAACCCCTGAAAATTTCAAGATTTATGAGCAAACACTTTTAGTTATGCGGTTTGGTATTGGCAACATTTTGCTAGGCCTAGCCTACAGCACTTTTTGCATAACACTTCGGCCCTGACAGTTGTTGTATAGCAGGATAACATTTATTGTAGTCGTGTTTTTGTAACGAAATTTCCACAAATGGCCTTTATACCTATGCGTATCAGTCCTAAAATTTTGAAGTAAATATAACGAAAACCTTAGTTCCATGCAATCGTGTCGTAAGTAACTATGGTACCGCGAAGGCCACAAAAGTTTATTTTATTCAGCAGGGTTTAAAAGTTGTTATATAAAGTACCATAACTCTTTAAAAACTAGTTTTTTTGCGCTTATAATTTACACGAATGTTCCTCTGGCATGTATGCGTCTTTCCTGAAAATTTGAGCTCAATCCATCAAGACCTTTCCGAGTTATTAATTTATGAATCGAACAACCGGACTCTGTTCACAGCGCTTCGGAGTAATATTTGCTACACGTGGCGAACCACGCCAAATCGTATCCCGGATGTTGATGTGTAGTGCATCATAACTTTTTTAAAAGTAATTGTTTTGCCACCAAGATTTAGAAGAATGTTCTTGTTGTTATGCATCTTTCCTGAAAATTTGAACGCTTTCCAGTGACCACCTTTTGAGTTATTAATTTTTTAATTGAGCGACCGTGCTGCTAGTCACAGCTCAGCGCTTCGCGTCACTAGCAACGCGCTATCGCGGTTTAGTTCGGTTCAAGTAAGTTGGTTTATGAGACGCAATAACTTTTCTTGTGAATGGTCGTTTGCAACCGAATTTTGCACAAACGTTCTCGTGGCAATGCATCTTACCTGAGAATTTGAGTTAAATCAAGCAAAAACTGAGTGATTTGGGCCTGCATCGCCAACTTTACAGCATGTTGGCCGAACGATGCGACAATGACAATAAAAGCCGGAGCTGATCGGCTGAAAACCCACAATACAATGAGGAGCCCAAGGTGTTTTAACAAAAAAACCTGTTTCAGATTTACAAACCATTTCCGACAATGGTTTTTGGACATGTTTCTATGTCGACTAAATTTTTGTAGAAGTGGTTATAATTTTTTCTGATAATACCAGACTAAAATTCATGTCATATTTGAAATCCGCGTGTCCTGAAATGGTGGAATTGACCCTTTGATCACATCTCTAGCATCAGCGGATCAGAAGAAATAGCATTTAATTTCAGGTGCACTCTACGCCCCTGGTGGTGAGTCAAATTTAAACACATATCTTGGAAACTGCTCGATTAAATTCAAATATTTTTATTTTAATTTGCAGAGAATAACATATCTGTATAGTGACTGTCTGGAATTATTTGTTACAAAATATTTGTTGAATTATGATGGAATAACCCGTAGCCATGTTTCATGCTTTAAAGTTTATTGCCCTGGCTCGAGAGTAAATGCTTCATAACATCACTGAAAGTAAAAGCTTGCATTTAAATAACGGCGTTAATTATTTTTTATGCGTAAATTTCTGCGGTGATGCTTTGTGATAATATCGAGAATAATTGAATATATCATGAAGCCATTCTGTTCCTATCGAGGAGCAAATTTGTCATAGCTGGTGCGTGATTTTACTGAAAACAAAAATGTTAAATAAGGTCTGTGCGTTACTTTATATCTTTTTGAAAGGAATGTAAGCTGGCGCATTTCCCAAGGGATTTTCCCGACACTGAGAGCGGAAGGAGATGGTGGAAAGCAGAAGAAAACGCCAATCATCAAAAGCATTATCGGTTATCTGCTTTATATTTCATTGCCACCCTGTGCCAGTAAACTATGCTGCATGTGCAGAATTATAGGGCTGCGCTTGCAAAGAACAATTGAATTAGTTTGATTTATGCGGAAGTTCTTTGCAAAATGCAAAATTTATTTACTATTCATACAACTGCCTTCAAAACCAGTCCATTTCCTCCGTCACTTTTAAGATTCAATTAGCTTCATCACTTCACTCGAAAATATGCGTGCTTTTGACTTTTACTTATTTAAAGTTACTGAAATTGTGAAAGATTTTAAAGTAATTTTAATCACAGAACAACGTGCATTTTGCATTGCTAACGTTTTCTTTATTTCCATTATTTGTTCGCATTTGCGTGACGCAGTCGTGATATTTGTATTAGGAAACCTCCGGCGAAACGAGTAAATTACTCTGTTTTGGGAATTCCGTTCCCATTCGCGCCCAACTGGCAGTATCTGACCGAAGAAAGCGTCGACATCATTGACGTTTCTTCAGAGATCGCTGACGTGTTTGAGACTCCAACCAGTTCTGATGACCACAGTCGTCTGACGTCACCATCCTTCGCCCATGGCGAAAGCTCGGACAGCAATGCAGCAGAAAATTCTGCTGTTGCTTTGAAGCGACAAGCAGATGATGNGGATGGACAGCCGAGCAAGAAACAGAAAACAGAACACGTGCCGAGATCCAGCTTGCATTTGATTCGAGACAGAAAGGTCATCACTGAACTGACGGTTTCGATTTTGGGAAACAAGCTGAGTAAGTTCGATGTGATATCAGTATCAAGCCTGGAAATAATGGTGCACATCGACGTTCCTAATCTTTTGTTGTAATGCACGGCAGATGTGCGTTGTGGGTGTCGTACATATAAATTATTTATTTTTCTTTATTTATAGACAATATCAAAAAGCTGATTGCATTTGAAATACGTCTTCGGCGTTTCCAAAAAATGGATTGTCGACACTACGATACAGTTATTTCCGTCACAGTAGACCTTTCGCTTCCTGATTACATTCCTTGTGACATCTCCTCAGTAAAAAACTAAATATTCGTCGTCATCACCTGACGAGCTGCAAATAATTGGCAGATGATCAAACTGGGCCGACTCGATTGGACTTGAAGATTTTTGAGTTAACATTTCCAAGAGAGTTGTTCAATCCACTCTAATGGAGCTGCGGCGCACCATACAATTGTCACCAGTTCACGTCTGGTGCGTCCTTGAAAACTTGAGAAAAGTCTTCGTCTGCAATTACAAGTGTATAACTTAGGTGTAACTCGACGCGTTTCCTCATCAACTGAAAACTATTATCTTTTCATACAATTTTCGTCTGCTCCTTGCCCGTAAAGAAATATCTTGGCATCCCGCTGCACAATTATAATGTTCATGGCNAGCTATAAACAAGTACGAACACATCANTACCATCAACCAGGGCTGTGGAGCCCGAACCAAAGCAATTTTGGATAGCATGCAATGGAAAACCTATAGATGCTAGGTCCGGAGCCTGAAATTTGGGTTCCGGTTCCACAGCCCTAGTTTGCGATTTGTACAAATAATACAATGGTTTTCAGTTTTCATCAATGGACCATATCATCAGCCAGAGCCAAAAACGTTTGAATGTTGGAGCCGGAGCGACAAAACATTAGGTGCCTAAACCCGGACCCTGAGATCTGAGTTCCGACTCCACAGCCATGGTTTGAACTGGCAACAAAATCTACAGAAATTAGTAACAACAACCGAAACACGCAAGAACTCCACAAAGAAATCAAATCAAGAAATCACGATTTCTGTTTATAGGTTAATTCAATATTGTTCGCACGGAAGCGACTTCACCGGCATTTAATTTCACTGTTTTGTTCGCTTGCTACGCAGGGTTGCGGAGTCGCAAGAAGTGGGAGGTTTTCGGTGGAATCGGGGTCGGATTTTTTTCTCCGACTTTGGAAGTCCAGTTGAATCATTTTTTACATCGGACTTTTAAGTTAGGAATCCCAACTCATCCCTGTTGAAATGGTACAATTTCTTTTTAAACGTTTATTGAAACAGAATTCATGCTGTGTACCATGGTTTCCATTGATTGCTAGTTGCTACAAAATTGTTGACAGCCAAACTTCATTGACATTATGTCATGAAGCCGGAGTCGGAAATTTTGGAAAGGTGGGAAAAGTTTGGAAGCTATGGGTCGGACATTTTACCCCCTATTCCCACGAATATTCGCTGTTGTGCGACAATTACCAAAACCACAATTTCGAATTCTAGTGTTTTCGTTGACCGTAAGTGCCATTTGTTTTCTGGATGCTTTTTTTGCCAAGCGAGGAACTGATTGTAAATGACAAACTCAGCTGCCCAATAAGCGGTTTCATCTTCCGAAAATTGGGACGTAGGTTTATCAACAAATTTCCGCATCCATTTCTGGCATTAACTCATGCACAACTACAATACGAACATATTGGGACTTTACATTTGTAACCTTACTTCGTTCTGTATGCGAAACATCGCTAAGGCAACGCTTAACATCACATTCAATGTTTTCGGCCTAAAATCTGACAACTAAGGTTCAGAATTTCAACCTTTGGCAGTGGTGCGTCGTCACGTGGTGTTAGTGCTCTTTTGTAGTGACAACTCATTCTTATAGTTTGCATCCGGCGTTCTTACCTATGGTTGCCACCCTTGTTGACGTTAAACGCTCGTTTGAATCTGTCCAGAACAACGTTTTTAAAACTTTTCAATCTCGCNGTTCCCCAAGTCACATTTGTTCTTTGCGGACCTCCGAATTCTCTGAACAATATGTCAAACAATAGACCGCCTACATAGGAACGAAATATAAAAGTCTTTCATGTACGTAAATGCACGTGCAAAGTTTTAGCAGAAAATTCCGTGAACTGTTTAATCATAAAGATAGTTCTGGAATCATCTAGTTGGCAGAGGTGCTCACCGAGTCGGAGTTCTGAATAAATGCTGGAGCCAGGAGCGGATCCACTCAGGAAGGTTAGGTGGGGGGGAGACTTCAGTAGTATTTGGTAGTCATGTCTCATAATGACTTCGCTACTGTAAGAGAGATGAAGTATACTTCACAACACTGCAGTGACAAAACAACGAACGACAAAATGGCCTTCAATCGCGAATGTTATTTTCCAAATTGTGCAAAATCACGGTGAATAAAGTTACTTTCGTTCGTGTCAGGGGATGATCCCCCGCCCCGCGGATCCGCCCCTGGTTGAAGCAGGAGTGAAATTTTCAGTGTTTATAGGAGTCGGGTGATACCGGTAGCTTTCATGAAATCAAAGTTTGCCCTGACAGGCTAGTTGTCACATTGATGTCATGGTTCTGTTCTGGTAAAATTGGGCAGGGAACGCTGTCTGTTCTGACTTGCTCAAAGTCAGTGCTCAACTGCTGTATCACAGGAATAGCATTTTTTCTTTTTGATTTTGTGGATTGAAGTTATACATCTGGCCTGCTTAGAGTACAGTTTTCGCAATTTGTTATTTTTAGTGGAATGTACAAGACTATGTTTTATGGATCTTTCAAATGCAAGAACAGCAGTGCGGTTTCAGCCAAGCCAGCAGAAATGCGGTTAACCTACGTGCTATTCCTAAACATGCCATTATTATCTTGCAAGTTTACAATATAAGGGAAATAATTTAATGTGTAAATAAGGTGGTACAACTGTTTTCATTGTAGGCATAGGGCTTTATTTGTGCAGCTCAATAAGTGAAAAGATAGCAGTGGTTGTTTCATTGTGATCGTGCCTAAAGCACTCCGGTGAAAGAATTATACAACACTTGGTTCAGGTGAGACAAAATATTATTCTATTTCTTGGATTCACATTTTCGGAGTGTAAACAGAAGCCAAAGTGCTAATTTTTAATGAGCCCCGGAGCAGGAGTTGGAAATAGTGGCAACGATAACCTCTGCTGGACAGACACTGAGGTGTATGTCAAACTACAGTAATGTGGTGCAATTAAGCTGAATTATGGCCCATACGGGCGGATGCAAACCAGCGGATTTTCTTGGTTGGATTTTGGTTTACATTCATGGATCCCTACGAGGTTCACGGACTCCAGGTTAAGAACCCCTGTTCTAGTACATTGAAGGTGCGCTTAGGCCGTTTATGACTTCCTGGTCTGTCTTGAATTTTACAAAAACTGATGCAAGAATTTTTGTAACGGGTCCTTGTATAAATTGGGTAAAAACAACAGGCAACTTCATCCATTGGTAACTATGCGTTGGAAGTGGCATTTACACCCAAAAGCTAGTTCTTATCTGATGTGTTTGCAAAAGCGTTAAATCACACAAATTGAAATTGGAACTTTCACATAAAAATTAATGGAAACTAAATGCAGTGTGCGTGTTTATCAACAATTTGACCCTTAAAACGGATATTAAATTAGCTTTCAGAATTACTTTCTTGCAAAAACGGTTAAAGTTGCAGAAATAGAAAGCAAAATCCAGGACCAAGAATAAAACCACCACCAGATATTCACCCTCTGCAGTGCCGGATTAAGGTAGCGCGGGGCCCGTAGCATTTCAACAGCGCGGGGTCCTAATTTAAAAAAACATCTCAACACCTAAATCGTAAAGGGTGTGGGCAAGGCATCCGTGTTAGTAGCTTTTCTCTCAGGATGCTCTCTTCAGTCCGCATCGTGACATGACAGACCGAGTGTTCCTACTGACCGCCAGTGTTGTCAGATGGTTGTGGCCTAAATCTGCTAAATGGTGTTACAAAAAAACTGCTAGATTCTGCTAAGAGTCTGTACAAATTTTCAGCTAAAATCTGCTAGAAGCAGTGAAGTTCCGTTAAAAAATATGTTATTTTTGACATGATTAAAAGAAACCTATAAAGTTACACAATATAGTAAATTTTCGTCTTGCATTCGCTCGCAACAAGCATGGGCTGAAAGTGCCGGTCTTGGCCAACACACTTCGCCCCACATTTTTTTTCAGTCAACATTTTGAGCAATGCAACTGCAGCTTACCTTGTTTCTTGTATGACACACACTTGACGATCTCTTTCAAATGGTTGCATGTTTTTATACAGTAGGAGATGAGCAAGGCTCAGCGAGATAAACAATCTGGACATAGCTTCAGCCCTACAACTTTCTAAGTCTGGTCTTTGTAACAAAACTTTGTGTCACATTAGGGAGCATGCGAAAAGTTCTTTAGTCTCATCTGCGTGCTTTTGCTACCCGGTATGCCTTTTAAGCTCACAATGTTTCGCTTTGGTTGAATTATTGCAAACTTCGCAAAAGGCTTTTCGTGAATCAGCAGGATAGGCAATCGGCACTGAGCCAACTTCTCTTGCAACCACATATGTCGAAACTTTTGGCAGCTTTGGTTTACCAGGAAGTTTTTACCAGACATGACTGCTTACTAGCGTAACTGAATCACTTGGAAATATCGTGTAGTGGGATAAAAACATATTTTACCAATGTTGTCTGTTAACCTAACGCGCTCACTAAGCACACAAATCATTTAAGCTTCACCAAGCATCAAATTACTTGTTATTATGATACAATTATCTGCTTGAAGCAGTTTCTTTGCATCATAATAAAAATTCCGAATAATTGCAGGCAGCTGGTTGTGCTTTGTCCTGGTGTTACCCAATTAAAAACGTCATGAAGACGAGAAGTATATTTTTTGATGAAGGTGTAAAAGTTTTCATGTTTAAAAACTGTTGAAACAGGCTTTGGTCAGAAATTTATTGCTATCTGCCAAACTGTTGGTAAACTCCTGCTAGAAAATGAGCTAACTGCTAGATTGAAAATTTTACAGCTAACAGTGAGAAAATCCAGCTAGATTTTGCAGCAAATCAACAAATCGCAACACTGCTGACCGCAATCTTATGCATTTTGTTACGTAACTATACAAAAAAATCAAACAAGAATTTCTGGACACAGACAGCTTTCAATTGGAAACATTCGCTTACTACTTATGGCAAATTTAGCAAATACTGACTTCTTTGACTGAAAAAGATCTATATAATGTAATAAATAGGAGTTATTACAGAAGACCGCGGGGCCCGTAGCAATTGCTACATTTGCTACTATTGTTAATCCGGGACTGCCTCTTTGTGATTCGAGCGCTAAGAACCGCGTATTTGTGTTTTGCAGACGAATCTCTCGCGCTCTCTGAAAGACTCACTGCAACCAATCGACAAGCGTTGGTCGTTGTGAAAGTAACACCAATCAATAGAGGCATTCCGCTTCCACAAAGTATTCTGTGCATTCCATCCCCTGACGACCTGGCCTCTCTCCAACAGGATTACGAGGACGTTCTCGGTAAAGGTGTAACTAACTGCGATGGACCAGCTGAGCCACGTCACGATGATCCGTACAGAGAGGAAAGGTACAGTATTCTTGTGCAATAACTGCCTGTACCTTCGGTTTGATAGCAGCGAGTAGTTTCGAAGTGAGCAAACTGCAAAGCTCTTTTTGCAACTACTGTGCATTCCTGTCTCCGCCGTCGCGGAATCCCTTGTATCAGTTTTAAGTAGACTTTTTCATCTGCTGGATTTGATGGTCCCTGCTTTGATATAAGACCTTTACCAACGGAGTTTTGGAAATGTTCGAATATGGTTGAAATTACTCACCTTTTCGCGTTTGCTGCGGTAGCCCGACACAAGACAACTAAGAGCGCTGCGATTCTTTATACGGTATTTGTGTAACATAGCCAAGACCTAAACGCTAGAAGCGAATCGTTTCAGTGTCCTTGGATCTTCTGTTTGAAAATGTTGGCCAACTTTTCCTAACACGCGCAGCTCGTCGCACAGATCTAGCTACGGGCCAGTGGTTTTCAATCTTTTCAAACCGCAATTAATTTCCCAGTAGCGCATGTTTTCGCGGACTCAAGCTACTTAATTTGCATTACGGCAGTTACAAATTTAATGACCGGCGTTACTCCAGAAGCTCTGTCTTGATGCAGATGCATGTGCAGTTGTTCTCTGGGAGTCTGCGGTGCGGCGTCACTAAAACGCCTTCGCGGATTTAAATTACTGCATTCTCGGCGTTGAAAATCGCAACTCTTTGGATTGCTAGGACGCTGAAGCCACTAGCTCGTTTTTAAGCTTTACTATTCGGTAAACACGAATTTGCTGACTGCTCTTTTCGGCCACTCCAAAAGGGCAACCAAGGGTGGAAGACAGCTTCTAATGAAATCAATGTCCGTGACGTGCCCTTGGATCTGTTGCGGCTTGCACTGCCGCTGACAAATCACTTGACACCATTGCATGGCGCTTCCGACTCACTCGACTTGCTTTATTAGCGTTTTAGTCACGCGAAATTTGCAATTTGACACAGGAAACTTGCTTCAAAAGAAGCCAAAAAGCAAAGAAAGAAGAAAAAGCAACCTGGCGAAGTGCGTCCAGCACCCCGTCGACCTTTCCACTTCGACGTTTTTCCATCCCGAGCAATTATCGGTTTTGTCACGTCCGGTGATTTTCTCTTCTCGTACGCGTCAGGTGGTGGGTTGGGTATTATTGCTGCCCGTCACCTTGTGTCGCTGTTGAGAACACAATCGAGCAACGCTTGGCTGCGCGACAAGTTCACCAAGCACACCACTTTACCACTGGCGCTGATGCGAAACACAGACAGCGCGCAGTATCGATACGTGTCTTTGTTGCCAACGACTGGACTCGTTTAAATTGCGGGACTCGGTGACCGCATTGAAACTAATGCCTGCTGTTCTGCCTGTGCACTTTTTTGCTGCGTTCAACATCGTAATTCGCATTCCACGCTTGGTTTCAACCGATATCAAAATGTTGCTCTGGAATCTAGGGTTTGTGTTTTTCAGATGAGCATATTAACCCTGCTCTTCTGGCTGGTGCTGCAATAATTTCGTGCTAAAAACCACCCGAGCTGTATCAGGGGCGGATCCAGCCAATAACGTTAGGGGGGGCGATTTCCGTAATTATTGGAAGTCAAGTCTCATAACGGCTGTGCAACTGTAAGAGGGATGAATTATACTTCACAACACTGCTGTGACAAACGATGGACTACAAAATGTCCTTATGTCGCGAATGCTCTTTTCCAAATTGTAAAAAATCATGGTGAATGAAGTTACTTTCTTGGCTTCAGGTGGGGCCATCGTCCCCCCTGGATGCGCCCTTGAGCTGTATATTGTTTCCATTCCTTTCAACCCGTGCTGTTTCACTTGCGATGCATCGTGTCACGAAAATGCCCATCGGCGAACGAAACCTTTCA
>JGI24022J15233_10004648_pt1 | contig 14261 bp, 7 predicted proteins | sample Ectturendosymbi2_FD_15233 | JGI IMG/M metagenome (IMG submission 15233) | reverse complement strand
CTTTAGCTTCCAAGTCTGGAGGTATTTACCTACAGTTGCCATGTCCTTAGTCTGCGCCCTTTCTACTGCCTGCCGATCTCCATCAGCATGCGTGATTGCTAGTTCGTCAGCATATGCATACTTTCTGCGCCAATTGACGCATGCCATTCTTCTAAGTAGTACATACTCTAATTTTGTTTTATAAAATAAAAAAGTTTAAATTCACAGAAGGCCATTACAAAAGTAAAATAGAAAAAATGATGAAGTTTCATTGCTGCACTGTTTACCACTTCAAAATTATTCACTCCTATGTGTTAAACGTGCGTCATTTGACGCGTCCCGTCCTTCTTGTGTTAATACGTTTCCACATGAATCAAATAAAAATTCCGGCTTGTCCATAATTTTGATTGCATTCTGGAAATTCGCTGCTATCAGCTGATCCAAACATATAAATGCACCGGTGTACCAAGCGTAAGTTGTCCAGAATGACACATCAGGAGATCATAGACAAATACATTGTTTTTAAACGAATCATCAAAGAGACATCCCAAGATGATGCAAACAATCTTGGGTTGTTTTCGAAGATGGGAAAATGAGTCTGTTTTTGTATTTCTCGAAATATGTGGCGCATGTTGACCAACTAAAAGCACAAATTCATCTTTTTCACAAATACTAGAAACAAAGAACAGTGAATGCAATGATATCTTCTGGCGATATCTGACAGATATGTTGGTTATTTGTGCAAAACTTCACCGAAACTTTATGTTCTGCAGAAAAAAGATTTTCAAAATACCACAGAAGAATTAAATCGACCAGAAAAACATGGAGACAATGGAGAGGAGTTTGCCACTGACGTACGTTTTAGCGATTTGTTTTGATTTCACTAAAAACGCCTTTTGACTGTTTAACGATTAGTGGGTCTGCTTTGGGGTTGCTACAGGCTTTGGAATCTACTTTGTCATCAAAAATCTATTATGGGGAGATAACTACATACGTGGGGCTGAGATACAGACAAGGACATCACCCTCATGCAAATGTAGGCTTCAGTGGCATTGTAGATGTATTAGCTTGTTTATTTTGAGAATATTGTACATTCCTTGACTTGCTACGTTCCCACATCATCAACCTTCACAGCTGATCCCACCTGCATATTATTATACCTAACATGATGGATAGAAGCAATTGTTGTATGTTGCGCAGTGAAAGCGGCAAGTCAACTACTTTGAAATTTCACAAAACGTGTGTAGAGCAGTTTATGAGGAAGATTTATATCAAAAGCAAATCTTGGCAAACGAGAGAAGAAACCAACTAATAGCGGTTTTTGCAAAGTGCTTGTGGAATTTTGATTTTCAAAAAAATTAGTTTGAAACACGTCGCAAAAAAGACGAACTGCATTTTTGTGAAAATATAACTTTATTGCAAAACTTCGTAAACAAATGTGCATTGATTGAGAGCGCCAATACACCAGGTTTAAGCTGTTGCATTAAAGTGAGATCTTTAATGTTAAAGGTAACTCAAGTTTTTGGAGCAGAATAACTCCGCGTTAATCCTTAGACTGTAGCTTTCTGTAAACTTCACTGTAAAAGTTTTCTCAAAAATACGTTGTTTAAACAAGGGCATGTCAGTGCAAGGGCTCTTGTTTTGTGGAAGCAAAGTTTGTGTCCAAAGACATTTTTTGGAAGGGCGTGACCAGGGCCGATGCAAGGTGGTTTGAGACCCCCAATCTATACTTTGGTGTCTCCATTATGCAATATGTTGGATATAACGCATAATATTTAAATATACAAAAACAAAACTGACTTTAACAAAAGCTGATAAACGCATGTTTCTACAGTATCAATACAACATGTGAAGCAGACAGACTTTAGCATTTGCTAAATTTCAAGCTAGGAAATTTACTTTTTCCTAATTTTCAAAAATGCCAATGTTTTTATCAACTCAGTCATATCTTGTTTTTGCAGTTTCACTTTTAATAGATATCATTCCCAGATTTGTAAATGTTTCATCAGTCAAAGTTGATCTGTGAAACGTTTTGATTAACTTAAACTTGCTGAAGCTCCATTTAATAGTAGGCCTATTGCGTACAGCAGTGATCGGCAAATTTTCGTCATGATGGCCCCAAGCACCCTTTGAGTCGTAACTTTCAAACGGCCGTGCTTATTTGAAGGCCCAGTTTCAAACTGATGTTGAATTCAATTATCTGTAGCACAACAATGCTATGTTGTCATAAACCCTGCAATGATAACAATGCCTTGTTAATGTCAAACAATCAATGTTCTACAGTTGTTACAAACGCTTATGTTTTATCGCAGGCAACCGGTGCAGCATTTTAGCTCTTACATACCGCAGACCACCACAACAATTGTTGCGAGGCCCAGTAAAAAGTGCCGAGCGGCCCATAATTGGGCCAAGACCCACAGTTTGCCGACCACTGGCGTACAGTGTTACTGGTTAAATAACTGAATCTCTCATTGGTGTAAAGTGTTGAGTTTTCACTGGAAAACTCTGATGCAAGATAGATCGGATATTATAGGCGCGAGCTACGAATAAGATTTTACATCAGTGGTTGTTAACCTTTTTTGTATTAGTATACACTTTCAAATTTGCTTGAAAATCTGTACACCCCTGCCATGCACTAAAATCAAGTGCTGTAAAAATTCAAGCGATTTTTATGCTGTAAATGTCACTTAAACGATTTCAAATGGTAAACCTTGTAAAATGTAAAGTGTGTGCTCATGTCTGCAATATCTAACCTGCTATATGCACGAGTACAAAGTTTTTTTTTATTTATTTACTCATTAGTTGACTTGTTGCAGGCCGAAGCTTGAAGTGGCTAAGCCGTTGTGGTCAGGTGTCGAGCGAAATTTCTGACTTGCGCAAACGCTGACTTCACGCCATCTGCGCATGTGCAGAGGAATATTCCAGGTCATGCATTTCGCTTGCCAAAGGCATGACCTGGAATATCGTGGCTGAGACATCAAATAAGCTGAGAACTAATTATTAAGGTTTTTAGGGTTAAGCCTTAGGATTAGAGTTATGGTGTAGGATTAGAAACAGAAAACTAACTGATATTTAAAGTGTTCAGTGATTCCCAAACTGTCGCTTGTTGTGGACTATCTGACGTCTAACCAAAAGTTTTTATTTTTGCAATAGACATCAAAACCTTCATCCTCAAAGTTTATTCCTTTGTCCTGAGAAGCAAAAATAACTAACATACAGTACAGAGGTGTAGTGGGGCGTGAACGCGTGGGAACCGCGTTCCCACACCTTTTTCAAGTTTTGCTTCAAAATGAGTTTGAAGCTGTTTTAAAATGGCTAGATTTTTGGGTGCGTTCCCACACCTTTTTTGTTAGCACTACATCCCTGCTGACATACGTACAAGAATAGACACAAAACATCGCTTGACCTGTCACGCGAAATCCCTGACGAGGTCAGAGGTTTCGTTTGACACCGGGAACACCACGAAGTCATGAATAAACGTCACAATCTAACTATTTCACCACGGTGACTGCGTTGACCACAGCTCCGTACGCCAAACAGGGTTGCCAATTTGGCCCTTTTGCGGCCAAATGTTAGAAATTTGGTCACAAACAACATTTGTTGGCCCATTATTTTCGTTTGGCTCTTTTCCAGGCCCCTTGCAAAAATTAGATTTGGCCACCTTGGGTCCTGTCTGAGAAACTACTTTTTTTCACTGTTTTGACTAATGGATTGCAGATTTCGACAAAATTTCTTCATGTTGATAGTTTTCGATTACAAAACTTTGTTAGGAGCCTTAGTCTTAAATTCAGTAGAAGAACTGCTACTTGCTGCAATTGTAGAAGTAGCAGTGACAACTGGTATGGTACCGAACTTACTGCTATCTACTTGTAGAGGAGCGTTTCGTTTTCATGGTACACGTATTTGTTTACTTTATTCCGATTGTTGTTAATCTCTTTAGCACTTATCTAGGATAGAAAATTTATCTAGAAAATTTAGCACTTATCCAGGATAGAAAATGCATTTTCAACAATTACCAAGAAAGTGGAAAGTAGAATTTAAGACCTCCAGCCTCACCTTCGCGAGCCACAAGTTGGGGACCCAGGCCCGTAACCAGCTTGGGACACCAAGGGGGCGAAGAGTTTTCTGAGAGGGGCCCAAATTTTTTACACTATGTCCAATATATTTTTCCAAGGGGAGGCGAAAAATTTTCTAGGGGGGCTTTGCCCCCCTGCGTCCCCCTGGTTACGGGCCTGTGGGAACCTCTGTGTGTTTTTTTTTGCACAGAGTATGACCTTTGAAATTCGGATCACACAGCGGCACAGTCTGCTTTTCAAGGGTTAGAGCCTCATGAACCCACCTGAAACTGACTTGCCTGTATGAGTTGAAAACTAACTAGCCTGAATTGAAACTCGCGTGGTGAAAACTCACCCACACAAATTGAAAATCCAGCATCAGTGTAACCGCCAGCACTCACAAACATCTAACTACAAGAGCGATGTCAAGCCAGCAGCAACAGCTACAGGGCCGCAACTAACTTATATTTTCGGGGGATCAAAATGCTTGCAACTTGTTGTTACTTACAAAAAAAAAGTTTTGTTGCTTTCAAAGCATTTTTGAAACGTTCGGGGAGGAGCCCGGTTGTCCCCCCCCCGGGTTGCGATTGCGGGCCTGAACAACTACGAGTATTCCACAGCGAGCAGTGTATTGCAATGCAACGCCAAAATTTGCAACTGCTTATCTGCGCAGTGATGAAACTGTGCAGTGTGCGGCATTCGAGCGATTCACTCCTCATGTTCTCTACGCGATCTTCAGCTGTCCTAAAAAACGGCAGATGCACTGAACTTAAAAAGGAGGATTCGTGATGAAATTATGTTCATCTGAACAACATTGCAAACAAACAGGCGGGAAAATACAGACGATTCGTACTTTCCGAAAGATACAGTTTTAAAACTTGTGAAAAGTTAACACACTGAGCTAGAGCAAAGAAGATTATGTTTGAGACTATGTGACTGTTCTTGAACAGCACACATATGGAACATCCCTGTGCACCCCATTACGTTGGTACACCCCTGGAAAATTCTGGTACACCATTAGGTGTACGATACGTCTGGATGAGAAACGCTGTTTTACATGATCATGTACCCTAGAAACCGAATATTCTATTCTAGTACAGTGAAAGCATACAACGCAGATCTACAACAGTGGTGTAACTGACGGGGGGTGCAAGGGAGCGAACCTCCCCCTGGCAAGCTGAATGTAAACACCGGCACCCCACTTTTCTTATGTATTAGCATTCAGTATTCTTTTCGTTTTCAGTAAGTTGTTATTTTTTGCGTTTTTCGAAAGTTTTTTGGAAAGTTTTCCGGTGATTTCTGAGTTTTAGTACAGAAATCCACATTCGGATAAACTTTCATTTCTCAACTATTTTCCTAGTGCTGGCAATTGAGCCCCTACGGTGGACGTTGGGTCTCCTCCAGCTACGTTTCCCACCTTGGCTGAAACCTCTAGTTACGCCACTGGTCTACAACATAATTTTCCTGAATATGTTTTTACTAGACTATGCTAAAAATGCTAGCGTACATTCAAAGTGGGTTCAGCAACGTTACCTACACAATTGCCAGCTCACCAAGGCAGGTGCTGACAACGAAGATACCCACAATGCATTTCGCAATGGTTGGCTGAGAAAAGGGAAGCTGTGGGTCGCGGGAAAAGCAATTTCTTTGTCGTATTAGACAAATATGCAGTTGAAAGGGGAAATGTGTGAATTCAGTTCTGGTGTCCATATACCGTCACAAAGGTCGTCAGTCAGATTTGAGGCCCCCGTTTTTAAGTGATCCCCCGACCGGGGTCACTGGTTGGGGCCCTTTCTCCGGCCCCAACCCTCTGGCCATTGTTCAACTGTAGGTGTTGACTAGTGTGAAAATATTTTTAAACAAGCAACAGGGTTTTCTTCATGAAGTTAAGAAGAATGGCCTATCACGATATTTTGTTTCATGTTTGCGAATTGGGTCAGAATTTTCTGTTTTATCAGAATGTTCAACTTTTGTTCGACCTTGAGAAAAATGAAGGAGACAGCCGACATGAGAAAGATTCCCGAAAGGTTAGAATATTCTCAAAATGATCAATCGATCGTCACACTCTTAACTTTAATGTTTTTATACTATTTTCATTCCAGAAATGATTCCCTCTCCACAAGAAAACGCGGTTTAGTATTAGTCTTTCAGACCTTGTCAACATAGTGTATAACCTCAACGACCAAACTACTGTTAATGTTTAATTGCGAAAAATTTGAGTGTTATAATGAATATCACGGCCAAAGCAAACGATACAAATGATATATTGCAAACGTTAAGATAATAGGAGTTATCGAAACGTTTACAATATGTCATTTGTATCGTTTCCTTTGGCCGTGATATTCATTATAAGGCTATTCAGCATTTCTGCTTTTCGTGTACCAAATTTGAGTGTTTCTGTCAAAATTACTTTTCAACAAGAACGTTCACCAAAATCATACACCAATCACCAACTAACGAGTTATTTTCACTCCTAAGATCTGTTGTTTAAAAGTTTTAATCACAAAACATTTCTAATGTTCATTGTGCGACTGATCGAAAGTTTACTTTCAGATTCAGGACGACGAATTCGAAGCTGCAAGCTCGACCTCCATTGCATCCGAGTGCAATAGTGAGGAATCGAGCATCTTCTTTAGCGACAGTTGGACTGGGGAAGTACGTTTTTATGACGATCCGCTACATTAAAGGAACATTGAAATGATATTTCGTGTTTACCCAAGCAACGCGTACACAAACTCTCATGTTTTCCTGAGTAGTTGGAGAACTTGTTTGCTTTCCTGACAGTATCATCAGGATAAAATTTTATTCAAACCAAGTAACTTGCGTGGGAATTCTTGTAGTGAACAAATCCCAAGAATGCGCGACCACATAACTGGATTGCATAAAACTTTTTAACAAAAATATTGAATTAAAAAGGATTGGATGAATAACTCTGACGTATATTCGTCAGGTTCAACTTTCAATTCTGTTTCATCATTCTGCTTTCACATCTGAAATTACGCTTGGCACGAGGCGTTTGTGACTGGAGAAAACTTTTGTCACTCGTGCAATTTATCTTCCCAAAGATACATCACGTCTGAATAAATCTGAGCCAAGATAAGCACAAATTAAGGTATTTTAAACAGCACTTTCTCGAAATAACGAGGACAAACTGCCATCCTTCTCTTTGTTGAAAAGAGATTTTCCGTTGCTACCCTTACAATTCGTCTTCAACATAGATTGCTGGCCAATGTGGAACCAACTTACGTTAAAGTAAAATCAAGTCATTCAGTATATTCTGTGGAGCCAGGAAAAGTTCTTATAAATCATGGCACGACAAGTTCATCGGATGTCCTTTTCCCAAAAATTTGTTTAAGTGGATCTTCTTTGCAATCAAGTTTTAAAGTTACGCTTTCGTCATGATTTAGATCAACTACAGTCTGACAGGGATTATGTAAGAATAAGGTAAAACATTACGATTTGATTCTTCTTTTTGTGATTAATGGTAAAACATTACGATTCTTCTTTTTGTAAAATCCGTACATGTCGCAAACTTTAAGGGGTTAAGAAAACATTCTTGTAATTGCTGCAAACCGTTTGTAATGAATGCTTTGTTTTTCAGTTACTGAGTTCACAAACCACACCCAGTGAAATCAGTGAGATAGACTCAGCTGAAGCAGAAGAGGTAAAATTGGAAACGTTTTGTGTATTCGTTTTTATTAAGGTGGTTCAGAATTTCTTTAAAGCATGCATTTCAAACAATAATGCTGAAAACTGTTTTTGGTGGAAATCAAGAAGCATTTACAGCAGATGTGATTTCGTGTTCTATACTGATGATATAACGAAATCGAACATCCACAGAAATAAATATGAGAGCAAGGGGCCAAGCCTCACTAAAATTTCATGCAAATCTTGTGGTTTTGCGCTTTGTGAGGCGGTGTTCCAAACAAAACACGTTGCTGCCTTTAAAGCCAAAAGAATTGCCTCCCTCAAAATTTTGGACTGGCTACGTTACTGCAGAGAAAACTGAAGTAAAAAATAAATTTAAGCAAAATTAAAATCGTGCCTATTGGTCTGGTTAGGGAGAAATAATGCATCTTAGAAGAAAATATCTAAGTTTTAAAGTTGATGTTGTTTCGGCAGGGTAGATTGAAATAAAAAAAATATGAGCCATTTACATGGACACTACCATGAAATGCGCAAAAATGATCAAAATCCCGCCAAAGTTTTGTGGCAGAAAGGCGCGAAAATCCGCAGCACTCACGGTGAAAAAGACCAGAATGCAATCTTGGCAGAATTTCGGACATGAACAGGATTCCAATTACTTGCAAGCAAACAAGGTGTTCTGGCAAACTGTACGGCGTCTTCGCGGCAAATGGTCTCATACTGCTAGATCCATCAAAGACCAAAACCGTGTCTTACTCAGAAATGAGAAGAACAACCTTGGTAGATGGAGAGAAAAGTTCAAATATCTTTTAAACCCAGTCACTATTACACCACAGAACACACATCACGTACATTTGGGGGAGGAAAATACCATCACTGCAGTCGAAGTCTCTTTCCCTATCAAAGCATTGAAGGGTGGGAAGGATGCAGGCTGTGATGAAATCCGACGTGAAATGCTCAAAGCCTTGAATCGAGGAATTCTTTGGCTGACTCGTGCGTGTCAAGTGGCTTGGTGTTCTGGAAGGAACCGAAAGATTGGCAAACTGGCGTGATCATTCCCATACTAAAGAATGGAGATAGGAGAGAAAGCACTAACTACCAGAGCATTTCTCTCCTTAGCCTCCCTGGAAAAGTGTACTTCATGTGGCCAAGTGCTTTGAATAAACATGCCACAAAATAATTCAACCAAAGCTGGATGATACCCAGTGCGGTTTTCGTCCTGGACGTAGCACTACAGACCAAATTTTAAAGAAACCTTGGGAGCATGTGAAAGATGTATGCACGTGCTTTATCGACCTTAGAAAGCAAACGACCGGATTCCTCGTGAAAATCTTTGGAGAGTGTTGCAGGAGTACGGTGTTGACGGCCGCCTGTTATTGGCCGTCAAGTTACTGTATTCCTGCTTAGAAGTTTTTGTCATTGACTCCTACAAGGGTGTGTGCTGTCACCAATCACTACAGACCAAATTTTCACACTCCAGCAATTTTTCGAGAAATTTCGGAAAAATACCAAAGACGTCAATGCATGTTTCGCCGACCTTCTTCCGTCATATACACACAGCTGACAGGTGTTAGGACTATGCGTTTAGATTTGAAAGGAGGAATTGCGAAGATATTCGATCAGACCTTCGTTGGTGATGCTGCGGGAAGCGCCATAACAGTACAGTGATAGAGGATGTGACTGGCGGATTGGATGTCGCCGCACACACAGTTTTTATTATCAGCCAATCCCATTCTGTGAAGGTGTCGGTCAAACCGACCGTGACCCCATTGCGCAAGCGGTTAAGTTGGTCCAATGCTTTGCGCGGCATGCAGCATCCTGGTACAGAATTAGTGAAACTAGAGATATATGGCTTCAAATAATTTAGTACTGGAGGGGGTAGAGTAGTCTTAGTTAGTGAGGTTCTACATGAACGGTGTTAAGTGGCGTCTCGAGCGCAGTCTGTTGCGAGTGCGCCGTACGTCCAGGATGCTAGAATTGAAAGGAAGTCTGTAGGGGTAGATCTTATACAACCTGAATTTGTATGCATGGCTTCGTTCAACTGAGTGTCTAATTTACATGTGTGTGCACTTTAGATGAGACTTTCATTGACCTCGATAAAGTACACGATCGGGTTCCTAGTGAAAAGTTTTGAGGAGTGTTGTGGGAGTACGGTGTTGACGGCAGTCTGTCTGTGTTCCTACTTAGAAGTTTTTGTCCATGTCGGGAGAGTTAAATCACAACCGTTCACCGTTGGTGTTGGACTCCGACAAGGGTGTGTGCTGTCACCAATCCTCTGCATGAATTGGATAGACAGTAAATAGTTCAGACGACGAGGGTGCCACAGTTGGGGCTTCAACATGGTTTTTGTTCGGATCATGACCTATTGTCATGAATCTTGGGTTATGACGGAAAGAATACTATGCCAAGTACAAGCGGCAGAGATGAGATTTTTGGGAAGAGTTCACGGCATGACACTTCGTGACAAAGTGCGCAGCTTTGAAATTCGCAGAGTCATGAATGTGGAACCACATTTACTCCGAATCGAGAGGTCCCAGCTACGTTGCTTCAGCCATGTGTCCAGAATGCCGCACAATAGATTGATTGACGAGATCCTGCTGGCTATGGCCACGGGAAAGTTGCCCAGAGGCCATCCATGGACCAGATGAAGTGACTACATTTCCGACCTTGCTTCGTCCCGTCTTGGTGTGGAACCAGCAGAACTATCTGAAATTGCTGTTGACCGTGAGGTACCAGGAGTCCTCTTTGAGCAGCTGTCCCCGTCACCCTCCTTTGGAAATGAAGACGTGAAAATGATGAAAAATATACTGAAATAGGTTTTGCGAAGCAGTCATGAATACTTGGTTTATATTTCAGGTGCACATTTTGAATATGAACGAAATTAAAAGCAAACTTCGATGAAAACCACTCAGTGTATAAAAAATAGAATGCTGGAAAGATTGTTCCCCGTCTTTCAACAGATTGCTCCAAAAAATAGCTGCAATGGCATCACTGGTTGTGGGATCGAACCCGGACCAACCCACCTTATTCCAGATTGCCAGCCGTCTAACTGCAGTGAAGAAAGTGGGGAACGTGACGCTCAGTTTGAGACCAACATGACGAAAAGTGACCAGCATGATGAATACGAGGTAAGATTCGTGGCAAAGTTACATATCTGAGAATTTTGTTTTTCTGTGAATAATTGTTTTGAACAATGTTGCTAAACACAATACCCTGAATCAACATAAGAAACCAAAATTATTATCTTTCAGCGCTTGTCTCTAACTCTTTACCTCTTTTCACAAGAACGAAGTCTGTAAATGATTTCCACATGCTCTTTCATTAAACTCTGTTCAACTCAATTTAAGGAAACAGGGAATAATTTAGAGATTGTTCCCTCAGTCTTAACCAGTGATTCTCAACATGGGCGGAATTCCCCCTTTGGGGACGATTTTGATGGGCAAGGGGGGCGAAAATGCTCCAACACTAATCGATCATTCACTTAAATTCAGTAGCCTACTATTATGACTTTTTTGTTTCTTGCAAATTTTTATTTATAGTACTTAGAAAACCGTTGGAGGTTGTCGCTGAAGCAATTTATCCATTACATTTTTACTCTGGATCGTCAAAGTGCCCGGCTACAGCGTGAATTATTCAGGGCAACGGAACCGTCGCAAAAAAGACAAAGCTCCGGATCCGGAGCTCTTCATGAACATGGCTCCATCTCCGGAGCTCTTCATGAACATGGCTCTAGCTCCGGAGCTCTTGGTTTTCATGAACATGGCTCCGGCTCCGGAACTCTCTTTTTTCTTTTTATGAGAATATACCAAACTTCTTTGAGTAATTTAATCAGATAGTTTTTTACAAGCAGCGCTCTTACCATGAAGAAATCAGCGAATAAACAATCACAGGCTGAGACGATTCAGAGAACAATTACTAGCAGAAACGTAATTCAAGATAACGGTGATATAAACAATTTCTGGAAAGGCAATCACTGGTTTTGCTGCCAATGCTTGATGACCTATTGTTATTTCTTCCGACAAGAATCAAGAAAATGGCTGTTTGAAAAATTACATTTATGTCCGAGCATTTCAACACAGACCAGTTCCAATTGACCAAGTGTTTTGCACTTGTTGCATGCTTTGCCTGTTGCAGTCTTGGCGATCCCAGTTAACAGCACTGTCCGGGCAAACCATGCAAAGACCGCAAAACACAGTCATAGTCGACTCTCATGTGTTTTTTCTGACATGCACATATTTACATTAAAAAAATGACAAGTCGATGTGTTTAAAAGTCTCTTTTTGAAAGAATCAGTATGACTTCTGGCAGGAAATTCACATTTGACTTTTTTAATACAGCTGAAATTTTCCGATTTCTGATCTTTTGCACTCATAATAAGCAGCGATGAATCGCAAAGTAAAGCACAATTTAACCTGAAGAGTGTAGGAAAATATGAGCTGGTTGCCATGCTTAAAAACATACTTTTTCCGCAGATGCAAATTTAAAGAAAAGTCCACGTTTGTTTACATTTACACCCTCATGATAATGTACTGCTGTGCAAAGCAATGCTAGTTTGCTACCAATTATTTATAACTTTCATGTTATGCTGCTGCTAGTAAACGTAGTGATTCCTCGTCGTGAATTTTGCCAGTAGTCTAGGAAACTTTGCTAGTAAGCCTAATGGTTTCTAATGCAGATTCCAGCTTTACAATGGCGTGCCGTGCATTTCGCGCGTAAATCTGCAATGGTATCATGTGCAGGCTGAAAAGTCCACAATTATAGCTATTATTAGGCGTACCATGTTTTTGTGATTGAAAACCGTGAGGTTTCAGAACAAAGAACCTTACAACATAAATGTGGTTCGTATCTTACTTGGAGTATGTTGATATTTTAGATTCCTACAGTTAAGACACTAAGAAAAAATAAAATAATACATAATACTAAGAAACAAAACAATGTTCAGGCGTTTGTAAATTTAAACATTTTCCTAATCATACTTTTCAGTAGACAATACTTCAAGATGTCTTTGTTCGATTTTATTTTCTTGTAAAAATCACACGAGGAAAAGTCAATATTAATTTTACAGGTGATAAGGGCTTTCAAAAATCTGCTGGTGCTAATATTCATGGTAGGGCTATGCTGGCTGACTAAATGCCTAACCGGGACTTTGTGGTTCAACTTTTGAGCCAGTTCTTCTATCCACTGTTAGGTCGTAGTATATATCAGAGCAGGTGTCGAGCAGCCTTTCGATTGCCTCATCGTCCAGAACCGTCAGGCCATGCAGTCAATGGGGAGGTCGATGGATTGGACATTGGAGGACAACATGGTCGACGGTTTGTTCTCCTGCACCACACTCACAGGCCGTAGAGGAGGACATACCCCATTTGTACAAGTAGGAACGGAAATGTCCGACACCGGTGCACAGGCGGTTAAGCCGAATCCAGGCTGTTCTTGGGAGGGTTGTTCTGGGGGGTGGTAGTTTACACTTTTGCTACTTCTACAACAGGGGTTATCAAAGGGATCCAAATCCAGACTTGCAATTTTGCTACAGAGCCGCACTAAAAAATTTTACCACAAGTCACACGTTTTGCTTCATTGCACCAACGAAATCTTTTACACAAAATATCAGAGGCGTTACTGAAAGACACTGTCTATCAAAAACAATCCTTTCTCAGCAAAGAATCAGACACTAAGATCTTGCAGATTATATATTTGGCCTACGAAGTACGCATCATCAACTCCTATTCAAATAGAATCAGTTACTGAAAGATTGCTAAACGCCGCACAAAGGATGCTTGGGAGCTGCATGGGGCACTTAGAACAGTGTAAAAACCACCAACCACTGTTCAACAAGTAACACCACGCCTGCCAGCTACGATGTCATACTTTAGCGAATATTAAACCAAAGAAACATCAAAGACTTGCAGACCCAGCCCGGTGTCGTACGCTATAAAGAGCACACGTAAGTCCATTTGGCAAAACGGTTAGTAGCTAGGAAGGGACCTGGAGCAGGAGCTGCCTCTCAAATGTCCATAACTCCAGATCCGGTTCTAAATTTAAATTGAGCTCCGGTTCCATTTGAATTTCAATTTGAGCTCCAGCTCTAGGCAACATGCCCAGCTCCGGCTCCGTAGTCCTGAATTATTTTCACAAGAATTCCGAACGTAATATTAGCGTCGTAATACAATTGCCTAGTTCAGCTTTTTAATGACTTGGTTCAGTATTCAATACTTTCTTTAAATAAAATTTTTTGCAATGTTGTGTTATCAGGCCTGGGGGGTGAACACGACATGTCGAGAATGAAAAGGGGGCGATGAAATAAAAGCGTTCGAGACAACTCTGGTCTAAATCATTAATTCCAAGTAATAATTTGGCTGAAAAAAGCTTCTTCGTAAAACTTTGCTAAGAGCAACACGTTTGAAAGCATCGACATGAAAGGACAACAAGAGCGACAGTTTGTTCTTCTGCACCACACTCACAGGCCGCAGAGGATGCCATACCCATTTGCACAAGCAGGAGCGGAAACGTCCGACACTTCTTGGCAGAGCGATGCCAGGAGGGTGGGTGACGTGTCGGGGATGAAAGCACACGAAGTCTCGTGGT
>JGI24022J15233_10004647_pt1 | contig 14262 bp, 11 predicted proteins | sample Ectturendosymbi2_FD_15233 | JGI IMG/M metagenome (IMG submission 15233) | reverse complement strand
TGCTGAACCCATAAAGGGTTTGAACAGCTCTCTAGCTCTAGCGGCTTGCAGTTTTTGGCCAAAAAAGGGCCGGCCAATCACAGCCGTTAGGGTTAAATCAGCATGCATTTACCAAAAGGTTGCTGACCCCTGATTTAATCCAATGTACTGAGCAACCAAAAAACATGGCTGGTAACAAAATGGAAGAAATTTGTAGGAATCTACCTAGGTCCTATGCGTTTCATTGTATCTGTTCTGGATTTATCCTTATAAAATTATGCCGTCTGGGAGCGAAAGTGTCAAAGTCATGTTTTTGATCTTGTGTGGAGCTATTATTGTATTCTTTTTGCATTATGCTGGAATTCACCAATCAATCAGTATTAAAATGTTTTGTTTAATATGTCAATTGTGGTTATGTGCAGTGTCAGAAGTAGATTTTAATTCAAGGAAGCAAGAGCTGCATAAACTGATCTGTTTGTTTTCGTCGATTCCTCAACACAATTTACATGACTATGGATTAAAAACTGAAACACAGGAAACTGAAAGGTTAGTTGTCCATTTTTAAAAATCATTCAGCAGTGAAAGAATATTCTAAAGAAGGAACACTGAGCAGGTGTCATAAGTAATCACACCTAAAAGTATTTAATCTTTGAACAAAAAAAAGGTTGGAACTACAGGCTAATTAGAAAGGTACAACCTGAGTACATAGTACGAGGTCAAATGCAGAAGTAAACTGCAATAGTAACATCAACATGGTTATTTTACCATCAAGCTATTTACCAATAATGTTAAGGCTTGTCAGTTGAGCAGTGATGTTTTAATCAAACAAGCTGCAGGTATGAACTTAAACAACAGGGCTTATTTTTTGTAGGGGTGCTGCCAGTTCTACGTGATGTGCAAATTAGCATGAAAAATGATAAAACTAAACGCTTGTAGGTAGTTGTGCATTGGCCTGACTATGTCTTGCAAATACGGGAATGATAACAATCAACCTTCAATTATAACAGTCAGTCAATGAATGACAACAGCAGGTCACAATTATTTGATGCAGTGGACAGTGTCTTCTATGTTAGCGTATTTGTTTGGTGTTAGCTAGTTTGCCAATAAACCATTGCAAGCTCTGGTTTTGCTATAAGCTTTTGAGGAATCAGCTGAGTTGGCTCTGTTTTCATCTTATTGTGATAATTCAAACTTGCACATTCTATATTCAAGTAACTAGTCTCCACAAAGGTGAAGGGTTTGAATTCTTCAGCAAACTTTTTCAGTAGGTAATCGGTTTCATGTAACAACATGCATCTTCAATCCTACTACCTGAAGATGTGTATTGTTATGTGAGTTGAGTCAAGTTCATTGCCGCAAACATTAAACAGTCTTCATGCAAACTAAGGTTAAGGGGCTGGGATACTGAAAAAAAACTGTCAAACAGGTTGTCTCACCAGGTACTCCTCAACAGTTTCATGAATTTTTGTTATAGTTTAAAGTTAATGGCCAAATTATTGCAGTATTTATGGGGTTATATTTTTTTAAGAGATTGCATTCAACTGGATAATCAACAGTTATGTAGGAGTTCTGGGTCGCAACCGGTATCTATCATGGTTTGCCCAGGTCTCCAAAGAGCTGAGCATGGCAGAGAAAATGTAAACCCAGCTAAGATGAAACTCTGCCTGGCTTTGCATAACCCTTCCACATCCTAGCAGACAACTGTTGCTCTGCAGCAGTTCATATTTTGGTGCCAAGAAAAGGTCAATTCTCCAACTTCTGCTAATGCCAGCTGCTTGAGTCATGTGCACTGTTGATATACATACAAAGCTTCACAAGTTGTGCAGAAGCATTTCATCATGGTGCGGAAATCTTCCAAAGACACTGGCCTGCTGCATATGATGGCGAAGAATCTTTTTCGTGCATTTTCACCGCAAAAGAAAAAGATTGCGGCAGCAAAGAAAGAATAGAACATGAAATGGGAATAAGCAGTCAATTCATCCATGCGGGAATAAGCAGTCAATTCATGCATGCAAAACATTAGAATCTAAAACTGATGTTGCCCTCATAGTACAGTATATACATGTCAAACCAAAATCAATGGTACAAATAAAATCAATTTCTTATTAAAGAAATTTGCCGATGGATTTGAACCCTTCACCTTTATGGAGACTAGTAACTTGAAGCTACATAAAATGATTTCAAAAAGTAATGCAACCTGTGTCACTGATTGGTTTATAAGCCTGTGCAAATCCCAGATGATGTTTTGATTTTTTAGCAGCAAGTTAAGAGTGTCAGACTTAATGAAAAATGAATTGGTGATGGCTAGCAAACTACCCACCCTTAGTTGTAAGGCACATAAATAAGTCCTTGGTTTATCAAAGAACAACTTCAGTATGTGTGTATTGTTGCAATGTTGCTCACGACATGTTTTTATGTTGGAAAAGTTTCAAACCATTCATCCAGTCCAAAAGTGCTGTAGGATTAATTCCTGGGGCAATTATATGATAAAAAGTGAAGTTTAATGCAGAAAAGTAATACGAAAGTATAACTACTATCACCATCCTTGGTATGTGCCTAATCAAATGGAAACAATTGGTAAGGCTTCATTATGTGCCCGTTGTTTAATTTTTTGTACAAGCATAATTCTTACGCATTTTTGTTATTGTTTATCAATGCTTTGATTGTAAGTTTAGATCTTTGCACTGGGGTATTTTTGTTATCAAGCATAATAATAAAAAAAAGTGATGTGCTTAAATTTACACCAAAATTTTTCTTGGAACGTCAGTTTGTCCATTATTTTTATTAGTGACAATTTGTGATGTGTATGACATTATGACAATTCTTTGAAGGTAGTTTATTATAACTTTTATGTGCTGCATTTCTGAAATTTTAGTTAAGTATCATTGGCGAACTACATACTTGTTTTTGAAAAACAGTTTTTTGCTGTAACTTATCAAACTGTTTAGTTTATTTTAAATATTTGTATGACATTTTCTGCGACTTTTTGCCTACATTGACATGTCACAAGAATTATTTGAACTAGCACCACTTCACTACAAAAATATATAGACTACTTCCACAGAAGTTACATAACATTTTTGTAAAATATATAATTTATAACTATTACTAAGCTAGGACAGCAATTGAAGGCAGTGCATGACGTTTGCTGACGTTTAAAGGCAGTGCAAACAACCCTAACAGCTGTTTTGCTGACGTTTGAAGGCATAACGTTTGAAGGCAGTGCAAACAAACCTAACGGCTGTTTGTTTCGGTCATAGACTGAAACTGTTTTGAAATAACTCAAACTGAAAAAAATTAGGTCATTTTGGTCAGAATGTCTGAAAATATAGGCTAATGAATACTGTGGCGGTGAGTTTTCATACAACTGTGACTGTGTGAGACAAATGAATGAAATGTTTCAGTGACCAAATGTCTCAGCAAAAAATGAACGAAATATCTCGGCAGAAGAAAAAAACAGGATGTATGTAACATGAAAATGCTGCATGTGTGATGGAGTGGATATTTTTGCAGGTTTCATCATTGCATAGCATTAGTGATTGGTTGAAGGTCCAGTCAGACATTTTTCAACATTTGCAATGGCAAGGCATGTTCCAGAACATACTTTATTCTGTTGTGCAGGGTGCTATGCTATGCTCCAGAACATAATTTGGTTCTTTCTCTTGCCAAAAGAGAAATACTAAATTGCCTTGAACAACTGAGGCAAGCACAAGAGAAAGATGGTAATTCGGGGCATTAAAATAACAGGAAAGCCACCAGCAGCAATAGAGCTCCCTTGATGAGTTCACTCCACTGATTCTGGGTAGCACTGTCATTATGTAGGGATAAGTGAATTGTGATAATTAGCTTGTGGTGACTATGATAGTGTCTTGTTACTCATGGGCACCATCCGACAGTGACCATTCATTTACATGTGGTGCCATCTCCTGGCTGGCACACAATCCCTTTTTAGTATGTTCTGGCACATTCAAGTGCCTTGCTATTGTTGTGCAACATGGTGTGTGTTGGGAAAGTTTTATCACTTATATTTCAACTGATGGAATGTTTCTCTGGGGTGCTCCTTTTACTCTTGGCATGGTGATAAGCAGGTACTCAAAAGCCACTGTGGTGGCTTCAGGCTGAATTCCAGTGATAACTCTGCAACGAGGTGGATTATCTAAAGGTAGAGTTACTTAACACCTTCGCTGCCAGGTGGATTTAGTTGTGAGTCCCATATTTTCACCCCACTTGGCAACTCATTAACTTGGCAGCTGAATGTGTTGGAGAGCTGTTAAACCCTCAAAAAACTCAGCTAGTATTCTAATTTACAATGAAAAAAAAAAGTTATTATGTTTTGGGTTTTTTGTTGGAAACATAAGTGGGTAGGTTTAGGGTAAAATTACCAATATCTGGTACAATTAACGATTGTATATTTTGTAGCCATAACTTTTGAACAACAAATGCTACAAAGCCAGTCAAAGGCTCAAAAGACTTGAATTTTAGCCTACTTCGCATGAAAAATTTCATTGCAATACTTCTCTCTTACAGTTGAGGCCCATGGCCTGATAACCTTGATAACCTAGTATCTAAAAAAACCTGAGCGAAATAATTTCGTCTAGCGGTTGGGCTCAGGACCAGGTAACCTGGGCTAAGACCCAACACACTTATGACATCACCCACCAAGAACCCGAAACCCAAAACCTAATTTTTTTTTATCATTGCACACTAGAAGACTTGCTGAGACTTACGAGGGTTTAACCCAGCTTTACAAGCAGTGCACTCACCATGAGAAAATCAGCGAGAAAACAACAACAATCACAAGTTAATTCAGTTACTAGCGGAAACGTAACTCAACATAACAGTAATATATATAATTTCTGCAAAGGCAGTGACTGGTTTTGCTGTTAACACCTTCAGTGCCAGGTCAATTCAAGCGATTTGCACAAAAACTGCTAGTTCGCATGTGGCTTTGCATGAGCATAACTCCGGCATTGTAAGTGCTAAAGACTGGCAGTACAGCAGTAGGCTACCCGGCAGTAGGACGGAGAACAATTGTTGTTTTATGTTATGCTTACATCTATAGTTCTGAGCATATTTTTGGATTATGTATTATTTTATCATGCATTCCAAGTAAAAAGTACTCAAATTAGTTTTGATACATACTTTCCTTGTATTAGTAACTGTTGGGCGAGGCCACGGGGTCTGCAGAAAATTGTGTACTTTAATTGGGGGTCAACGTGCAGAAAAGTTTGAGAACCATTGAATTAGATTAATTAAAAATCATATCAAAATGTTGAAATTGCTGCAATTTGACAATTTTAGCTCATAAATCCTGATTTTTGAAGTTTTTGAAAAAAAGATAAGGCATAGAATACAAAATACTTTTGATAATGAAGCAGAAAACAAGATATAAAAATTTTGGAAATAACCAGTATCGGCTATTGGTCCATGAATGGCCGTTATATCGGTATCGGCCACAAAAAGCCATATCGGTCGAACTCTGGTCTAAAATACAAAAAAACATTTATAGGATGTTGCATAGAAACAGCACGCAAAGTTTTAAAATCATTAACCACTGGTCTTGTTCGTGTGCACCAGCTTTGAAACAGAATGCAAATCTGTAAACGTCTTAATTTTTGGTAAATTGGTTGTCCAATGTATAGGTTTAAATAAAGCAGTATTGGGCAACTTGCAACTTAAGCAGCATGACATACAAAAAGGATGCTTCAGAGCGAAGGTGCACAACCTGTATGGCCTTTGATACTGAAATTTGCGGCTGTCCACATGTAACTTACAATATAAAATGTGGCGGCCGTGCTGGCATATATTGAAGCAAAACAAACGCAAGGCAAGAAAATCAGTCAACACGATGCATAACAATCTGGATGGTGATGTTTCTTTTAATAAATCCGTTAAAATGTTTGACATTTTATGTTACTTTTAGGCACAAGCAAACGATATATACCAGATAAAACCTATTCTTTATTTAAAGATATCTCTTAAATATAACTCAAACTCATTGGCGGCCGTACTTCATACAAATAAAAGTAATGCAACTGGCGATATCAAAAGGTTGTACACCCATGCTTTAGAGCAGTGTTTCAGTGAATCTGCAGCAGGCTGCTGTCTGTATAATCACCAGAAACAATGTTAATTATAGCTGACCCAAATATGTGCCAGACTGTTACAGATGCCATATTTTGTAGACTACAGGGTGCACCGGATTATAAAGTGCACTATCAACGAATGGTCACTGAATGGCTTATTTTCGCATGAATCTTGCAGAAATCCATTAAATTCTTCATCTTCAGTGTCAGTGTTAAACAATTTGTGATTTTGATATCAAGCATGTCCGGAACCCTCTTGCCATTATCTTAGCCAGTCTTGTTGCTGTTACTTTTAGCTGTTTGGTGATGATTCTGGCCTTCATGAAAGCTTGGACAACATTGAGACGTATAACTTGGTCCAGGCAGATGTGTGGCTTTGTCAAGACAGAGCACACCGTCAATATTTGATAAAATGAAAGGATTTTAAGTGATCATATTTTAGTGCTGTGATTTATGTCCTCTGGTTGAATCTTTTGAAAATTTCATGTTCTATCACTTGCGATTATCACTGACATTACTGGGTGGTGTTGCTTGTTTTAGGAAGTTTGTTTTTCATGGGTTGCCCTTATGTGATGCCAGAACAAAAGTATTTGTGTTTTTCAGGAGATTTTTTTGGTAAACTAACTAGTTAAATCTGTGCTGTAAACTATTTGTGGATTGCATCTGTGAGTTTGAAGACTTTCAATTATCCAAAACTCACAAGTTGAAGAGTAAGTGGTAAGTTATTACCTGTTCAACTGTATTTTGATATGTAGTGCGGTTTCAAAACTATTACAAGGTTGACATGTATAGGGTATGTGTTGAGGTCTCAATCAACTAGAAGTTGATTCAACTTTTATGCAGTAGCTGAATCAAGATTTCCAAATAGTTTACAGTCAAACACACATTATTAGACACAGAATTAGGTGCTGTAATGTCAAAGAATGTGATATATATATATATATATGTTCAATGATGCCAGATTCTGCATGCCTGGGAAAATTCTAAACTCAGTGCCTCTGTATATATTTTAAGCAATAAGATGAAATGCTATCAGATAGCCATCAATACCTTCAATACAAGAGGTTCTACGAGTGAAACCCGGAAAGCAGTGGTGCTTTAATTAGCACTTCCGTGACACCTGGCTTGATTTGTAATTATACTGAATTTAGTGAAAATGGTAGCACATGATTTTGCACGATCAAATGCAACAAATCTTATACTTTAAATGATATGGTTTATTTCCATATACTATGTCGGAGACCAGTGATGCATCTAGCCTGGAAAAAAGGGGTCTCTTGTGGAAGGGCAGCTTTTCATATCACTTTTCAGTGTAAAATCACACTTTCTCTTAACACTTTGAGAGCCTGTCTACGAATATATCGTACCTAGATTTCAGCCTAAAACCAACACTTTTCGGTTGCCTTACCAACGCCATACCTCCTCTGCCGGTTGCGCTAGAAAACTGTTCAACGGCTCATACGGATTGGTCAGTCTTCTAGTCATACGGATTGGTCAGTCTTCAGTGCATTCAAACAAAATTTGTGGTTGGGGGGGTTCGGATTGTTTGTGAGTGTCATCATAAGTGAAATAGTTTTTGGGCCATTTTGGCTCATGTTGCCTGGCCAAAGGCCCAACCGCTAGGCCAAAGTATTTCAATGAAGTTTTTATTGCAAACTAGGCTCAAGTCCGAGTCTTTTGAGCCTTATATCAATCTTCTAGCGTTTTTGTTTCAAAACTTATGATCTAAACTAAACAAATTATTTAATTATCTAATTAGTAATTAGTCAAATATTTTTGTTATTTTAGATCATAACTTTTGAACCCGAAAACCCAGCAGGTCATCCAAAGTATCAAAAGACTCGGATTTTAGTCTAGTTTCCAATAAAAACTTCAGTGAAGTACTACCATGTAATGGTTGGCGCCCAGGGCCAGGTGATGTGGGCCAAGGTGGCCTAAGTAAAAGTCCTCCACTAATGACGTCACTCACAAAAAATCTGCACCCCCTAACCAAAAAATTTTTTTCGAATGCAGACTAGAAGACTTGCCGCGTCTTTTGAGCCTTTGAACAGCTCTCTACCAGACATGGGGCGTTTACAGCACAAATGTAATCGATTATGATTACTTGCCACCTGCTCGATTCCCATTACGAATAAACAAAATCTCAATGTAATCGATTATGATTATATTGTAAGTGATCACGATTACAATAGCGATTACATTTGTCTTGAAACATCCTCAGAACGAAAACAAAACCCATTTGCATAGTTTAGTGTAAGTATATTTTCAGACAACATACAATATGAATCAAGTATAAGGATCAAGCACAGGAAAAAAGCCATTGATTGTTTACTAAGAATTTTGTGCTGTCTACAAACCAGTGGCACAACTAGAGGTTTGAGCTAAAGGAGAAACTTAGCTGAAAGAGGCTCTCTGGCCTCTGTTAGGGACCTACTAGTCAATACCCAGAAAAAAACTTGAAATGATGATGAATCCAGGTGTGGATGGCTATACAGCACTAAAACCCCAAATCAATGGAAAATACTCCGAAAAAAGCAAAAAGAAGACACCATACTAAAAACCTATTAAAAGGATACTAAAACCGAAATTTAGCTGAGTTGTGGGTGGGTTTTACATTTAGCTGGCCAGGGGAGCCACATTGCCCCTCTTCCTTCTCATCAATTACTCCACTGCAACAAATTTCTTAAAAGATTGATTAAACAAAAATAATTGTTTAAAATCTTTGTTACAGTTGATAAACATAATTGTTTCAAATCTTTTATCAGGCAAACGGCATCTATCAGGCTTGAACATTCGTCCAGCAATGCTGAAAATTCGTTTGTTAGTAATTACAAAATTGCTGGCTATTTCTTCTAAGTGCGGGTTATGATCGTCTGCAAGCCAACGTAGTAATGTGCAGCTTGTAATTTTAAATGAAATGAACAATGATGTCAATGGAGCTGGGCATTTGTCTATTGAACCAATAGTCAATGGTTAACAAAACCTTATAGGTTTCATTAAGTTTTTTTTTTTTCAGTATCTGGTGGATCACGGTTGACATGCTAGTTATCAGTGTTGTTGAAAGGTACTTTCGACTCGGATTAAGTACCTTAACCCTCTGAAAGAAAGTTAATTTACTTTGCATAAATTACTGTACTAATTATATACATAGCCTACTCCAGCACCCATTCATAAGTTCATTCTGAATATACATAAATGAAACGAATACCTCTCCTTGTAATGTCCTGCTATTCTGTTGTTAAAGTGTGAACCTGTTTTTAAGAAGAGCTCCTATTTTTGTTGATATGTCTCACTAGACTCACTACATTACTTCTGGCGGCCAACCGGAAGGCTAGCTGGAAACAAAGGCGAGATTTGTTAGAAATGCTGTGCTTGCCCCTGGACTGTCTGGATTTAAACCACGTAGACGGGTAAATAGCCTTCCCTGAAACACAACCATAACAAATGATGATAAAGGATGAAACTCAGCTACCACAACTGTGATTCATTACACAGTGATGTAGGGTGAAGATTTCCAAGTTTAATCGCGAAATTAATCGTCGATTACGATTAAATTGGCAATGTAATCGATTACATTTCATTTTTGGTCACTTCAATCGATTACGATTACTAAAAAAGCTGTGATCGATTGTAATCGATCACGATTGACGATTACAATTACCCCATGTCTGCTCTCTAGCACTTTCAGCGCCCGAGTTACGCGCACGCAAAGCCATGTGCAATCCAGTTGTTCTGGTGTGAAAATCCCCAAAAGCAGCCGGACACCAAAGTGTAAGACTAGAAATCGACCGATGAATTTTGCAATGTTGCCAAAGTATTATTTCGGCTAAATTCTGCCGATATACAGCATATCGGCAATATTTGCTCATAAAAGCCGCTATGCTAGTTTTTTGCACAGAGTGTTCGGAAACCCAAGTTGCTACTTTGTCTCTGATTAATTAACACAAATTCTCTGTACTGTTCCTTATGACATGCAGTCCTCCGTCTGCATCAAGTAGTGCGCAGTATTCAGACCACTGTGCAATTGTCCCAATAAACCGGTCTGTGACATAACATTCGCTCCCAGGTTTTGCACGGTAAGCAGATGGTTGCCTGTGAACAAGGCTGTGGTTTTGGACTATCTTAGTAACCCAGGCTTGCACAGAATTCCATGTTATACGCTTCTTCATCGCACTGAAGTATTGTTTTTCATATGTGGTTTGTGTGTTGCAAAATATCGGCATCAGTTACTGGCAATGAAAAATAAAAACATCAGTATCGGCCAAAAAAGTCCTTATCGATCGAGCTCTACCTAAAATCCTATCAAACTTGATTAGTAGGACTAGTAGCCTCTGAGTGCAACCATTTACTGTAGAATAGATAGTGGTATTGATCTCATTGTCAAATTTCCAAATTATCATTGCTTTTGGTCACAGTGCATTTATAACATCACAATCGATATTTCTTCTTACAAACATGGTGCTCAAAAGATACTTAGTTTGTCTAACATTCAGCAAATGTCAGCCATACAGCAATGAGAGCTGTTTATCCATACGTACATACACTTATAAAACTGCGTCTGTGGAGCACTGTCTATCAAAGATAGTGGTGTTATAAATATACTTGCGAAATCACTGCAGAGAAGAACGATTGAGTTGCAATTGCTCTGATGATTTTACATCATAATGTAAAAGTGACTTGCTCAAGATCAATATAGGACTTTTTGCGCAGAAAACAACATTGTCAACAGCTCATTTCTCAAAAAGCCATTCTGTAATACAACGCTTGACTGATATTTTGTTCAGATAAGGCGACCACAATTTCTGAGGCTAGCTATTGTGCCTTTCATTATGAGAAATTTCTCATAAAAATATAGCTTCAGTTGAAATGAACCCACATTACTTGGCGTGATGCTGAGGAAGGCCTACACTTATTTGATTTAGTGGTAACCTATCAGGTGTAAACAACAGGTAAAATTTATGCTGAAACTGCAAAACAAAACGATTGGAGACTGTTTCCTCGCCATGAAGTGAAATATTACAAAACAGCTCTGCGTGTGTGTGGCAGTGTACGAGCTTCTGACAGCTTTGCTTGTATTGGAGTTGGTACTGCCAGAAGAGGAAATTCTGAAACACGTGCATTCGACGTAATATCAATTTAAAGTGTTCAAAAACGTGGATTGTTTCATGTCATTGCGCAGGTGCCATTTAGACAAGGCAGGGAGGTTGTTGTTTTGTAAAAGTACTATGCAATGTTAGAAGGGAAACGTAGGCTGTTGCCTGTTCCAAACCACACACATTAGAGACCTGCAGTGACAGGGTTTGATATTTTGTCATTGACTTTAATGCTGAGTACCTGTGGTACAGAGGCACCTGTGATGACAGCCAAACAGACCCCTGGATGCGCCCCTGTCTGAGACAATCTGATCTAGCATGGTTTAGGCATGTCTGATTATTCTGTCAGTTGTTGATTTTGTTTTTTTGTATGGCTGTACCTGGGTCAGATACACTGTCTGGTAGGTAAACTCTAAAGTCAGGCTGTAACATGAAGGTTATGCGCAGTAGTAGAACGTGATCAGTAAGACTTGTGTGCTGATACTGCTTTTTTTCATTGCTGATCAATGATGTCGCTACCAGTATTTTTAAATTGGTCAAGTCCAATCAAAAGACATCAAGCTCATAAAAACAACTCACAAGAAAATGCCTGCCAACTCTAATGAACATGACCGGGAATTTACACTTTTGTTACCAGTCTCAGTGTCTTTATGGAATGGAAATTCTAAGTTACTTGTATACTTATGTATAGATGTGCATTCGATATGGGATTGGATACCAGCTGTAATGAAGTTCGTATTTACACAAATGAAAAGTGAAAAGAAATACTGTATTTAATAAGTGAAGCACTTGTTTCAGCTTCTGCCATATTTATGCTAGTTTCTTAAAATACCATATAACTGAACACAAACAAGAGCTTCATTTGTTGAATCTGCTATTTGTCTTTGTAGTTTTTATAACACCTTCCGTTCTGGTAGGTTAAGGCTAAAATCCAGAAGTTTGCACGTGTTTTTGCACAGAAATATCTCCGCTGACGATTGCGCTAGAGAGCTGTTCAACCCGTAAAAGGTTCGACAAGTCTTCATGTCTGCAGTGAAAATATTTTTTTGGTTTCAGGTTTTTTGTGATGTCATAAGTGGAGTTGTTTTAGGCCTTTTTGGCCCACTTCATCTGGCCCTAGGCCCAACTGCTAGATCGTGGTATTTCGCTCAAGTTTTCATTAGAAACAATGCTAAAATCTGAGTCTTTTGATACTTTGTATGACTTGCTAGTATTTCTAGTTCAAAGGTTATGACATAAAATAAATAAAGTAATCANTCTATTAATTATATAATTAATTATTTTATTATAGATCATAACTTTTGCACCGGAAATGCTATAAAGTTGATCAAGGTCTCAAAAGACTCAGATTCTAGGCTAGTTTTCANTGAAAACTTGAGCGAAATACTTCTGTCTAGTGGTTGGGACCAGGTCAGGTACCAGCAGCCAAAAAATGGCCAAAAACCACCTACCTTGCATATGACGCCACTCACAAAAAGCCCAAAAACAATTTTTTTTCCATTACGGACTCAAAGACTCACCAAGTCTTGAGGGTTTGAACAGCTCTCTTGTGCAATTGGCTGAGGAGCTATGCGGTTGGAAAGTCAACCAAAATATCCCTGATTTTTCTCCGATTTCCAAGGACGATATATTTGTAGACCGGTGGCGAATGTGTTACGAGCTGTTTTTTTTCTGAAACATTTTCGTCATTTGTCCCATAATAGTATAAAACTTGCTGTAACAGTATGTATTCACTGGTCAATATTTTCGGACATTATGACCAAATCGCAAGGTGGTATTGCTGGTGCAGATGAAATGGAAAATTGACTTCTTTGGCCATTAAAACATGGTCTATGGCTGAAAGATGACTGGAAAAACTAGCTTTATAGGGAAAAAGATTACAGCCTGTATCCAGTAGAAGCTAGACTGGTATCTGTTCTGTGAAAAAATGTCACATACAATACATACATAGGGGGAAGCAAAAATGTTAAAACAAGGCTACAGTTACTATAAATACTATGTGTATTGTATTGAGAAACATGGCACGTTTAAAGGTTGTTTTCTGGAAACTTGTCAGCAAGTGCTTGGTAGACTGTTCATTGTTGCTTGGAACTAATGAAATTCGTTTGCCAAAAGACTGTCCCACATATAATCAAATGTGTAATTCAAAAAATATTATTTATGCACATGCTGCTAAGATAGCTGATATTCAGATGTATTTTGCTGTAGATGGGGAATCCTGTTGATCCCTTGAGCTTACTGAAAGCCATGTCTCCAATGCTGGATGCTAAAGGTGGTATTGCTGGTGCAGATGAAATGGAAAATCTTATCAGGTAAATATATCGGAAATTATTAGATTTCATAGACCTCAGTTTTCAATGTTGTTACTGTACATTACACTGCAGCAGCACTNATAAATCATGTAATATTTTACTTGAGTGTGACTCTTCAGTGTGATTTTTGAATATTATTGTTGTTTCTCAACATGACTTAAGAACTTCTCAACACTTTGGCGTCCGGGTTAATTCAAGCGGTTCGCAAAAAAACAGCTGGATCGCACGTGGCTTTGCGTGGGAATATCTCCGCTCCTGTACAGGTTACGGACCTGGTTGAAGTGTCAAAAGATGCAGCAAGTCTTGTAGTTTGCACTCAAAAAAAAATCTTTTGGTTGGGGGTGCAGGTTTTTTGTGAGTGATGTCATAAGTGGAGGACTTTTACTTAGGCCACCCTGGCCAACTTTACCTGGCCCTGGGCGCCAACCGTTAGATGGTAGTATTTCGCTGAAGTTTTTATTGGATTCTAGGCTAAAATCCGAGTCTTTTTTTAAAATTATTATTAGAAAAACAAATGGAAACACAAAAACAAATACACTGCATTGCTAGCAAATCATACAGCACTACAGGAACGCATCAAAATCTATTACAAGACTTATCAAAATCTATTACAAGACTTGAGAAAATCATCCATGGCACAAAACACAGCAACTGAGATATGTGATGGCTCGTTATCAGGCAAGCCAAATAAGAAAATACGCAGCAACTCATCGTTACTCAGACAATCAAAGAACTCAGGTGATATGTTGTTAGTTACAATATTATAGACCCTATTGAAAAGGATCGCTTGTG
>JGI24022J15233_10004646_pt1 | contig 14262 bp, 9 predicted proteins | sample Ectturendosymbi2_FD_15233 | JGI IMG/M metagenome (IMG submission 15233) | reverse complement strand
ATTCCATCGTATTTATTGAGTAACTCATCGATATTATAGAAGTCATGGAGTAGGATTTGTGTTTTTAAGTCTATTATGCTGCTGTACCGGAATACCGAAAGGCGAGTAGCGTTCGAACCGATGATATAGAACCTGCGATATAAAGTTTTACTGAAAGCAGATTGAACAAGGTCAAACATTTGGTGCAATCCAAGTAACAAGTAGCGCTGAATCATGTACACTACAAATTATCAACTTCAGAGGTTATCAATCAAGAAAGGCAGATGGTAGACTGTAGGTATGACACTGGGAGAAACTTCAAATGAAGGAAAATGTCCTAAATGTCAGCGGATAAACCAGCTATGTCCAACCCAAATGGCTCACTGAACCAAAAATTGTGTCAATATCTTAACCAGAGCCCCACATTAATGACATATTATTGAGGGCCGCAGATTGAATGGCAGACTTTTGATCTTAGCAAAATAAATTTAGCTTAAACTAATATACTGAAAGGGTTTGAATCCAAACTGCAATTGTAACAGACATGATAAGGTGGTACTGAGAACTACCTGCATCAAAAACGTCAAATTCAAGACTATCAAGAATACTAGTTTGTGTACAAAACTTTTTCTACAGTGAAAACCTAAACTAGGCCGCGCAAAACCTTCGACTGGGTCGCGGGCTCGACACAGCTGGTATAACATTTGCTTGCACTGCAATTAATGGCTTGAACGTTTTTATACAACATTGCTACTTTCAAATGAGTTAATTTTGTTTAAATATTCATGTGTAACGATTCTCTTCTTCCACCACTGCAAAGCATTTTTGGAAGCCTTTGAATAAAGGTTGATTTCGAAAGATATGAGGAACACGAATACTTTACTTACAGAAACAAGAGTAAGAAAGGGGAACATAACTAATAGAGATCATTCTCGCGTAGGAATGATGCCGGAGAGGTCTTTGTGATGGTGATACAATCCACCACCCACAATCATGCTTAACGGCTTATTCTAAATTGCACGGATCGTAAATAGATTTTTGCAGCCACAGATCTGCTACGGTGATTTTATCATCGCGTTAAATCCAGAAGCGCAGCGAGAACGGCAACGCCTCGTTTTTTGAAAGGTATAGGTTGTACTCTTCTCAGCTTTTTGAAATTGTTGCAGGACGACATAGAAGCACACATGTCAATCGAAGATACTTGTGAACTCATTTTGTGCTGCAGAGTTGCGTAAACCAGGTCTGTGTTCCTATACTGCCTGGCCTTTTCACCTCTGCAGTTTTGCGCCGCGCATTTATTGATGATGGCAAAAATGACATCACTGATGGAGTATTTCAGGGCATCCATTAGGGTTCCCAACTCTTTCGCATTGTACCAAACCGGGAAAAAACATTATTTTTCATTCGTTGTAAAAGACTGGGTGAATAAAATAATAATTTTTTATTTAATAAACGGGCGGTTTGGAGTCTGTTGATGACTAAATTTAACCACTTCAGTCCAGGCGCGCAACCAGCGGAGGGAAACGCTCCCCACCGAAAATTTCAAAACACTGCAATAGCAATTGTGACATTTGCAGAAACTTTCAAAGAATAAACGTGAAATTTTGTATTCTAATCATTTTAATGAAACGTCCTATTTGAATTATACTTTGTCCTAATGGTTAATTATCCCCTAACAAGGTTTATCTTGAAATAGGCCAGCTGATCAAAAATTTTGTAAATAATTAGTATTTAGCCACAAATAACCTGGAATTGTCAAAATGTGGCAAATCGTTTAAAATGCTGGTATTTATGAGGTATTTTTTATCCTTTCGTTCGTGTGCCACTCTGACAATTTTCAGAAATGCAGTGTGTGTGTACACTTTGATTTTATTTCTTGCCTATCTTCTGAGGAAGAGAGTTTGCATACACACTCGAAATTTCAACACTGAATGCAACAATGTTATCACACCGGGTACTGGAGCAAAGCTTGCAGTCAGTAGACTATGCCTGGTGACCGAAGCAGCACACACTATTCACATTGTGTTAACTTTGCGTTTGGCTGGGATTACTGTAGGCTACTACTTAAGAATTTTTGCATTTTAGTTTCAGTGCTTAACCTTTGCTGGGGTTTCACAGCCAAGCTCCAACGTTGCAAGAGAAATTCGATTTTCACAAGAGCCTCAAACTTATTAGGTCTTGTTTAGATCGTCCTGAGGCAAAAGTGGCGAGGCCCACCAACATCTCATTGCGAGCCTTACCCAACCATTCGTAATATAGTTAAAGTTGCATTTCTGTTGCATTCCTCTCAAGAGTGTTTCAGTTGGCAGACGAAGTCTCGTATCTACGATTGAAATACTAGCACCAGTGATTAAATAGATCCTAACATTCATACCAATCTCTTGTATCTCACAACTACATCACTCCCAATATCGCCGGAAAAAATTATCTCACAGCAAATATATTCAATTGAAGTTTCAAAAATGTAAATATTGGATTTGATAAATTTGCTGTAACAAGACGAAAAGTTAGGCAGTTTTACTATTAGCTTATGCTTCTGCCACACTAAAGCCATGACTGGACTAACTGAGTACGGAGCCAGGTATTTGCATTTGGCTACTAATTTTTACTCTGTTCGGTGATCAATTGAAAGACTTTTGCCCTATTGCATGCAGCAATCGCTTGGTCTGCTTGAAAATGAGATCAAGAAGCTTTGAATTACAAAAGTTACATTTTGGTAAAATGCAGTAACTGGATGTTCCTTCGTGATGTAATGCTACTAACGCCAGCAGTATGGATTTGAAACTTGTTTTATTGTCAGCCCAGTTTTTTTCATATTTCAAATCAATATTTTTCTCACTTTCTTCAGTTCCAGAAATTTTTAAGAGGCATAAAATCAGGTTTTTTTGAGGTGTTTTAGGGAGCCGTCCCTAGAATTGAAAATCGGGCCGTTAGAATCAGAGAAAATTATCATCGGGGCCCAAAAATAAAAAAAAATCGGATCCATAGAATCACTGAAGTCAGGTCTCAACAGGTGCATACCGAGTGCCTAACATTTTGCTTAAAAAAACCCTGATACAGTTAAACACTTGCCGCATCATCAGACAAAATAGCGATTTTCAGATGATGTTGAGACTTGCGTATCGCTCGTGATGAATGCGCCCCAAGTGTCATAATTGCATCTAGCGTCGTTGTAGCGACTAATAACATCTTTCTTGATGAAAAATATCAAAACGTTTTTAAACACACAAAATTGTGGGACATGAAACTCGTATCAAAACACTGCATTGATGCTCAAGTGAAGGTTGCAAAAAGTAATCGATTGGAAAAGCAACACAAAAAAACTTTTTCTAAAGATTTGCAAGCGAAATAAGTGAAAATGCATAATTACACAAAGATTTTTTTAAAAGGTGGAAAGTGACAACCATTTGCAATATTACTTGGTTTGTAAAATTTTTGCTCATATCTAGAGTGCTCGACACCTCTATGCAGAGTCAGATTAAAGGGTAGGGGGGCCCGGGGCAATTTTTACCGGAGGGCCCTATATTTTGTGACGTCATTTTTTGCAAAATTTGTTTTCGTTGATTTGCAACGTTCTCGTTTGCTTTTTCCGGTAGTCGATTATGTTCCAGCCGAGTTTATTCGATTGTTAGCCGCCTTTGATTGTAAGTCGCACGAAATGGTGTTAAAAATTAATGTAAGCTGCCCTTGATTGTAAACCACATTTCAACATAGGTTACCTAAGCCTTCTAGATGCATTCGCGACGTTCGCGTACTCGTGCGTTTCCCGTTAATTGGCAACCCCTGTATTAATGATGCTTGCACCACTACAATTGCCTTCTGTATATAATAATCTTTCCTGTGACGTATGAGCACGTGATTCTGAAGCAAATCGAATGCCAAAGAAGAGTTTGGTGGCCAAACTTAGCCAAAGAAAGACAGCGTCATCTTAACCTGACCTTTCGATAAAGCAAAGAAATAAAAAATGTGAGCCGCCCCTGACTGTAAGCCGCATAAAATGATGAAAAACTTTATAAGTCGCGGTTTAAAATCGAATTAAATACGATACTCAGCTGCACGTACAGTTAGCTGGGGGAAGAGAGTTTATGATATAAAACTACAGTGTATGCTTACTATGAAAAAATATTTCCGTAGGCTAGAGCAGGGGTGTTGAACCTATTTACTATCACGGGCCGCATAAATTGTGGATGATCGCAGGCGCGCCGCATATAACAATCAATTTTATCCTAAAATTCTACCTTTATCTTGCAACGAGTGATAGAGGCCTCTTATGACATACTATCTTAAGGGATAGAGGCTTCTGGCTTACTGCCTAAGTAACTGCTTATCACGGTGCTTGTTTTTTACGCAATCTTGTACTCTAAATTGTGTAACTAAAATTCTGTTGCGGGCCATGTAAAATGTTTACGCGGACCGCATTTGGCCCGCAGGTTCCCCATCCCTGGGCTAGAAAGTGACTCAGCAAGAAACAACATTTACCCGAACAATAAACAGAAACCAAATACTACAAACAAAACACCGGAAAAATAACATGTCAATATGGCCAGCCAGTGCGAGTGTGAAAGGTGCTTCGAAACTTATGTCGTGAGTTTCACTTACATCAGTGCTCTTCAAAGTGTTTTGTCATGATGGAACCCCTGATTTACTTTCGCGTTTGTCATGGAACCCCCATTAACAAAAATTTAAAAACACCAGTTACTTGTAGGAAAATCAAATATTTCTTTATTAGATACTTCAACAAATAAACAGTTATTCCAGAAGTTAAAAATCAACAAATGTAATCATATGGTTGTTCTTGCATTTATGGAATGTATCTGCTACATTCAAATTCTCGCAAAAAGAACCCGTATCTCAAATGTGTGTCGTCCTATTTTCTAACTTTGGCAATTGAATTACATCTGGTTCGCTTTGGATTAGGCGCCTTTTTTACATTTGAACTACACTGCTTATTACTGTCCACACCTTCGCTGTTATTATTTCGCTTCACATAAAAAAATATGTTATTTTGTTTCATCTAGCTTGACTAAATGTTAAACATTTGGGTTTCACACTGTTTCATTTTATCCCACAAAGGTTCAACAGCAGCTCTAGTCCGTAGTCTACTCTCTGCTCCGATCAAGGTTGACAACTTGCCAGACCTACGTTTTGCCAAAGGACCAAATCTAGCCCAAAAAAGAGCCAAATTCTAAAACAAGGGGCCAAAAAGGGCCAACTATCTTTTCCAAAATTTTCAGCAGTTACAAAGTCATATGCACCCATACTTAGCAATTTATGAAATAGCAGTGTTCCTCAATCATAATTGTAGCTCAGCTTCACAACAAGTGCGTGATGACAGATCGTAAGAGAACAACTTAATTTTCTTGTGTAGCTATAAACTGAGTTAAATTTATCATCCTCGACAAGTGTTAAAGCGATCAACAACAGTCTGAACAAAACCAATAAAAATGTGCACCACCAACAAATAACAGTAAGCTATGCAACGTAACAGTTCTCACCGCTACCTCTGCAATTGCAGCAAGTAACGCTCAGCCTTAGTATTCTGAAAAATAGGGTGGTCAGATCAAATTTTGCAAGGGGCCAAACCTATCCTGAAAAAGGGCCAAAAGGCCAAGCGAACATTTTGTGGCCAGCAAGTGTTATTTGGGAGCAAATTTCTGGAATTTGGCCCAAAGAGGGTCAACCTGGCAACCCTGACTCCGATGTACAGCTTTGTGAATTGTATATCGGCAACATCGTATAACTACGATGCAACAATAGCGTTTTTCGCAATTGTACAACGATGAAAAAGAAGTGACGCAAAAACTATAATATTTCTTGTGTCTCCATCCATCTGTACTCATCCTCCTGTAGGTTACAACTAACAGGCCTACTGAGAGTCTGAATGCGGCACGGTGATCTAAAAAATTTCATAATGATGCATCAACAGACTAAATCAAGAAATCATTTGCTCTAAAAACGAGAAACCCTCACCATAGGTGGAGCATGCAAAATCTTGGGGTGCGAAAGATTTTTGCCCAAATTTCCCTAAACTTGCCCGAAAAAAACTCCATAGAAAATGACCTCCAAAAAAACGACTGCATTTCTTCTCATGTTGAGTGTGTTTGTTTAAATCAAAGCACAATTCAAGCACCATTGTTGAACTTGCCCAAATCTCCACTAACTTGCCCGAAAAAAACAAAACAAAAACTTGCCCTGTAAAAGAAAGAAAACATCTGCACCTTGATTTTGGGTGCCATTTTTGTAAAATCCAAGGACATACAGCGATTTTGCGAACGGTTTCACACATTTTGCCAAAATTTCCACAGATTTTTCCCGGATTTTCACCAAATCAAAAATTTTGAGGGTTTGGTTGTACTCTCATCTCCTACACCAGTAACCCTCACGGAATCCACTACACGTTTTGCGGAACCCTACGGTTCCGCGGAAACCCTGTTGAAAACCACTGACCTACATTTTCAGGTGTCCTGGTTAACACCACTGTTTTAATGTTACTGCTTAAAAGCTTTGCTGGAAAAAATGCTTCAGTCGCATTGTTTTAGCTAACACTGCCAGATTCTTGCGCTTTTACTCCGTAGACATTTTTCCGTTTTTAGCTGCTGACGGCATTGCAGATTTCGGCATCGCGCAAGCTAAACACTGATATTTCGTTTTCTGCTCTTTCGTCCTACAAATAGACTGATCAAAAACCTTTTCTGACTGATAAGCAATAACATGCGGTGTAAATGGCTTGACTAGCTTCATACAGTATGTTTGTGATGTAACGCAAGGATGGTAGCCAGCGGTGGAAAAGTGCGTTTCCCCCACGCGTTACCGTCTATGACGAAACAAAGTGGTAGTTTGGCTGCGGTTACCTCTAGACCGCACAAGAAATTCCAGAATCATTGATACCAACAGCAGCAACACAGCAGAAATAGTTTTGCTGCTTTAGGGCGTAAATAGTATCTTTTTCGTGACATTTGTGCAGTAGGCGTGATGCACGAATAGTTAAATTCATGCCAAAAGAACGTTTATTAGGAGTTACAAGTAAAATTCAATTATATTTGCAATGAACAAAACCAAAAATATTTATATTCAGTAGTGATTACTAAAACCTTGTAGAAAGCCAAACTTGCAGAGAAATCATTAATGATACTCACGCAACATCGGAATAAACAGTTTGTATTGTTGGGACTCTTTTGAATCACGACAATTTTTCAAACGAATACTTTATTGAAAACAAATAATAGTCATCACGGGGGCCCTCTTGGAGCGGAGGGCCCGGGACAATTGCCCCCGTTGCCCCCCCACCTTATCCGGCCCCGCCTCTATGAGAGATTCATTCGCATACTGTACAAACTGAAGTCAAACTGTAAAATTCCTCGTGCGATCATGGTTCTCTTCAACAGCAAACTTATCAAGAAAAAATCTGAAAGCATGTTTATCGTGTTATTGCGGGATAGTAATGTGAAGATTTTTACAATCAAGCTCAAACGGATATGTGTGTGTATTTGCGGTTTTTGTTTAAATTTGAAAAAAGTCTGTATTATTTAAGGTAGTATCTAATGGTAGTTTCTTTTAACAGTTACAAAAAATCGAAAGCTTTCAACGCTTCGTACTGCAGCAAATCACGAACAAACCACATCAGGAATTTCCAATCTTGGGAGCCAACTGATGGGGAGGAGTCCAACACGAAGACGGCGTCCATCAATGCGTATGGCGGACAAGGCCCTTCAAATATTTTTTTATGATAGTTATTTCCCCGCATACACTTAACTTCACGAAGAGCAAAAGCTCAAAAATGCAATGACAAAAATGCACTATGCTTGACCTCTTACGTCATACCTACAAAAGTGAATAGCTTTCCTGTTAGTGTTCACAATACCAAGTCGAAAGCAACTGTTCTGTACTTTTATTGAAAGCAGTTTGATTTTTTATCTTCCTGCCAGCTTCATCACAACCAGAGGTCAAAAAATATACGCAGGTCAAAGCAAAAATTTGCTCACAAGACCCCAAACGCAGAAATCAACCAGACAAAGGTAGCAACATAGAACATAGACCGATCAGTGATCCAGAGAGTCATGTTTTTCTTTGCCTGTATGTGGCATTGGACATGGAACGCTACTGCACTGGAAGTATCATTGAACTGGAGATTCGTTTAAATTCAACATCTTTGAACTTTTTGAACCCGTACGTTTCTTATTGTAGCGAATCTAAATAGAACACAAACTGTCTGAGTACAATTTCAACACTCTGTGGTGAAATGATAGCACAAATGTTTTCACAGTGGAGGACTTCAACGCTTGTCCAAAAACTCTTTGGTCAATTGCTATTCTAAATTTCATCATATCATGCCATTCAGTGGTCTCCTTTTTTGTAAAATTGCCCTCCAAAACAGGCACTTTTCTTGAAAATCGCCCCCTTTCTATAATGTTTCTATAAATAGCATTTTGTTTTGAAATTAACTCAGTGATAATGAAATATAAACGGACGATGTTTTTAGCACAAAACAACGAATGCATATGCATTTGTAGAATTAATGTTATTAATTTCCAAGAACAGCTCATTCCAACTAATGCGAACCTTGCGATGGTGTTCATCTGCTAGCTTTTTCAAAGCAGGTTGCAAGTTAGTCAGTTTAAATGGCGTTTACCCGATCTTGTTCATGTCAAGGCGATTACGGTATTTATTACCAGTGTGCAGTACTTGTCAGAAACCTGCTCAGGAAAATATATCGTGGGAAACCCAAGTAAAATTAGCTTCACCATTTACCAAAGTTCTGAAAAACGCTCACTGCACTTGATCCAAAAATTTGAACATCCATGTATATGAAAGATAATACGAGATTCATCGTCACTTTGGATGTCGATAAGACATTTCTGGATAGTGGAAGTGCATTCGCTTGCGCCAGTTAGCTGGCAAAAAGCTATTTCACCCATTACTACGTACTGTAACTTTCGGCGTGATTTCCACAACAGAATGACTTCATAGTAAGCCTCAAAGAACAGGTGTCGAAAAGGATTTTTTGGAGTCTTTAGTTTAGCCAAGGTTGGGTGCTTGGGTTTACTTGCCAGTCTAAGTTGCTCTTTTCCTAGCCTACGGTCCTGATACACTCTGTCATAAGCAAGGACGTAGCGCTAACCAAAAAGGTGTGAGAACGCGCCCAAAAAACTAACTATTGTGAAAAAAACTTCGAACTAATCTTAAAGCAGAACATGAAAAAATTGTGTGAACGCCGCTTCCACGCGTTACCGCCCCACTACACTCCTGGACATAAGTCAGATGAACACAGCACAGTTATATCCACAGAAACCAAAACACTTGAAGTGACTGAAAAACACTATAAACACGTTTTACAACTTACGGCTAGCTGTTCCTAGTTTTGCTAGTCGTGAATTTCTACATAAATTGACTTGCAACAATCGTATTTCCATTATTTTTTCAACAGAACACCTTTCCGTAGGCCTACGTTGTTTTACTCAAGGTAGGCTACTAACTAAAGCTAATAAAACACATGATAATTGACTGCCATATTTTTGCCTACGAAGCAATGGTTTGGCAAGAATTTACTGAAGGCCAACGTTCCCTCTAAGAGCTTGCTTAGTGTGCGCGGATTGGAATGCCGTGTGAGCTCAAATTCCAAAAGTGGGGCTTGCGTCCGATTGAAAGCACGTATTTAGTTTGTCTTGCGAATGCTTATGCAGTGCGCAGCAGAACGAAAGTGCTGCGCGGGGGTTCTAGGCCAGCTGCGCGGCGGCGCAGCCGCGCAGCTTAGAGGGAACATTGTTGAAGGCCATGAAGACTTGTTTAAAGGCAACTTTGAGAATAATAACACATACTGTTGGAGGGATTTGTGACAGTTCACGACAAAAATTAGCTGCGCCAAACTTGGCGGCAACTTGCGATTTGCTATCCCCGCGAAAGTCGATGCGATGATCTAGTGGTAGCAATGACATGATTGTTGGCCCAATTTTACTAACTTCAAAAAGCTGAAATCTTCCTCGTGAATAAATGGAGTTTGACCGATTGGGTATTTTCCTATAGCTTTAATTAGTGGTTGTTGCTTTCGACCACCAACGGTATAATAAAATTAATTGATGCATACTGTACATATTGAAGCTACAACAAACTAATATTGACATGCTTTTGGATGTTCAGCAGCAAATCTGAAGTAATAATAAATTTGTTGCGTTTTCCGACATAGTGAGTAATATTGTTTTGCTCATTACTAGAAGATTGCATATTTAAATAGGTTAGGCGTGGGAAGGCAAGAAACCTGGTCATACAGTACTTAGTTTGCAGATGCTCTATTCATTATGCATATAGTGCTTTACCTTTATGACGTTCCCACGTTTGACTCTACTTTAGCTTTTATGTCCTTATGAAATATATAATGGCTAAGGTTAAATAACCACATTCTTTAAATGTTTGAAGTATGCGAAATAAATTTGCTTCTGAAGGAACCGCAGCACCAAAGGCTGAATTCTTTTGCAGTTCCAAACGCAGGAAGTTGATTAGCCAAAATAAAGTTAAAATTTGTAAATTTTAAAGTCAAAATTCAAGTTTAAGTAAAAAGATCGGTTGCTCTATACTACAGGCGTACCTTAATTCAGTAACTCAACTACGTAATTCAATTAAAAATTGTTTCAATCATAAAATTGTCATTATAATGGTTCATTTTTGTTGCTTATGAATCAGAAATAATCAACTAATTACAAGAATTAGCTTGACATGGTCTGATGCTTACACATCAGACTTTAGAACAGGGTGGGTACCTGCTGCCAGGGGGCCAAATGCGGCCCGCGTGATCATTTGACATGGCCTGCATCAGAATTTTTGTTATCCAATTTAGAGTACAAAATCGCGTCTAAACGAAGCTCCACGATAAGCAGGTACTTAAGATAGTGTATCATAAGAAGACACTATCACTAGTAGTTTAATATACACGTAGAATTTCAAGACAGCTGTTATTTACGACCCGCCAGCCATAATCCAAAATTTATGCCCCCCTTGACAGTAAATAGGTTCGCCACCATTGGTTTAGAATAAGGGTCACCAAACTTTTTTGTCCGAGGGCCACATAAGCTATTACAAGTCTGTCCAAAGGCCACATAAGCTATTACTCAACAGTATGATGGCCACATAAACTGTTACTCATCAGTCCGAGGGCCGGACATCTTATGTAATGTCATTGTTTCAGGAAATGTTTCTGCCAAATCAACAAATTTTCCTTTGTTATATTGTTTTTCCTTATTGGCAAAATGTCTACGCGGGCCGGATTTGGCCCGCGGGCCGTAGTTTGGAGACCCCTGGTTTAGAATGTGCTTTAGTCTAGGTTAAATCCTGAAAGTCATTGGTCAATGGTTCATCTTTGCTAACTGAATGTTTTTGTAAAAAGTAACTGTTTAGTGTGACAAGTTTCTGATGCACCCTTGTGAACCCTTTTGTAGTGGTGAATTCCACACATTTTTTGGTGGACCATAGGGTTCACCATGCACACCGATTGAAGAGCGCTGCCTTGTAATCTTCTTGAGAACCGCAATGCTTAACTCCATCTCAGTGGTCTTGGATAGTTGGTGCAGTGAAGCGTTTCACAGAACCATGCTATAGTACAGGCCTGCACAACTCAGAAAGCTCGAAGGGCCAAATTGATCAACATAAACTCACCGCGGGCCGCAAAAGTCTATTTCGTGGTAGAGTGAAGAAATTCTGAAAGTACAAGTAATTATCCGAAGTCGGGCTTTTGCAACATTTTCTGCAACTGAGTTCTCGCGGGCCGCAAGAAAAGATCTTGCGGGCTTCATGTGGCCCGCGGGCCGTTTGTTGTGCAGGCCTGCTATAGTAGTTTGATTAATGCGTCACCAATCCGATATGTGTTTATAACCTTTGTTAATGTTGCGAACTATGTAGTCGAAAGTGCATCAAATGCTTTGTTTCCAGAGTAACAAAGATTGTTTTTGGAATCAATTCAACATTTGAATATGTTAAAACCTGCGGAAATCGCCCTCCCTGGAAACCGAAATCGCCCCCCAAACCTCGTAAATCACAAACTCGCCCCCACAACGCACAAAATCGACCCTGGGGAAGATTGTGCCCACATTGAGCATCACTGCATGAGACAATAAGATGAAACCATGCTTCTGGCTGATATATTCATCAATGTTAGTGATACCAATAGATCATGTAGCTAGCTGGACTATTATTTCACTTAAAAATCAGCTCATTTTTATATCCAAAAATTGAAACAATACCCCAATACATTCTTTTTTTAAGCAGGCCAGTAGGTGCAACCGTTTTGAAACCACAAAACTGCCACTAAACCTGACGTGTGTTGGCATGACAAAACATGAGAAAATGTTGAATGGAAGAAAGCAGCACAGCAACAAAAACTGAATTATCAACAGACTAGCAAGAGGTGGCTTTCACAAATACCCTTATATGAAGAACATAGTTTGTGTGCAGGGTTTTTTTAGGCGTTCTAGGGACCCGATTCGGGCCCTAGAATTAAAAACCGCGTCCCTAGCATCAGAGAAAATTATCATCGGGCCCCTAGAATAAAAGAAAACAGGGTCCCTAAACTAAGAGAAATCGGGTCTCTACAGGTCCAAAGTGAGTACCTGACATTTTCTTTAACAAAAAAACAAAAACCCTGCTTGTGTTACAATCCTATGTGCAATAAATAACATCACGTTGGCATGTTAGAAAAATTATACAGCAGTGCAGTTGTGGTATTCAAAATGGCAGCAGGTTGGGACATACCTAATGCAACACTACACAAGCGTGACATCCCTGGTTGGAACAAGAATATGGGAGCAAAGTGTGAGGTTGCCCAACATGCCTACATACGAGATACGAGTATACTGGTTGATAATCATTCACCCAAAAGTGGACTTCTATTTGACATTATGAAAAAAAGTCGAAAAGAATTGAACTATGCATTGAGAGTCAAATATCTTGGCGTGCATTCAATGCCTCAATGAAGGATGACAATGACATTTTGAGATAATGAAATGGCTGTACTGTGCAGTAAACAATGGTTAGAAGGGCCTTTGTTGAGTGCTCAACTGCAGTAACAACACTCTGTTCCGTGCCTACTGCATGCCAGTGTATGCTTGCCAATTGTGGAGCAAATACACACGGACTACTATGAAACGCTTACCAGCTGCCTATAGCTAGTGGTGGGTTTAAGGTTGGGGGAGCCCGAGGCAAGACTAAAAAGGGGGGCCCTCTGATGACGTCATCATTCATGGCCGACCGTGATAAGCACTTTGATCAAGCCTAAGATACGGTCACCGAAGGATAGGCCTACGTTCCTGAGACTACGGCATGACTGACATAGCAGGAGAAAGTGCAAACCTGTGTTCATGATACAAACTTTTGATAACCCTGAAAAATGGGAAGACAAGGCTGGCAACAAGTAAAAGTTAGGCAATAGCAAGTTGGCATCGCCTCCACTTTTTGTTTTCACGCACCATTTCCCTGCATTCACCATCAATACACTACAACGTTTTCACCTTTAAAAGTTTCACCCTTTCCCCTTTGATAAAATGCTTGGTTTTTGGTATCCTGAATTTGTTCACGTTCGTGGGAATAAATGAAACCATAAACAACAACCAAGAAAATTCAAAACAAAAAATTTGTTTTAAATATTGTCCTTTTAACTACAAGAACATAGCATACAAAAACATCCAACCTGCGGCTTGTGTTGGAAAGCTTTGAGGCAGGATGAGTCAAGGCTGCCCTCATCTTGCACTGACACTAGTTGTTTGAAAAATGTGCAGAAGTAGGAAATAATTCATCATACACCTTATCGGAAATACTTCTAGCAAGTAGCCTACACAACTGATTAAATCTGTGCTAAGAAAAAGAGGTTGAAGTTATACTGGCTTACAACTGGCCAAAAAAATTTAACATCACCTATCAAGTCTAACTCAAACCAACTTCTTGCTAGTCAAGCTTCAAAGAACGTGTGACTCAAAGCATGAGCTAAATTCAAACCATCTAAAATATCTGAAATATCTGCAGAAAAAATGATTACTCATAATACTCACAAAACGCCATTTCTGCTGCTTGATAAGAAGCATGAACGCAGCCTTGCTTATTAGCAGTCTTTGCTGCACAACAGCAATAATAAAAAATTACTTTGTAAACTAAAAAAAATAATATTCTATAAATTTAAAGATGTAGCATGGTCATTGCTATGACAATTACATGTTGTCTTATTTTCTGATGCAAATGTTTACTAAGGTACAACATCACAAGAAATGAAAAATTTGTCTAACTTTTTCATTTCAGAGACATAAAAAA
>JGI24022J15233_10004642_pt1 | contig 14266 bp, 6 predicted proteins | sample Ectturendosymbi2_FD_15233 | JGI IMG/M metagenome (IMG submission 15233) | reverse complement strand
CCTGCAGAGCCGGGAGCTCATTTGGAACACGTTTTTTGAGCGCCAGTGAAACAAAGAATTTTTGTAGTACAGACTTGAAATTTTGGAGATGTCTGCCACACAGGCTTGACCTAATGTAGCTGAAGTTATGTGTCAATCTAAATAAAATTTTGGAAGTTATTCGATTTTTGGTGATGACTGTTTTTTTGTGTCACCCTGTATTACGTTCACGCAAGGCTTCTCGGTGCGCATTACTTCACGAAGCAGCAATGTGATATAATTATTGGAGGTAGGGGCACCTATCTAACCCACATAAAAATCCAAAACGCGGCAATTTTAGACAGTTTCCTTTTCCAAGTGATAATCGTTATTCTAAAAGCCGCAGTCAGCTTCATCAAATGCCCCTTTTTCCTAACTTCTAACCTACTGCGCATAACAAATTGTAATCTTTAAACACCCATCTGATACCAACATTTCCGAATGGGTTTCCTCCAAACACCACGTCTAGGTCTGCTGCTTCCGCGAGGTACGACAAACTAAAACTCGTAACTTTTGCGACGAAACTCATAAACGTTGTGCCTGATGCGTCGACCTCTGTTTCAGATGCTGTATTTAATGCTGTTTATGAGTTTCTGAAATGCTGTGTTGATTCTAGTGATACAGTGTATTCGTTTTTGCATTTTCTTTGTGTTTTAGAGTTTTTTTTGCGTTGTATTTTGAAAGCTCGACGTGACACGACAAGATTGCACCAGACAGGCTACCGCTTGTAGCAAGATTGTCGTTAAATAAATAAACAAATACGCTAAACTCATAAACAACTGCGCGGACGATAAACACCAAAACATCAATTTATTTTTAAACTCCTCAAAAATGGAGATTAATCGTTCGAAAGTTTGTGGACGTACGAGCTGCGCAGTGGCGTAACTGGAGGGTTGAGCCAGGGGGATGCGTAACGGAATGGGGGCTACTGACCACCGTAGGGAGCCCACTAGCCAACATTCAGTAAAAGTTGAGAAATGATAGTGAATCCGGATGTAGATATCTACAATAAAACACGAAATCACCGAAAAACACCACGAAAATCGCCAAACTGAATTTTTATTGTAATGGGAAGTAGGTCTTCTTCAAATATTCGGTTCATCTCTGTTGGTTGAAAAGTTCATTTGTTTGGGACAGATTCAGGCTTTTTACTCCGGCTGCTCTTTCATTTAGTTGACTGTTATTCCTTTCAACCTTTGCTTACTTCTAATCCAGAAAATCTGTAAGCTGTTCCTGCCGACACAATCTCATCCCAGCAAACATGTTTACCAACAACATAAAAGCATGCCTTCGTGTGTCGCTGTCATTTTTACTTACTTTAGTATTTTTTGTGGTTAACAACGAAACACCCTGCTGTGCGTGGAAGTCAACAGCCGTCCACCAAATAAATGAAAAATTAGACCAAATCATTCGGCAAACGCATTTTTATCTTGTTGTCAAGAACAGCAAGTTGTGGCATACCTCATAGAGGAGTAAAGTCGATGCATAGAACGTGTAAGTTAATGGGTTATCACCTACAGATGTACATTACCATTGCGTTGTGCGTGAAAATGAAATGAGATATTTGTGCAGGCGGACATCTACTGTTTTGAAGTTGCTGCAAGACACCGCTTTTCATCCGCCCCAAGCTGGAAGTTCTGCCTTGGCTGGTAATTTTAAAGTTATTTTCAATACGTGAAAGATTTTAAACAAAGCATGACGTGTTTCGGCAAATCATTTTCTTTTGCTTAGCTAGCAGACACAAGGTAATCGTTATTCGTATTCGATTATAATCGATTGCACTTTTTTGTGTAATCTAATCGATTAAACTGACCAAAAATGACATGTAAACGTAATCGAATACACGACTAATTTAATCGTTATCGGGGAGGCCATTCGCGAGTTTGTGCGAGTTAAATCCAGATGCTCCATAGGCAAGCACAGGGTTTGGCAGCGAAATCTCGCTTTGTTCCAGCTAACCTTCATGTCAGCCGCAAGAAGTAATGTAGTGTCTAGCCGGATAAATCCAGCCTGTGACCCGCAGGCTGCATGCGACCCAGTCGAAGATTTTTTGCCACCCAATTTAGGTTTTCGCTGTAGTGCAGGGGTTCTTAACCTTTCCAAACATGTGGCCCAATTAATAAGCAAACAGAGGATCCATGGCTCACCGCCTATACAACTTCACCCATGCTAACGGTTGCACATGCATAGCGCAGGAATAAAAACAAAGATAAACAACATTTAATGTAATGCACCTTGCGCTACAATCAATGCGAAGGCTGAGCCTGTTTGTTGTTAGAAAGCAAAAATATTCGAGGCTCAATACTTAATAATGCACAGATAAAGTCATCTTCCACATTAAGCCTGCTTCTAGATTTCGCTTTCATGGCAACAAGAGCCCCGGTTCTCGAGGCTTATCTTGCAAAATGTACTCAATTTCAATAATACAAGGCCGTGGCCCGTCAAATTTTTCCGTGGCCCACTAGTGTGTCATGGCTCACAGGTTGAGAAATCCTGCTGTAGTGTAAGTACAAACTGACAACCTGTCTTTATTGTGATAATCTTAAATTTGACATTTTTGATACTGACACTTCCCTACAAAAATTATTTCTAGTTTTCTGATTTCTACCCTTGTTGTTCCATTGGCACTAAACTTGCCTAAGCCATCACCACGAAGTGATTAAAGCAAGGTGCCAAACAGTCGTTGCCTGGCCATTAGAATTTGAATGCTTGTAGTAGGCTACAGTAATTTGAACTAAATTTTAGTTTGCTAAGATGAAAGTGAGTCATTCGATGTGCGGCCCTTATTAAGATTGTGACATAGTTTTTGTCTCGTAATGATTTTTGGTTGGACATAGCTGGTCTGGTTACTTAGTAACAAAAACAAGAGCTTTAGTTAAAAACGGGTAGACACGTCGGCAACTGGCAACAGACGAGTTAGCTTCACATGACGAGGAGAGGTGTTGGTGTACTTATATATATTCAAAGAGGATATATAAATATAAGTACTGCAGTGCAAGTAGGCTATGTATAACATTAGTACAGTAGTTGATGTTGATTAAGTCAATCTCAGAGGAATAAGGTAATATAACCCAAGTCCAAAACACCTTTCCACAACGCTGGTACTGTAACTTGCATGTCAACAGATATCTACCAAATACTGGTATAAAAACTTAACGAAACCAGTGCGCTTCCGTTTACCGTTGACGTTTGGTCTAATAGACAGATGCGCAGCTATGTTGGCCTCACGGTTCGTTTCAAACAGGAAACTGCGCAAATTGCATACTAGCTTGCAGACGATTAAAAAGCCATCACACAGCTGAAAACATCGTAACCCACATTGAAAAATATCGTCAGAAATTTTGCAATTACCAACAAACGACTTTTCGGTGTTGCTGGACGAATAATTGAGCTTGATAGATGTCGTTTGACTGATAAAAGATTTGAAACGTTGATGTTTATTAATTGCAACAAACATTTTATGCCTTGATTATTTTTGTTTAATCAACATTTAAAGTGCTTGTTGACTGCACACATCTCAGAAAAAGTTAATGTAGTTTTTATCTTTTTTGGCGCTTAATCCTTAGTGATTCGTATTTTCGTTTCTTGTATTCGTTCATATCGTATGTTGTGTGAAAATATATTACGTCAAACCATACAAGTGGGTTTTGTTTTCTTTCTGAAAACGTTTCAGAAAATGTAATCGCGATTGAAATCGTGATTATATTCAATGTAATCGTAATCAAATACATTGTAATTTTGTTTATCGTAATCGTAATCGAGCATGTGGCAAGTAATCGTAATCGATTACATTTATGATGCTATCGCCCCATGTTTGTTAGCTAGATTGGTTGTTAGAATTGTGGGCAACACAAGGTTGTTGTAGGTGCGATGCCAGGTTGATTTGTTGCTTCGAATTGCGTGCCGTCTCTCAGTCATTCCTCAATGACGTTCTGCAATGACCACTATAACAGAGGGTTGGGATGCAGTTAACTTTTAGTGACGATAGCCAATTGATTAAAGTCGTTAGTTCGACTTGAATAGTTTAGTTTGCTTGTTCAGAACACGGTTTTATGCTCTCTTAAGTCCATACGGACTTTTAAGCGCTGAAAGTTAACATAACATAAATATGTAGAAAGTTAACTAACATAAAAATATCTTTGTACGTCATACTGCTCATTGTTTCTTGTTACACTGTTTGTGGAAAGAAATCCTTTCTCAGCACAGAATCAGACACTAAGATCTTACAGAGCATATATTTCGCCTACAAAGTAGGCATCATCAGCTCTTATTCAAATTGTTTCTTGTTATTGGTACGTTTCATGTTATCTGTGGTTAAAAACATTGCCCTGAGGAAGCCTACTTGAATAGGTGGGTGAAACGTCGGCAAAATAAAAAAATAATCGCCAGAAGATCGAATTTCACTGATAAATATGTAGTTCAACATATACCTGTGATGGAAATGTGCTGTTGATTTAAAGCGAATTTTGCGCAGAAATGCTGAAGGAATGGCGTCTAGCGAGTCTTCTTTTGTTTCAGCTGTGTTCATTTAGTATTCTGTAGTTGATTTGAACATTGCTTAGCTTTGCTTTTTGTCGCGTTACACAACAGCACGTCTTCACGACAGGCTGGTCTGATGCGCGTCCGTTGTTTCTCGCCTTGAGACGTCCACTACTCGAGATCTCAAACAGTAGATGAACCAATCCGAGAGAGATACATCATAAATCAACCACGTCTGGTTGTGGATAGCTCTGCATGCTTCGCTATTCTGCGTTCTTGTTCAAGTACTTTAATGTATAAAACAGTGGTTTATACCAGAAATCCTTGTTTTGTCATCGACCCACTCTTTCAACGCGTGCATAAAAAATTTAAGCGAGTTTATTTTTAGATCAGGCGCAGTCATGCTTTGCTGAATATTCTCTACTGCAATTAACGAACTGCAAGTAGTTTCAACCGTTTGTCGCTGTAAGGAGATCGCCTGCTATGTTTGTTGAAGCAGTCCTTAACGTCGGTATTTAGTGCATTCCGTAGGCGCATACAAAGTGATTGCATGGCAAAACCTGCATTTGAAAAAAGCAATTGCGTCTAGTGATTCAAACTAACTCACTGAAACAAACATCCTGCACAGCCAATCCATGTTGCGCTTCATTGAGCCTAATCCAGGGATAGGAAATTTTTCAGCAAAAAGGTCACATTCAAAGGTTTGCAAGTTTAACTTGAGCTGTCACATAGCCTAACGTATCAGGTATAAACATAATTGATATTCAGAATTCCCAGAATGGAAGTTTGTTTTTGTTTCGTTTCTTTGCTAAGATTAAGTTTTCTCAAAAATTGGTTGCTGTTACAAAGGTCACACTTTTGCCAGGTCAGCTGTTTTGATTTGCACCTCTGGCTGTGATAAATAGTTTCGTCAGTTAGCATACTTGGTTTGAAAATTACGTTTTAAGTTGTACGTTTCGAACAAAGCAATTGCTTCATGACAGTTCAAACCAATGATGGAGCCTCAAGACTCGTCTCAATCCACGTTTTGTTGAGTCTTGGTCGCCGCCTGAAAGGATACAGGTTCTTGTTGCAAGACCCTCATTTCGAGATTAGCTGTGCTTTAATTGGTCATGACATTTTCCTGAAAGCACATTTTTGCTATACCTGTAAAAGTGATTGTTTGAATGAAAAGCTCAAGTAGTTCAAGTAGCTTAACTTGCTCACTGTTGGGTTGACCCTAGAGCAGAAAGAAAATAGCAAAGCTGGATGAAATTCAATCAAAGTGGAGATCAAATGCAGATGACGTTTAATATTAGCCATGTGCGGAAACTTCGGAAGAAATCAACTAAAATCTTGTGCCAGGCCTGGTTGCACAAAAAAGAAGTCTCCAGGCAGTATCATGTGTGCAAGATAACGCAAAAAAACACTAAAATTAGTTTTTGAAACTGTAGAAATAGAGGCTGTTCTCAGCGTCAGCGACAAATTACCAGATCTCGGGTCTTGGTCTTGAAGTTTGAGTTTTTGGTAGCGTCCCAGGTTTTTGGCAATTCCTCATTCTCCAAAGATGCTCAGTCTTCAAGCTTGAAAAAATGTTCAGATTTGTAGGTTAAGTTCTAGAATGTACATCAGCAAATGAAACGTAAGGTTTAACTCCAACGTCAATTAAAAATAACTCTGAATTCACTGCTTATTAAAAATACGCTATTATTCTTCAATTTTTTTGCTGTGGTGATAGTTTCTAAAAAATGATTTTGAGTAACTTCTTGTCAGATGTGAACGAACTGGTCATATAAAAACTTATATGTTCACCATCGAAGTAACACTTCACGAGGTACGACGGTAAAACGACGACTCCACTGTGTTTTCACTTCATTCGCCAGCAAACTAATTCAATCAGACTAGTTGAACATACAAACCAAACGTACCCAGCAATATTGAACCACCAAAAGAGATAAAAAAACAAATACACAAAACCATCAAGCCAAATAATTGGAAAGAATCAGGCACAAAGCTCACTCAAAAACAAAGTATGCAGGACAAACATATGGTGACAAAATATATTTACAGAAACAATATATATAGGGCGGAGAATAATACAATTAAAAAGAAAGTATATAAAAAGGTTGTTTCATACTACATACACAATACACATCAACGCAACACAGATGATGGAGGGCAAGCAATGGGTGAAGAGTTGAGGCATGTACAAATGAGCAGTTGAGGCAAGCATATAGGTGAAAGAAGCGAACAGCAATAAGGGTCGTGAGGCAGAGAGCAATGCAATTAGAAGCATATCATCTCATTAGAACAAGTATCAAGGGTAGAAAACAATGTTTATACATATAAATCATGAAGAAATTTACCCACGGACCATAATCGGGTGAGTTCCATGGATGAGTTATGTCTAACCAGATGCATGTTGTCACCAAATGATGTTGAAGAGACAAGAGTATGGACAGATTACAAAAATATTAGCAGCAAACGTAATCCAATAAGTGTTGGGTACATGAAAAACAGAATGTGCTTATTACGTGAGAGAAGTATTTAGTTCTTGAAAAAAAGGTAAAGTTTCACAAAAAGTCACGACTTATGTGAACTAACCACTTATTTCACAGATACAGCCGAACTGGTGTCATGTCATTGACACCGCACCCCAGCTTTTANATTTAATCAGACAGTCAAACGACGCTTCAGTGGGCAATAGATACCAGGTCTGATATGTTATCTCTGTCTCCACATAACGTGAGTATATGACATTGTATCAACAGACTTAAAAAAAAATCATTTCTCTTTGGCTGGCCATAGTTGGCCCACACCTGGCCAAATCGCATCGTTCTACTAGATTTCATCAACTGGAATATCAAACTCGCAGACCTGAAGAATGCGGCCGTGCAGAAAAGCTTAATTCGAGTTGTATTGCTACTAATTTAATTTGTTTGTTTGTGAGCAGACACGAAGTCGATAGTATAAGCACACACACTCTGCATAACGCAGGTCGATGAAAACAGACAAAACAGAACGTTTTACAAGGCATTGGAGCCGACGGAATCAGAGTTACAGACACTTTTTGCAACTACGTTGAAGGCAGAACCACAGAGTTCAGACACATTCTTAACACTATTGTTAGCCAACACGTAACACTTGTTACAGAGACTCGGGTGTCAAAATATTGGCCTTGCTCTCTAAATCGCACTCCTTCGCCTTGGAGCTGACGGAAACGCTAAGAACAACTCGTCTCAGAAGTTGACGAGTGTTTTATCTCTTTCGGCATTAAATCGTCAGAATAAATATTTAGTTGAGGTGCAGGTATGCATGTAAAAGGGTTATATTTGCAGTTTTCAGCAGCCATTTGTAAGATACAATCCCTCAAAATTAGTGCACACCGCTCAAAACGAATAATATCTTTTGGCTGCATCGCCAAGATTTGTAATCGGCCGAATGAAGAAGTAACCTCCAATAGTTGAAAGCTGGTGAAAATGGCGTAGATTTTGATGGATTGGAGTGTAAGGAGACGACTGACACAAGCCCCGAAACGAGCGCTTACTTTTGCTTGTTCGCAATCCCGATCAAAGTCTAATCGAATCTACTTGATTAGATTACTTTAGGAGATTGAAGCCGATAGGCCAAGTGGAGATTTGACCTAACAGACATGTGGATCTACACTCTCTCTACATATTGCCAAAGGCTTTCTATCGCGCTGTTTTATAATATGCTCCATAACCAAAGAGATGCTTGAAATGAGAAACAAGAGCGATGCACACGTGCCGCAGTTGATATCCAGCAACTGGCCGTGAAGTAGTTGAAGACTCCAAATCCTTTGCTCGAAAATTTATTGTTGCCGACAGAAGCAATGCGTATTCTGCCAAACATTTGGATTTTACTAGTCACTTGCAACCAGGGCCGGCGCTAGGAATTGCGGGGCCCAATTACAAAACTGATGATGGGACCCCCACTCTATTAAGTGTAGCAGCGGGTGGCTGCTACATGCGACGCGCTAAGCATAACATCCCTAGTAGCACGAAAGCTGCTGGGAGCTTCCTTTAGCCTAGTGCGTAAGTGCGCAGGCAAGCCGCTTCTTCATAAGTTAAAGTTTGTATAGGATTTTATTTTGTGTAGTATGTTCGTCTTTAAATAAGAAAATGAAATGCTTGATATACACAAATTTTGAAAACTTTATTTATTTTTTTAATAGCAAGTATAACAATTCCAGACTTAATGCCTATACACAGGTCTTCATTGAACTCTGTACGCTTCGTCCCGATCATCCAAAGCTTGATCTTCTGTGTCATATGAAAACATTCTCTTTTAAGTGGTTGTTCGTTGTAGTTTTTTCCTAAAAATGTCCAAACCATAATGGTGATTTAACAGCTTCAGCCAATTCACTTGCACCTACTGAAACATCATTTGAACCTTGACGATTTCTTCATGCTACTTGTCAATTGTCTGTCCGCTACAAAATCTTTGGTAACCCCTAGAAACTCCACGTGGCTTCCAAATGATTCTTTGAATTTTCATGCTTACAAAATTTTGTATGAAGATTACGCCAGTTTTTGAATCCACTTGTTGATAATGCACTGGTTGTGTTCTTGCTAAAAAGTTTGCAATAAAAACTATAAATTTAATCAGAAGAATGAGAGTACATTATCCAAGCAAGGTCTTTCAATACTTCATATATTTGGAAGATTCCTCTAACAGTGAAACTTTGAAATCACAATCTTTTTATTTTTTCTCGAAAGTTGTTCATTGGAATATTTAGAAGATCTTTTATTGTTAAATAATTATCTTTTAAATCAGGGGCCGCAAATAGTGGGTCGCGACCCAAATTTGGGTCGCGAGACCTTCCACTCTGGGTCGCGAAATAATTTAAATTTACATTTTACATTTGCCATTCTCATTAGACAGAATAAATGCAATCATTTACTCTTTTTATGCTAAGTTTCATACAATTTTTTGCTAGAAAATTGCTATGGTCAATAGTAGTTTTAAAATAGATGTTCAACTATAAAGTATTTTCCATAAAATAAAATGTTAACGAAATGTTTGGGTTGCGGCGTATTTAGAACTATTTTTAGGGTCGCGCCAAAAAGTATTTGCGGACCCAGTCTTAAATTTTTTTTATGTGTGCTGGTCAACTAATTGGGTCATCATACATGTTAAATTACAACGATACTCACGAAAGATCTATCACTGCGCGATGTTTGGGATTGTATTTTATTCGGCCTGGTAAGTAAGATTTCTGCTGTGGCACTGCTTTTGATGCATTGGGATCAGCTTCAATTTGGATTGTATTTTGAAATAAAATTGTTGGATCGGATTTGGTCTGGAAAAACATAAATCCGTTTCATCTCTGCCAGCGTCCACCGAGATAGAAACAAAATAACGCACGGCTAGCGGCCTAGTATACGTCTCTTAGAATACCGCAACTATGTCGCTGCTGGCGCGGGGCCCCTCGAGGTGCGGGGCCCAATTTGATGAAATCGGTCACATAGGCTTTAAACCGGCCCTGCTTGCAGCATTGATGTTGCTATCAACATAGGCTTTGCTGTTTTGAGTAAAAAAGCAATGAAATCAAAATGCTTTTGCATGCAATTCTAGCTGACATATCTGTCAACTGTATTTCCTGGGACGGCAGGTTGTTAGTTGACATGTGTCTTTCACATAAAAAAAATTCCCGCAAATCTGTCAAAATGCAGTGAATGCTACTCCCCAATCTCACTTCCAATGCCGGTTTGGCGCGACGACACTCATAGTGACAAATGAACGAGACGAACGCGCAAGCTGCGGAAAAAAAGCGGTGGAGGCGACGCAGGACTTGCGAGAGAAGGGCGTCACAAAAAACGCTCCAAAACGTGCTTCAGGTAGCAGCTAACAGCGGTCAATTGCTTTCTCGTAATGAGCTAAGAGGTTGTTCACAGACCAGCCTGACCAGGAGGGAGCTACGTTGTAAGCCACTGAAGCGTGTTTAGTGTGAGTAGTGGCAGCTGTAGCGTCAATAACTAGCGACCTACGGAAATGACCGATATGATGCTCCCGGTTGAAGAGCTCAGCTCAAGCAATCCACTGGTGCACGGCAACTCTACAAAGGAACTTCTGTTCTTGCCAGAAAAAGTGAGTGCTGCCTATTCCAAGTTGGTCATTGATCATTTCATACAAAAAGAGCTGCTAAACTTGATCGAACGTCCTTCACAACAGTATTTACAATAGTCTGTCAGAGGCACGCTTGGCATGACACAAGCGGTAGCGTACATAATACTGCATGCAGACAGCGACCGACACTAATAGTTTTTAAACCTTTTTCGTACAGTGATGCCCCAAATTGAAAACATACAACACACGTGTCCCTGGTTTGTGTGCTTTTTTACCTGTCTTCTAGGCTTATTTCAATCGACTCCATGTTTCCACGTCGCCAGATCTTTGTAGATTCTACAAAATGCTGACGCATTGAGCAGTCCAGTGAAGTCCTTAAAATCTCTTGCAGAAAACCCGTAAAGTTGTTTCCTGGTTGGCTGCTTTTGAACTTTAAACCACTGCAAAGCATCGCTGTACCGCCCACCAGGCCTTCAAGTGTGCGCGAGATGCCGGCCAGCAAGGTTGTAGCTCCAGACTTTTAACAACGTTTTAGGTTACATTTGGCAGTCTTTTCGTTTTTTTAACGCAAAGCGTTTCATGCATATAAGGAGCAGAAGTGCTACTGATAAAATTTTCTGTTTTGTCTGTTTTCATCGACCTGCGTTACGGAGAGTGTGCGTGTTTATACTGTGGACGTCGTGTCTGCTCACAAACAATTAAATTAAAGTAAATCGCGAATCAACGTTTCTTTTCATTCCACCGTTGTCGCTAAGTTAGCTAGTTGTACCACCGTATGCCAGTCGCCTGTCACCAACTTTTAATTGTGAGCGCTTGTTTTGGTGACAAGAGTTACATCTATTTGTATTAAGTGATTGTAGTGCATTTGTTGTGGTTACAGAATCGAGAAAATAATGTGTGTAAAGTTAACGTAAGATCTGTAAACGTGTCTTCGCTTTTGCTATTGTCTAGTAGAGTTAGACTCTAGGCCTTGACTGCCGTCGAAAACAAATGTCACTGTTTCCCTAAACGAACGATGCATTAACAGACGTAGGGACATACAGGAAAGGTGCAAGTATTTTTGCGAACACCACCGCCACGACCCATCCAAGTGGTTTTTCTTGAATGCACATAGCGGTTTTAATTCAAAATTTGCGTTGGCCGGAATACGGCTTGAATGCAATTCCCTAGGAAAGAGTGCGAAGCTCTGGCAAGGGAGTTTACGTTACTGAGAGTTAAGCTTGTATAGCGTGCTAGGCTGATTCGAGACGCATGAACGGTTCATGAAAACAAACAGGGCTTCTGTTGCAAGTTTCAACAAAGTCCTGGGGTAAATCAACTGGAAAAGGGAAGTCGTCCCCAGATCTGCACTGTCGATAAAACCAAAGCATCGGTTGTCTTTTAGAGCTAATTACTGCCATTTAGTTGGCAGTAAAACACTAAATTCAGCAGCGTGTAGTGTAAGATATCGGTATTTGAAAAGTAGATTGCAGTATGAAACTGAAAAAAATTCGAGGTTAACGTTCATTAGCGACGTTCATTATCTCACGAAATCAACAAATCATACAAGGTATCCCCAACTATGAGTCCTACTGATAGCACAAAGTGTTGAGGTAGTAAGAACGCTGTTCAGTCTACCTACATCCTTTGATTCTGATGCGTCCAGATCCTTTTTCACAAACCTTTCATTAAATTTTACGTAAAGACAGAAAGTACTTTACTGAACACCCAAGTGTTTGTATTTGATGAGCGTCTGGTTTGAAAACATAACTGTTGAAATGGAAAATATGCATTTTTTATCAAGGTCGCCTGATTTTTTTATCCCAATCGGGCAACGTCTGCAAGGCATGCTACTCCGCATTATATTTTACACGTGGAGCAACACCCCAAGAAGACTTGAAAAACATTGGCAAAATCCATTTTGTGTAATGTGTTTTGATACAAGAGGCTGTGGCCAACACTTGTGGTCAGTAACACTTGTTGAATCGTTCACTAAATACGATAAATCTGCTTGCTGCTAAGCCAAAGAGCTGAAGAAGTACGCTTCCTGCTTGCGTCGGAAAAACGCGAAAGAGTGATCCTTTGACCATTTCTTTAAATTTTTCCAGTTGATGAGCAGGTGCATCATTCAATAAAAATGAGTGTGAAGACAAATACAAAAGCAGCTCAGGTATGCGCTATCACGAAGTCAGTTTCTGTTCAAGGAGTACACAGCGAAACTAAGATTAGCTGCCCAAAAGATTTTGTTTTAGCTTCTTGATTTATGCCTTGTGTCTGTTCTTCGAATTTTAATTCTGATAAAAATTTTCCTGGCAATATTCTTCATGAACCTATAGTACACAAAAGTTGTTTGCTGTTTGCTAACATTGTAATACTGCAGATACATATACAGTAGAACTCGTCTAATTCGTCATCGTATAATTCGTCAATTCGCTTAATTCGTCACTCTTTCGTCAGTCCCGACAGAATACTTATCTTTTGCGTGCATTTCTGTTCGTCTAATTCGCCATCGTCTAATTCGTCGATTTGCTTAATTCGTCACCTGTTTCTATTCCTCAGAAGCGTTTTGTTCGTCTAATTCGTCATTTGCAGTTTCGCTTTAGATGTCTGAGCAGCTAGTACGTGTGGGAATTGAAACGAATTAATGATCTTTATCTGAGAAATGTCGCACCTTGCAATTTGTTTATCGAATTTACACAAGACGCGACCCGACTCCCCATTGAGAGAACGCGGAAAAAGTTTATCAAAGATTTGAAAGGTGCTTAATTAAATGGAGGGGTCCAGATAGAGCAGAGGAATTAATTGTTGTATTCAATCATAACGTTACAAACTTGTATTTTACTGCAAATAAGAGCACTATGTATGTATACAAGTTACTATGATAAAGTATACGAGCTTCTGTAAAAAAGTTTTCACCTGTTTGCGTAAGTCGTCACTTCGCCTAATTCGTCACTTTTTTCTAATCTCCTTGAGGTGACGAATTAAGCAAATTCTACTGTACTACATTCCTATTTCAAAGTACTGATAAAACAGTAGGGATGCCATTGAAATATTTCAAAGAATAAAGATAGACTAATTTATGGGAACTGTTTCAAATTGTTGTTAATACTGACGAAGATCATGACACCCTAAAACACTTCAGCAAAAACCTGCCTCAGTTTGCTAGATATTTATCGTAAGTGTAACATCATCAAAAACGTTGTGAAGACCTTAATGTCCTGTGACTTCCCAATGAGAAAGAAAGGGTACGCGACTTTTCGGTCTGGCCGATTCGGTCTGAGCCGTTTCGGTCTGAGCCGTTTGGTCACGGGACGTTTCGGTCTTGGTCGTTCCGGTCTCGAGACATTTCGGTCAGGCCATAAAACCTTGCAGAAATCTTATATGTTCTCTTTTTATGCAAACGTACTTAAATCAACGAAAGGTTTTATTTAAAAAAACTACGAACATGATCCAATATCCAACAGTTAATCAGCATGAACATATGATTTTCGTTATCATCAGCAGGCAAATTAAATAATTATCGACATTTTCAATTCAATACAAATACCTAAAACTCATAATTACAATTAAGATTTAATCGCGATCATGACTCCTCAAAAGGGAGTTGGTGTAACACTAGCTAGCGTGCCATTTCGCCTGCCTATATAATCATTTAAATAAACAAATGCAATCAGTTGTTTATGTACAGAAATGTCGTGACCGAAATGTCCCCAGACCGAAA
>JGI24022J15233_10004637_pt1 | contig 14272 bp, 8 predicted proteins | sample Ectturendosymbi2_FD_15233 | JGI IMG/M metagenome (IMG submission 15233) | reverse complement strand
GAGTTTGCGTCTCATCAGTATTGCTTTTGTGTAGCAAAAATATGTGGACACTGTGTACACACCAAGCATAAAAAGTAAGAAGTGCTGGGAAAGTGCCTTGCGCCTCTAAAGGCTGGTCACGTACTAACACCGGTTGTGTAATGCCCTACTGTATGGTTTATCCATTTTCTGTGCTTTTGCGAATGGCGATACAGCTGTGGTGAGGATAAACAGCTTTGCTCCTCCCAGTGTTGGTCATGTGCAAACACCGTTTCTGTACTGTGCGCTGATGTATAGATAACCACTTTTTGTGCTCTTGTGTCTGTGATATGGACCACGAGTCCGCAATAAAAAAATATCATTATTATATTTCGCTTCCATTGCTAACCTCAAATGCACCCCTTCGGACAGGAAAATGTACCCCTAGGGGTACATGTACCCCAGGTTGGGAACCTCTGGTCTACAAGTACCGCTCTTTCCTGAACCCGGAGCAGTGAGTCTCATGCGTCAATATGGCAACAGGTTATACACGAACGCAGACCATACCAGACGCAACCGAAAAAGACGCGACATCGCAAAATCAGACCCATGCGTGCGCCAAAAAAACGCACAGGACGCAGCCATGTGCATTTAGCTTTAGAAGGCAATGAATCCTAGTGGTACTGGGTCATTTTTTACGCAAGGACGGCAGTGTGGCAAGTTTTCTGGTGGCATGAATTGCATTCTGCTGAGTGAAAGCCAAGGCTTGGCCTATTAGGTGTAGCCTAGTCTATTCCAATTTGCAAAGACTGCAGTACAAGAACAATACTAGTGAAAAGTACAGTCGTAATGCAATGTCGATGTGTTTATAACTGCATGACCTCAAAGCACTGCTAGGTTGAAAGAACTTTCTCCCGCTTGAATAACGATAAAAACAAGCTGAGGGATTGTCTTGCTGTGTGCACCTTGGCAGCAATAGTGAGATTTTTTCAGGTGACCTTGAAGTCAACCAAAGGCTTAGGCATTTACAAATTAGCCTACATGACGAAGCAAAGGAAAACATTTTGAAAAATTAAAATTTTGAAACTGTTGGTGCAATCATTGATGAGATTTTTTCCTTGTTAACTGCAACCAGCTGGAGAGTTGCAAGGGATTTGCTTAGATTTATTGCCAAAGGTGCTGGCTAATCTTAAACGACATTGAGAATTTTTTTTGAAAATAACTGACATGTGGTTATGCAGTGGTGCTTTCTGCAAACTTGTTTTATTTTTGTGCATGTAATTTTGATCTTGCACTTGAAGCGTGTGCGACTCGGTTGTGTTCGCACACCTTCAGTGTGGGATTGATCCTCCCGAAACCTCGGGACAGTGTGGAATTGATCCTTCCCGAACCTGGGAAAGGATGGATTGTGACGTCATAGATGTTAACTCCGCGCCAGACGAATCGGCCAGAGTGCTCATACTTCCATGTGCATGGAAGTCACTTATAAGTGTCGCTTCCTTGGTCTTTCCCTTCTCCTGCTCTTTGGCCGTCTTTGCTCACATGTAGCGGTCGCGCTAGCGTGACTGCTACACAGTCTTAATTATGCAACGTGTATAGTATGTCGTGTTTCAAGGCTAAATATTATTGTAGCTAAAGATGATTGCGTTTTTTGTTTCAGCTTGTGTCGGGAAATGTAGGGATATTTCATTCTTATTGTAGGGAAAACTTGTTAACATAGAGTGGCAACACTGCTGCAGATTGGCAAAGCAGTGGACATGAGTGAACTGCAAACGCATAACTGCACAACACCAGCGCAGTGAACCTGGTTCTTGTGCACTGTGGGTGTCATACCGACAAATAAACTGTCAATGCAAGAATGAAGTGATTGTAATCGGAATTAAGTTCCTGACTTGAGGTTTACTAGAAGCTTTTGGTTCCTAGCCCAATTTTCAAAAGTGAGGGGCGAATGATCGTTTCCCCCTTGCGGACGCCCATGCCCTTTCAGTCGTAATTAAAAGTACGTGCTTTTTTTGAAAGCCCAGTTTCAAACTTATGTTGTATTGAGTTATCTGTACATAGCAATAATGCTATGTTAATACATAATAAACCCTATAACAGTGGTGGCCAACCCGTGGCTCTTTGCCCGGTTTCACGCGGGTCTTATGCAATTACAGAAGTCCCACCAAATAACATGCATAACAATAAATGGCTTGTAAACTTCCGTCATTTTCATGTTGGTGTGTGGCATTTACAATAAATCCAGCTAAGCAAAGTTATGTGTGAGGAAGAGATGGGATGATGTTCATGTGTGACCATGTGTATCATGTGACTCTTTGCGGTGACACAGTAACAAATGTGGCTCCTGGTCTATGACTGGTTGGCCACCCTTGCCCTATAATGACAACATCAATGCCGTGCTAACATCAAACAACCAATGTTCTATATAGTTGTTCAAGGTAGCCTATGTTTGATCCCACGCAACCGGCGTAGCAAGCACAGACCACAACAAGTGTTGCGCCGCCCAATACAAAGTGCTGAAAGGCCCATAATTGGGCCGAGGTCCGCCACTGGGCACAGTGTTAATGGTTAAATAACTGGATTTCTCATAGGCGTAAATTTTCGAATTTTCATTGGACAACTCTGATGTAAGATACATTGCATAACACAGGCTCGGGCTACGAATACGACTTTATATGATTATATACCGGTTATTGTATATTCTTGTACAGTTAAAGGATACAACACAGGGCTATAACAGTTGGTGAGACTGATGGGGGTACAAGGGTGCGAACCTCCCCTTGACAAGCTAAATGCAAAAGTGAGTCCCATTTTTCTTATATTTCGATAGTCAGTACTTTTTTGTTTTTCAGTAAGTTGTTGTTTCTTGCGTTTTTCGGAAGATTTTGGGCTGTTGTTTCCCGGTTATTTCAGGTTTTAGTTTATAGAATCCCACATCCGGGTACATTTTTATTTCTAAACTTATTTCTGAATGTTGGCGAGGGGCCCTCTACGGTGGCCAGTGGGCCTCTTTCAGCTACGTTTATCACCCTGGTTAAAACCTCTAGCTACGCAACTGGTCTACAACTTAATTTTCCTGAATAATTTTTTACTAGGCTATACTGAAAATGCTAACAGTCAACGTGGATAAAGCAAACTTTAATTGCACAACAGCCAGCTCACCAAGACAAATGCTGACAACGAAGCTAGTTTCTTTGACGTATTAGATAAATATGAATATTGAAAGTGGAAATCAATTCTTGGTGAGTTCAGTTCTGAAGTCTCTATATGCGGTAACAAAGGTACTCAGTCAGATTTGGGCCCCCTCCCGGCGGGGGGATACGGGGGGCCCTTCCTCCAGCTCTGTTTGCAAGCAGCTCCGTGAGTTCACAAGTTTTGTGCAAAAAGATGGATAATTTTCTATGACAAACATTTGACAGCAATCAGAATCAGTGAATTCGTTTGTTGCGACGTAATAAGTTGGTAGGATTACCGAGTCGCAGGGTGCGAATTCTGCTGTCGTGTTTTGTGATATGAAGTCTGTAGGTTTCAATATATGAAGTCTGTAGGTTTCAATATATTTTCAAAGGGGTCGGTCATTTCAAAGAGTTTAATGTCAACTGTTCTAGGTGTTTATTCCAAGCACACAACACCAACAAAACACCCTTCAAGCATAATGATGCTTGTAGGTCGCGGTAATTTTTTTGTAGAAGCCAAGATCATCATATACGGTCTGTGTATATGTATAATTACACGGATTTTCCAAAAGACAGACAAACCGTCAAAGCGGCTTGTCAACACAACGTGATCGCTGTAAAGTGTAGTAGCAAATTAATAATTTATAATATAGTATTAATATGAAATGTAGCATGTTATATGAACTGGGACAAACACGTGGCTTTACCGTAATGAACCCAAACGCCGACACAAAACTAGCAGCGAGTTCATTATAGCAACTACTAATTACTAAAATGCAACGTGTGGAGGTGCATGAACTACGGTACAGTACACATAGCTCGTTTAACAGTCACGCATAAGATGCTACTGGCACCACCCACGGTACTATTTCGAAGCATCAAATAAGAGTTACCGTGTCCAGCGTCCACCACATCGATGTAGGTGGTCCGCTTTGCACATCGTTAACAAATTTCATTCGTTTACAGCGAACAACACTACTTTACAAGCAGCCACCAGCGGCACGGTAAATATCTACGCTTCCACAATGAGCAATGGAAATAGCATGAATGCCTGCAAAGCATGAGTTAAATCATTCCAAGCATGGCATCAAAGCACTCTAAAGGCTTTGCCACATATTTTAAACGCTCGGTGCACAACCTGACGAGTAAAGTCGTGCTGATATGTAGACAGAGTCAAAGAGGCGCAATACAGCATCTCAAACAATATTTGTTGTCAGAGCGCACTGCTTCAACGTTAACGCCACGAATATTTCATTCGAGAAGGCAAAAATTGCCTTGCTGAAAGAACAGAGGTAACAAACTTCAGCATAAACATGGTCTTCCAGAGGAGGCAACAGTTTCAAACGCACAGTGATCTGGCCCGTCTTGGCGCTGGTATACCGCAGTTCACCAAAGAGTGAGGCCGCCAAAGCTGAATTCCACCCGAAGCTCACGCAAAGTACTTCGTCGACGCACTCACGTCATTATGCGAGAGCTCCCGTCGCAGCAGGAACAGCCGTGACGTCAGATGGAGTGACATCATACCCAAGTTTTTTCAAATCCCGCGTGACCACGTTCAGAACAACCTGCTCGGCGCAATATCACATTTATTATGTATTTAAAGGAATCGGATGAGCGCAAGTGCATTCAGGTGACTACGCCGAACGTTCACATTGGTGAAGCCGACAGTCCTAAACACCTATGTCAAGAAACCAACTTCACGTGCATGTGTGCTGTATATAGCAGGGTTGGCCAAACTGCGTCTCTTCGAACCTGCATGAGGCTGTCTGAGCTTTCCGAAAAATGGTATATTTGTTTTTCATTTTTTAATTCTATTGCAGAGTGTAGAAATATTGTAAAGTGGTACTGTGGCAGCTCGCGTGCCGTACAGTATTACTTTTGCAAGACATTCCAAAAAGAATTATGATGTCACAGAAGCGTAGATTGCAAATAAATTCATATATCTAGATTTTTATGTTGCGGCTCTGTGTAACCTGGGTTTTACGATATGCGAATCATACATAGACCAGGTTTGGCCACCCCTGGTATACAGTGATTTGCAACCCAACTGCACACTTCAAAAATCTTATCGCAAAGCCTGCATAAAACACGCACGGAATGTACGTACGTTGTGGTTTACCAATAGATGCCATTGCGTGTGCGCGAAGTCACGACCTGAATGTTTGATGTGCAAAGACCAGCAGTCTTTACCTTAAATGCCATGATCCTTTTTCTCAAGAAAGTAAACAAGGCCAACATGGTACATCGACTGTACCTTCAAGGCGTGTGGGTAGTGCGCAAAACAGAAAACTAAACGATTTTAAATGACAAATTTCGAACGTTTTAGTGACCTCAAGTTTCGAAAACAAACAATGCAAAGCTCCATAGCGGCGAACTTCATAAAATTTGCATGAATTCTGTGGTTATCCAATTAGGTTTCGCGCTCTACAGAGAAAGCCTTCTTGTTGTACCAGGCCCGTAACCAGGGGAGATGCAGGGGGGAGAAGCCCTCCCTAGAAAAATGTTCGCCCTCCCTGGAAAAATGTGTTGGACATCGTTTAAAACTACTGGACATAGTTCAAAAAATTTGGGCCCCTCTCAGAAAACTCTTCACCCCTCCTGGTGTGTCCAAGCTGGTTACGGGCCTGTGTTGTACTACGAGAAATGAACTCAATCGAAACGAAAACTTACGTCGTTACAACTGAATAGTTAAGTGGTTGGGGCATCACTGTTATCATCATTTAGAGTTTGCGCTCACAATGCGTTAAAGAAAAATATTATTTATTATTGTCAATGTTTTAATAAAAAGCACAAGATGTATTACTGTAACCGTGCAAACGTAAACAGTAGTTCTTCATCCGAAATTACCATCATAAAACTTGAGGTAAGCAAGGTAACAGTTCAATATAGCAACCGAAGACGACTGTTGATATTTTTCGTTTAGCATTTTATATCAACAAAACGTAATCACCTTAATGTGACCTTGCGATCTTACGCGAGTAACGTCACGGCCTTCACCTTGAGACACAACCTTGGGATCAACGAATTCTGGTCTTCGACCTAGAAACCAACTACAAAACAAAAAATGCACCAAAATAGTTTCATGGTGTAGCCAAAATTTCGGTTACAGTGCTAAAAAGGATGCCAAATGGCCACGTTTCTGTCTAGGAAGATGCATCACTTTGAATTCGTGATGCAGACAGGATTTAAGGCTGGGAGCATACTGTTTCGTGCTTTACAGTGGTCACGTTAAACATGCGCAGTGATCCTTAATGGAAGACCTTACACCTGAGGCAAGTGGATTACGACGAACTAGCCGATTTAAACAATCTCCATGAACGAAGTTTGCTTTTCCGTGCGTTTGTCATTGACATAATGAGATCGTTCTCACATATCTTGAACCGATGCAGCAACCGGCAGACAAAACGCCACAAGACAACCTTCGATGAACAGGCAGCATTACAAAAGTGGGCACCTCGTGATTTTTTGAAATCTTGACGTTGACACGGGGACGAACATGGGTACGTCCAGTACATGTCTTCCAGGTGTCGCAGGAAGATGAACAGCACCATAACCTCGCACCACTTCATGGCCAAGTGCGTCTGGGCCGTAGCAGCTTATCACAACTTGAGGCCCTGAAAGTCACTAGATTTTTAAGCAAATGTAACAATTAGCTGTTAGCTTGCAACTTTTCTCACAATAGACAATTTCTTGAAAAAGTTCTCATTCATCAAGGCTTATTTTGTGCTATCACATGACAACCATCTTGTACACCAGTCAATGAAGTATGTGCAATAAAAATCAAACCAAACAAAATCTATGTTGACAATTTTAACAATATTCCTTAAACCCCGCAAGTACGTGGAAATCAGAACTCGAATAAAAATTATTCACAAGTGAAATGAAGCATTGTTCCTCAAAGTAACACACAAAAACTTAAAACGAATTCACCTTTGATGTATGACGTGGGCACAAAAAGAGCACATTAGAGTGATTGAAGTTATAATGGTACATAGTGCACCATTTTACCATTTGTGTTCAACCTCAGTGCAATAGAGCACCACTAATATACTGCTAATGCTCATCTGCTCCATCAATATACTGACCAATTTTGTAAACTTCTCTTTTCAAAAAAATAACGACAGTTTAGATATAAAATGAAAACTTATAATATAATAAAATTATAAAAGGTATAATGAAAATTATAATAAAAAGCCAAAATGTAACAAAATAAAAGATGGATATATGATAAGAAAACCTGAAATATTGCTTCTTGGTGTAAGTCACTAAATACTAGGCCATAAAAATTCCCCTATTTGTCTTGTTCCAGTATAAAAATCCTATTTTACACAGATGGTAAAGTATTTCACAAATGCTCTTCAACAGAAAGAAATCATCTCAAACAATATCAGAGTTTGTTGGCGATTACTACAACAAAACCACCGATAGTTTTCAACCAATGAAAAATTTTTTTTTCAGTAAACAGCAAAAGATTTAAAAATGTAGCACTGCTTATTCTTCACAAAGTTTCAAAAATCTCAAATGTTTACATCCAAAAGGGTTAGTGCTTTTGTAGGAGATGTTTAAAGGAAAATTCCAGACAAACAACTGTCTTTCATCTCTGCTTTTTCGTGTAAATTGTGAAATTCCTTCTTCAATTCCACTGGTGACGACCCAGTCCTGACCGTGAACAAATGTGAATCGGCAGTACAGTTCATCAAAATCTGGAAACTGTACAAAAACTATTTTGAAGAAGTTTGTATAAGTAATATGTCAACTGAGCATTTCAAGTATCTTAAGCACACCGCACATTCATGATTCAGAAGTACAATCTTAAGCATGCAACACAGTTATAATACAGAAGTGAAATAAATTATAAATTGACTATAACTAAAGTTGTGTAGTCTACAGATCATCTGAAGTCGCTATACAATCTAAATAGGAGATTTTATTTCCAAGCATAAATGTGAGACACTAAGATTTCAGCTCCTAGTTGTACCAATTTAATCTGGTTGCAACAAGTTAACAAATCATGGTGAATACTAAGCGGCAGAAAGTCTTTTCAAGTGAACTAACATCACAAACAAGAAAAGTCTTTTTAAATCCAGTGTAAAATCAAAAAAAATTCATAATCAAAAAGAACAACAGAGAAATAAAACAGTCATAACTGCAAAATTCTCTGGTCTGCAACTGTTGAGATAAAATAGTAATATTGTTCATAAAAAGAAGCAGTGACTACTTTTATTGTAGAACTGATGCAACCACAGAGGCTATGCTTCCAAGAAAGTGAAAAACAGATTTTCCAGCCCTGCTTCACATACACTAAAGTGCATTACACATTGAGATGAAAATAAAACTTTTCAAAAAAATTGCATCCTGTGTTCAACATGACATATTAAGTTAAACAACAGCTGACAATCTACGTTAACAATATGAAAGGTTTTTCAAAACTACCATCTCCTTCAAATTTTGAAAGATTTTACCAGAAAATTAAGTGCTTAAAATGTATATACATGTATTATGAATTGTTTTCAATACATGGCAGTAATCTATAAGTAATGGATTATTATCAGTAATGTAAATTGTTGCTGTAGTGACAGCACTTTAGTATTCAAATTCAGCAAGCCATCATGTTAGTGATTTTCTCTATGTTGAATAATTGACGATGTTCTGTGCAGTACTGCATAAGCCCTGGTACAGGAACTAGCTTAATATAGGGAATTAGCATGGCTTTGAAGTGTTCACACAAAACTGATTCATCTTCCACTCAAAAACTGCCTACACAAGATTACAGGTTGTTTATGACCAATATTGGTTGCATCTCACTTGTCTGACAAACGTTTAACTGTCTACTAGCAGAATGGAAGCTTCAAGGATGAGTTTAAATAATAGCACCTGCTGATATTCTCATTACCCAGGGCCCAAAATGTTGTAGCAATGTGATTGAATTCATGAAAATCATTCAAGGCAGTGGCATAGTTGTCGCTCATGCACCTTGCCTCAATACAATTACAAAACATTGCAGACATGTTCAAAATCGATAAATGCTTTTGTACTTATGCAGCATAAACATAATTGCACTTAACTAGTTACACTTCTATGGGCCACATGGGGTTTTTAACTCCTGTTTTGCATTGTTCTACCAATAGCAAATCACCAAGTAACTATATCAACAAATACATAGAGTGATAAAGTTTGTTTACATAACAGAATTTACATAAATGCAAGAAACTAATCTTCTGTACCAATTAAATGTGTGTAAGTAACATATAGTGATATTAGGATCTAATTTAGCATTTGGATATAATACACTAAAGTCTTGGAAAACAACTTACATCTTTAGTTTGCAGCAAGTGGGTCTTGCTGAACAAAAACCAGAATAAAATAACTATGAGTTGCATAGTAAGTCATGCACTGAAAAAAGTTGAGCAAACATCTAGATTTTGTTCCACACTATAAAAAAATTCTAGTACTCACATTTGCGCTTTCTATCTGCCCATTCGCCATCAACAGAAATACAGCAGGATTAGGGTTTATTCCAGTCATTATGGTTTGTACAAAGCATATTAAATCCTGCCAAAAACACGTTTAGTAATGCAGTTCTACATGAAGAAAACACAGCAGACTATTTCAATTTCAGTCATACTGTTGAGTGAGCTAGATCTTCAAATGTGTCAAATAAATGCTATACAAGGTTTTGATGACTTGGTTTGGGTAAGGCATGCCTTAAAGACATGATTCAGGACATTATGGAAAATGTCTCTTCACAGAGGCCAAATCCTGTGCAAAATAAATGGTTAAGTGCAGCAAAAGTGCATAACACAGGGGGAAGGCAATAATCAACAGTACAGATCATGGCAAAGAACCAGGTTTACATCTACAAGGACAGTCAGGGGATGGGGTAACATGGGTGATAGATATTCACAGACAATTAATACCTTCAGTGTCAGGTTGGTTTTTCCTTTTAGAGGTATAATTTGTCTATATCGGACAAGTCTCAGCAACTCCAGAAATATGCCAGGTGATAGAGCTAGAGAGCTATTCATATCCTCAAAAGATCGAGTGAGTTTTCTAGTTTGCACGAAAAAAATTGGAAAGTTTTGGCTTTGGGTTTTTTTGTGGGTGACATCATAAGTGGGGTAGGTCTTGGCATTTTTGCTCGAGGTCATCTAGCCTTAGGCCCCAACTCAAATGTTTTGACTCAAGCGTTTAATGGAAACAAGGCCATAATCCAAGTTCTTTGAAACCTTGATTGACTTTCTACCATTTCTGGTTCAAAATTTACGGCCTAAAATCAACAAAAAACAACTAAATAATTAATTAATCAAGAGACTCATTAATCAATTTGTTTTTTTAGGCCATAAGTTTTGAACCAGAAATTTTAGAAAGCTAATCAAAGGCTTGAAAGACTTGGATTATAGTCTGGCTTGCAATAAAAACTTGGGTCAAAAAACTTCCTCTAGCAGTTGGTGCCCAGGGCCAGGTCATCCAGGCCAAAATGGCCTGAAACCTACCCCACTTACGACATCACCCACAAAAAACACGAAATCCAAAACTTCCCATTTTTTTAAACGTAAATAAGACTTCCTGCATCTTTTGAAGCTTTGAACAGCTCTCTGGCAAGTTATGGAATTGTAATGTGGTGCAAAAATGTGGGCTGAACATGGGCTTTCAAAGTACAAATATTTCGTATACACCAGCACCAAACGTGTTAAAGACCCTAGGTTTTCTGTAGGCTTTCAAGGTATCTGCCAACTGGGCTCTGCTTTCATCTTTTTACGATGATTCAAAGTTGCTCATATCTGTATTCAAGAACTTAACTCCACAGGTAAAACAATCAAGAAATCTCTCACAAATTTTTAATAGGAAATCGATTTCATGCAACACTACACATCATCCATCTTTACATCTTATTCAAATAGAATTACATAGAGTCAGAAGCATCAGGCCCATCAGCCAGTTTGATGAAGTGGCATTATTTAGTTTGTTATTATTCCACAAGCAACACACATTTATCAAGCTACAACAAAAAAGCTTAAATTATTTCACACTAATTCTAAAGCAAGTACTTTGAAGATAATGAAACAAAACAAACAAAATTTTGGTCAAAAATATGATTTGAGATATATATTATATTTGATATGAATGAAAGTTGATGATCAGTTGATTACCATAAGTTGTACACTACAGCAAGAAATAAGCTAGTATTAATGACTTCAGAGAGTATTGTTAGTAGGCTTAAGTAGCTTAGAAAAAGGGTTAGCAACTTTTTTGTACCTTGGCGCAGTTGAAGTCTGGTCTTATTAATTTGCATACCGGCCCTCAATAAAATAACTAATCTTTGGTGCATACAAATTTATGACAACTCTTGTTATCATGACACTGATTCAGTGAAAAATCCCAGCTTGTTTTGCTGTAACCAGATGCTCCCACCTAAGGATTATAGTTCTTGTAGTCAATAACACCTGCAGTGTGTTGTTTATGTCCAGCCTACTTCATCATTTTGTCTTGGTTGCTATAACCACAGAAAAACCAGTGCACACAGTTTTAGAATTGGGAAGCCTAGCTAGGCTGTTAGATTTTTACCAAGAGGCAAACATGGTTTGTCAAAAAAATTGCAACAAAAAAGCAATTATGCTTTGATTCTGCACAGTCCATTAACAAATTCCTCATGGACCAATATCAAGCTGTGGCCCAATAGTTTCCAATCCTTGACTCAGATTATCAAATTTTGTTTTACATCGTTGATATAACTTGCAGAAGAGTTATCAGCAGAACATGATAAATCAAACCAAAACTTATTTGTTTCTCAAGTATCACAATTCAAGATCATCAACTACACCAACAATCACATAATCCTTAAACACTTCACTTGGTCAACTTCGTCCTAAGGTTGCCTAGACCATTTGTGAGTAATCAGAGTCCTTCATAGGTATATAGGTTTAATCATGTATTTTTATGACTCAACAAACCACCAAGTCATATTAATAAAAAAATAGAAAACAATTGGGGATGTCATGGGTTGTCTGAAAATTTGTGTGAATTATATATTTGAGACACTGACACAAGGAGTTGCTGAAACACCTTATGGGTCAATTACTTGGCCAGCCCTATTGTCGACAAAGCAATACTAATTGTTGAAGACGTTTATGCATAAGTGATGAGGAATCATAATGTGATAAAATCTAATAATTTAAACATTGGGTGTATAAAAATTAGTAATAAAGGACAACAGCAAGGAAAACCAAAAACACAGAGGTGAAAAGCATGCCAATGAATGTACAGGAAAGTTAGAGTGAGTAGAAGGGTCTTCTTGATTCTTCTTGCATATGGAGGTTTTCCTCCGAGTTTGCATGCTTTGTTTCTTGCGGAAAGGCACGTACAATCACGACACATGAATCACAGATGAGGCACAGTGAGGTGGTTGCATGCGAACATGATACAACAGCATGATACAGCACATAATTACACATAGCGCAGTTGCAATTTTGGGGCCACCGCGGGTGGTAGCAGCATTGGCCCATGAGCTGAGTGCTAGGTTCCTTGCTCAAGGGAACAACCGGCGAGGGATCGAACTCTTGTCTCACTAATCGTGAGGCCAGCTCTTTACCAACAGAGCTAACCGGCCACTAGTGTAGTAGATAGAAGGGTGATGGGTCCTACAGAAAAAAGTGACACTAATAATTACACAAGAAATGGAACAAACACACAAATAAAGAATCAACGGGCATACTTTTTCTGATAATGTACATAAGTCATGACATATGAAACTGGTAATTTGAAAATCAGCAAGATTGCAAGTACGATATATGATATATCATACTTGCAATCTTGGTGATAAAAATAAGTGACACAATTACCCACCGACCATACTGGAGTACCATCAATGAAGGTGTATGTCCCATCAGAAACATGACATCACCAAATGAGTTTGCAAAAACAAGGGTATACAATACACAGATTACAATAAGTTTAGCAGCAATCAATCCATCAACTCAAGTGCAGCAAGTAGTATAGGCAATACTGGCATATTGGCAAGGGAGTAAGATAGTAAAACACTCACACTCCCTTTCCACTACCGCCACCGGGATATTCGCAAGGGAGTAAGACCTTTTTGTGTTGGTTTTATAATGAAAAAGATGAAACAGGCTTAAGTTTTCAGGATCTGTAGGCCAAAGTTTACTACTGTACTTGTACTGTACTGTTTGTCGACAACCAGTTAAAGAAAAATCAAGACTACTGTACATTTCCAGAAAGCAACTGATTACCCCAGTAAAGCACCAACTCAACTGCATGGTACTTCTGCAACTTCACTGAAATTGCTGCAATCAGATTAAATCACAATCGAATATATATTTGCGATCTTCCTCTGTTCTGTGCGTTGGATATTTCGCTTACTTACTGTACAACGGTTTTCACGTACTACAACGGTTTTCAGAGTCTACAAAACTTTTAATGGAATAAGAAAATGATTGATAGCACTCTGCAAGACCAGTAACCATTACACAAACATTACTACAATATTATTTTCTATTCTGAAGCTTATTTTTTTACTCTTTGTGTTGGGAAAAACCAGCAAAGAAAGAATTCAAAACCCATCCAAACGGTTCGCAAAAAGAATTCGCTACAGTGGTCGAGAACACAAAAATTTATTCGCGATAGCAACCGCAAAAGGGCAGCAGAAAGAGCATGATTTTGGACTCAACCTGGATTCAAAGGAAGTTGCACTTTGCCTAGAGTGGCATTGGATTTATTTTTCGTTGTTAATAGTTTCTTAAGCAAGTTGAATAAAATTTTTCCTTTCACACCTTTGTGTCACTTAAAACTTCTGATCATTACTTTTGTAGTTGTTTTTGGATACGTTAGTTCGACAGATCAAACAATTCTGTGATGTAGTCGAGACCGTAACCTCCGAGACCGAAACCTGGCTTAAATTTCGAGACGAGACCGAGACCGAGACCTGAAAGTTAGAGACTGAGACCGAGACTCGAGTGGTGAAAGTAGAATAATTTTCTTACCGGAACGATCCAGTATTTGTCAATACCCTTGCAAAATTTAAGCCATAAATGTAAAAAAGCAATCAAGAGCACGTCTACTTTTGACCCACCCTGTATTGTACATTTTAAAAATACAAAAAACGTACGATGCATTCTGAAAAC